>OLPF01002158.1_pt1 | contig 13737 bp, 10 predicted proteins | sample 1673121 | NCBI WGS metagenome assembly OLPF01 (sample SAMEA3136756, study PRJEB25190) | human gut metagenome | reverse complement strand
TGATTTTAGGCAAACAAAAAAGCTCTCGATTCTCTCGAAAGCTCTTTGCTGGTGCGGTAGATGGGACTTGAACCCATACGTCATACAACACACGCCCCTCAAACGTGCCTGTCTGCCAATTCCAGCACTACCGCATATTCACTTCGTGCACCAGCGGTGCAACGTGTATATTATACGAAACCCGGCCGGATTTGTCAACCCTTTCTTTGAAAAAAGTTTCCTGCGCGCGGCGGGCGCGGGATGCGGCGGCCGCCGCACCCCGGCAACATTCAACCGTCCTTGGTTTTTTCCTTCTCGCTGTCGGCGGCGAGCCGCGCCACGTCGAGCGCCTGCCGCAGCCGCTGCGGCACGGGTACGCCGAGCAGCACCGCGTTTTCCAAAATCGAAAGCGATTCGTTGACGATATAAAACATCGTCGCCGCGCCGGTGCAGGCCGCGCTCCCCGTGAGCTGATCGAGCACGGCGGCCAGAAGGACGATCACCAAAATCATCGCCTTGCGCGCCAGACCGGCGAACCCCGCCCGGCTGCTCAGCGCGCCGCCCTCGCTCTTCGGGCTTTTGCCCAGCAGCGCAACGCCCACGCCGCTCAGATAATCCAGCGCCATCAGCAGCACGAGCAGCCGAAGCGCCGTCGGCATGCGCGTCAAAAGCCCGGCCGCAGCGCCTGCCGCGGCCGCAATCCATTTCATCGTCTTTTCCATCTGCCCTCTCCTCTCTCGCGCGGGGAAAAAAGCGTTTGTATGCAAGAAAACGCCCGTTCTTCCCGTCTATATAGGCAGAAGCCGTTTTTCCCCCGTTCAGGCTATGCGTCCGGGCGGGTTCGCGTGACGCGCGCGCAAAAAAACCTTGCGCCGCGCGGCAAAATGCAGTATGATAAAGGATGATGTCGTATACACAGGCGGGGTTCGCCCCGCCTTTCGATTAAATAAGGAGGTGAAGCCCATGGCAGATGATCGCCAAACGCCCCGCCGCAGACGCAGGCCCCAGGCCGCGCCCGTTTCGGAGGAGCCGGTGCGCATCATCGTGGGCACCGAGGAGGATACGCCGGATTGGATGGTTTCCGATACCAGCGGCGCGGCCTCCCGCAGAAACAAGCAAAAGAAAACCGAGCCGGAAGCGCCCAGGCACACCTCGCGCGGCGCGCAGGAGACGCAGGCCATTTTGCAGATGAAGCAGACGCGCGACGAACGCGCGGCCGACGCGGCGAAGAAACCCGCCGCGCCACGGAAAGCGCCTGCCCGGAAAAAGAAGGCGTCGGCGCGCCCGATGAGCAAAAAGGCCAGAGAGCGCCGCGCGCGCAAGCTCCGCCGCCTGACCATCGGCGCGCTCTGCGGCGTGATCGCCGTGGTGCTGCTGATCGTCGGCATCCGTTCGGGCGCGCGCCTGGTGGATATCAAGCAGACGCTCGACCGCGGCGACGGCGTGTTCTACCCGAACATCTACGTCAACGACATCCCGCTTCAGGGCAAGACGCTCGACGAGGCGGCGGCGCTCGTCACCCAGCAGGTGCAATCGCTGATTTCCTCGTTCAAAATCACCCTGCGCACGCAGGATGGCCGCAGCTGGGATATCACCGGCGACAGCCTGAACATGCAGTATAACGTCGCCGACCAGCTCGATCAGCTCTGGGCCATCGGCCACACGGGGTCGTCCTCCGTTCGCTACGAGCAGGTCAAGGCGCTCGAAGAAGAACCGGCCATGCGCTATACCACGCTCTCCTACGATATGAGTCAGGTCAACCAGATCCTCTCCCAGATCAAATCCGAGGTGGATCTCCCCGCCGTCAACGCGACGCGCGTGGATGACGAGACCAAGTGGCCGCCGTTCTCCTATACGGATGAGACGGCCGGACAGACGCTGGATATCACCGGGCTGAACGAGCGCATCTGCACGATGGTCAACATGCTGGAAAGCGGCGTGGTCGATCTGACCCCGGTTCCCGTGCAGCCTTCGGTCACGCGCGCCCAACTGGAAGCGCAGATCGTGAAGCTCAGCAGCTTTGAAACCACCGTCGGCAAAACCGGTGACTACGTCGAAAGCCGGACGGAAAATATCCGCGTCGGCACGGAGCGCTTCAATCGCCTGACCGTCGCCCCCGGCAAGTCCGTCTCCTTCAACAAGGTTGCGCTCAAGCGCACGGCGGCCAACGGCTATCAGGCGGCGCTGGAAATCGCCTACGGCAACTACGTCGAGGGCATCGGCGGCGGCATCTGTCAGGTGTCCTCCACGCTGTATAACGCGGTGGTCAACGCGGGGCTGACGGTCAACAAGCGCACGCCCCACGCTATCCCCTCCAGCTATGTGGACAAGGGCAAGGACGCGACCGTTTCCGATGATCGCTATGATTTCGTGTTCACCAACAACACGGGCGCGAACATCTACATCGAAACGCAGTTCGTCAAGGTCAAGGGCTATTGGACGAGCCGCTTCATCATCTACGGCCGCCCCGATCCGAACGGCTACACCTACAAGCTCGATTCGCAGGTGGTGGAGACCATCCCGCTGCCCGAACCCACCTATAAAAAGGACAACAACGGCGAGTATGTCATCTACGACGACGAGACTTATCAGGTCAGCAAGGGCCGCGAAGGCTATGTCGTGGACGTGTATCTGGTGACGATGGACAGCAAGGGACTGGAAATCTCCCGCGAGAAGAAATACACCGATACCTATAAGGCCGCCGCGCCGATTTACTACGTCGGCGTGACCCCGCGCGAAACGCCCATCCCCGATACGCCGAGCATTGATTGACGCCATCCCAACGCATCTTGCATACATCAGCAGAAAGGAAGGATTCTCCCCATGAAACGCCTTCAAACCCGTGCCGCAGCCGCCGCGCTGAGCGCCCTGCTGCTGGCCTCGCCCGCCTGTGCGCTGGCCGCGGAGACCACGCCGCTCACCCTCAACACCCAGCAGGACGCGACCGTTCAGACAAGCCGCAAGGATCTGGGTCAGCTTGAAAACTTCGGCCGTCGGCGCGCCTATCGGGGCGTTTCCGCTTCGGATCAGTGGCTATATCAGGCGCGGCTGGGCGGCCTGTCCGTTCGGCTCTGCCTGTTCACGCCGGAGGGCGGCGGCGTCACCTTTCAGGAGAATCTCTGCGCGGCGCAGACCGGCGGCTCGGGCGACATCCGCCTGTGCATGCGCGCGGGCAGCGATCAGGGCGGCCTGCTCCTTCAGATGGATCAGCATGCCGTCGATGTACTCCGCCGCGTCGGCGTGACGGAAATCGTGCTGACCGATATGGATTTCTATGTGCAGGAAACCTATCTGGTCGAGGATCTGGCCGCGATGCGCGAGGCGCTTTCCCTCGCCTCCGGCGAGCAGCTCTGTCTGGGCGGCGAGGATGCGCCCATCACCGTCGTCAGCGAAGACGGCGTTCGGCGGCAGATCGCGGAATAATTCAAATCGCACATTCGCCCGCTTCCCGCATAGACTGGGAACGGGCGTTTTCTTTTGCTTTGCCTTGTGTCTTTTTCAAAAATGGGGTACAATAGGCGTATCAAAATCCGCCGGGAGGTTCATTGTCTGATGGATGCCCTGATTCAATCGCTGGTTCAAGCCAATTTCGCGCCGGAGCGCATCGCGCCGCAGGCCTCGATGGCGCAGTATACCACCCTGCGCATCGGCGGCCCGGCCGAGGTGATGGTGAACATCCACTCGGCGGATGAAATCGCCGTCGCGCTCCGCGCCGCCAAACAGGCGGATGCGCCGGTGACGATCATCGGCAACGGCTCCAACCTGCTGGTGCGCGACGGCGGCATCCGCGGGCTGGTGCTGCGCATCTCCGGCGGCCTGAACGCCATCCGCCGCGAGGGCGACTGTCTGCTCGTGCAGGCGGGCGCGTCGCTGGCCGCCGTCGCCGCCTTCGCGCGGGACGAGGGGCTTTCCGGCATGGCCGAGCTGGGCGGCATCCCCGGCACCGTCGGCGGCGGCGTGCTGATGAACGCGGGCGCTTACGGCGTGGAGCTCGCCCAGCTCGTCACGCAGGCGGAGGGCGTCTCCCTGTCGGATGGCAGGCGCGTCATTTATCCCGCCGACCGGCTGGATTTCGCCTACCGCCACAGCGCGCTGATGGACGCGGGCGTGGTGATTACGCAGGCGACGCTCGCGCTCACGCCCGGCGACCCCGAGGCCATCCGCGCGCGGATGGAGGAATGTGCCAAGGCGCGGCGGGAGAAGCAGCCGCTCACGCTGCCCAGCGCGGGCAGCACGTTTAAGCGCCCGGAGGGGCATTTCGCCGCCAAGCTCATCGACGACTGCGGCCTGCGCGGCCTCACCGTCGGCGGCGCGCAGGTCAGCGAGAAGCACGCGGGCTTTATCGTCAACATCGGCGGCGCGACGGCGCGCGACATGCTCGAATTGATGCGGCAGGTGGAGCAGCGCGTCTTTGAGCAGACCGGCGTGCAGCTCGAGCCGGAGGTTCGTATTCTGGGCGAAGACTGAACAAAAGAAGGAAGAGGCAAGCATGAAATTTCTGATCGTCACCGGCCTGTCCGGCGCGGGCAAAACGAGCGTCCTGCGCCATCTGGAGGACAGCGGCTATCAATGCATGGACAACATTCCGCCGCTGCTGCTCGCGCCCGCGTTCACCCTCTGCGAAAAGGTGGAGCTGGATACGCCCGTCGCCCTCGGCGTGGATTCCCGCAGCGGCGCGCTGTTCGACGCGGACGCGGTTTGCAGCGCCATCGATCAGGGCGGCGACAGCCACGAAATCTCCATCCTCTTTCTGGAGGCGGACACCGAAACGCTCATCGACCGCTATAAGGAGACTCGGCGCGACCACCCGCTCATGCGCGGCGGCATGACGCTCGAGCAGGCCATCGCCAAGGAGCGTGAAATGCTCCAGCCCCTGCGCGAGCGCGCCAATTACGTGCTCTCCACCGGCGGGCTGCGCGCCAAGGAGCTTTGCGCGCGCGTGGACGACCTGCTCTCCGGCAACGAGAATCAGCGCGCCCTGCGCACGGAAATCATGTCCTTCGGCTATAAGCGCGGCATCCCGCGCGAAAGCGATCTGGTGTTCGACGTGCGCTTCCTGCCCAACCCGTATTATATCAAGGATATCCGCGCCTACACCGGTCTGGAAGCGCCGGTTCGCGATTACGTGCTCGGCAAGGAGGAGACCCGCGAGTTTTTGGGGCACCTGTACGAGCTGGTCGATTACCTTCTGCCGCTGTATCAGCGCGAGGGGAAACGGCGGCTGATGATCGCCGTGGGCTGTACCGGCGGCGCGCATCGCTCCGTGGCCATCAGCGAGGCGCTCGGCGCGCATCTGCGCGCGCTGGGGCAGACCGTCAGCGTCACCCACCGCGACATCGCCATCGAAGAGGCGAGCTGGCCGTTCCGCAGGGCAAAATAAGCGGCGCTGCGCATCTTTTTCAAAAAAACGCGCATGCTGTGCTTATCACCGTTTTCGGAGGATAAGCCGCATGCGCGTTTCTTCTTTTTCCAATGTTCCGTTCATCCCGCCGATTGCGCCGCAGACCGTGCCGCCGCAGACTCCCTGCGCGCCGCCCGCCCCGGCGGCGTTTCTGCCGTTTTCCGCGCAGGCATTCGATCAGGCGCGTCTGCGCGACGTGCCGGTGCTGCTCTTCATCTGCGACGCGCCGCCGTCGTTTGCGGATGCGGCGCTGAATATGCAGATATTCGAGCGCACCGTGCCCGTCTGGCTCTACCCCGGCATGCGGCCGGATGTGGAGCTGCTCTGTCAGCGCGCGGGCGCACTGTTTTCCGGCGAGGGCGCGCTGCCCCTGTGCGCGCTGATGCTCGAAGACGCGCGCGTGTTTCTCGCCGCGCCGCTGCCCCCGGCGGGCTTTGCGCTCGATCCGTCGCGGCTGTACGTCTGGCTCTCGCAGGCGGATCGCCGCTTCGCGCAGAACCGGGACGCCTTCATCCGTCAGGCCGCGCAGACCGTCCGCTCCTTCCGCGTCGAGCCGCTGCGCAAGCCCTATTCCCCCGGCGACGCAGCGCACGACCTGATCCGCGCGCTGCTCGCCGTGCGCGACCCGATCAACGGCGGCTTCGGCAAGCTCAAGCAGCCGCTTTGCCCCGCGCTGCGCTTCTTGAGCCGCGCCGCGCTGCGCGACAGGCAGGCGCACGCGGCGCTTGACCAGACGCTCGACGCGATGCTCGCCTCCGACCTCTACGACCCGCTGGACGGCGCGTTCTTCCGCGCGACGCTGACGGAGGATTGGCGCGCCTTTGTGCCGGAAAAGCCGCTGGCCATCAACGCGCTGCTGGCGCTGACGCTGCTGGAAGGCGGCCGCCGCGCCGAGGCCGTCCGCACGCTGGATTTTCTGCTCTCCGCCTGCTTTGCGCCGGGCGGCGCGCTGAACCCCTGCCTCACCTACGACAGGGAGAGCTGCACCTTCACGCCGGAGCAGGTCTGCGCCGCGCTCGGCGGGGAGGACGGCCTGCGCGTCTGCCGCCTGCTGGGGCTGCGCCGCCAGCACACCGGGCTTCCGCCCAAGGTCACGCCCAGCCGCTTTTCCCCGGTCGAGGATTCCACCGAAGCGGATCTGCCGCGCACGCCGACCCTGCCGCGTTCGCTCACCCCGGAGGACGCCGCCTTTCTGCGCCGGGTCATGCCCCAGCTCCAGCGCGTGCGCGCCGCCCGAACGCCGCCGACCCCCGCGCCCTGCATCCTCAGCGAGGATTGCGCGCTGGCGGCGGCCGTATTCGCGCTGTGCGGCAGGCGCTTGGGCGAATCGCGCTACATTCAGGCGGCTCAGCGCGCCGTCGGCTACCTCGCCGCGCTGTCGCCCGCCCTGCCGCCGTCGTATTCCCCGGTCAGCGCGCTCAACGCCCAGCTCACCTGCGGCGCGGGCGCGGCGCTCGCGCTGGCGCTGCTGACGCTGGGGCAGGCGGAGGAGCTGCACACCTATCGAGAAAGCGGCCTGCGCCTTCTGGGCGCGGCGCTGCATGCGTTCACAACGCCGGACGGCCTGCCGATGCACATCCCGCAGGACGCGGCGGCGTTCTTCCCGCGCATCCCCGCGGTTTGGGATTCGGAACTGCCCTCGCCCGCCGCGCTGCTGCTGCACGCGCTGGCGCTGGCCGACGCTTGCCGCCCGCAGGCCGGATACAAGGACGCGGCGCTCGTCCTCTGGCAGGCCGCCGCGCCGTATGCGCGCCAGCAGCCGCTCGCCTGCGCCGGGTTGATCGACGCGGCGCATTTCACGCTTTCAGAATCTCGCGAAACGCCGGCGTAATCTTCCAGACAGAGCCACGAATCGCAGCAGAGCTGGCGCAGGCGCGTCAGCCCTGCCAAAAGCCGCATGCACCATACATCTGCATCCGCCCTTCGCGCACGTAGTCAATCGCCCGCTTTATCGTCGTCTGGTTGTGTACCATCTGATAAATGCCTTCCATGTCCAGCACAATCCATGCCCTCCGTCTTCCGTTTGCTCTATTATAGCATGCCTTCGCCGCTTTTTTGAGCCCGATTCCGCTTCTTTTTATTTCGCTATAACGCGACTTTATTAAAATTCACTTGACAAATGTTACAACTCGTAATAAAATAGTCACATACTTGAAATGAAAGGAGACGCATGCCTGTATGTCGATTCGTGCGTCTAACAAAAGATGGATTGCGGCGCTTTCCGCCGCTTTGATGGTATGCGTCTGTGCGAGCGCTTCTGCGCAGAACTACAGCCTCGGCGACGAGGCGGACGAGGTCGCGACGATCCAGACCGCGCTCAAGCAGCTCAAGCTCTACAGTGCGGGGATCACCGGCCACTACGGCGAAAAGACGGAAGCCGCCGTCAAGAAATTCCAGAAGAAATACGCATTTGAGGATAACGGCATTGTTGACGAGGACACCCGCGCGGCGCTTTACGAGGCCGCAGGAATCACCTACACCGCCTCCGGCAGCTCGTCCTCCTCGTCTTCCTCCGCCGCTTCTTCGTCCTCTTCCTCCTCCGTGTCGGGCAGCGCCATTCTCCGCTACGGCACGCGCAGCGACGAGGTCATCAAGCTCCAGCAGAATCTGACCAAGCTCGGGCTGTACACCGGCACGATCAGCGGCCACTACGGCAGCATCACCGAGGCCGCGGTTATGAACTTCCAGCGGAAGAACGGCCTCTCCGCCGACGGCATCGCGGGCGCGAAGACGCTGGCCAAGATTGAAGAAAAGGTGAACGGCACTTCGTCCTCTTCTTCCTCCGGCAGTTCTTCGTCTTCTTCGGGCAATGCGGCCGCTAATTCTTCAAACGGCCTGCTCAAGTACGGCGTTCGTTCGGACGCTGTGCGCACCCTCCAGCAGAACCTCAAGACGCTGGGCTATTACGACGGCTCTGTGACCGGCAATTTCGGCCGCCTGACGAAGGAAGCCGTCTACAACTTCCAGAAGGCCAACGGCCTTTCCGCCGACGGCGTTGCGGGCGCGAAGACGCTCTCCTCCATCTCCGGCAAGCTCTCCGGAAACAGCAGCTCGGGCAATTCTTCCAGCTCCGGCAGCAGCAGCGGTTCGAGCAGCTCCAATAACAGTTCGGACAGCTCCACCCTGCTGAACACGAGCGTCATGCTCCAGCAGGGTTCCTCCAGCAGCGAGGTGCTCAAGCTGCAAAACATGCTGGCTTCTCTGGGCTTCTACACCGGCAACAAGACCGGCAACTTCGGCGCGCTGACCGCCGACGCGGTGATGGCCTATCAGAAATCCAAGGGGCTGACGGCGGACGGCATCGCGGGCAAGAAGACGCTCGCCGCCATCAATGCGGATTATTCCGGCAAGGGCAGCACCAGCGCCGGTACGACCAACGGCACGACCGCCCCGAGCACGCAGACCGCCGGCAACGTCATCTATGAAAACTTCTACAACTGGCGGCGCAACTACGCCAACGGCGAATACTGCACGGTGTATGATTTCTCCACCGGCTACTCTTGGAAGCTGCGCATTATGACCAAGGACGCGCATATGGACGCCGAACCCGCCACGGCGGAGGATACGGCCATCATGCTCAAGGCGTTCGGCGGCAAGACGACGTGGACGCCGAAGGCGGTCTGGGTCACCTTCTCGGATGGCAAGACCTACATCGGCTCGACCCACGACGTGCCGCACTCCCCGCAGCACCTCTCCAACAACAACTTCAACGGTCACCTGTGCGTCCACTTCCCGATTTCCATGGAGAAGGCGCAGAGCATCGGCCCGTATGCCACGAGCCATCAGGAGGCCATCAACGAGGGCTGGGCGGCCACGCAGAAGCTCAAATATTGACGGATTCGCCAAGCTCGACCGGAATCGCATCATCTGGGATTTCAGTTATTCATTCATTTGCAGAAAAAGCCATTCTCTCCCCTTCGGGGAAAGAATGGCTTTTTTGATGCCTGAGCGATTGCCCGGCTTTCATCCGCCTGCGCATTTGCAGTTTAGCGCTCAACATGATATAATAAATAATCATCAAGAGAATCAGGAGGGCTTACCTATGGCCACGATGAAGGATATCGCCAACCTTGTCGGCGTCAGCCTGACGACGGTTTCCAATGTCGTTCACGGCAATTACGACCGCGTTTCCCCGCAGACGGTGCAGCGGATTCTCGACGCCATCGAGCAGCTCCATTATGTGCCCAATATGTCCGCGCGCGCGCTGGTGAGCCATTCCTCCCGCATCATCGCCTTTGTCGATACCCACAGCCCGCAGGAGACCTACGCGGGCAACGGCTTTGCAGGCGTGCTGCTCTCGGGGCTGGAAGGGGTCGTCACCGACCACGGCTATTTCCTGATGATGCGGCGCGGCACGAACGAGGATGTTCTGCGGCTGATGCTCAACAACTGGAACCCGGACGGCGTGATCTTCAAGGATCGCGTGCCGCAGAGCCTCGTGGATTTCGTCAAAAAGCAGGGCAAGCCGTGCGTGACCATCAACACCTACCTCGACGACCCTGAGCTGATTCAGGTGCGCGCGGAGGATCGCCGGGGCGGCTATCTGGCGGCGCGGCACCTCATCGAGCTGGGGCATCGAAACATCCTCTTCATCGGCGCGGTGAACCGCGGCTTTATGAACAACGACCAGCGCTACGCGGGCTATTGCGACGCGCTTGAAGAGGCCGGAATCACGCCGAACCCGGAAAACCTGATTACGAATCTCTTCCCCTTCAAGGCCGAACGCGGCATTGCGCTGGGGCGGCAGTTGGCCGCTCAGCGGGCGATCACGGGCGTCTGCGTCAGCGGCGACCAGTATGCCGCCGCAGTCATCACGGGGCTGCGCGAGGGCGGCGCGCGCGTGCCGGAGGACATCTCCATCGTCGGGTTTGACGATGTGGATATCGCGCGGATGACCTTCCCGCCGCTGACCACCATCCATCAGGACGGCATCGGCAAAGGCCGCCGCGCGGCGGAAGCGATTTTCGCCATGATCGACGGCGAGCATCCCGATCCGAAGGATTTCAACCTACCGGTGAAATTGATCGTCCGCGGCTCAACCGGCCCCGCTCGTATAAGCTAAATCGTATTCCCCTAAGCCCAGCGGAGCGCCGTTCCCCAATAAAAAACACGAATCTCGGCAACAGCCGAAATTCGTGTTTTTTGATTGTCCTTAATCCTGCACAAGGCTCCCCGCCGCCTCGGCCTCCTCCAGCTCGTGCATATACTTGTATACCGTATAGCGCGAAACATTCAGCCGCTCGGCGACAATCGCCACGGACTTTTGATAGGTGAACGCGCGGCGCTTGTAGAGCATGCGGATGATGCGCATGCGGTCGGTCTTTTTCATCGCCTCCGGCTCCTTGCCGACCGCGCTGATGCACTCGCGCAGCAGCTCCTCGAGCTGGCTTCTGGCGTCCTGCATGAGCGTCTGCTGCAAATCGCCGCTGGTGGCGGTCAGCTCGCTGAGCATCTGTCCGGCGCGCACCATGTTCGTGATATCCAGATTGATGCCCAGCGCGAAGTGATAATCCTCGCCGACGATGTTGAACGTCGAGCTTTTGAGCGTCCGCCCGTCGCGGGAGAGCACCATCTGGTTGATGTAATCCTTATTCTGGTAGATGCTCTCGTCGTAATCGCCGATGTCACCGAAGATATCCGCCGTCGAGCCGACCTCGCGCCCCGTCACCGTTCCGTTGAAAATCGCCAGAATCGGATGTCCCGGCCTCGTCATGTCGTGCACGATGGTTTCGCAGTTCGGCCCGAACATCACGGAGATGCCGCGCGCCTCGTTCTTCAGAAAATTGAGCATTTCGTCCCGGTTCATTGAAAAGTCCTCCGTCCAGCCCTTTCGGGTTTTCATTTTGTTTGCTTTTTTATGTTGATAACAAACGTTCCGGCAGACCTTCTCTTTGCCGGGAAAAGTGACATTCTGTTGCCTTTGGTCTATTATATCACATTTTCTTCCCGTTGGGTATGCCTTAGCGTCAAAATCAGCGCGGCAAACATCATCAGCGCGCAGAAAGACAGCGGGAGCGCCGTCTCCCAATAGCTGCCCAGCGACGCCAGCGCAACCAGCGCGCAGATCGGCGCGGCCTTTTTGTCCTTCGCCGCCAGCACGGCGCTCAGGATATCCGCCAGATAGAAATACCGCTCGTGCATCCGCGGCAGGAAAAACACAATCGCCAGCGGCAGCAGCAGCGCCAGACGCAGATACCCTTCCCGCGTCAGCTTTCCCGCCTGCTTCACGCCGCAGGCGACCAGCAGCGCACACGCGCCAAACGCCAGCGCCATGCCGAAATTGCCGTAGGCGTATACGTCCAGCCCGGTCGTGTTCATCAGCGCGAAGAAGCTGGGCGCGTTATAGGTCAGGCCGGTATACAACCCCGTCTGCGCGGTGTAAATGGAAAGCAGCGCACCGATGGATTTTCCGCCCAGCAGCGCGGGCAGCGCCGTCGCCGCCAGCGCCGCCAGAAAGACCAGCGCATCCGACAGCCGCAGCTTTCGATCCGCCCAGAGCACCGCGACCATCGGCAGCAGGAACACGGCTTGCAGCTTGAACGCCAGCGACAGCGCAAAGCACGCCGCCGCGCCCGCGGGCTTCCGCTCCAGCGCGAGCGCCAGCCCCCAGAGCGCGCAGGCCGCGTACAGGCTGTCGCACTGGGCGAACATGCCGCCGTTGAGCGCGACAGTCGGCAGCAGCAGCGCCAGCCCGAAGGCGGCGGCGCTCTTTTTGCCGTCCTTCTGCGCCAGCGTCGCCGCCGCCCCCGCCAGAAACGCATCCCCGATGAAGGAAACCGCCTTCACCGCGTAGAGCGACGGCACGGGCAGCCGCGTGATGACGAACAGGATGTATTGATACAGCACGTTGTATTCGCCGATGTTCTGGCGCATCCCCTCGGCGAACGAACCGCCCGCCAGTTTTTGCAGCCAATCGGCCAGATAAATCTCGTAATCGCCGGAGGAGCGCTCCAAAAAGCTGACCCGCGCCAGCATGGCCGCCGCGCAGAGCGCGCCCAGCAGCAGCGCGCCCAGCGCCCCCTGCTCGTGCTCGCGCGCAATCCGCATCGCGAAGACGAGCATCACTGCCAGCGGCAGGCACATCATAACCGCCGTCGCCGCGTGATGCCCCAGCGCAAGCGAGCGCGTCATCATCACGCCCGCAAAGCCCAGCAGCACCAGCGCGGCGCAGGCGATTCTCGCCGCGCGGCCGCAGGGCTGCGCGAGCAGACGCCGCAGGCGCTCATCCAGCGCGTCAAGCGTCGCTTTCACCGATCTGCGCCCCCTTGATGCCCAATTTGCCCATCAGCTCCAGCGCCAGCGCCGCCGCGCAGGCAATCGCCAGCAGGCTCAGCACGTTCATCGGGATGACCGTGAACGAGAAAATCGCCTCCATGTAGCTGCACAGCGAAATCAATTCCAGCACAATGGCAATCGCCAGCCGCCGCGTGCCGTTTACGCAGGCAAAGGCCAGCATGCCCGCCAGATACAGGCAGCGCGCGTTCATCTGCGGCAGAATCAGCGGCAGACCGGCCGCCAGCAGCAGCGCCGCCAGCAGCAGCGTGTCCGCGTCCGGCTCCCGGCGCGCGTGGATCAGCGCAAAGGCGACCAGCAGCGCCGAGGCGAAGGCCAGATACATGCCCATGCCGCTGAACTCGCGCACGGAGGCGACCGTCATCAGGCTGTAAACCCCCGGCGCGTGATCCGCCAGACCCGTACCCTCGTAGGAAATCGCCTCGATCTGCTGAGCATAGCGGCCGAATACCGCCGTCAGCCCCTGCCCGTCGAGCAGGAACGCCGCCTGCGCCAGCACAAACGCCGCCAGACCCGCCAGCAGATGGCGGATGGAAACCCTGCCCTTCATAAAGAACACGAGCAGCAGCGGGAACAGGAAGCCCGCCTGCAATTTCGTCGCCGCCGCCAGCCCCCAGAGGATGCAGCCCCAGACCGGGTGATCCTTCAGCAGCAGCGCCAGCCCCCAAAGCGCCAGCGCGGCGAACATCGCGTCGCACTGCGCCCAGCAGCCGGCGCTCAACAGCATCGTCGGCGCGAGCACGCAGGCCAGCATCGCGCCAACCGCCGCGCCCGGCTTTGCGCCGCGCGTCAGCGCCAGCTTCAAAACCGCCAGCGCCGCCGCCGTCTGGCAGGCCATGTCAAACAGCTTGACGGCGTACATCTGCGGGAAGGCTTCCAGCCGGGAAATCAGCGCCATCACGATCAGATAGCCGCCCGACCACGCGCCGTCCTCCCACGCCATCGCCGTGCCGAAGTCGTAATTCCACATGCCCTCCAGCATCGGCGCGAGCACACCGAGCGTGGCGAGGATCGTGTCGACGCTGTCGAACACGGCCTCCTTGTCCTCCTGCAAATCCTTGTTG
>OLPF01002155.1_pt1 | contig 13763 bp, 11 predicted proteins | sample 1673121 | NCBI WGS metagenome assembly OLPF01 (sample SAMEA3136756, study PRJEB25190) | human gut metagenome | reverse complement strand
GCAATTCTATCTGGTGCAAAGAACATATGCTCTGTTCTACATAATCCTATACCTTGTGCTCCAAAATTATATGCTTGTTTTGCATCTTTTGGAGTATCTGCATTTGTTCTTACTTCTAATTTTCTGTATTGGTCAGCCCATCCCATTAATTTTGCAAAATTACCAGTTACAGCAGCTTCTACTGTTGGAACTTTTTCTCCATATACATTACCAGTAGAACCATCTAGAGAAATGTATTCTCCCTCTGTTACTTTTCTTCCATCTGGTAGTACAAAATATTTTTCTTCTTCATTAACTGTAATTTCTCCACAACCAGCTACACAGCATGTCCCCATACCACGAGCAACAACAGCAGCATGTGATGTCATACCTCCTCTTACTGTCAATACACCTTTACATACATTCATTCCTTCAATGTCTTCTGGAGATGTTTCTAACCTTACCAAAACTAAATCTTTTTCCCCTGCATTATGTAGTTCAACAGCTCTATCTGCTGTAAATACGACTTTTCCTGCAGCAGCTCCTGGTGAAGCAGCTAATCCTTTTGCAACAACTTTTGCAGCTTTTAGCGCAGTAGTATCAAAGTTTGGATGTAATAATTGGTCTAATTGATTTGGCTCTACTCTTAGTACTGCTTCTTTTTCATCAATCATACCTTCTTCAACTAAATCAACTGCAATTTTTAATGCTGCATTGGCAGTTCTTTTTCCATTTCTTGTTTGTAAGAAAAATAATTTTCCACTTTCAATTGTAAATTCCATATCTTGCATATCTTTAAAGTGATTCTCTAGTTTGTGAGCACATTCTACAAATTGTTTGTATGCTTCTGGATTTACTTTTTCAAGTGTTTCAATATGTTGTGGTGTTCTAATTCCTGCAACAACATCTTCTCCTTGGGCATTCATTAAATATTCACCAAAGATTTTGTTTTCACCAGTTGCAGGGTTTCTTGTAAATGCAACTCCTGTACCACAGTCATCTCCCATATTTCCAAAAACCATTTCTTGTACATTTACTGCTGTTCCCCAGCTACTTGGAATATCATTTAATCTACGATATGTAATTGCTCTTGCATTGTTCCAAGAGCGGAATACAGCTTTTACAGCTTCCATTAATTGTATTCTAGAATCTTGTGGAAACTCTTCACCTTTTTGTGTTTTATAAATACCCTTAAAAATAGAAACTAATTCTTTTAAATCTGAAGCTGTTAATTCGGTATCTAATTTAACGCCTTTTTTCTCTTTCATTTCGTCAATTGCTTTTTCAAATAATGGCTTTGGTATTTCCATAACAACATCAGAAAACATTTGAATAAATCTTCTGTAGCTATCATAAGCAAATCTTTCATTTTTAGCTGCTATTGTTTTTAGTACTTCATCATTTAAACCTAAGTTTAAAATTGTATCCATCATACCAGGCATAGAAGCTCTAGCTCCCGAACGAACAGATACTAATAATGGTTTTTCTAAATCTCCTAATTTTTTTCCTGTCATTTCTTCTAATTTCTTTAAAGATTCAAAAATTTCAGTTTCAATTTCTGAACTAATTTTTTCTCCATCTTCATAGTATTTTGTACATGCTTCTGTTGTTACTGTGAATCCTTGTGGAATTGGTAATCCTAAGCTTGTCATCTCTGCCAAGTTAGCTCCTTTTCCTCCTAATAATTCACGCATTTTTGCATTCCCTTCTTTAAAAAGGTATACATACTTTTGACTCATAAAAAAACCTCCTTAAAATTTATGTGATTTTTATTTTGAAACTAACTCAAAAATACTTTGTTATTATATATCAGCTTTTGAGAAAAAGCAATTGATTTATAGAATTTTTCTATTATTTTTCTTAACTTTGGGATTAAATAATAATTTTTTTAGCTATCCAATTTTCTAACTCTTCTATTTTTACTCTTACTTGTTCCATGGTATCTCTGTCTCTTGTAGTTACACATCCGTCATTTTCTGTTTCAAAATCAATTGTAATACAAAATGGTGTTCCAATTTCATCTTGTCTTCTATAACGTTTCCCTATACTACCTGCTTCATCATAGTCGCATAAAAATCTCTTTGATAACATTTCGTGAACTTCATTTGCTTTTTCACTTAATTTTTTTGATAATGGCAAAACTGCAACTTTATATGGAGCTAATGCTGGATGCAAATGTAAAACTATTCTTGTATCTCCCTCACTAATTTCTTCTTCCTCATAAGCATCACACATTACAGTTAAGAACACTCTGTCTACCCCTACCGATGGTTCTACGCAATATGGTATAAATTTTTCTCCAGTTTCTGTGTCTAAATAAGTTAAATCCTCTTTTGATGCTTCCATGTGTCTTGATAAATCATAATCTGTTCTATCTGCAATTCCCCAAAGTTCTCCCCAACCAAATGGAAATAAGTATTCTATATCTGTTGTTCCTTTACTATAAAAACTTAATTCTTCTTTTGAATGCTCTCTCATTCTTAAATTTTCTTCCTTAATTCCTAAAGATAATAGCCAATTCTTACAGAATGTTTTCCAATATTCATACCATTCTAAATCTGTTCCCGGTTTGCAGAAAAACTCCAATTCCATTTGTTCAAACTCTCTTGTCCTAAAAATAAAATTACCTGGTGTAATTTCGTTTCTAAAAGCACGTCCCATTTGTCCAATTCCCATTGGCATTTTTTTTCTTGTTGTTCTTAACACATTTTTAAAGTCAACAAACATTCCGTTGTGCTGTTTCTGGTCTTAAATACACTTCAGATTTTGCATCTTCTGTAACCCCCATAAAAGTTTTAAACATTAAATTAAACTTTCTAATATCTGTAAAATTATTTTTTCCACAATTTGGGCAAGGAATATCATTTCTTTTAATATAGTCTACCAATTTTTCATTTGACCAACCATCTAAACCAGAAATTTGTTCTCCATTTTTAAAGTTCCATTCTTCAATTAGTTTATCTGCTCTATGACGTGTTTTACAAGATTTACAATCAATTAATGGGTCACTAAATCCACCTACATGTCCTGTTGTCACCCAAGTCTGTGGGTTCATAATAATGGCAGCATCAATTCCTACATTGTATTTAGATTGTCTAATAAATTTTTGCCACCATAAATCTTTAATATTTTTCTTTAACTCACAGCCAATTGGTCCATAATCCCAAGAGTTAGCAAGTCCTCCATAAATTTCTGATCCTGGATAAATGAATCCTCTGTTTTTGCACAAATTCACAATTTGTTCCATTGTTACTTTTCCCATAATATATCCTCCATTTCCAGCTAAGAATTTTATAATAATTTTATTTACTTTTAACTCAAAAAATCCCTAGCTATTTTAAATAGCTAGGGACGAATATACTTCGCGGTTCCACCCTAGTTCTTAAAAGTAAAAACTTTTAAGCACCTTCATTTTGTTTTGCTCCAAAGCTCCCCATATAACGTTTATTGTTAGTTTTCAGCTTACCTAACTCTCTTTTAAAATAAACAGATTATACTTTTTCTTCTTCAACACAATATTTTATTGTTATTAATTTATCAAATTTTCAAAAAATTGTCAAGGCATTTTTTATAGTTTAAACCATCATACAGTAAATATATGCAGCCCTCTAATCATCATATTGCCATATGTTTTTGTAATTGTTTTGTAATATTTTTGTAACGTTTATGCTTTTTTGTTTTAATTTTATCATTTTCTGTTTTTGTATATTTTTCAATGGTCTCCTCTATATTTAAAGAAAATTGTTACATTTTTCTTACATTAAAATTACTTTTACGTTACAATTTTAAATATTATGTAACCATTTTTGGTTTACAATTATTACAAAAATAATATCTGTGGAAACTGTGGATAACTTTGTGAATAACTATTAAATGTACATTTTTTGTTCACAAGTTATTCACAATTCATTTTTGTAATGTTGTTATGTTATCTATTTTCCAATTATTTGAATTTTTTATGTGTACTTTTAATTGTTAATTTTATTGTGTTGTCTTTTATGCTGTTTTAAATTTACACCTATTATTCCACCAGTTGCACCAGCTAATATTCCTGCAACAATCATGATAATGGTATTGGTAGACATACTAAAATTTTGGTAAAAAATACTAGACAATATATATATCGTAACCATATAGATGCTTCCTACAATAGCTCCATTTATAATTCCCTGTTTTCGTATTTTTATAGAACTAAAAATACTTCCTATCATAATACTAATTGCTGTTATGATAATAATAACTGGTGTAATTACATTTTCAGGCATATTGGTATAAGATAATAGCATTGCTAAGATTAACAAGATTATTAATGTTATAATAATTGCTAAAACACTTCCTTTTATTATTTTTATTATATTATTTTCTGATATTATTTCTGTGTTTTTATTATGAATAATCATAAAAAAACCCTCCTCAATATATTATTTATAACTAATATATTGAAAAGGGTTCTATTTTATTCCATTTTATTATTTAATTTAGTTTTTATCTTTTGTTTGTTGTATTAGTTGTGTTTTCTGGTACTGTGTTTTCATCTATAACGATTACATTTCTATAGTCACTTATTAAACCTCTTAATAAAACTTGGTTGGCATTTACATAGTCTTGAACACTTGTTACTTTTCCATTTTTCTCCATATAATACACATTCTCACCTTCGTTGGTAATAGAATAAATTCTATCATATTCACATGGTATTAATACATTTCCTATAGAATTTGCCACTCCATATTTTCCGTTTTTTCCAATAACAATGCCTTCTATGCTTTTACCATCCAATTCAACATTTGGGATAATTACTGCATTATTCATGCTTTTTTCTGGTATTTCTGTTTCTTCTACGAGCTCATTGTTTTTGTCTTCCTCTTCATCTGGATTTGCTGTTTGATACTTTGTAATATAGCCTATTTCATCATATTCTAAGTTTAATATAATTTGCCCTGCTTTATTAGCTATTCCCCACTTATTTCCTTTTTTTATTGGAATACAGTTTTCATATAAGAACATACCATTTTCTATTTCGTCACTTGGAAAAGATTGTTTATCAATTCCAATATCATTGTATTCTATATTTACTAATACATTTCCTCTTTTTCCTAATACACCATATAAATTATCTTTTTTTACATAATATAGTTTTAATTGGCTATCCACTAGTCCAATTTCGTCATATTCTAGTTTTATATTAATATCTCCTGTTTTAGAAAGAACTCCTGTTTTTCCAGAGTTAGTTGCTAAAAATTCATCTGTACTCTCTAAATAAGTTAGTTTATCATATTTTGCTCCAATAATTTCACTAAAATCTGCAGTTGATATAACACCATATTTTTCGTTTTTAGATACAACTAGCATATTATTAATAATTGCCTTCTGTGTCATAAAATCTTCTGTTACTGCTGTAAATTGATTATTGGTTGCTTGCTTATTGTAATACTCTACTAAATATGGTAGTGTATAAATATATAGCGTTTTATTTTCTGTTTTATAAGAAATAGTAAGGTTAAATGCTAGTTGTATTGCTTGTTGAGTAGCATAAAGTTCATTATTATATGTTTTTACTGGTAAATCTATTTTGTAATTATCAAAATTTACTTTATCTTCTGACGTATTTTTATAAACAATATTAGAATCTAGCTCTAGTGTAGCAACTTGTTTTTCACTTTCTACATAACACTTTGTTTTGTCTTCTGAATATTGTTGATAACCACCATTATAATAGTTATACCCTGCTAAATCAGCTACTTTTTTAATAGAAAAATATGTAATTTCTGTAGCATTATCTACAATTGTTAGGCTAGGTGGTAATGTTACTTTTTTTCCATTAACCATTAACTTTTCCTTATTTTTTTCAGCTTGTTGTAAAACCATAATCATTACAAATACAAGCACAAGTAAAACAACAGCTATGATAATTGCAAAAGCAACATATTTTTTACTTTTATTCTGTTTTTCGTCTTTTTCCTCACTTAATAATTCCATAAAATCCTCCTATTCTTTTGTATATCCATATTTTTGATAAAATTCTTTTCGAAATGTTCCTAAATTATCGTGTTCTATTTCTATTTTAACTCTTTCCATTAAATTAGTCAAGAATCTTAAGTTATGTAAAGACAATAATCTAATTCCTAATATTTCATTATTTTTTACTAAATGTCTAATATAAGCTCTTGTATAATTTTTGCAAGTATAACAGTCACATTCCCTATCTAGAGGAGTAAAATCTCTTTCATAGGTTGCATTTCTTATTACCACTTTTCCATTCCAAGTCATTGCTGTACCATTTCTTGCAATACGAGTAGGTAAGACACAATCACACATATCAATTCCTGCTATAGCTGCTTCTATTAAATAATCCGGACTTCCAACCCCCATTAAATATCTTGGTTTGTTTTTAGGCATAAGTGGTGTTGTATAGTATAACATTTTCAAAAATTCTTCTTTTGGTTCCCCTACACTAATTCCTCCTATTGCATAACCAGGAAAATCTAACTCTATTAGGTCTTGAGCACTTTTTTTCCTCAATTCTTCATAAAATCCGCCTTGTATAATTCCAAATAAAGCTTGATTTTCTGTAACATGTGCTTTTTTACACCTTTGTGCCCATCTAGTTGTCCTTTCCATAGATTGCTTTGTATATTCATAAGTTTCTGGGTACTTTACACATTCATCAAACGCCATAATAATATCTGCACCTAAATCTTCTTCTGTTTTAATAACACTTTCTGGTGAAAAAAAGTGTCTACTTCCATCTAAATAAGACTGAAAATGAACTCCTTCTTCTGTTATTTTTCTTAAATCTCCTAAGCTAAAAACTTGAAAGCCTCCACTATCTGTTAAAATAGGCCTATCCCAATTCATAAATTGATGCAAACCGTCCGTGCTTCTTTTACTAAGTTTTGTCCAGGTCTTAAATATAAATGATATGTATTAGCTAATATAATTTGTGCTTTCACATCTTCCTTTAATTCTTCTGGAGTCATTGATTTTACAGTTGCTTGTGTTCCTACTGGCATAAAAACAGGTGTGTCAATATCCCCATGTGGTGTATGAACAATTCCTCTTCTCGCTCCAGTTTGTTTACATTCATGGATTAGTTCGTATGTTACTGCTGGTTTCATATTTTCCTCTTTCTATTATAATATTTTTTATAGATGTAAGCATAGGCAATCGACCTTTACATTATAAGCATTGCATCACCAAAGCTAAAAAATTTGTATTTTTCTTTTACCGCTTCTTGATATGCTTGCATAATATAGTCTCTTCCTGCTAACGCTGACACTAACATAATTAAAGTTGATTTTGGCAAATGGAAATTAGTAATTAGTGAATCTATACATTTAAATTGATAACCTGGATAAATAAAAATATTTGTATCTCCTTCTGCTTCTTTTACCATACCATTTTTATTTGCTACACTTTCTAAGACTCTACAAGAAGTAGTTCCACAAGCAATTACTCTTTTTTTATTTCTTTTGGCTTGATTAATTTTTTCAGCATCCTCTTGTTTTATATAATAATGCTCAGTATGCATTTGATGTTCTTCTACTTTTTCTACTTTTACAGGTCTAAATGTTCCTATTCCAACATGTAGCGTTACGTTAGCAATTTCTATTCCTTTTAGTTTTATTTTTTGCAATAACTCCTCTGTAAAATGTAACCCTGCTGTTGGTGCTGCTGCTGAACCTTCGTATTTTGCATATACAGTTTGATATCTATCTTTTTGTTTTAATGTTTCTTTAATATATGGTGGTAAAGGCATTAACCCTATTTTATCAAGAATTTCATTAAAAATTCCTTTATAGTTAAATTTTACCAGTCTACTTCCATTTGGTAAAACCTCTAATATATTTGCCTCTAATATTCCATTTCCAAAGGAAACTTTAGTTCCTTGCAACAATTTTCTTCCTGGTCTTACCATTACTTCCCATATGTCATCTTTTTTTCTATTTAATAATAAAAATTCAACATTAGCACCTGTTGGTTGTTTTATACCATATAATCTTGCTGGAATTACTTTTGTATTATTAATTACTAAACAATCTCCTGGCTCTAAATATTCTATAATATCTTTAAAAATTTTATGTTCTATGGTTTGTTTTTGTTTGTTTAAAACTAATAATCTTGATTCATCTCTCTTTGCGTTTGGATGTTGTGCGATTAACTCTTCTGGCAAATCATAATCAAAATCTGTTACATTCATTGTATTGTTATTCCTTCCTCAAACTTAATCTATATTGCTTTTATTTAATTTATAAAAAAGTTCTAATTTTGTTCTGAATAGTTACTATTATCTTGTTTTTGTAAAATGTCTATTCTTTCAAACATTGCTTTAAACATAGTTCTAATTTCTTCCACTATGTTTTTTGGTTCTTTACTAAACTCTAATTCTATTGAATAAATAAATTGACTATTATGCATTGGTTGAAAAGTAAATACTTGCTTCTCTAAACCAATTGTACTATTTCCCGATTTTATATTTTTGCACATATAATCTGCATACCACTGTTTTAATCCCTCTCTTGGTTTTATTTCATAACCATATTTTTCATAGTCATGTAAACGTGGTCTTTCTAGTCCATATTCTTCTGCTTCTCTTTCTAATGTATGTAAAAATTCATGAATATAAACTTCCTCTGGAAAGGTATTATTACTTGTATATTTGTAAATATCACTTTGTCCATTATTGGGTAAACGAATATTGGAAAAGCCTATATTTTGGTATGTCATTCCTCCTAGACCTAACCAATCTTCTTCTGTTTCTTGATGTAAAATATCTCCCAGCTTTATTATTGCAAATATATAATCATATTCTGCTTTTTTCATGTAAGGCTCTATCATATTAGCAATATCATTTACGGATATATAATATCCGTTTTCTTTATCATAACTAACAGATTGAATTGGCTCTTTTATATTAATCACTTGGTATTGCATACTCATAGCATTATTTGATAAGTTTTTAAAACTATTTTTTGCTCTTTCTAAATTTTCTTGCATTATTAACATTTCGTTTTGGTTAATCGCGGTTTTTACATTGGTGTTTGTTCCATTTACTTCTACATTAACATCTAAATTTTCAAATATAAAACAAACCATATTCCAATTGGTATCTTCTGTTAAATATCCTCTTTCTAATTTTAAGTCTTTAAACCAAGCCTCCCCTTTGCAATTGTCTGAATAAGAACCTAAACGAAAACCTACCTGAATTTGCTTTCTATCTTTAGAATTAAAGCAAAAAGTTAATTGTTTCCAATCATTGGTACCTTTTAGTACTTCTGACATCTCTGTTGTATCCAAAATAGAAATACAAGCACCCGAATTTGAAATGTCTTTTTCAGTTTCAATGGCTCCGTGTTTTTACCATACAGCTTATTCTGTATGGTGTGTTCGGTGTTACCTGAATAGTTTTATAAAACATAGCATCATTATAAGTAGGAGAAGTTATTTTATAGCTATATTGATTATCTTTTTCTTTCTCTCTTATAAAAGTACTAATACCTTGTATATACTCTGCTTTAACAAAATCATTAAAGTACCTCTCCTTATATAAAAGATAAATGGAATATAATCCCCACACAATTAATAGTATTAAAAGTAATGAAAATAATCGGTTACCAAAACTTTTTTTCTTCATAAATACCTCTTTTTATTTTAATCTAATTCTATTATACTGTTTTTCCCCATCAAGTGCAATATGATTTTTAGATTATTTCTATATGTTCCTTAATAGATAAGTTTTAATATTATACAGTAAAACCATCTATAATATTAATATGTTTTGTAATATATAGTTTTGTTTGTCACAGCAACACATACAAAAATACAAGTATGAAAATTCTTGTCTCTTTCATACTTGTGTTTCCTCACTTACATTAATATTATCGAATTGCCTGACTACATTTATGACAAATTGTTGGATTTTTTTTATCTTCTCCTACTGTTGTTGAATACATCCAACATCTTTCACACTTTTGTCCATCTGCTGTTTCTACTTTTACTCCTATTTTTTCTTCTTCATCTTTTCTTGCATTTTCCTCTATTGCAATTGCAGAAACAATAAATACCGTTTGTAATTGGTTTTCAACTTCTTTTAAAAATTTGTAATTTTCTCCTTCTGCATATAAAGTAACCTTTGCATTTAAAGAATGTCCTATTATCTTTTCTGTTCTTGCTAATTCTAACTTTTTAGCAACAAGTTCTTTTAGTTCTTCTATTCTCTTCCATTTTTTAGCAAGGTTTTCATTATTATATTTTTCATTTATTTCTGGCCAATATGTTAACATTGGACTTTGGCAATTCTCATTTTCTTTATGCGGCATAAAATTCCATATTTCTTCTGATGTAAAGACTGTCATTGGTGTTAATAGTTTTACTAATGCATTTAATATTGTATACATTGTTGTTTGTGCAGCTCTTCTTTCTATTGCACTTGCTTTCGAAGTGTATAGTCTATCTTTAATAATATCTAAATAGAAGTTACTCATATCATTAACACAGAATTTATTAATTTCGTGATAAGCAACATGAAAATCATAGCTATCATAGCTTTGTGTAACCATTTTTATTAGTTCATTTAATTTATATAAAGCATATTGATCTATTTCTAGTAAATTTTCATAACTTACTGGTTCATTTGGATTATAGTCTGCTATGTTTCCTAGTATATATCTTGCTGTATTTCTTATTTTTCTATATACTTCTGTAATTTGTTTTAAAATATCTTTTGACAAACTAATTTCCGATTTATAGTCAGAAGATAATACCCAAAGTCTTAAAATATCTGCACCATATTCTTTAATAATTTCTTGTGGACTAATTACATTTCCTTCTGATTTGGACATTTTTCTACCTTTATCGTCAATAACAAAACCATGTGTTAATACCTCTTTATATGGAGCAACTCCATATGCCGCAACAGAAGTTAGTAGTGAACTTTGGAACCATCCTCTATATTGATCATTTCCCTCTAAGTACATATTAGCTGGTGGTAGCCCTCTTTCTGCTAATACTCCTTCATAAGTTGTTCCTGAATCAAACCACACATCCATAATATCTGTTTCGATTTTAAATTGTTCGTGTCCACAAGCTTGGCATTTAGCTCCATTTGGCATTAATTCTTCTACTGGCAACTCATACCAAGAAGTAGAACCTTTTTCTCTAAAAATCTTCATAATTTTTTGAATTGACTCTTCTGTAATATATTCATGACCACATTCTTTACAATAGAATATTGGAATAGGAACTCCCCAAGTACGCTGTCTCGAAATACACCAATCAGCTCTATCTTGCACCATACTTGTAATTCTTTCTTCTCCCCAAGCGGGATACCATTTTACTTTTTTAATTTCTTCTAATGCCTTTTCTCTAAATCCCTCCACAGATGCAAACCATTGAGCTGTTGCTCTAAATATAATTGGATTTTTGCATCTCCAGCAGTGTGGATATTGATGAACTATTTTTTCCTTACTCAACAAATAGTGGTTTTGTTCTAACCATTCAATAATTGCATCATTTGATTTTGCATAAAATAATCCTGCAAAAGGTCCTGCACCTTCTGTTTGATAACCTTTTCCATTAACAGTAACTACCGTTTCCAAACCATTTTTCAATCCACATAAATAGTCTTCTTTACCATAACCTGGTGCTGTGTGTACTGCCCCTGTACCTGTAGTTAACTCTACAATAATTGTGTCTTCACTACCTAATACAACTCTTGACTCTCTATCTAAAAATGGATGTTTACAAATAGTCCCTTCTAATTCTTTTCCTGTAAATTCTTGAATGATTTTATATTCTTCTATACCGGCTAATTTCATTACTTGATTAACTAATTGTGTTGCCATAATATAATTTTCACTTTTAGTTTCAACTACACTATAGTCAAATTCTTCCCCAATTGTAATTCCAACATTACCAGGTAAAGTCCAAGGTGTTGTTGTCCATATTAAAAAATACGTAGGTTTGCTTGTTTTTAATTCCACTGTAGGTTTTGTTGTTTTAAACTTTACATAAATAGAAGTCGTTGTATGCTCTTTATATTCAATTTCTGCTTCTGCTAAAGCTGTTTCACAGTCTGTACACCAGTACACTGGTTTTAGCCCCTTATAAATATAACCTTGTTTAAACATCTCCCAAAATATCCCTATTTGTCTTGATTCAAATTCTGGTTGTAAAGTAATATATGGATGTTTCCAGTCCCCTAAAACCCCTAGTCTTTTAAATCCTTCTGTTTGCTTGTCTACAAAACTTAAAGCAAAGTCTCTACAAGTATTTCTAAATTTTGCAATACTTACTTCATCTCTATTAATTCCTAATACTTGAATAGCTCGTTTTTCTGTTGGAAGTCCATGTGTATCATATCCTGGTATATATGGTGTATAATATTCTCTTAGATTTTTGTATCTAACAAGTGTATCTTTTAAAATTTTATTTAGTGCATGCCCAATATGAATTTCTCCATTAGCATAAGGAGGTCCATCATGTAAAACATATGCCTCTTTCCCCTCATTTTTCTTTAGCATTTTTTCGTATAAGCCATTGTTAAATACCCTTTCCATTACTTTTGGTTCATTTTCCGGTAAACTTGCCCTCATTGGAAAATCTGTTTTTGGTAAATTTAAGGTTTTTCCATAATCCTTTTTTTCTTCTTCCATTCTAATTCCTCCTTCATAATTAATACGTACATTTTTTACAATCAAAAAATCTATTTCATCCTATATAAACTAGGACGAAATAGATTTTCCGCGGTACCACCTAAATTAAAAATAATTCTAAATTATTTTTCTCTTTCAAAATCTGTAACGTAGATGAACGGCTTAATTTACTAATTTCAAATAAGCAACTCCAAGGTGATAACAGTTATTTTTATCTTACTAGAATTCCACCAAGCTCTAGCTCTCTTTTAAGAATATTTTATATCTGTCGTGTCCTTTTCTAAGTTTTTAATAGATTGCTCTAATAATATCACTTTTTTATTTATATTTCAAGAGTTTAATGAGATTTTTTCTTCATCTTTTTATCTATCTTGTTTGATTTATCATCCATTGTATAATATACGTAGTTTTGTAAGCCTCTACCACAGTTTCATGGTTTACATTTGGTACAGTTTCTACCGAAATGTTACTATAAGAACTTGCAAAATTTCTTGCTCTATTTATATAATGGTTTGCACTACTTCTATTTTCATATATAAACTTTGTTTGGCAAGTTGGTGCTGGTAAAGTTTCCATATCATTTGGGCTTTTACTGTTTGGAATCCACGAAAATAATACACAAGCTGAAAAATAATTTGGATTTGCCTTTGCGATTCTTAATGCATGTCGTGATCCTTGGCTATGTCCTGCAATAGAAATTTTGTCTCTATTAACACTATAAGTTTTACAAACATCTTCTATTAAATCAATAATAGATACTGTATCTGTTTCACTAACTTGCTTGCCTGAATTATAACATAAAGGTGCAATAACAATTGCCTTTGGTTGAATTTCTTTATTACGAATATATCCGTGGTAATGAATATGAACCTAAAGAATTTATACTACTTATGCCTGCCATATGTAATGACACAATTAGGGGTATATTTTTATAAGTCCCAACAAGCGATAACTCTGGTACGTATAACCAATAGTCTATTTCTTTTCCCGTATTGGCTATATATGTTTCCTCTTTAAAACATCCTTTATTCACTTCATTTGGTATAATATTTACGTCATTTCCTGTATTGGCTAGTTTTATAATTGAAGCCTTATTTCCCATTATATCTGTAACATTTCCACCTATATAAC
>OLPF01002145.1_pt1 | contig 13816 bp, 13 predicted proteins | sample 1673121 | NCBI WGS metagenome assembly OLPF01 (sample SAMEA3136756, study PRJEB25190) | human gut metagenome | reverse complement strand
GCGCGTCCGGGAAGGAACGGCTGCCGAAGACGACACACGCACGACCTTCGCCAAGTACCTGTAAAAAGAAGGAGGAAACATCATGCCGAACAGTATCGAATACGCAACGATTTTCCAGCAGGAGCTGGACAAAGCCTTCGTGCCTGCCAGCACGACGGGCTGGATGCAGCGCAACGCACGCCTGGCAAAGTACACAGGAGGCGCCGAGATTCAAATTCCCAGCCTGCTCATGGACGGACTGGCGGACTACGACCGCGGCGAAGGCTTCGCCCAAGGTGACGTGACGCTAACGTACACCACGGTAACCATGAGCCGGGACCGCGGCCGCGGATTTAACCTGGACGCCATGGCCGTGGACGAAAGCAATTTTGTGGCCACGGCTTCCAACGTGATGGGAGAATTCCAGCGCACGAAGGTGATTCCCGAGGTGGACGCCTACAACCTGTCCACCCTGTACGCCAAGACGCCCGTGGAAAATCAGGAAGCAGTTACCCTGGCTGCCAACACGGTATACGGCAAACTCAAGGATCACATTGCCGCGGTGCAGGAGATTGTGGGCGCTGGCGTGCCGCTGCGGATTCATCTGACCATCACGGCCAAGGCCATGCTGGAAAAAAGCACCGAGTACAACCGTACCGTAAACCTGATGGAGCTGAACGACGGCAACCTCAAAACTACCGTGAAGGCCCTGGACAACAACCCGCTCATTCCTACCCAGAGCGCGCTGATGAAAACGGCCTATACCTTCTTCAAGGGCGCGGAGGATTCGGGCGACACGGATAAGAAAGCGGGCGGCTTCGCGCCTACGGCGGAGGCCAAAACCATCCACTGGCTCATCGTACCGGAAACCGCGCCCATTTCTGTATGCAAGCAGGACCTGGTGCGGACCTTCACGCCCGACCAGTACCAGGCAGCCAATGCATGGCACGTGGATTACCGGCGGTATTTCCAGATGATCGTCCCCGCGAACAAGGCGAAGGGGCTTTTTGCTTGCGTGTCCGCGGCTGCCGCCGGATAAAGAAAGGAGCGCCCCATGACAGAGCTGGAGCGGTTGAAGCTGATGGCGGAGGAGCATGGCGGGACGGAAGCGTGCCCGCTGCCGCGCATGTACACTGACCAGGAGCTGGAACAGCTGCTGGAGCTGCACGGCGGAGACGCCCGGGCAGCGGCCTATGAAGTGCTGATCCGCAAGGCGGAAAACACCGGCATCACCCTTCCAGGCGGCCTGTCGCTGCCGGATCAGTCGGCGCGCTACCTGCGTATGGCGGCGTCGGTACGGGGATGCAGGACGCGCAATGCGGCCCGGGCGGATGCTTTTCCGCCGGAGCCACCCGCGAAAGGCGGCGATGCGCCATGACCTGCTACCAACGCGGGCACGGGCGCAGGCAGCTCCTGCGTGCCATGCAGCAGCTGGGCGGGCGTGTCATGGAGGTGTCCCGGGAGGAACGCGACCCCAACGGCATGCCCACGGGAGCAACGACGGTGGTGTGCAAGCTGTACGGCTTGCGCTACCAGCAGCACGCCACCACGCTTACCCTAGGACTGGACATGCCCGGGGTCATCACCAGCCAGAACAGCCTGCCGCGTATCATCGCGGTGCTGTTGGAGGGGACAGCCCCGGAGACCGGCGACCTGGTGGAGGGCGTGGCGATCCTGTCCGTGGAGGAAAACCTGGGCATTTTCTGCCTGGGTCTGGGAGGCGAGAAAGCATGAGCATTCGCGTGGAAACCCTGAACCATCTGCGCCGCTTGACTACGGTGCAGGAAAAGACGCTGCGCGCCTGCCTGACCTATGGAAAAACCGCGGCAAACAAAATGGTGCGTACCGCCAAGCTGACGCGCCCCTGGACAGACCGCACCCATATGGCAAAGAACGCGCTGAACGGCGGCGCGTCAGAGATTGCGCCGGGACGGGTGCGTGTAGAGCTGGCGCATGGCATGCGGTATGGCGTGTACCTGGAAAACGTGAAATTCCGGCATAAAGGTCGGTTGGCTATCCTGTACCCCACGGTGAAGAAAATGGCCCCGGAAATCATTCAGGGCTGGGCAAGGGTCATAAGCAAAGGAGGCTGAGCGCCATGCTGGAGGCAATCAAGGAAAAGCTGCGCGCAGCCGGTCTGACCGTGTACGATTTTGCGGAAAAAATCGGGACATGCAAGGCCCCCTATGTGGTGGTCTATGATAGCGGCGTAGAGGTTACGCCCGGCACCAAGGGGATGTATGGCAGGCACACCTACGAGGTGGCATGCCTGACGCCTTACACGGACGTGGACGGCCTGGCAACTCTCGAGCGGCGCGTGCGGCAAGCCATGCAAGCCTTGCCGGGCCTTCACCTGTCCTCCTCCGGGGGGACAGGTGTGGAACAGACCTATCAGGCCAGGGCGATGTCCCTGGCGTATGTGAGCACAGAAAGATTGTATTAAGGAGGTAGCAGAATGCCTGATCCTACGCTGGAAGCATTGAAAAGCGGCATGGCCATTGTGGGCATTGAGGCGGCGTGCATCAAGACCGCCAACAAGTATTACCTGATCAAGACGGCCAGTGAGGCCAGCATCAAGGGTACGGTGGACAGTGGCGAGAACAAGCCCCTGCGCAAGGGCAACCGCCTGCTGGCGCGCCACATGACCGAAGACCTGATTACTGGCTATGAAATCAGCCTGAGCGATCTGCTGGTCTATCCCGAGGTGGTGGCCCTGATCGACGGCGGCGTGGTGACCAATTCGGAGGAAGGCGCATTTGAATCCTACGCCGGGCCGGTGACCGGCGAGGAGGTCGTGCGCACCGTTTTTGCCCTGGAGCTGTACTGCGCCAACAAGGACACCGGAAACAACATTGTCAACTACCAGAAGCTCACCTTCACCGGCTGCCGGGGCAAGAGTGTGGTGGAATGGGACATCAAGGAAGGCGAATTTTTCGCGCCCAAGTATACCATCGAATCCATGCCCGCGGTGGGCGAATCCCCCATGACCATGGAAGTGGTGGACGCGCTGCCGGTGGTACCGGAATCGCCGTAAGCAACCGGCAACCCGGGAGGACTGCGGCGGTCCGCGTCCTCCCAAATTCTTTAGAAAGTGAAAGGAAATTGCACAATGAGCGAGCAGAACGGCGCGAATTATGACGCGCTCTCCGACGCGCGGATGCGGACGGAAGTGCAGGAAGTGGAGCTGCCGGGATTCGGCGACGGCAAGCCCTGGAAGCCCAAGCTGAAGCGGCTGTCCCTGCTGGGACTGGCCCGGAGCGGAAAAATCCCCAATGAATTGCTATCGGCGGTGACGGAGCTGTACCAGTACGGCACCGTCAAGACCCCGGACCTGAAGCTGGCGGCGGAAACCATGTATCTGATTGCCGGGGAAGCGCTGGCGGAGCCAACGCTTACACAGCTGGAGGAAGCGGGCGTCCCCTTGACGGACGAACAGCTGGCGGCCATTTATCTGTATGCCCGGCGCGGCGTGGAGGCCCTGCGGCCCTTTCGTAAAGAGCCCGCAGTTCCTGGTCACGGCGCGGATGGCGCGGCTGTACAGGCAGCGGCCCAGCACATTGCTGGGCATTCCTGACCCCTATGTGGCCTACTGCGTGGACGAGGCGGCCGCCTGGCTGCTGTCCCAGAAGGAGGAGCCAACCTATGGGGACGCGCCTGGGAAAGGGCGTGCAAGCAAAGCGGTATTCAATACCGCACAGCATTTGCGAATCGTGGAAAAGCACGGCGGCGCAAAGGTAAAGAGAAAGGAGGACGCGGGTCATGCATGAATGGATCGCCCTGGACGGGGTAAAGTCCACAACCATTCCGGGGATGGCGGTGCTGGCCTACACGCCGCCGCTGCTGGCTCCCAGAAGCCGGGAGGAAACGGTGATCGCCGGAAGGCTGACAGCGCTTACCCAGCGGGACTGGCAGCGGGAACCCGCGGACCTGGAAATCACCCTGGCGCTGGTGGGCGAAAGCATGCAGGCCATGCTGGCGCTGTGGCAAGCGCAGGCGCTGCCCTGGCTCTATGACGCCACGCGCCTGGAGCTGGACGCCATGCAGGGCTATTTCTTTCGCGGCGCGGTGACGGAAGTGTCCATAGAAGATCAGACGGAAGCCTGGCTGCGGGCCAGGGCGGTATTCCGCTGCAATCCTCCCCTGCCGCTTCGATTGCGCAGCGGCCAGGCCGGATGGACGCCCGAAACGGACACGCCCATTCCCCAGCAACTCACGGATCAAACAGCTACGGCCAGCGGCAGCTTCAGCGCGCCCGGCTTCCTTACCATTCCCGGCGGGGTAGGCGGACGCGAAAGCGCGGAAACGTATCTGGCAGTTACAGGCACCTGGACGACGCTCCAACTGGGGGCGTCTTTTTCTGTGCTGGAAAAGGCCGATACCGCGACAACGCTTTTCATCGACTGCGAAAACGCGCAGGTATGGCAGCTCACGGAGGACGGCGTGGAAGTCAACATGATGGGCGTGACCACCGGAGAGCTCCCCGAACTGCATCCGGGAGCGGCAAGCCTGCAGGTGGGCGGCCAGGGACTGCAGGTCACGGTGCGGGTGCTGATCATCGAAAGGGGGTAAAGCCATGGCCATTAACGGCGGAAAAATCGTATCGTATCTGGAGCTGGACGCCAGCAATTATCAAAAGGCCATGGCGACGGCAGAGCAGGAAGCGCAGCTTTTTGCACATCAACTCTCCGCCATCGGTGACAGCAACCTGGCCGTGCAGCAGCGCATCAACGAATTTTCCAGCGGTATGATGAACGTGGGCGCGCGCATGACCATGGCCATCTCCGCGCCGCTGGCAGCGGCAGGCACCTTTGCAGCGAAAGCAGCCATCGACTACGAAAGCGCCTTTGCAGGCGTACGCAAAACGGTGGACGCCACGGAAGCAGAATATGCACAGCTTTCACAAAGCCTGCGACAAATGTCCGAAGAGATCCCGCAAAGCGCGGCGTCCCTGGCGGGCATCATGGAGATTGCCGGACAGCTGGGCGTAGGAAAAAGCGACCTGACAGCCTTTACGGAGACAATTGCCAACCTGGGCGTGGCCACCAATCTCTCGGGCGAGGAAGCGGCCACCATGCTGGCCCAGTATGCCAACATCATGCAGATGCCCCTGAGCGACATCGACCGCCTGGGCAGCGTGATTGTGGGGTTGGGCAACAGTTGTGCCACCACGGAGCGCGACATTGCGGAAATGGCCCAGCGGCTGGCTGGCACGGGAAATCTGCTGGGGCTTAACAACGCGCAGGTCATGGGGCTGTCGGCTACCATGGCGTCCCTGGGCATCAATGCGGAAGCGGGCGGCTCGGCCATGAGCCGGACATTGCAGGCTATCAACGCCGCGGTGCTGTCCGGTGGAGACGAGCTGACGAGGTTTGCACAGGCCGCCGGCGTCAGCGCCCAGGCCTTTGCCGATACGTGGCGGGGTGATCCACTGGCGGCGCTGGATCAGCTGCTGGCAGGAGTGAGCCGGGTAAACGCCTCCGGCGGAGACGCCACAGGCATGCTGGCTGATTTGGGGCTGAACGATCTGACCGTGGTGGACACGCTGCTGCGCTTGTCCGGGGCACAGGGACAGCTGGCCGAAAATGTCTCCCTGGCGAATACCGCCTGGGAAGAAAACGACGCCTTGCAAGAAGAAGCGTCCAAGCGCTATGAAACCACGGAAAGCCAGCTGCAGCTGGCCAAGAACAGCATTCAAAACGCGGCGACGGACGTGGGCAACGTAATGCTGCCCTGGATTGGGCAGGCGGCAGAGATGGTAAGCGGCGCTGCCCAGGCGTTCAGCGGGCTGGACAGCAGCATACAGGGTACCATAGTAACCTCGGCGGGAGCCTTGGCCGCCCTTGGTCCGGTGACCACAATGCTGGGCACCGCAATCAAGGTGCTGACCAATCCGGTGGGCCTGGTGGCGGCGCTGGGACTGCTGGGCACGGCGGGGGTGGTGGCTTTCCGGCAAATGCGGCTGGAAGCCGACCGGGCGGCGCTGGAGGAGCGGTTCGGTCAGGTGACTCTATCCGCGGAAGAAGTGGAAGACGCTGTGTCCCGCCTGTTTGACGGGCAGGAAACGGCGCGGTTTCAGCTGGTGGGCGATGCCGCCGCACAGGTGCAGGACGCCATCACTGGCATGCGAGACGCCGCCGGGACCCTGGACACGCTGTTGGTCAAGGCGGAGATGGGCTTTGAAGTGGACCGAGTTGAACTGCGACAGTCTGCGCTGGCATTGCGGGACCAGGCGGTAGAAGCCATTGAGGCGCAAAGCGTCCAGGCAAACCTTTCGGTGCAGGCCCTCTTTGGCGCGGATGACCCGGAAGGCACGCAGCTGATTGCGGATTTCAACGCTTACTTTGGCGCGCTGGAGCGCGAGGCGTCACAGCTAGGGTCGAAACTGTATCAACTGATTGACCAAGCCATGGCAGACGGTTTCATCGACGCCGAGGAAAGCCAGGCTATTCAGGCTGCCGAAAAGCGGATGCTGGACCTGATGGAGACGCAGATCGGCACAGACGCCACCGCCGGACTGATGGGCATCAACGCCGAAGCGTACGGAGCGGAGCTGAGCCTGGAATCCATGGAAGCGCTGCAGGAGCGCTATAATCAGCAGCTGGCAGAAACCAATGCCCAGTGGCAGGCTCTGGCGGATGAAAGCAAGCGGTGGGCAGCGGAAACAGCTGCGCAGAATCCAGATGACCGCTACGATCAGCAGTGGCTTGCGGACACCTACGCGCAGATCGACGCGCAGCTGGCGGAGCGGATGAACCAAAGCACGGCGGACGCTATGTCCGGATACATGACCTCTTTTGGAAATCGATGGTTTGAAGCCTATGCGCCAGAAATACAGCAGGCAGGCGAGATGCTGCCGCAAATCTTCGCCCAGGCAAGTGAAAACGCATCGTATTATACGGATAACCTGGGCCTGGAGCGCGGTACTCAGGAATGGGCGCAAGTATGGGCGGACAGCATGCAAATGAACCTGCGAGATGCTTTTTCCTCTGCCGGATGGGACAATATTTTGACTGAGGATGGGCGAAGGCAGCTGCAAAGCCTGTATGAAAACTTGGTTCCGACCCATGAAGCGCTTCAGGAGCTGGCGGCGCGCATGGGCGAGGAATTCCCGGCGGAGCTGCAAAGCGCGCTGGATCAGATGAATATCATGCAGCTGCTCACTGCTGATAGCTTTTTTGCTCCCGGGCTTTTTGGCGATTTTTTCAGCGATGTTGACCTGAGCAGTGCCTTTGCCGATGCTCTCAGTACGACGGACACGGGCGCAGCGGCGCAAACCATGATGCAGCCGGGACTGGACGCAGTTTCCGAGGCAGCACCCAGTTTTGCGGCGGAGGGTTCCAATGCGGCGGCGGGTTTTGCGGGGGCGCTGGCAGCTGGGCAGGGCGCGGCGGCGGCCGCGGCCCGGCAGCTGGTGCAGGCGGCCCTGAACGCGGCCCGGCAGGCTCAGGACAGTCACAGCCCCAGTCGGGAATTCGGCAAGCTGGGCCGCTATGCCACCCAGGGATATACCGGAGAGATGGACGCTCGGGCGGCCTATGATGCCGGATACGGCCTCACCGCCGCCGCTGTGGAGGGCGCGCGGGCGGGTCAGGACAGCCACAGCCCCAGCAAAAAATTCCAGGCAGTGGCCTATGACGGGGCCAACGGGTACATCATCGGCACCATTTCCAGCCTGCCCAAGGTCAAAAAAGCGGCGGAGGACAGCACGAAGGCCGCGGCGGATGCGGCCCGGCGGGCGGCGCAACGGGCGGCGGAGGAGGCGGAAGCCGCCAGGCAGGCCGCCGTGCTGCAAGGTATTCGGGACACGGGCGCGGCAGCCCTGGCGGCGGATCAGCGAGAGTATGACCTGCGCATGGCGCAGCTGGCGGAGCAGACCGAGGCCATGATGGCCTTTGCCGGCCAGCACGCCGTATGGTACCAAGATGACGCGGGAACCACCCAATCCCAGGCGACCAAGGACCGCTATGACGACCTCATCGACCAGGAAAACGCGGACTATGAAGCCCGCAAAGCGCAGCTGGAAGGGCAGCAGGAACAGCTGGAGGCGTTGAACGACTACCATCAAAAGCGTCTGGAAGCCCTCAAAACCCAGCGGGACGCGGAGGTCGCCGCCATCAAGGAGCAGTACAGCCTGCAAAAGGAAATGGCCCTGGACTGGCTGGACAATCAGGCGGACCTGCTTCAGCAGCAATTGGACGATCAACGGGCGGCCTATGACGAGGAGGACTACCAGCAGGAGCTGGCGGAGCTGAAAAAGCAGCAACGCCAGAGCAAGAGCGCCCGGGAGAAGCGCGAGCTTCAGGAGCAGATTGACCGCATGGAACGGGACCACGCCCTGGAAGCCCAGGAAGCGGCGCTGCAGGAGACCCTTGCGGGCTACGATGCTCTGCGGGAGGCGGTGCAGTCCGGCCTTATCGGCCTGGGTGATCTGACGGGCAACACTGCCTTTGGTAGCCTGGCCTTTGGCACGGCGGGCCTGGGTGGATTGGACACAATTACGGCTCAGGCCCTGCAAAACGTGCTGAACAGCCTGGACCGCAGCGCCCTGGCGGGCGGCACGGAGGCTACAGTTACCGCAGCGCAGATGGCTGCGGCCCTGGCCTCCGCGGGGACCCAAAGCATCGCTCCCGTGGTAGTGGAAAGGGAAGGCAGAAACTACAACATTGACATGCGGGGGTGCGTGGTACGGGACGAGAGCGACATTGATCTTATCGTGGAAAAGCTGGAGGCGCGGATTCGGGCCGCAGGAAGATAAGGAGGGAGGTCATGCTGCGCATTTATGAAAAGGATCTGACTGCGGCAAACCTAGCCACGGCCCTGGCCACCAATGGTCTGGGGACACTTCCCCACGCCCTGAGCTGCACGCGACACCAGGTGATCAATGGTGACTGGTCACTGACTCTCTCCTATCCCCTGGACGCACCGGGGGCGGCGCTGTTGCAGCCCGAACGGCTCCTATGCTATGAGGACGAGGGCGGCGCGCAGCTGTACCGCATCAGCCGCTTGAAGCCCAGCATCAGCCGCCAGGGACGTACCCTGGAGGTGGAAGCTCCACACCTGTGCTATGACCTGGCACACAAGTACATTGTGAATATCGAAACCTCGGAGGATGACCGCTATCCCGACGGTATCGACGCGGCAACGGCACTGGAGCAGTTGCTGGCGGAGACGGGCTTTTCCCCCGGCGATGTGACTGTAGACGGGGAGACGTTGGATTACCTGGATATTCTGCAAAAAGACGTCATGAGCTGCATCAAGGAGCAGCTTCTGGAAAAGTGGGGCGGGGAGCTGGAATTTGACAACTTCACGGTACACCTGCGCTCCGCCCTGGGGCAGGACCGGCGTTATCCCATTCGGGATGGGCGGAACATTGCGGGCATCACCGTTACTGAAGACTACGAGCCGGTGGTGACGCGGCTGCATGTGCGGGGCTATGAGAACGCCAACTTTGAGGAAATCAACGACGGCAAGGATTGGATTGACAGTGAGCTGAGCGCACAGTATGCCTATGCGCGGGAGGGGTACGCGGACTTCGACGACGTGGACGATCCCCAGGAGCTGCTGCGTTTGGGCCGAGAGCGTCTTACGGCGCTGGAAGTCCCGGAGATCACCTACGACATCCGCCTGGCGCAGATGCGGGGCACCGTACAATATGCGGCTTACAGACGCCTGGAGAACTTTGCCCTGGGGGATACCGCTGTGCTGCATTCCGCGGCGGTGGATCGGGACGTGATCCTCCGCTGCTCCGAGCTGGAGACGGACTGCCTCACCGGGCGGAACAAGTCCCTGAAGCTGGGGAATACCGACGTAAAGCTGCTGGCATCCATTACCGCGGGAGCCTCTGCCAACGACCGCCTGGCCCATGTGCTGGACACGGAAGGAAACGTGCAAGCGGAAAAAATAGCCGGGAAACTCAACCTGGTACGGATTGAGAATCTTACTGCCGAAATAGCGCGAATTGCGACGGCGGCCATTGGCGAGGCCACCATTGAAGCAGCGCAGATCCATGACCTGCAGGCCCAGGTGGCGAAGATCGCCACAGCGGCCATCCAGGACGCCACCATTCAGACCGCGCAGATCGAAAACCTGAGCGCGGTGGTGGCGGAGCTGCTCCACGCGGAGATCAAGGTGGGCGAGTTTGACCTGGCGGAGGTGAAAAACCTGCTCTCCGAGGCCCTGGCCCTGGAGCAGGGCACGGCGGGGAGCATGTACATCACCAACCTGGCGGTGACCTCGGCCAACCTGCTCAGCGCCATGCTGGGCAAGCTGGTGCTCAAGGGTGAGGACGGGAAGTATTACCAGGTGATGATTGGTTCTGACGGTACGATTCACACCCAGGAAGTGGAGCCTTCGGAAGCGGAAATCGAAGCCGGGGAGACGGAAAGCGGGCAGGGCATTGTGGACACCAGCGCCAACTTTGCGGACCTGACGGCCCAGAATATCAAGGGCAACGAAGGCATTTTTCAGGCCATTCTGGCCCAGAGCATGACGGCGGGGAAGCTCACCGCGGGGGAAGCGCTGATTGCCTCCGCGACGATTCCCACGCTGTATGCCACCTCCATCCAGGCCATTGGGAACAGCCTGGATTTATCGGCCAACCAGTCCATTCAGCTGACGGTGAAAAAAGCCGTGGGATACCGGGTGGAGGTGGTGGCCAGCAGCAATGTGCTATCCACGGAGATTCCGCGGACGGTGATTGCCGCACGGGTATGGCAGGGAAAGGACGAGGTGACGGAGGCGCTGCCAGCGGAGCGCTTTGCCTGGACGAGGGTATCAGCGGACACGGTAGCGGACGAGCTCTGGGCGGCCAGCCACAAGGGGGTGAAGGAAATTGAACTGACGACGCTGGATGTCTATCACGCTGCGACCTACTACTGTCACATACTGGATGCATAAGGGAGGAAAAAGGGCATGCCCATCATTGCAACGGGGAGCCAAACCATCATTGACCTATCCGACGGCAAGAGCCTGTCGGTCTACCTGGGAACCAATCAGCCCCGGACGCAGATCCTGGACGTAAACGCGGGGACGTACAGCCCGGACTGGAGCACCACGGCGGGGAAGCTGGTGATCACCCCGGTGGTCTACGCCAACCAGACGGCCATTGAGCTCACGGACAAGGCCCTGGCCATTACCTGGAAGCGCAAGGAGGGCAGTGCCTCCGAGGCGGCGCTGGGAAGTGGGGAGACGGTGAGCGCCAACATACTCACGGTGAGCGCCAACAAGATCGGGTCCACGGGGCTATTGACCTACCTGGCCTATGTGACCTACACCGACCCGGACACGGGGCTACCCATTAACGCGGTATCGGAGATCAGCTTTGCCCAGGTGCAGACCGGGCAGAACGCGAAGAACGCCTGGATCAGCGGTGAGCAGGTGTTCAAGTACACTTCCGCGGGCGCGGTGTCCCCGGCGCAGATTGCGCTGACGGCCAACCTGCAGAACGTGACCATGGTCAAGTGGCAATACAAAAACAGCGAGGGGGCCTGGACGGACTACCCCACCACCAGCGACAATGCCAGCATTACGGGCACGACACTGATCGTCAAGCCCACCCATGCCATCTTTGTGGGCAGCGTGGCCACGCTGCGCATCCTGACCAGTGACGGGAGCATTGGGGACACCACCAGCGTGTACAAGGTACAGGACGGCGCGAACGGCGGCACGGGCGCGGCGGGACAAAATGCGCGCATTGCGTTCCTGACCAATGAAAACGTGACCTTTGCCGGGGACAAGAGCGGGCAGGTGGCGGCCACCACGGTGACCTGCAATGTGGTGGCCTACAACGGCACCACCAAGGTGACCCCCACGGTGGGGACCGTAACCGGAGCGCCCACGGGCATGACCGTAAGCAAGGGCAGCGCGGTAAACAACGAGATTCCCATTACGCTGACCATTGCGGCGGGGGCGACCCTGGGAGGCGCGGGGCAGCTCAGCGGTACGCTGAGTGTGCCGGTGACTGCGCCGGTAGCCACCACGCTGCAGATCCACTGGAGCAAGGTGAACACGGGGGCCACAGGCGCCGCGGGGGCATCGGCGGTGACCTTTACCATTTACGCCCCCAACGGTACGGTGTTTGTCAACGGCAGCGGCACGCTGACCATTGCCACCCAGGCCTACCAGGGCAGCACGGCCATTACCAGCGGCGCCACCTACGTCTGGAAGAAATACAGCGGCGGCAGCTGGAGCACCATTTCCGGCCAGACGGGCAGCAGCCTGTCGGTGGCGGGCAGTACGGTGACGGGCATGGCCAGCTATCAGTGCGTGATGACCTACGGGGGCAAGACGTACCAGGACGTGATTACCCTCACCGACAAGACGGACAATTACCAGGCCACCATTGACTCCACGGGGGGGAACATCTTCAAGAACACCGTGGGCAGCAGCACCCTGACCTGCCGCCTATGGCAGAACGGCCAGGAGGTGGACGCGGACGGCACCGGCCACACCTACGCCTGGACGCGCATGGACAAGGATGGCACTGCCCTGGACGAGGACGGGCCCTGGAAGACGGGCAAGTCCATCACCGTGACCGGGGCGGACGTGGACACAAAGACCACCTTCGTATGTGAAGTAAGCTGATGGCCCGGCGGTGAAAGGGGGGGATGACGTGGGCATCATCGCCGCGGCACAGATTGCCATTGCGGACATTACAGACCCCATTCAGCAGGATGCGGCCCCGGCATCCCCCTCGGTGGGGATGCTGTGGCTGGATACCGGCGTGAAGCCGCCGCTGCTGAAAAGGTGGACGGGCAGCCAATGGGAAACCGTCAACGACACCACGGAGGACTTCCGCCAGGTGGAAGCCCAGCTGACGGTCATGGAGGACAACATCCGCACGGCGGTAACGGATTTATCCAGGCTGGAAACCTCCATGCTGGACAAGGCAGACATGACGCAAATGAAGGAGCTGCTGGCGGGTAAGGCGGACGCCGACCTGATGCTGCAGCTATCCACGGAGCTAAAGCAGACCAGCCAGAGCATTACGGCCATCATTTCCCAGGTGGCGGGCCTGGAGGGGGCCAGCGACGCGGCGGACGCGCTGCTGGCCCAGTATCAGCTGTTTTTCCGCATCGACGCCAGCGGTGTGACCATTGGCAAAAGCAACAGCGGCTTTGACGTGCGGATCGACAATGAAAAGCTGTCCTTTCGGGAAAACGGGCAGGAGATCGCCTACGTAAGCAACAGCCAGCTGTTTATCACGGCAGCTGAGATTACCCAGAGCCTGACCATTGGGAACTACCGCTTTTCGCGCATGGAGGACGGCAGCCTGGCGCTGCTGCTGTAAGGGAGGAAAGCATGGCAAGCGTTATTTTGACGTCCGGGGTGGTGGTGGGCAATCAGAGCCTGGTCACCAATGGCGCGTACACCAGTTACGATCTGACGAAAAGCGGGAGCTTTCCGGCGGCGGGGTACCGGGTGACAAGCGCTACCCTGACCTGCACCCTGCGCAATGCGGTGTGGGACACCATCACCGTCAAGGCGGCGGACGGTACCACCCTGGGCAGCTTTGGGGCGGTGGGCACCAATGGGGAGCGCACCTGCGCGCTGATCACCGGGTACGATTATGCCAGCCTGACCCACGTCACCCTGTACGGCGGGGGCGTAGGCACGCAGATTGCGGGTGGCAGCTATGTGACCATCACGGTGGAATGGGCATACACCACCTCGGCCCTGACGCTCTCGGCCGCCAGCGTGGACGCGGGCGGAAGCGTGACGGCCAGCATCGGGGCCTATGACCCGGCGTTTTCCCACCAGGTGCGGCTGGAATTCGGCACGAAGGCCCAGACCTGGGACGTGGCGGCGGGGGTGACGGCCCAGGCGGTGACCGTGCCCG
>OLPF01002138.1_pt1 | contig 13852 bp, 10 predicted proteins | sample 1673121 | NCBI WGS metagenome assembly OLPF01 (sample SAMEA3136756, study PRJEB25190) | human gut metagenome | reverse complement strand
TCGTGTTGTTGCCGTTCGTTTCGATGCCGCTCGTAGCGGTAGTAGATGCCTCAACGCCCTCGAACGTAAGAATGGAGTTGTCGTACGTGATGCTGCCGCCCGAGGCAGACGGAATCAAGCCAATGAGCTGCGAGCTCACGACCTTGCCGTTCTTCACGGTCAGCGCCGCATCGGGGTAGTTGATCTCAAAGGCCGCGCTGTTTGCATCCTTACCGGTGCAGGTCCAGGTGTGGCCGGCCAGATCGATGGTGAAGCTTTTGCTGCCGGAGTTCTGCGAGCTGGCGGTAGTGTAGTCGCGCAGCAGGGTAAGCGTTTCGCCGGAAGCAACAGCCGCGTGGAACGCCTCGTCCATGGTGTAATAGCTGGTTCCGCCAACCTGAGCGAGGTAGGCCTTTGCCACGCCGTACGTGCCGTCGGCGTTTTTGGTAGCAGTGGAGTCTTCAATCAGGTAGCGAGACGGATCGCTGCTGAACGTACCGGCAGTGACCTCGATCGCTGCCTTTGAGGAATCGTCAGTAGTAGTTCCCGTGCGGTAATCAATCGTGTTGAGCGTGCCGTTGACGGTGCCGCCCGTGATTGCCGCCTTCGCTGCTTTGCCCTCGGCGCCGTCGTAGGTCACCGCTTCGATATTGCCGTTGACGGTGCCGCCTTGAATTTGAAGGTCAGAGCCGCTTCCGCCATACGTCCACGTAGAGACGTTGCCGTTGATGACCGCATTATCTTTGACGGTGGCGTTCTTCCAGTTTTGAATGGCGTAGCTGTTTTTCGAATTGATTGTGCCGCTCTTCACATGAAGGGTGCCGCAATCAACCTTGATAGCGATGAAGTTATTCTGCGTAAAGGTGCCGCCCGCAATGGTCATGGTCGGCCACGCCTTGACGCTATCGTCGCCGATGCGAACAAGGGACGCACCCTTTGTTCCGCCAGCACCGCTGTCGTTCTTTACGGTGCCGCTGCTGAAGAGCAAGAAACCGTTCTTGCCCTGAACGTCGATGACATAGTGGGATGAAATGCCAGAATTCGCCGCAGTATCCTCGCGCATAAGGGTACCCGTCTGGGCCTCACTCGAGTCCTGGACGGTAACCCTGGCGTTGTTGATCGTCAGCGCCGGCTTACGTTGGCCGGTGCTGCCATTGAGGGTATGACCATTCAGGTCAAACGTAACGTAGGACGTTGAGATCGTGACGTTCTCTTTCGTGTCGGCGAGCAGTTTCACCGTCGAGTTTCTCGACGCAGCGTTAATTGCCTCCTGCAGGCTGGAATAGCTCTTGCCGTTTACTTCTGCAATCGCAGATTCGGTGCCTTCAGGCTGAGTCAGCTCGGCCGGGGATGACGAAACCCCCGATGCCGCGCCAGCCCCTGCCGCGAATGCTGCGGTTGGCAACATCATGGGGCACATCGCAGCACCTATCAGGACCGAAATGAATTTGCTTTTATTGCTTATTTTCATTTCTTCCGCATCTTCCTTTCTGGTTTCTCAGTTTCCAACAATTGTCTTATTTATTCGCCCCTCCCCTTGCTTTTTGTGTGCCTATTCCCAGCATTTTAACGTGTATTGATTTGCTATTGCGTCTTTTGCTTGGATTTGTCTTAGAAAGCCTTATATGCCCTATATTACGATGTTGCGCATTCGTATCCTTTTACCGAATCTGAGCAAGCACATGCATGCCCCGGCTCAGATTCTAAAGACTTTGAAAGCGAGATACCGTGAGCAAAAAACGCAGGGTGCTGACCTTTGTTGCAGCATTGGCGCTCTATGCATTGGCGATGCCGATATCGGCCTTCGCGGCAACGCCAACCACTATCAAAGCGGGCAACAGCAGCGAATTCGATGATGCGGCAGCCATCGTAAACGATGCCACCAGCGGCGAGTACATCATTGAGCTCACCGACGATATTCAAACTGGGGGAGTCTCGTTCTCCTCTTCGCAGCCTGTGAGCATTGTTGGCAACGGACACACCATGACGCTTGGTCAGGACAGCTCGATTTCCGTGCAGCCGGGAGCCCAATTGAACTTGGGTGCGGCAGATGGCAGTGACACGCTAATAATTAGCGGTGGAAGCGAGCAGAGCAACGACGTACCTGGCCTGTTGTATATCCAAGGTACGTGCAATATGTACCCCGGCGTTACCATTGCCGACCGTAAAGGCGATAACTACTTTGGCGGCGGCGTAACCGTGCAGGGCGGCACCTTCCATATGTACGGCGGCACTATTGATAACTGCGGCATTACCGGCGGCTCCATCTGCTACGGCGGTGGCGTTGCGGTGATTTACGGCGGCGCGTTCACCATGGACGGCGGCGAAATAAAGAACTGCTTCGCCACTTCTCCCTTCAAAGCCTCGGATTACGGCATGGACTCCCGCATTATCACGTCTGCCGGCGGCGGCGTATACGTTTCCGGCGGATCTTCGTTTGTTATGACGGGCGGAACCATTTCGAACAACAAAGCCAACGAAATGGGAGGCGGCGTTGCCGTTGTTGCATCAATTGATGAAATCATCAATGGCGGATGGGGCAACCTTCAAAGCTCCGCGCAAATCCTTGGCGGTACCATCAGCGGAAATGAAGCAAACGATGGCGCAGGCGTTCTTTCTTCCGCGTATTTCTACGCCGCAGCATACGGCCTGTGCGCTCCCATCCCGAGCGTAGGCGTCGCCGATAAGCCAGGCCTGTTCCTTAAGAACGCCACCATAACCAATAACACAGCGAATCAGGACGAGGGCTATGGCGCCGGCGTGCTTGCGGTGATGATGAAATCGCCTGCCGCAGCAGAAATTCGCGACTGCACGATAACAAAGAACAGCGCTGCAGTAGGTGGCGGCGTTGCATCATATGGTAACTTCACCAGCTTGACCATCGACGGATGCACCATCACGGGTAACAAGGCGGCAAATTACGGAGGAGGCTTTGCCGCAGAATCGAATTCCGGCGAAGGTGCGGGCACCACCATCACCAACACCAAGCTGTGCAACAACAGCGCAGGCAGGGCGGCTTCCGACGTCTACCTGAACGGCTCTGTTGCAAAATTGTCTGCCGCAAAAGACATGGACGAGCTCTATCTGGGCAAACCCGATGATGTGACCAACAAAAAGATTGACGGCTGGTATCTTGATAACGAAGACTCCCGCTACGCAACGCAGCCAAAAGAGCAGCACACCGAGTGCGCCAATTACGCCAGCATCGGCTCCGATGACAAGGTTTACTTGATTGCCGCCGCAAAACCGTCTTTGGTGAAAATCACCTTCGCGAATGAAGACGGCACCACTATCTATAGCGAAGACTGGTACGAGATCGGCACGAAAGCAGACCAAATCACGGTACCCACTCCTACGAAACCGTCTGACGACAAGTACGACTACGTGTTCGATTCATGGCACAAGGAAATCACCGACGCGACAGAAGATGTTGTCTACAAAGCCCAGTTCAAGAAGGTGCCCAAGAACACTCCGGGCAATTCCGATACCGGCAAACCCGGCGCGGACGCCCCGGGCAACAACACCCCTGGCGCGGGCGGCTCTCAAACTAACGGCGGCAACGCGAACGCCGATAGCGCCATTCCTCCGATGGGTGATCATACGGCAACAGCGCTTGGCGCTGCCCTGACCGGAACGGGCGTACTTGCATTGACAGCCGCAATCTGCGCGCGCAAAAGAAAACGCACCTGGTAAAGCTAGGCGCTCTCATTTCGCTTGCCGTAAGAAGCCGGTGCCGCACGGGTATGAACTGAGGTCCAAACTTAGACGGCTCAATAAATCAATAAAAAAATAAGCTGCAAAGGACTGGTCCCGGAACTTCTCCGGGGTCAGTCCTTTCAATTTGACCCGGCCCCTCCGAGCGTTTCAGTGAGCTGCGTAGGCGTCGAGATAACATCTGTGCCTAGCCAATAAAGACGAGCCTATGGAACGAAGAATCAGAAAGCTTGGGCTGCTGTTTGCTGCACTCGCCGCGTCTCCACGAATTACTTGGATGGCGTATCGCAAGAGTCCTCCACTTCGTTCGAAGGCGAGAAATAGGAGGCGATTTTTATGGGGTCGCGGGTGTCTTTCCGGCTCCAATTTGGGACATGGGGTAATTCCGCCTGCACGGAATGCGCGTTACGCTGAATGCAGGGTAGGGAGCTATGCCGTTGCCTGTGGCAGGCTCGTCTTGCTCCATAGCGCACCGCGCCACTACCAGCGTTCCCGCATCGAGAGGAGCCACCATGGCAGTTGGAAACGAAAAGGCCCCTAAGGAAATCATCTGTCCAGGCTGCGGCGGCGTCATCAAAAACACGGCGTTCAATCCCATCACAGACACGTGCGGCGCCATGCTGCAGGACGGCTGGCTTTGCCCCGAGTGCGCCTACAGGCTGCGACCCAAGTACCCGATGCACTATACCGACGACGAGCCCGTTACGTTAGAAAAGGCGCCCGATGCTGGCAGGCCCATTCTCACCATGCTCAGGAACGACTTCCTCTATGCCGACCCGCTCGATCCGGTGAACAGCACTGCCTTCTCTTATACCGGCGCGCTTCGCAGCGATCCTTTGGCCAAGCTCAGATCGGGCCAGATTAAGGACGAGCTCGCGAGTATCGATGCGTACAAGCAAGAGGTCTCGAAGAGATTCGGCGGTGCCAAGAACGTGTTTGAGGTGCTCGAGGTCGCTCCGATGCCCAAACTCAAGCCGTTTTGCGCGGGGCTTCCCAACATCAAGCGTCTTAAGGGCACCATCGCAATCGCGGGCAACGTGCGCCTGGGCGCATTCGCGGCAGGTGACATTGTGACGGTCCATCATGGCGGCATGCGCTATCCGGCAAAGGTGCTTATTAACCGTGCCACCACAGGGTTCTTGCGCTGGTGGATGTTTCCCAACGCGATTATTGGCAAGCCGCTGCCGACCGTTAGCACAATCGACAGTTCGGATCTTATCCCCGAGAAGGGTGGCTTAACCGAAGGGTGGCACGGCGTGCTGGTGTTGAGCTCCGAGGCTTCTGACGTCGCTCCGGGAGATGCGCTCACGCTTGGATGATGGGCGGCTTCGTACACGTATACAGCGGGGACGTTTCGGGTCTTGATTCATGCCCTTGTTTAGAGCGCGCCTCTACCCTCGGGCGATGTGCCGCGGGTACCACTTCTGGAACCATGCGGTGAAGACGCCCATAAGCGTGGGGAGGACCGAGTTGATCGCGCCAACAAAGCTGGCAGCATCCGTCTGCATGATGAAATATGTCCAGATGGGCGTGACCAGGTAGAGGATTCCCCATGCGGCGGTGAGGATGCGATTCGTCCGCATGAAGATCGGGTTTCGCAGTGCTGCATCTCCGTTGTAGCTGTTTTTGGAGTAATGAGCGGTCAGCGGCACGTTCGTGAAGCAGGAGACGGTCCAGATGAGCCCGAACAGGAAGTACGATGCCGGAATCACGAGGATGGGGGAGGCCCCTGCCAGCAACGCGATGGAGCATGCGCCGACTCCCAGGCTCGAAATCTGGTCGTATCGGGTGGCCTCGGTTCGGTACATCAGCACTGGCAGAAGAACGCATATCGCCATGCTGAGAAGGCTGCCCCAAAAGCTGTCGATGGAAGCTGCAACCCAAAAGACGATCCAGGGAATCAAGAGCAGCAACATGTTGGTTTTTGGCGCGTCTTCGCTCTTGGTGGTACTTGTCTCGTTAGCGTTCGCGCTTGCGTTGCCGCTGCCCGCGCCGAGACTTGCAGCCCCAAAGTATTCGTCCCAGTGCATCATCAGGTCGAAGTTGCCCTCAATCGAGTACATATGTTTCATGAGCGCCTCGTCGCCGGCAATTTCGCCGGCGGCAATCGAGCGCCAAACGCTCAGGGGCGTGTTGATTTGAGTGGTGCAATTTGTGGTGAAGCCCCCGGTAGGTTCTTCCTCGACGTGACTGCCATTCTTTCCAAGGACGATGCGATAGGTCTTGTCGATATCGGTGTAGCGCATGTCGAGTACGATGTCGCGTCCGGGCCATGCTTCCCTGCGGTAGAGGGCCGCCATCTGACGGGTGAATACCAGGCTTGGATCTTCCTTTTCGCCGGATTCGTCAACACCCCAGCTTGCGTCCGCCATCGCTTCGAAGGCGTCGCGCGGGAAAAGATCTTGATCGAGCTTGGCACGGGTTTTCCCAGTGATGCCCCCGTCCACAAATTCCTCGCCTGCTTTTTCGACTTGTGAAAGGTATTCGTCCGTACGCTCTGCCAACTCCTTCACGCGGAAGAGTTCGCCTTGCCCGCAGAAGAGCGCGGTGTAGCAGCCTTTGCCGCAAAGCCGATCGAAAAGATCGGTCACACCGCTGTAATTGCCCTTTGCGGTATAGAATCCGCAGGTCGAAATCACGACTGTCCGCTTGCCGCTCATGTCATAGCGCGACGGGTGTCCGCCGCTTTGAGCCTCGACGCTCATAAAGGGAAGCGACATGGGAAGTTGACGGTCAATCAAGTTCTTCAGCGGACCGGGCAGCCCGAAGTAGTACAGGGGGAAGCTCCAGATAATGACATCGGCCCACAGGATTTTCTCAATGATTGCTTGCATGTCGTCGTGCAGGCAACATGTTCCCGGCGTCTTGCTCCAGCAGGAAAAGCAGCCCAGGCAAGGTTTGATGTCGAGTTTGGCGACATGTAGGGTTTCGACTGCTGGCGTCTGTCCGCAGGCGCTCTCTTCCCGGGTGGCGATTCCTCGCAGAAAAGCGCTGGTCAGGCGCCAAGTGTTGCTTCGTTCGCCTTTAGGGCTGCCGTTGATGGTCAGGATGTTCATCGTTCGCTCCTCAGTTTAGCGGCGCAGTGCTCGGCCCAGTCGATGTGCATTTGCAGGCTTCTTCTGCCAAAGTCGGCGGTCATTTTCCAGTACGGGCTGTGATTTTGCAGGCCAAGCTCGCTCTCAAAGTAGTCGATGCTTTGGTCGATGTCGGAAAAGGAGGCCAGCTGCTGGCGGCATGCGCTTGCGATGCCTTCGAAGTAGGCGATGTTTTCCTCTTTGCTTCGGTTGCCCAGGAAGAACACCTGCATTAGCAGGGGCACGCGGGTATCGCCGATGGGGTTTTGCGTGGAGAGCCAGCTTAGAAGTTCGACGCGGCCGTTTTCTGTAATGGAGCAGACATTCTTGTTGGGCCTCTCGCTTTGTTCGACGGTGGTGATCGTTATCCAGCCGTTTTTCTCCAGGGTGCGCAGCTCGCGATAAATTTGGCTGCTCTGCGCTTGCCAGAAGAAGTTCAGGGATTTGTTGAAGATCTCTCGGATCTCGTAGCCGGTCATGTCGCCGTAATTGAGAAGGCCGAGTATTCCGTGTTTTAGCATCGTGCCCGTCCCTTATGATGATATTCCACTTGTGCACTATGATTATAGGCTACGGAAGGGCGATGCTGGGGGACGAGACGTAATGGTTCGGTAAAGGTGTGCCGGATGCGCGGGCGGATTTGAAATGAGTGGTGGAACGAGTGGCGGAGAAACGTGCATTTCTTTGCTGATGTCTGCCTTGTACCGGGGTTTGGATTCAAACGTGTGGCGGCAAATTGTTCATTTTGATTTTTGAAGTGAGTGACGGAATGTGCGACGGAACGAGTGGCGGAGAAACGTGCACCTTGAGATGACTGGCGGCAAAACGCGCATTTTGCTGCCGAGTTTAGTCCCGTAGGGGGCTTCGGGTCCGAGCGAGATCCAAACGAGTGGCGGTAAATCGTTCATTTTGGAACGAGTGACGGGATGAGCGCCGGAATGAGTGGCGGCAAATCACTCATTTTGAAATGACTGGCGGAAAACGTGCGCTATCTATTCGATTTGGCTCTTAAAACGTTTCAAAAACCGCCAGCCGTTGGGGAATGCGCGAAAAACCGCCACTCCGCTCTGGGTGGCGGCGTGTTCGCGGTGATGCTCAAGGCCTCGTCGAGATTTGCGGCACCGAGATCAGCGACAATGTTGCCTCCGTGGCGGTGGTGTCATGTCGTATGAGTACTACACCGCCATGAACATCAAGGGGAGCACCATTACCGGCAACAAGGCAGCCAGCTACGGCGGCGGACTCGCTGCGGATTCGAGCGCTCGCGCGCCTGCCGGCACAGTCGTGAGCGACACGAAGACTGGCGCAATTCTCGTACTGTCTTTATCTACTAAAAGCCGTCGCATGACAGGCATTGAAGCTTGCCATGCGGCGGCGTTCATCGCATCGATTGTGTTGATGGCCGGCTAGTGCCTGGCGAGATTCTTGCTAAACGACGTGTCGGAATGACGCGCCCACACTACGTAGATGAGCACGCTTGTCACGCAGGCCAGCGAGACGATCATCCACATGCTTGAATAACCCATGGCGGTAATCAGCGAGCCTGCGAGGCCGCCGCCCAGGCCGTAGCCGATGTCGTAACCGCATAAAAATGTCGAATTGGCCGAGCCGCGCGTTTCGTCGGTTGAGGTGTGAACCGCCATCGACTGCAGCGAAGGCTCAAGGCCGCCAAAGGCGTAGCCGGCAAGCGCTGCGGAGAGGATGTACGTTGCCGTGTTGGGGACGAGGGCTAAAAGCAAAAAGGCTACGAGCATCGCAGCGTTGCAGGTATAGACGAAGATGGCCTCTCCGCGCTGGTCGACCAGCTTGCCCAGCGTGATGCGCACCACGAGGAGCATCACCGACATCACGATGAAGTAGATCGATCCCGAGGGCAGCGAATTCTCGGCTGCAAAAATAGCGACGAAGTTCTCCAGGGCGCCAAAGGTCAGCATGAAGACAAGCATGGTTGCCGTGGCGGGTAGGGAGTTGCGATTGATGATCGTGCGCAGGTTGAGTTTTTTCTTGGGAACATCCACTTTGCGCGTGCGTACAAAGGCAAAAAGAACAAGACCAAGGCCCGCAATGCCAGCGGCGACAGCATACAACGTGCCAAATCCAAAGCCTTCCATGAGGCTAAGGCCCAGCGCCGGTGCGATTGCCGAAGCCAGGGCGGTCGCCATGCCAAAATAGCCCATGCCCTCTGCAAAACGGGGGCGGCAAATCACATCGGAGGCAACGGTCGCCGTGGTCGAATTAGAGAAGGACAGTCCAATGCCGTGAAGCATGCGGAAGGCGATACTCATCGAAAGGACCGGTACAAACACATAGCCCAGCGGCGCGGCACCCAAGAGGAGCAGGCCTACCACAAGCGCCACTTTGCGAACGCCGTTATCGAGCCACCAGCCTACAAACGGCCTGATGATTACGGCTACAAAGGCAAAGGCTGCCGCGCAGATGCCTGCGATCGCCTCGCTGTCACCCAGGCTTTGGATATAGAACGGGAAGGTGGAGAGGCTCATGATGTGGTTGGTGAAAACGCAGAGATTTACCAGGATGATGAGCACCAGGTCGCGCGTCCAAAGTTTGGCGGCAGGTTTGCCGGCGTGCGCTGTTTGTTCTGCTGACATAAAAATCCCTCCTAGACGGGTTTGATAGGACCGTCCAGCAGGGATTGAATGCGCGTGATGCGAAAAATGTCACAGCTGAACGGCGAGGCCATCAATTGGACTTACGCACGGAGCAGCTCATTGACGTGTTGAAGTATATCGAAGACAGAGCCGGTTTGGTATGCGTCTTTTATGTTTCGGCTCCTTTTGCGATTCTTGCTTCTCTCACGTGTGAGAAAAGCGCTCCAAAGACAAGACGCGTGACAGGAGACGCCGCGAAGAGGTTCCATAGCAGCGCCATGGGGAAGTTCTTGATAAGCGTGCCCACCCAGATGCCTGGGAGTTGGCTCACAGGCATACCCGCGAGAACGATGTTGAACAGGATGCTAGCAACAAGGCTCATCGTAGGGCACATGATAAGAACGGTGCAACAGGAGCGGATGGCTCCCTGGACAAAGGCGCTGTCGCGCTCGGGGTCGATAAGGCGTTTGGCCAGGGATGCGCCCCCGCGCGTGCCCCACAGATTCGAGAACAGGAAGACAAAGATCCACATGTACGCCGCTTCTACAAAGGCGCCGGCGAATACGTCGTTGGTCATGTTGGAAAAGCCACCTGCCATGGCGGGGATGCCCAGTTTCCAGGCTACGTTATAGACTTCCATTCCATAGGCCATCGTGATGGACATGAGGATTCCAAAGATCACGCCTTGCACCTTGTTCTTTGGCATGAATTTCTCCTTTCTTGTGGGGGCTCGCGCGGCATACCCCTAACAAACAAAAGCGTGCGGTCACCCCGAGGGGCAACCGCACGCTTTGCTTACTACACTGTAATTGCCGCGGGGGAGTGACGCCGTTGGACATCTGCCGCGGCAGCTTCGCGCTACACGCAATAGCCACTCTAGCACGCCTGTGTTGCGTGCTAACAGAATCAACACGAGGGTACGATGGCATTACCAACGGCTGCACTGGTCGCGCGCATCTAATTCCTCGAGCGCGTTGATGAGTTCCTGCTGGAGTTGTGCTTTCGTTAGCTTCGAAACGTACGAGGCGATCTCGCGATGTCGCTCTTCTGCCTCGCGTTTTAAGGCTGCGTTGTAGAGAAACTCTTCCAGTTCGACCTCTCGAAGAAAGTCCCTCTCGGCATTGGGAACAGCTTTGAAGAAAAGCGCGACCTTGTGCTTGCAGATGACTGCTCGGTTCTTCGCGTGCGGGCAGTCGCACGTGGAGCTGCGCGGATGGTCCAAGGACAGTCTGACGTGGTACGGCTGCTCAGCCGAGCCTTGCACAGTCCCTTCAAACCAGTTCCCCTCGGCTTTTTCGCAAGTGAGAACCTTGCCCGCGCGGTAGATGTCAAGGCCGCGCCAGGCCGATTTTGCGCTGGCAAGATTGATTACCGGGTGATACATGTGCGGCTCCTCTGCGAGATGATGGGTCCATGCCCGTTAATTACGAGCTGCCTGTGGCCAACTTGAAATCGCTCGGAAAGTTGTGGCAGCTCGCTGGTTCCGCTTACGTTCTGTTGCGAATCTTCTTCACGTTTCGATTCATGAGATGCCTGCCAAGATATCGGTAGGCGAACGCCTTTATTGCAGGCATGGCTTGGCCATGCTCTTGTAGCAGATCGTCAGGGCAGTCGTAGATTCCAAGGTCACGGGTGATGCCTTCGCTTTGGATATAGGTATCGTTACAGTCGAAGTCAATCGGCGGGCGCTTGAAGTCCTTGACGGCGACGCCGTAGCCGCAAAACGCGCCGGCACATTCCGGGTGGGCTGCTTGTAGGCTTCCCAGATAGCTCTTATCGAGGATAAAGCCCTCCAACTCGTACCAACGTTCGTCGAGAAAGACTTCGACCCAGCTGTGAAGGATTTCTTGCGGCGCGTTGCGATAGACGATGCCAGTCATGGCGCCCTTTTGCAGCTTTTTGTTGATCATAAAGCCGTGGACTCGGCAGGGGATGCCGCAGGGGCGCAGCAGTGCCATGAAAAGCGTCCCCTTGGTATTGCATTGGCCAAAGCCGTCAGCGAGGACACGTGATGCGGGGATGCTGTCGTCGATGTTGTAGCCAAACAGTATCTCGTTGCGTACGTAGTTGTAGATAGCCCGTACCCGCTCTGTTTCGGGAAGCTCGTTCCAACCGTGTTTGTGAATCAGCGCCTGAATGGAGGCGCTGCCGTAATCGAGCATCGGTGTTTCCCTCAGGTATCGATCCATGGTGCGCCCTTCTTCTCCTGGCTTTTGCTCATTGTACGGGAAGGACAGCCTGGGTCTATCGTGGACGGGCGTCGGTTTGGATGCAGGCGACGAGTGGCGGTAAATCGCTCATTTTGAAACGGGTGGCGGAGAAACGTGCGTTATTTACTCGATTTGGCCCTCGAAACGCGTTAAAACCCGCCAGCTGTTGAGGAATGCACGAAAAGCCGCCACTCATTTGGCGCCATTCAGGGCGACCGTGCCGGCCCCTCCCGGACGAGCCGTAGCTTCTCTCGGGCGCGCTGCAACTTGCGCTTGTATTCCATCTCGCTCGCATTTCTCTTTTTTGGGTAGAACAAACAAGCCCATGCGCCGTACGCCTGCGGCGCTCAGAGAGGAGAAAACAGAATGAATATCGTCGTTTTAAGCGGCAGCCCGCGCAAGGGAGCCAATACCGACATCATGGTCGAGGCGTTTGCCCAGGCCGCGCGCGAGCAGGGTCACGCTGTCGAGGTCGTTCCCGTGGCACGTAAGAGAATCGCCGGTTGCCTGGGCTGCAAGTACTGCTTTAGCCACGAGGGGGTTTGCGCGCAGAAGGACGAAATGGGCGATGTGATCGAGACCCTCAAGAGCGCCGACATGGTGGTCTTTGCTTCGCCCATCTATTGGTTCGATATCACTGCGCAGGAGAAGGCCGCCATCGATCGCTTGTATGCCTTTGGCGGAATCGGCTTTCCCTTCCGTAAGGTGGCGCTTTTGCTCGATAGCCACAGCGATGGCGTCTACGATGCGGCAATCGCGCAGTACAAGGCTACGTGCGCGTATTGCGAGTGGGAAGACCAGGGCATCGTTACCATCAGCGGCATGACCGAGCGCGACAGCATGGCAACCTCGCCCAAGCTCGACGAGGTTCGCGTTCTTGCCCGCAAGCTTGCCTAGCGATGCATGTGAATGGGGCGTGCGAGTGGGGTCGAGTCTCCTTTGTGCGCCCTTTGTTTGAGAAAGACGAGGCGCTAGGGTCGTTACGTCGATTCGTGTCCAAACGAGTGGCGGAAAATCACTCATGCATGAATGAGTGGCGGATAAACATACATCATTCGATTGATTCTGCTTTCTAAAAGATTCAAAAACCGCCATCCGTTGAAAAATGTTCGAAAAACCGCCACTCATTTCGAGGTCACGTGTGGGGCCGTGCCCGGTCTGTCGCCTGAGGGACGATGGCCGCTTGAGGGGCGGTGGTCGCCCGAGGGACGGTGATTGGCTGAGGGACGATGGCCGGGGCTGTTGTCTAGTGCTGCCACTTGATTCCACCGTACAAGGCCACTGCTCAAGCGAATTACCGCCCACGTCACCGCCGAGGTCCCCGGCATCTGCCGTGTGTGTTACGACCTCACGCCCAAGCCCGTCGGCACGGTCGAGTGGGAGTAAGCTTCTACTCTTTTAGGCGAATTGCATTGACAAAGGGGGTCCTGCGCAAACGTGTGCGGGACCCCCTTTCGTTTTACTGTTCGGTTAACGCTGCGGATCGTTTTGGAAGGCTTACGAGCATGGTGGTCCCGTTCTCGGAACTTGCTTCAACCTCTACAGCGCCACCGTGAAGCGCTGCAATCTCCCAGACAAGTGCTAGCCCGAGTCCTGCGCCGCCGTATGCTCTGCTGCGGGATTTGTCGAGACGAAAAAACGGCTGGAAGATGCTCTCTCGGTACTGCTTGGGTATTCCAGGGCCCTGGTCCTTGACCCGCAGGAACACGTGGCTATCGGTATCGCAGATAGAGACGTTGACAGTCGAGCCGGGGCGACTATAACGGATGGCGTTTTCGACCAGATTAAACACCAGCCGATAGAGGAGCGTATCACTTCCGATTGCCAAAGCGTCTCCGGCGCAATCGAGGGCTATGCCCTTATTCTCGGCAAGTGGCGCAAGGTCGGTGAGGACCTCTTCGGACAAGGGGCCGAGTTCAACATCGTCCTCGCAGGGAACGCTGCGGAGCTCACTCATCTCGAGCAATACCTTGGTCATTCGAGACATGCGCTCAGTTTGTTCTTGTAGCAGGCCGAGCAGCTCGGCTGTTTTGGGTCGCAAATTGGAGTGCTCGGAGACGAATAGTTCAATTTGTGCTTGTATAAGGGCGAGTGGGGTTCGTAGTTCGTGTGCGGCGTTGCCGGTAAACTGACGCTGTGCAGAGAACCCTTCGCCAAGACGGGCGATCATGTCGTTGAAAGAGGCGCTGCATCGTTGTAGTTCGGTGGGCACATCTTCGCTGAGTCTGATTTCGCTTAGGTTGTCAGGCTGCACGCGCTCTACCTG
>OLPF01002137.1_pt1 | contig 13854 bp, 9 predicted proteins | sample 1673121 | NCBI WGS metagenome assembly OLPF01 (sample SAMEA3136756, study PRJEB25190) | human gut metagenome | reverse complement strand
TCCATGATGCGGCAGACCGGCGGCTCGGCGTTCGGGGCGATCTCGACCAAGTCGAGATTCTGGTCATCCGCGACACGTTGAGCTTGCGCCACCGTGTAGATTCCCAGCTGCGCTCCGTCAAAGCCGATCAGACGGCATTCACGTGCAGTGATCTCGTCATTGAGCCGTGGCTCCTGAGCAGCTATCGCGCTCACCTTCCTTCCTCTTGCGCTTGTGCGCAACAAAAAACCCGCAGGCACGGCCGCGGGTTTCGCAATTCAAAGGATGTGCGCAAGGCACGTTATTGAAGCGACCCATCAGCAGCCGAAGCGCCGAAACAGGTGGAGAGCTTTCGCCCTCGCTTGAATACAGCCGTTACAGTATAGAGCCCTCGCGCGGCAAACGCAAGGGCTCATTTGCTATTTATGCATTGATGTACACATAAATGATGCGGATCGTGTCGGCGAGGTTGCCCGAGGCGTTCGCCACCGAGTAGTCGTAGGAAAGGACCGCCGACCACGTATGGGAGACCCCGTTGATGTCGATGTCGCCCGAGAACGGGCAATACTCCTTCACCAGCGTGGTTCCGTCCGACGCGTAGGTGGAATACTCCGTCTTGTCGGCCGGGAGCGACACCGTGCCCGCAGGAACGGAGATGCCTGCCTCCTGAAGCGTCTTCTCGATGATCGACTCGTTTTTCACCGCGTCTGAGAACGAGAGCGTGCCGTAGCCGAGCGACGCCGTACCGGCGGAATAGCCTGCCTGAACGACCGCCCCGTCCTCGTCGAGGCCCAGATACAGCGTCGGCGTGCCCGTGCGCGTGTCGGCAGGCTCGTCGGTCAAGGCCACGCGAACTTCAGTCTTGATGGGGTTGCCCTCCTCGTTGACCTCGTTCGACACGGTAACCTGAGCGCCACGCCCAACCTTGGCGAGCGCATCATCTTGCGTGCAGCCCAAAAGCTCGGTCAAGTTCGGTGCGCTTGTCTTCTTCACGGTCGACGTGGCATCGTTGCCTTCGCTTCCCGCCTGCAGCGAGCTCGTATCCTGATTCGATTGCTGCTGCTGGGTCTGCTGGTAGGCGGCCGTCTGCGCGGTTTGGAACAGGCGGACGGCGAAGTACCCGCCGGCGGCGAGCAGAAGCACGAGCAGCACCACGACCACAATGAGGATGCGGCGCATGCGACGCGATTTGCGCATGTAGGAGGGGATTTCCTCCTTTGCAGCCGAAGAGTGGCGCCCGCGCGCGGGAGCGGGGTCGGCGGGAACGTCGGGGTCGAACGTCGAGGGCTCGACCACGGGCTCGAGGCTCTCGAGCGCATCGGGGTATTCGTCCTCGTCGTCGCCTTTGTAGCTGAAGCCGCCCGCGTGTGCCCCCTGAGAAGAGCCGCTCGCTTCGCCTGCAGTATAGGCATCATCCGCGTCAAGTGGCGCGCCCGCATCGGAAGAGCCGTCCTGCGCGTCCCACGCATCGGCTGCGTAGGGGTCGTTGCCCGCAATCGGGGCAAAGCGGTCCGTCTTCCCTGGCTTATCGTCCGCGAAGGCGTCTTCCTCGAAGGCTATCTCGCCCTCCTCGCCGGAATAGGCGTGCCAGCCCCCTTCCGACCAGCCGTCATCGCCTATGGGCGCGAACGCCTGGGTCAATCCGATGTCGTTCGAGCGATCGACCTCGCCCTTGCGCATCGCCTGATCGTCTCTGCCTTCTGTTGCTTTTCCAGTGTGTTTCGGCATTGCGATACCTTTCAATCTCTTCGCAGGTCACAGGCCCTTCTAGCCCATGAACGCCACGTAGTACACGATGAATGCGACGATCCCTATGAGGGCAACCGCGATGATGCCCTTCTGCATGCCGGACATCTTGGTGTCCTCGAGGTCCGCAAGCGTCGTCTCCTCGTAACCCTTGCGAGCAGGGGCGGACGCCTTGCGAGCAGGCTTGTCGGCTTTCGCGGCACGCTCGGGAGCAGGGGTGGAAACTCTCTCGGCGGGAGCGGCACCTGCCGAAGCGCGATCGGCGAAGCCTTCCCCACCGGCAACCACGGACGTCTTGTTCGCCGCGCTCGCTGCCACCTCGTCTCCTGCGGGCTGCGCTGCGGACTCACCTTCCCCATAGCTGCGAAAACGGGGGGCGCCCGCTTCGATCACAACATCGTCCTCGTCGTCGGACGCAACGCTGATATGCGAGAATTTTTGGGCGTCTCCAGTCACGGCCTTATCCTTTCCGTCGTCTTCGCACGATTATAGATGATTGGCCCAAGCCGTTGCGTCTTCCCTGCGATATATCCACGTTGCCCCCAGGCGGCGGGGCGCGTTGTGCGACAATAGGAAGCGAACGAGAAGCCCTTCCGAGAAAGACGTCCTATGGAACTCACCCCTTGCAAAACCGTGCACGGGTTCACCGTGCGCACCACCTCCGACCTGCCCGAAATCGACGGGCGAGCCTATGTGCTCGACCATAACGCCTCGCGCGCGCAGCTGCTCTACCTGCAAAACGACGACGCGAACAAGGCGTTCTCGATCGCTTTCAAGACACCGCCCGCGAACGACACGGGCGTCTTCCACATCCTCGAGCACTCGGTGCTTTGCGGCTCGGACAAGTTTCCCGTGAAAGAGCCCTTCGTAAACCTGCTCAAAAGCTCGATGCAGACGTTCTTGAACGCCATGACCTACCCCGACAAGACGATCTACCCCGTGGCGAGCACCAATGAGCAGGACCTTTTGAACCTCATGGACGTCTACCTCGACGCCGTACTGCACCCCGCCATCTTCCACAAGCGCGCAATCTTCGAGCAGGAAGGCTGGCATGTGGAACTCGCCGGCGAGGAGGGCTCGGGCAAGCTCGCCTACAACGGCGTGGTGTATAACGAGATGAAAGGCGCGCTCTCCGACCCCGAGTCGATTCTCTACGACGAGCTTTCGGCGGCGCTGTTCCCCGACACGGCGTACCGCTTCGAGTCGGGCGGCAAGCCCTCCGCCATCCCGACGCTTTCCTACGAGGAGTTCCTCGACACCCACCGCCGCCACTACAACCTGGCCAACGCGAAGATCGTGCTCTACGGGAACATGGATATCGAGAGGTTCCTCGCTTTCCTCGACGAGCGCTATCTCGCGCCCGATGCCGCCGAGACAGGCGCCGATGGTGCGCCGAACCCGCTTGAGCTGCAGGCGCCCGTCATGTCGTTCGGGAACAAGACGCCCATGAAGACGGCGCCCGAGAACGCCTGCTGCGCGGTCGGCTTCGTGGCGGGAACCGCCGCCGACAGAGAGCGCATGATTGCAATGGACATCCTGCTCGACGCAATCTTCGGCTCGAACGAGGCGCCTGCGAAGCGCGCGCTGCTCGACGAGAACCTCGCCTGCGACATCGTCGCCTACATGGCCGACGCCATGTTGCAGCCTTTTGCCGTCGTGCAGGCAAAAGGCCTTGAGGAAGGCGCCGCCGAGCGCCTGCGACCTGCGCTTTCTCGTGTGCTTACGGAGCTTGCGGACGGCGCGCTCGATCACGACGTGGTGGCGGCTGCTCTCTCGCATGCCGAGTTCGTGATGCGCGAGCAGAACTTCGGGATCGCCGACGGCGTGGCGCTCGCGTGCTCGTGCATGGCCGGCTGGCTCTACGACGACGATGCCGCGCTCGATTATCTGCGCTACGAGGATGCGTTCGAAAGCCTGCGCAAGAAGCTCGACGAGGGCTACTTCGAGCAACTGATTCGCGAGGTGTTCCTGGAGAACGACCACGTGGCCGACGCGGAGGTCGTGCCTGTTGACAAGGCCCCCGATGACGACGATGCCGCGGCCACCCGCTTGGCCCAGATGGAACGCGAGCTCGACGACGAGCGGATCGCCGCGATCGAAGCCGACGTCGCCGCCCTTCGCCGTGCACAGGAGGAGCCCGACTCGCCCGAAGCGCTCGCGACCCTTCCCCGCATGCGCGCAAGCGACATCGAGCAAGCGCCCGCAGAGCCCGCTTTCCGCCTCGACGAATCGGGAGAGATTCCCGTGATCAGGCACGATGTGGCGACGCGCGGCATCGTGTACGCGTATCGCTACTACGGCCTGGAGCGCCTCACCTTCGAGGAGCTGCCCTACGCGAAGCTTCTCGCCATGGTGCTCGGCAAGCTTGCGACGAGCAAGCACACCGCGACGGAGATCGACACGCTCACGCAGGCGAAGCTCGGAAACCTCGCCTTCTACACCGAGGTGCACGAGCGGGAAGACGACCGCAGCGCACTTTCCCCGAAGCTTACCGTGTCGTGCTCGACGCTCGCCGAGAACGCCGAGTGGGCGGCGACGCTGCCGAGTGAGATCATCGAAGAGACGCTTTACGACGACTTTGGCAAGATCCGCGACATCCTCGTGCAGAAGCGCGTCAGCATGGAGCAGGATTTCGCGAACGCCGGGCACACTGCGGCGATGGCGCACGTCGCGTCCTACTACCTGCCCGCCGCCGTCGTGCGCGAGCAGATCGGCGGAGTGGGTTTCTATCGGTTCCTGAAGCGCACGCTCGCCACGTTCGACAATGAGAAGGAAACTCTCGCCACGAAGCTTGCCGAAGTGGCACGCCGCATCTTCACCGACGACAACTGCACGATCGGCTTCACGGGCAAGGACGACGATTTTAACCGCGTGATGGGCGCGGGAATGGCCACGGGCCGCACCGGGGAGCCGGGCTGCACGGCGCGCCTCGTCGTGCCCGAACCGCAGGCCCCCGCAACCGGCGAGGCGTTCGCCGTGCCGACGGACGTGACCTACACCGCGCTCGGCTTCGACCGCCGCTTGCTCGGAGTCCCCTACTCGGGCGCCTGGCTTGTGGCATCGAGGGCGCTATCCTACGACTTTTTGTGGAACGAGGTGCGCGTGAAGGGCGGCGCCTACGGAGCAGGGTTCTCGCCCACCCGCACGGGCAACCTGCGCTTCTACTCGTATCGCGACCCGCATGTCGACGAGACCCTCGAGCGCTTCCGCGCGGCAGGCGTGTGGCTTTCCGATTTCAGCCCGAGCGAACCGGAGATGGACGGCTACATCGTCTCAACCGTCGCGGGCCTCGACGCGCCATTGAAGCCCCGCGAGCTCGCGCGGCGCCAGGACGGCTACGTGTTCGCGCACATCGACCCGGCAGAGCGCCTGGTCACGCGTTCGCAGGTAGCAAATGCGACCATCGAAGAGGTGCGGGCGCTCGGAGACGCCGTGAGCCAGGCGGCGAGCAAGAACATCGCCTGCGTGTTCGGCAACCGCGAGATCATCGAGAGCGCGAAGGCCGACTTTACTGTGGTGGACTTGCTCGGAGAGTAGGGTTTCGCCATGCCGGGTGCGGGCCGAAAGCGCCTGCGCCCGAGGCGTGCCCAACCGCGCCCGCATAATTCGAGCCCGCATTGCGAGTCGGAAAAGTACATCGAATCGAAGAGATTCTGACACGAAATCGCTGCACTAAATGCGAAACGCCTCCGAAAGGAGGCGTTTCAACTAATGAAGAATTTCCACTTGCGAGTTGCGAATCGGGCAATATCAAGCCGCCGCCTGAGGTGGTGCAGCTTACGAAGCCTTCACGGCGTTCGACCCCGCCGAGGACGCGCCTCCCGACGTCGTATCAGTCGAGGTAGCACCCTGCGCGCTCGCACCAGCAGACGCCACGTCGGTCGAGGTCGAGCCGTTCGTCGTCGAGTCCGATTTCGCCTTCGCGCCCGACGTCGCCCCGGCGGTGAGCTTCACCGACGAGAGGTCCATGTTGCCGCCTAGCCACTTCGACTGGATAACACTCATCACCCCGTTGGAGTTCAGAGAACTCACGGCGTTGGCGATGGCGGTCTTCAAGTCCGAGTTGCTATCGAGCACACCGACGCAATAGCCACTCGGCTGCTGCATGAGCGCGATAATGCTCGCGTTGATGTTCGACCCGTTCGCATAGTACTTGCCGATGACCGCGTCGGCGGCAACGTATTGCACCTGTCCCGAGCTCAAAGCCGCGAACGCCTCTTTCGGGCTGGAGGTGGAGGTAAGCGACGTGTCGCCGAACTCGTTCATGACGGCCCAAGCACTCGTGGAGGAAACCTGCGCGGCGAATTTGGCGCCGGTCGTCGCAGTCGGGACAGCGGCGTTCTCCGACATGGCGAACAGCGCGATGCCCGTGGGCAGATAAGAGTCAGATTTCCAGAACGAACCATCGGTCGAGGACTTGTCGATGCCGAGCACGATGTCGACCGACCCGTCCTTGAGCGCACCTTCGGGATCGCTGCCCGTATCGACGATGGAAAGCTTCAGGCCGAGGCTGTCCGCAATGGCAGCGGCCACGTCGACGTCGATGCCAACGATCTTGTTGCCCGACATGCCGGCGAGCGGGGCGCGGCCCGTGTTCACGCCGACACGCAAAACGCCGGCTTCCTTAATGGTCGGCGATTGAACCTGAGGGGTCTTCGTCTCGGGCTCGTAAGTGGAATCGGTCGAGCAGCCCGTCATTGCGAACGCAAGAGCCATGGCGCAACCGATCGCCACGCATAGGATAGCTTTCCGAAAACGCTTCGTCACCGTAACCTCCGTCTGTTCCTTTTCATGCGCTTCTTTCGGCTGACCTAGTCTTTGCCCCCACACTCGCGCACTGGGTCGTGAGCTTGCACCCGTAGTACCTCTCGCCCGCGGCGGCCTTGTGCCGCACGAAAATGGGATCGGGCGGTGCGACTTACCTCTAGGACGCGCCATGCTCGCTGCGCGCAAAACGCGCAACTTACGTGGATCCTTTCGACCGCGTCTGCCTTGGACTGAGAAACGCTCGGAGCGTTTCCGCAACTACAGACCCGAAAGAAGCACGTTTCAGTGTAGCAGAACGGCAACAGCGAATAGAAGCACACACATCATTCCACATGGAAGCGGGGAAAGAAGACGCTTGGGGTAATATGGGGGCAAACGAATGCATGGCAACGAGAAGGTCGTACGCCAAAGGGGGTTTCCATGCTTTTCCCACTCAGCATCATCGAACCCTGCCTCGAGAAGGCGGGCGTGCCCATCGAGGTCCCTCCCGATTGGGCTCTGCGCACGTTTTCCTATGCCAGCAGCGACACCTCGGCAATCGAAGAGGACGACGGAGAGCAGGCGCTTCTCGTCGCTTCCTTCAGCCAGGCGCTCAAGATGGCAGGCGACGGCCAAACACGCCCGGTTCTCGCGGTCACCGCAGCCGACGACGCGAAGGACCCGGCAATCGATAGCGAACGAGCAGCGTTTCCCCTCGTCGTCACCTCACTTTCCCCCGCCGCTGTCTGCAGCGCGATCAACCGCTACCTCGTGGGCATCCGGGAATGGGATGCCGAGATGTCGCGCCTTGTCCTCTCCAATTGCTCGACCCAGCAGCTCATTGACCTGAGCGAGAAAGTGCTAGGGAAATACATCGCCCTCTCCGATGCTCTCTATGCGCGCGTCGCCGCGACACCGCACTTCCCTCCGCTCGACGACATGAGCCGCGCGCTCATCGAGACGGGTAGCTATCCGACCTCGATGATCCCCCAAATCGAGCGCCTCGCCCAAGACCAGCGCTGGCATACGCAGAACAAAAGCCACCTCGACCAGGGAGGCAACGCCATCAATCCACTCCCCAACATGTCTCGGATATACCGCCTCGGGGGAAATTATGCAGCACATCTCGTTATGGTCTCTTCCGAAACATTCAAGCCTTGGCAGCAGTTCCTGTTCAACCTGCTCGCCGACCAAATCGGTACTTGTCTCGATCGATTTTGGCAAACGACCCTCCCCTCGCGAGATAAAGGGGCGGCGTTTCTTTCGTCGATACTGAACGACAACATCCACGACCCCTACGATTTCAAAGAGAAGGCTCGCCTGTTCGGCCTGCCGGTCGAGGGGGTTTTCGAGATAGCGGTAATCACGGGCGCCGAAGAGTGCGGCGGCGTCGCGCACATCGCACATCAGATTCGCACGGGGCTCCAAGCGTGCCGCACCGTGATAGCCGACCAACGCATCTATGTACTGATGATTTCGGCAAAGCGAAGCTCAAAGAAGATTGCCAGCATGGAAGAAGCGCTGTTCGAGGCAGTTTCCCGCCTTAAGGCGAAGATAGGGCTTTCCTCGCGTTTCGACCTGCTCGAGTACTGCCATATGGGGCGCATGGAAGCGGATGTTGCCCTGGAGTACGGCCAGAAGAACTATTCGAAGTACCTCGCCTTGCAGTCCAGCGAGCCCTACATCGACTGCGTCTTCCGATTCAACCGCTATTTCCCCTGCTACCTGGTTGATCCGTACGCTGACACCGCAGAGTTCATCGCGAAGTACGCCGCATCCCCCAATCTCGTGAGCAGGCTCCGCCGCGCCGACGAGGAGAACGGGACCAACGATTTCGGCCTCTTAAAGATCTACCTCTATTTCGACCGCAGCGTGAAGAAGACGGCCGAGCTTTTGAACATGCATCGCAATACCGTAGTGTATCGACTCAACAAGATCAAAACCGACTACCGAATCGACCTGGACAATTGCGACACACGTCTCTTCCTTCACTACCTTTTCGGAATCATGGATTAACGGGCCCACATTACCAAATCCCAGACTGCCTCGCCCCGAATCAGCCTTTATAGAGATGGTTGCCGTCCGGCCATCTGCAGGGATGGAGCGCGCCCGCCGGATTCTCGCGCACATTGTACATGCAGGGGATGTCGCACAAAAGGCCCGTCCAATTGCAACGGAGTCGCTCGCGAGGAGGCAGGGCGGCGCCGCAGCGGGGGCATACCCACTTCTCGTAGCGACCGCGCATCACGAGCCTGCCGCACGCCTTGCAGACGACTGGCTTGGGATGAGGCGGCCGGCACTTCCCGCAAAAGGGATTGCAACTCATACAGCCCATGGCAAGATTCCTTTCCCGCGACGCAAGTCGGCCCGCACACGAGGAACGGCCGACAGGCGCTCTGACGGATACGGCTCGCCATCGACGACGCAAGCCGGCCCGCGCGCACGAAGCGAGCAAAGCCGGCTTGCATCAGGCGAGGTCGCCGTGAAGCTAGTGCTTCTCTACAGCGAGTAAATCATCGACTTCGGGTACTTCTCGGCGTATTTCACAAGCTCTTCGAGCGGCCCGTATTCCATGACGCCCGCCTGGCAGTGATGCACGCAGGTGGGAAGGCGCCCCTCCGCCGTACGCTCAGCGCACAGGTCGCACTGGTGCGAGGGGTACGGGATGTAAGTGAACTCCCATTTGCCATCGAGCATCTGGCGCGGGCCGTCCTGCAGCACGTGCATGCCGAACTGACCCTTGGGAAGCTTATGCTCCTTCTTGCACGCCACCTCGCAGCTGTGGCAGCCGGTGCAGAACTCGTAGTTGATGAAAAGGCCGTTTGCGCTCATTTCCTGCTCCTCCTATTCCGCATCCGCGATCATCTGGGCAACGACCTGGGTAGGCGTCACCTTGCTGTTCTCTTCAGTCACCGGGTAGCTCTTGCACAGCAGACAGCGATAGGGCGCGCCGTAGCCGGTTTCGCCGACCACGCACTGGGTGGTCAGATTGTTGATATTGACGTCCCAGATGCCCTGCAGGTTCGGCGCCGCTTCCTCGGTTTCGGGGAACGACCAGCCATGATCGGCGCAGATGGTTCCTTCCTTCATCGTCGGCACCAGGTGGGCGATCTGGCGGCAGCGGCCGCGCTGATTCTCAATCCACACCCATTGCCCGTCTTCGATACCGTACTTCTCGGCGTCAACCGGGTTGATGTCGAAGGTCGGCTCGGGGCGGAATTCGCGCATCGTGGGCATATTGCGATGCTCAGAGTGGAAGAATTCCCAGTGGCGCTTGCCGGTGGTGAGCACGAGCGGGTACTCCTTGTAGAGTTCGGGCGCCGAAACGGGGCTCTCGGGCGGCTCCTCGAAATACGGCAGGTCGTGGTAGCCGAGCGCACCCAGAAGGCAGCTTTGAAGTTCGAGCTTGCCCGTCATCGTGTTGAATCCAGGCTGTCCGTCGGGGCGAAGCTTGCCCGACTCGTAACGGCGGTAGCCCTGGAAGTTGTACTCGTACATCATGTCTTTAAGTTCGGTCCAGGTGCGCGGTGCGTTGTCCTTTGCCAGCACCCAGTTGAGCAGGGACTCGACATCGTGCCACGGCACGTTGTCGCCGTTCAAGCGCAGGGAGAGGTCAACGAGAATCTCCTCGTCGGACTTCGCTTCCTCGTATTGGGTGATCTTGGTGATCGCACGGCTTGGGGTCCACCATTCGCGGAAGGAGTCGCGCTCGCAGCTCATGGCAACAGGCAGGACGAGGTCAGCGCAGGCAGTCGCGGTCGGGGTCATCCACATATCGGCAACCACGATGAACGGGCAGTTGAGCATCGCCTTGTAAACGCGCGGAGCCTCAGCAGCCATGTTCACGATGGGATTCGTGCCTGCAAGGTACATAACCTTGATCTGATAGGGCTGCTCGGTCTCGAGCTGAAGCAGGATCTCATCGCCTACAGCGCAGGCCGCAGCGCCGTACTTGTGCATCGGGTACTTCTCGACGCCGATGCGCTTCTCCTGAAGCTCGGGCGAGATGAAGTAATTGTAGCCGCAGCCGTACAGGGCGTCGACGCCATAGGGGCCGGTCGCCAGGTAGTTGCCGCCGGGCACATCGACGTTGCCAGTGATGCCTTCGAGCACCATGAACGCGTGCGCCTGGCCAACGCCGTTCGGCGTCATGTCGGTCGAAAGGCCCCAATGGAAGGCCGAAGGCTTGCCGGACGCGTAGAGACGAGCGGCACCGCGGATATCCTCGGCATCGACCCAGGCGATCTCGGCAGCCCATTCGGGGGTCTTGTCCTTCATCTCATCACGCAACGCATCAAAGCCGTAGCACCAGTTCTCGACGAAATCGTGATCGTAGAGGTCCTCCTCGATGATCACGTTGATCATAGCCATCGCGACGGCAGCGTCGGTGCCGGGACGGGGCTGGATGTTGTACTCGGCACGCGAGCCCATCCAAGTAACGCGCGGGTCGACGTTGATGAGCTTTGAGCCGCCTTCCTTCATGCAGTCGACAAGCCAGTGGCCGAGGAAGCCATCAGCGTTGGTCTTGACGGCGTTGCAGCCCCACTGGAGGATGACCTCGGGGAACTTGTACTCGGGATTATCGTAACGACGCGGGTCGTACTGGCCGCAGTCGACGACAGCAGGGCCGCCCATAACGCCCACGGAAGCCGAGCAGCGCGGCAGGTAGCACGAGTCGCCAGAGAGGAAGCCACAACCGAAGTTCGGACTCTTGAACGCAGAGTACTCAAGCAGAGGGATTTGCCGCACGACGTTGCGGCCCGTTCCCTCAAGGGCGATGATGGCCTCGGGGCCGATCTCGTCCCAGGCAGCGCGGACATGCTCCTCGATCATGTCGTACGCCTCATCCCAGGAAATCTGCTCCCACTTGTTCTCGCCGCGCTTACCCACGCGCTTCAAGGGATGGCCCAAACGAGTCGGGTTGTTGATGGCTTCGTCGACCATGTTCAGGCAACGCATGCACAGACGGCCGCGGCTGAACTCATCATTGGGGTCTCCCTCGATGTGGTCGACCTTACCGTCCTTGACGTAGAACAGCACGCCGCAACCTTCGTGGCAGCCAGGGCCCGTCCATTGCATGTTGCGGTAAACGTCGAACTCCCCTTCCTTCCAGTGCTTTTCCTTGCGATAGAGATTCTCGTTGAACTTCATCTTCTCGCCCTCTCTCCTCCTCGATGGAGACCCCCGTCAGGTCCCTCTCTGCCATGAAGTATAGGAAGCGCGAGAAGAGATGAGTATGTGCTCAGAGGCCAATAGAAGTACGAATTTTTGTATCTACTGCACATGACCAATGTCTAGAAAAGGAAGATGGCGCGAATAGCGCGGCGAAGCTACGACGCCTTGGCTAAAAACCAGGGGGTCCTGCCAGGTTCTTGCAAGGTTTTTTCGAATTGCAGGCGCGAACGGAAGGCGGAATATGCGCTCGCCCAGCAAAATGCTGCTGGGAAAACCCGCAGAGTCTTGGCAGTGTTGACAGGAATCCCCGCAGGTGATTGGAAAAGCGCAGTCATCCCTGTTTCCATCGCACCGCGTTTTGACAAGGCTCGTGCGCATCATCTGTCAGGATCGCTCGTTACACTCCACATCATGACAGCCTTCGCGACAAGCCCCCTCGCCGACACCGCGCGCCTCTACGCCGAGGCAGCGGCGCAGGCTGTCGCGGAGACGCTTTGGCCCACCCGCTGCGCCATTTGCGATGAGCCCGGCGAACTTTTATGCGAACGCTGCAGAAGCGAACTTCCCTTCATCGACCTTTGGCGTGCATGCCCCATCTGCGGCGCTCCCTGGGGGCATACGCAGTGCACCGAGTGCAACCGCGTGATGCTTGCCGCAACGGGACGAAAAGCCGTGGCGTTCTCGAGCCTCGCAAGCCCCTTCGAACTTGCCGAGAGCACGCGGCGCATCGCCGTCGTCTACAAGGACGGGGGCGAGCAACGACTTGCAACTGAGATGGCGCGCTACATGGCACGCTACCTCTCTCCCGAGATCGCGAGCGAAGTGGCAGGGGTCACGTTCGTCCCCGCCTCGCGCAAGGCCCGGGCACGCCGAGGGTTCGACCACGCGGAGCTGCTCGCGCAGGAGGTGGCGCTCGTAATCGGGCAGCCCGTCATCCCCCTGCTCTCCCCTCCGCGCGCCCGCGACCAGCGTGCGCTTTCCCGTCGCGCGCGTATGGGGAACATGGCGCATGCCGTATCCGCCCTGCCGGGCGCGAGCGCACCGGAAAGCATCCTACTCATCGACGACGTGTGCACAACAGGCGCCACACTGTTCGCCGCGTGCGACGCGATACGGGAAGCGGGCGGGCGCAACGTGCACTGCCTCACCTTCGCACGGGCTTGATGCACGGACTTAACGCTCTCGCTTAATGCACGACGAGGATCCCTCGTTCCCGCGACGTGGGCCCCTTCGCGAACTATGCCTTCCCGCACCCAAAAAACAGAGGGCCCCTGAGGGACCCCCCACTGGAAAACGCGTGATCTGCGAGAAGCTGCCGGCAGCTTACTTCTGCGCGGCGATGCCCTGCTGGGCTTCCGAGAACTCCTCGACGTCGACCGAGATGCTGTGCTTGATCGGCTTCCACTGGCACTTCTTCACGAGGGCAACGAGCGCGATGGGCACATACGTCAGCATGAAGAACGGGAAGGTGAACATGTAGAGCACCTTCTTGCGAGTGGGCGCGTGGATGGAATCCCACTCGACGAACGTGGTGAGCACGCCGAAGAGGAACATGAACATGACGTAGTTGAACAGGCAGAAGAAAATCGACGAGATGGAACTCGCAATCATGACGCCCGTCGACATGGCGCCCGTCGCTGCAAGCACGATGATAATCGCGTTGAAGACGACCGACACGATGGTGAGCAGCATGCCAGGAGCGATGGTCATGAGCATGTCGTAGCAGGCGAAGCGGGAACCTTTGGGGTTGGTGAAGACGCCCTTCGCAAGGCGCGCGCCGTAGTGCCAAAACACCTGGTAGAAGCCCTTCGCCCAGCGGAAGCGTTGATTCCAGGAATCGCGGAAGGTAACGGGCTGCTCGTCATAGAGCACCGCCGTCGGAGTGTAGGCGATGCGAATACCCTCGAGGATGCTGTTCGCGGAGAACTCGATGTCCTCGGTGAGCAGGTGCCATCTCCAGCCGTCGTTCTTCTCGATGATGTCCGCTGCGATGAAGAAGCCCGTGCCCGACACCGCGCAGCTCGTGTTAAGCGTGAGGCGCGCCTGGTTCAAAAACTTGGCCTCGCGCAGGAACCACACGGCGTAGCCAGCAGAAATCCAGTTGGAGTCGTAGTTCTTGGAGTTGCGGTAGCTCGTAGACGCCTTCGCGCCGTTGTCGAAGGTCTTGTTCATCTCGCGGAAGTAGTTCACGTCGAGCACGTTGTCGGC
>OLPF01002134.1_pt1 | contig 13872 bp, 10 predicted proteins | sample 1673121 | NCBI WGS metagenome assembly OLPF01 (sample SAMEA3136756, study PRJEB25190) | human gut metagenome | reverse complement strand
GGGAATCCGATGGATTCCCGGCTCACGCTATTTACGGGGAAAATTCGTTTCGTTCTTGCTGGCGTCGTTTCTTGTTTTTTTACTTCGCCTGTCCAAAAGTCTCATTCAGCTCATCCAGCGCGGGCTGAACAATGTACGCGTTCTCTTCAATTACCTTTTTCCAGTTCTCTTCCAGGTCGCCCTCCGCCACAATCAGGTTCGCAACCAGGCTCTGATAATCAATGGCAGTCAAGGCCGTCTGGGCATCGCTGCTGAAGCCGTAGCTTTCCCAATCACGCTCCAGAATGCTGTTGTCGGTCAGGCGGCTGAGCTTGGCCTCGTAAACAGTATTCAGCTGGTTGGCATAGAACAGGGACTCCTCGCTGGCGTCCGCGGGCTCGGGGTTAAAGCCATTGTCGTCGCCGCAGGCGCCCAGCAGCGTGTAAATGGGCCAGAAGTTGGAGTCACTCATGCGGCGGTACTTGGTGGTGTCATAGAGCGCATACTTCTTGCCATCTGCATCAATGTCCCAGTCGATGTAGCGCATACCGTTGCAGCGCAGGTCAGCACCGTTGTCGGACACCATGAAGTCCACAATGTCCATGTACCGCTCGAATACTTCGGGGTCAATATCCGCAGAGAAGTAGGTAGCGCCCCAGAAGTTGTCATTGGCATAGTCGTGGTAGTAACCGTCTTCGCCAATGATTGCCGCCTGATGCCATGCGGATTCATCCAGCTTGAGGTCGTTCAGGAAGCCATCGCGCACCGTGCCGCATACGCTACCGGGATTCACCACCGCAGCGGCCACGCCGGAAACGCGGAAGGTATTCAGGGCATCGCCTTCGCTGTACACATAGAATTCGGGGCTAATCAGGCCCTCGTCATAGGCCTGCTTCATCAGCTTCAGGCCTTCCAGCGTCTGCTCATCGGAGAAGCCCCAGACATATTCGCCCGCATCGTTCTTGTAGATACGCTCATACTGCGGATAGGTCGCGCGGATGAACAGATTGGCCAGGTAGCCGGTGTTGCCCGCCAAGGGAATCAGATTGGCGCCCACGTTGCCGGGGTCCTGTTCCTTCACCAGGCGCGCATATTCCATGATTTCACTGGCCGTATAGGCATCCTTGATCTCAAAGCCAACCGCATTGGCCCAGTCTTCGCGCAGGTAGACGGACTCGTGATTCACCACCACGTCGCCGGGATAATAGTGGTACATGACCACGCGGAAGAGTGAATAGGTGCCGCCGGTCTTTTCTTCCAGGGCTTGCGCAACGGGCACCAGGCTCTGGGTATAGGCAATGTTGGGCCAGCGCTCCTTCCAATCATCGGGCAAGCGGTAGAACAGCCCCTGATCGATGTAGGAGTTGATCTCGTTGATGTCAAAACCATTCCAGCGCAGCACGTCGGGCACATCGCCGGAGTTAATCATCGTGCGGATCTTATCGTTGGCATTGCTGTCCGGGATGGCCAGGATGTCAAAGTCGTAGTTGAAGTGCTCGGTAAACCACTGGCTGCCGACGCTGCCCTGGTTGTAGTCCGCGGTGGCGTCCAGCATTTCGCTGGCGACCTCAATGGTCAGGTGCTTGTCGTAGGTCTTGCCGCTGGTGTCCAGGGTATCGGTGTACTCCTTGGCGCGGGCAATGTCTTCCTCCTTATAAACCACGTCTTCCTTGTCCGCTGCCAGGGCGGATGCGCTGCTCAGCAGCATCAGGACGCTCAGGAACAGTGCCACAAGTTTCTTGGTTTTCATGGGGTTACCTCCTTATGAAAATATCTTGTTCTGCTCTTGCAAGCAGATAGCAAACTTCGTCAGCCCTTCACTGCGCCAATCATAATTCCCTTCACAAAGAAGCGCTGCAGGAACGGAAACACGCACATGATCGGCAGCATAGTAACGACGATCGCCGCCATTTTGATGCCCATGGAAAAGGTTTTCAGGTGCGTAAGGGCGTCGGCAGAGGCGATGTTCCGCTGCTCCGCGCTCTGGTACGTATTGATGATATTTTGCAGGATCAGCTGCAGGGGGTACATTTCCGTGCGGTTAATGTAGAGCATGGAGTTCCACCACTCGTTCCACTTATCCACCGTATAGAACAGCGCAATGGTCGCAATGATGGGTTTGGATAGCGGCAGCACGATGCGCAGCAGAATGGTGGTTTCCGACGCGCCGTCCAGCCGTGCGGATTCCAGCAAAGACACGGGCAGGGAACGGATAAAGTTGGTGACCAGCACGGCGTAATACGTGCTCATCAAGCAAGAGAGGACCACCGACCACCGGGTGTTCATCAGCCCCAGGCTCCGAATCAGCAGGAAGCTGGGCACCATGCCGCCGCTGAAAAGCATGGTAATCAGCACAAAGATGTACAGCAGCTTACGTCCCGGGAAAGCCGGCCGGCTGAGCACATAGCCCAGGGAAAAGGTCATGAACATGCTCACAGGCAATGCCACGGCAATGTGAAAAAGCGTATTGCCATAGCCCACCAGAATATTGCCCGTTTCCAGCAGCGTGCGGTAGGCTTCCAAAGTAGGCGCATGGGGATAGAATACAAAGGGCGTTTTGAAGTACTCCGCTTCTGTTACAAAGGAAATCATAATCGCATTGTAAAAGGGGAGCACTACCAAGAGCCCCAGTATGGACAGCACAATGCCCAGCACCACATCCATGGGGGATAACCCGTTATGTTTATAGCCACCCTTGCGACGCAACATTTACTTGATTCCTCCCATCAATCCCACGCCGCCGAAGCGTTCGGCCTGCTTGTTGGTGAACAGCAGCAGCAGCATGTTAATCACGGAGCAGAACAGGCTGACCGCCGTGGAGAATCCATAATTGGGGGTCCGCTGGAAGGTGATGCGGTAGATATACATGTTCAGGGTTTCCGCAGCGGACGCAATCACGTCGTTTTGCAGGTTATAAATCTGGTCAAAGTGTCCACCCATGATGCCGCCCATCTGCAACACCAGCATAATGGCAATGGTGGGCATCACGCCGGGAAGCGTAATGTGTATAATCCGCTGCAACCGCGTGGCGCCGTCGATCTCCGCCACCTCATACAGCTCCGGGTCCACGCCGCTGATGGCGGCAAGATAAATAATGGAGGACCAGCCTGCTTCTTTCCATATTTCACTGCAATACAGCAGCGGCCGGAAGAAGTCCTTATTGCCCAGGAAGCTCACTTTGTCCATGCCCAGCCCGGCCATCAATCCATTGATAACGCCGTCAATGCTGAACAGGTTTTTGACTATGCTGCCAATAATAACCCAGGAGAGAAAATGCGGGAAGGTGAAAACCGTCTGCAAGATTTTCTTGTACCTGCCCAGGCGCAGCTCATTGAGCATCAGGGCCAGGAGAATCGGCGCCGGAAAGCACAAGAGCAGTTCCACCAGGTTGATCCACAGGGTAATCCCCACCGAGCGAGCAAAGGCGGGGTCCTGGAACAAGGACTCGAAGTGTGTCCACCCCACCCATGGGCTGCCCCATATGCCCAGCTTGGCCTTAAAGCTCTTAAAGGCGAGGGTTAATCCGCCCATGGGCATGTAGGAAAAAACAATATACCAGATTACAGCCGGTAGCGCCAGAAGGTAGATTTCCTTATTCTTGAAAATCTCCTTCCACAGGTTGCGTTTTTTTACGTATGGGGAAATCGCCCGTGTCTGTACTTTCAATTTCTTCGCCCCTCTCGTCTGGCTGTATGTACCATAACACGAGCATGGGTGCAAGGATTAGATAGAATCTTCTTGAAAACTTGGACAATCTTATGAATTGATACCCTGAAATACTGTTCATGGCGTTGACCTAGCAAATTAACAATGCTAAAATAGCTGTAAAATAGCGGAGGAGGCTTTTGCAGATGCCCAAGGTAATCCTGGTGGACGATGAAATCTGGACGATTCGCTGTCTGGAAAGTTTGCTGGCGGACTATCCCAATTATCACATAGCCGGCTCCTTTTCCGATGGTCAGGAGGCCCTGGACTTTCTGCGAAAAAACGCCTGCGATGTGGTTTTTACGGACTTGCGTATGGACCGCATGAGCGGGCGCAAGCTCATCTCCGTATGCGTGCAGGAAAAAATCCCCGTACGCATGGTGATTATCTCCGCGTACAGCGATTTTTCCGCCGCCCGGGAAGGCATCCGAAACGGTGTGATCGATTATCTTACCAAGCCCATTACCCGCAAGGACATGGCGGCGTTGATCCAGCGGCTGGATGCCACTTTTCTGGATGAGCACACTTCCCGGCGTTTGTCCCTGTGCCAGACCATTGAGCGGGCTTACCCGGAGTGCCGGGTACTCTGCTGCGGGCATATGGACTCCCCCTGCAAGCAAGCCATCAGCCTGCAGGAGGAGCGTCACTGTGCCGTGGGCATGGACCCCACCACGGAGGACGGCATGGCATTGGCCTACCTGTCCAACCCGGTGGGAAAGCCTCCGGAGATATTGCGCCATCTCCCGGGCGGCATTGGCATCAGCCGGGCCGAAAAAAGCTTTGCCAACCTCCCGGCCATGATCGCGGAAGCCAAGCAAAGCATGCAGCTGCATTTTCGGTTTTCCCTGGACGCGGAAACGGCGCAAATCCAGGCATACATCCTGGAGCATTTGGCAAGCCCCTTAACGCTGAATGAGCTTGCGGAGCATTTCTTTGTCAATAAGGCATATCTGTGCAGCAGTTTCCGGGAGCATAGCGGCATGACGGTGATGAATTTTCTCAAGCATGTACGCATGCATTTGGCCGCTCAGGCGCTGCTGGACAGCAATAAACCCGTTCAGGAAATATCTGAACGGGTAGGGTATACCGACAGCGCGTATTTCTCCAGGGTGTTCAAAAAGACCTTTGGCACGTCCCCGGAGGGTTACCGCAAGGATGCCATACGCTCCACGGGTATCTGAATCTCCACACAGGTAAAGCAGCCTACGCGGGTGGTAATCCGCAAGCTGCTGCGCCCCGCATAGGCAATGCGCAAGCGGCGGGATATATTGATCAGGGCAATATGCTCCCGATCCTCAAGGGGCCCCTGCATCTCCATACGCGCCAGCACCACGGACAATTTCTCCTTCGTGATGCCTTTCCCATTGTCGGTAACGCGCACATGCAGCATGCCGCACGCCCGGTCAATCCAGGCCTGTACCGAAATGGTGCAGGGAACCTGTTTCTGGTAGCCATGGAAGCCATGTTGCAGGGCATTCTCCACCAGGGGCTGAAGCATCAGGCTCAATACGGAGCACCCCAGCGCCTCTTCCTCCACCTGCTGCAGCAGGCGGTATTTGTCCGGCATGCGGATTTGCAGGATGCGCATGTAGCTGTCCAGGTGCTGCAATTCCTGCTCCAGCACCACGCGATCCGGCGCACGCAAGGCATATTGCATGCACTCCGAAAGCGCCGTGCTCAGCTGTTCCAGCGGTTCAATGCGATAGTGTACGGACATGCCCACCATGCTGTTGAGGGTATTGAACAGAAAGTGCGGATTCATCTGGCTACGGTAGGCGAACATCTCCGCCTCCATCTTGTTATACTCCAGCTCGTGGATGCGCTCCATGTTCCGCATCTCTTGTTCCTGGCTCTGGGTCAATTTTTGCAGCATGTCATTGATGCCGTTTGCCAGCAGGTTCAGCTCCGCCACGTTGGAGGCATGGATGGTTGTCCGCTTGCTGGTAATCATGCACATATCCTGCACCATGGTCTTGATGGGCTTAACGATGCTTTGCCGCAAGAGGCTCATCAGCAGTGCCACCAGCACCAGGCATCCCGCCATACAAACCCACATGAACACGCTAAGGTTGTTGATTTCCCGCATCATCACCGAAACGGGTGCCATGCAGCCAAGGGTCAGGCCGTTGCCACTGGAAAGCGTTTCCATGCCGATCAGGTAATCATCCTGGCCAATGCGGATCGTAGCGTCATCCCCTGCCTGTTGGCCGGACGCCGCCAGCTCCAATGCCTGGGTTTGTCCCGTTGATAGTTCCGCGCTGGAGGCAATTACCTGGCCCTGATAGAGCAATACCTCGGCAATGGCCTGACTGGCTGGCGATGCATCATGAAAAAGTTGTCCCACATCGATCAGTACCCCGCAGGTGAGCACATCGGCCTCATTCATCAGGCTGATGGGCGTGATAATGCCAATGGGCGCATAATAAATGCAGTGACGGGGTGCTTCACTGTTTTCCGTGCGAAACATATCGGTAAAGCCGGCCTGTTTGCGCTCCCCCGCCCACAGGTCACGGTTCAGGATGTTCGCCTGGAAGTAGCGCAGGTTCCCATTTCCGGACTCGATAAACACGCCATCGTTGTTGCCCACATAAATGGCCTGTACCCCCGGCACCGTTTTGGAAACGGTGGAAAAGAACTGGCGCACCGTCTTGTAGCTGCTTACGCGCTCCTGGGAGGTCATTTGTGCAAAATATTTCTGTACGCCTTCGGAATATCCCACATTCTGGGCCAGTGCAGCAATGTTTTCAAAGTGCCGTTCAAAGCTGTTGGTATACTGCTGCGTCTGCAAGGTAAAGTTCTCCTTGGCCTGCTCCAGGGACATTCCGTAAAACACCTGGTATACGCCCAACAGCAGGCAGGTAAGCAGCAGCATGGGAATCAGCACAATAATGACAATGCGTCCATAAATCGAATACGACCTGTGCGAAAACATCCGTCTTCTCCTCTTTTGCAGGCTCAAACTGTGAGGCCATTATACCCTACCGCCTGTCCACCGTCAACCGAGCCTCCCGCTGTAACCGCTCCCCCGCGGAAATCCCTGATGATTATCCAAGTTTCCAAAACGATTCTATCTGCCTCCTCGGACGGGTTTGTGATACCATACGTTTATCCGTCATCGCAAACACGCATAGCGTAATCACATGATTTGCAAGGAGGACCTGGACAATGATGCACGCAAGCATTACCCTGGACAAGGCATACGCCATCGGTCAGATTGATCCCCGCATCTATGGTTCCTTCGTCGAGCACATGGGCCGCACCGTATATGGCGGCATTTATGAGCCCGGCCACCCCACCGCGGACGCCCAGGGTTTCCGGCAGGATGTGCTGGAGAAGGTGCGCAACCTGGGCGTGACCACCGTGCGTTACCCCGGCGGCAACTTTGTATCCGGCTTTAACTGGGAGGACTCCGTGGGCCCCAACCGCCCCAAGCGATTGGATCTTGCCTGGACATCCACAGAGACCAACGAAGTGGGCCTGCATGAATTTTGCGACTGGTGCCGCAAGGCCAATATCTCCCCCATGTATTGCATCAACCTGGGTACCCGCGGTCCGGAGCAGGCGCGGGATGTGATCGAGTATGCCAACCATCCCAGCGGCAGCAAGTTTTCGGACATGCGCATTGCCAACGGGCAAAAGGACCCGCTGAACATCCACTTGTGGTGCCTGGGCAATGAAATGGACGGTCCATGGCAAATTGGCCGCAAGACCCCCGTGGAATATGCCCGCATCGCCAACGAATCCGCCAAGCTGATGAAGTGGGTAGACCCTTCCATTGAGCTGGTGGCCTGCGGTTCCTCCGGTTTCGGCATGTCCACCTTTGGAGAATGGGAGTGGGCCGTGCTGGACGAATGCTATGACAATATTGACTATATTTCCCTGCACCGCTACTACGGTCACCCCACCAACAGCACCGAGGATTTCCTGGCGCAAACCATGGACATGGATGATTTCATCCGCTCCGTCATTGCCCTTTGCGACGCTGTGAAGGGCAAGAAGCATGCCCGCAAGTTCATTCATCTCTCCTTTGATGAGTGGAACCTGTGCTACCACAGCGGCGAGCAGGATAACGGCAAAAAGCCCGAGCGCTGGGGGCGCGCCCCGGCCCTGGTGGAGGACGTCTACAACTTTGAGGATGCGCTGCTCACCGGTTCGATTCTCATCACGTTCCTGCGCCACGCTGATCGCGTGAAGATCGCCTGCCTGGCGCAGTTGGTGAACGTCATCGCGCCCATCCTGACCCGCGACGGCGGCGGATGCTGGGCGCAAACCACCTATTATCCCTTCCAGCACATGTCCCGCTATGCCCGCGGTACTTCCCTACTGGCGGCGGTGGACAGCCCCTGCTACGATTGCAAGGACTATGAAGAGGTGCCTTACCTGGATGCCGCCGCCACCCGGGATGAGGACGGCACGGTAACGGTTTTCTGCGTCAACCGCCACCAGCGGGAGGACTTTACCCTGGATGTTGACCTGCACGGCATGGGCGACCTGCGCGTGGGCGAGCATATCCTGCTCCACCATGATAACGTGAAGGCCGCCAACACGGAAGACGCTCCCTATACCGTCTATCCCACCCAGGGCCCCGGCGGCGTGGTGGACGGTGAAAAGGCTACCCTGCGCATTCCCGCCCTCAGCTGGAATGTAATCCGTTTCGTACCCGTGGAAAAATAATCACAGTGAAAGGAAGGTCCAGCATCATGAAGCTCTACCGCCGCACCCCCGAAGACCCTGCCCCCCTGGCCCAGGCAGATCCTTACCTCATCAAGGCAAGGGATGGCAGGTATTATCTGTATGCCACAGCCGGTCAAGTATACAGCAGCGACCACCTGCTGGAAGGCTGGCGCTATGAGGGTATCCGGCTGCATATGCCCGGGCAGGCGGAATGCTGGGCCTCCTCGGTGCTGGAGCTGGACGGTACCTATTACATGTACTACTCCAGCCTGCCGCAAGGGTCCACCGACCCGCACGATCAGCAGCTTCGCCTGGCCGTGGCCAGCCATCCCGCGGGCCCCTTCACCTACGTGAAGGATCTGCTCCCCCCTTTTTCCATTGATCCCCATGTGGTGCAAACGCCCTCCGGGCTGTACATTTTCTACTGCAATAACGCCTATGAAGGCGAGCGCGCCGGCACCCGTATCTTCTGTGACAGGATGACCGCGCCCGATCAGCTGGAGGGGCATCCCCGGTGCGTGGTGGAACCCACCCTGGACGAAGAGATTTTTATGCGAGACCGTTTCCGTCCGGGCCAGCACTGGCACACCATTGAGGGCGCGTTCTACTTCTTTCATGAGGGCTACCACTACCTGATGTACTCCGGCGCCTGCTATCAAAACCCCACCTATTTTATCGGCTACTGTACGGCACATGCTCCGCAGGAGGCTGATCTGCGCACGCTTCCGTGGCAGAAGTTCCCCGATGCGCACACCTATCTGCCGCTCATGAAGAAAAATGCGTTTATGGAAGGCATGGGACACAACAGCGTGCTCTTTGACAGCGGCAAGTGCTACATCGTTTACCATGGCCGGGATCTTTCAGATGCCCAGAACCCTGTCGACACCCGTTGCGCCCGCATAGACGAAATGCATGTGGGCCAGGGGCGGCTTTCCGTAACCCCTACCCCCTGACGCTTCATCAAGAAAGGAGAAAGGCTCCATGCTCAAGCAACCACAACTGCGCTTTTTTTCCAAGGGGGAGATTGAACCCCAAGGCTGGCTGAAACGCCAGCTGCGCATTCAGGCAGACGGCCTGAGCGGCCACCTGGATAACATCTGGCCCGACGTAAGCGACAGCCGCTGGATTGGCGGCAACCGCGACGGCTGGGAGCGCGTACCTTACTGGCTGGACGGCTTTATCCCCCTGGCCTATCTGCTCCGGGACGAAGACCTGATCGCCCGGGCAAAGTATTACATTGACAGCATTCTGGCCCGCCAGTGCGAGGATGGTTGGCTCTGCCCCTGCCCGCCTGAAGAGCGGCATACCTATGACCTTTGGTCCGGCATCCTCATTGCCAAAGTGCTGGCCATGTATGCGGACCTGAGCGGAGACGGGCGCGTGGAAGAGGCGCTGTATCGCTTCTTTGATAATCTTTGGGTATTTACCCGCGCCAATACGCTGCATGACTGGGCATCTCTGCGCTGGTTCGAGACGCTGATTCCCCTGTATTGGCTCTATGAGCGCCGTCCGGAGGACTGGATGCTTCGCCTGGCCCGGCGGCTTCAGCAGCAGGGGTATGATTTTGAGCGTCTCTTCCATCCCTATGAGGATCAGCAACCCCAGCGCGTGTGGACCTATTCCACCCATGTGGTGAATCTGGCCATGGCCATTAAGCAGGGGGCCTTGGTCTCCCGTATGGATGGCAGCGATCCCGAAGCCTTTGCCCGGCACATGTTGCAGGAGCTGTTCCACTATCATGGCATGGCAGTGGGGCATTTCACCGGCGACGAGTGCGTCATGGGCGACAGCCCTGTGCAGGGCGCTGAACTGTGCAGCATTGTGGAAGCCATGTATTCCTACGAGCAGCTGCTGTCCATCTCCGGTGACCCGGTCTGGGGAGACTATCTGGAGCGGCTGGCCTTTAACGCCCTGCCTGCCACCATCAGTGCCGATATGTGGACGCACCAGTACGACCAGCAGACCAATCAGGTGCAATGCGCGCTGCTGCCCAAGGATCACGTGATTTTCGGCACCAATGGCCCGGACAGCCACCTCTTCGGGCTGGAGCCCAACTTTGGCTGCTGCACGGCCAACTTTAACCAGGGATGGCCCAAGTTTGCCCTTGCCACCTTCCTGCGCTCCGAAAAAGGCATTGTTTCCGCGGCCCTGGCCCCGGCTTCCGTGCACACGGTGATAGACGGCCACGCAGTAACCTGCACCCTGGAGACGGAGTATCCCTTCCGCAATACGCTTCGCTATCGGATTGTAACCGATGGCCCCGTATCCTTTGAGCTCAAGCTCCGCATCCCCGGCTGCGCCAAGTCCGCCACGGTCAATGGCACGGTGGCCCAGCCCGGAACGTTTTTTGTGATGGACCAGGTCTGGTCCGGCTCCACGGAGATTGTGGTGGCCCTGGAGTTCGCCTGCGAGACCGTTGCCCGGCCCCGAAAGATGCAGGTGCTCTGGCGCGGCCCGCTGCTGTACAGCGTGGCCATTGACGAGCGCTGGGAAAAGCTGGAATACACCCGGGACGGCGTGGAGCGCAAGTTCCCCTACTGTGACTACGAGATTTATCCCCAGTCCCCCTGGAACTACGGTTTTACCTCGGACACGCACTTTGCCGTGAAGGAGAACCCCGTGAGTGAAACACCGTTCTCCACCCAGCAGCCGCCCATGGAGATCACCGCCATGCTGGCCCCTGTGGATTGGCCGCTGGTGGACGGCGTCGCCGCCATGGAGCCCCGTTCCCGCAAGGCACAGGGCGAGCCCCGGCCCGTAAGGATGATTCCCTATGGCTGTGCCCGTCTGCGGATGACGGAAATGCCCACCGTAGAGTAATTGCATTTTTCCAGGCAAGCCTGCCCTGTCCGGTCGTTGCGGCCGAAGGGCAGGTTTGTTTTTTTGCCGCAAATGCAGGCGCGCCATCCGAAGGGAAATTCCGATTGCGTAGCGAAGATGTTTTTCCAACCTTTTGCACGCGCTACACATCTAATAGGTGTCATGACACAAGCAAGTCCCCTTCGAAGAGGTGTGCACGCAATGATGGACGAACGGTATTTTACGCAGAAACTTCTGGACAGCGAGGCAATGCTCTACCGCATTGCCTGCACGCTGCTGCGCAATGAGGAGGACCGCCGGGACGCGCTCCAGGAAACAGCGCTGAAGGCCTGGCGGGCCAGGGGACAGCTGCGTAATGAGCAATACTTCACCACCTGGCTGGTTCGCATATTGATGAACGAATGCCGCAGCCTGTCCCGTAAAGGGGCCCGTTGCGTCCCATTGGCTCAGCTGCCTGAACCGCAGGCACCGACGCAGGACAATGATTTGCGGTTGCTGCTGGATGCCTTGCCGGAAAAGCAGCGGGTGCCACTGGTGCTGCATTACCTGGAAGGCTTTTCCCTGGAGGAAATCGCCCGGGTCATGCGCATTCCCGTGGGAACCGCAAAATACCGTTTGCATCAGGCGAGAAAAGCTTTGCGCGTAGAACTGAGCGGAGAGGAGGGAGCGCAATGATGACCGAGCGGGAATTCCAGGAAAGGCTTCACCAGCTGACCCAGCCCATTCCCCAGGAAACCCATCGCGCTTTCCTGCGCGCCGCCTGCGGAAAGGATGAACGCATCGTGAAAAGGAAGCTCTCAACAAGCCTGATTCTGGCGCTGGTACTGATTTTCCTGACCACCGCGCTTGCCTTTGCCATGACCAACGGCTTTGGCATCCTGGACTACAACGCAACCCAGAAGGACAACGATGCCTACGTGGGCCATATTCTGGGTATCCATGAATCCTACGAAAACAACTACGTATCCATGCAGGTCAACGAAGCGGTGTTTGACGGCGTCAGCTTTTCCCTGACCATGAACATCAGCCACCGTGACGGCGCGGACCCGGTCTATATCATTCCGCATCTCCTGGCGGAGTCTGCGGACGGACAAGCCCTGGAGACAGACGTGGAAGGCTCTCGGGGTGGCAACTGGCACAGCGGCTTCTTTGTGCCCAGCCGCGATCCCACCACGGTGGATGATGGCTGCTATGGCGTGGACGTGGCGCTCATCACCGATAGCCCTGACGGGGAATCCGTCATCCTGGATACCCAGCAAGACGCCGTCACCTGGCAGGTGCGCCTCTCCATTCTCCACCCGGAATACCCCATTGTCGCCTCCTCCCTTCCCGACGACCCCAGCCTCAGCAGCCAGGAGCGCATGGATGCGGAGGCGGCCTGGATGGAAAGTTTTGCAGCAGCCTACCGCCAGCAGATCATCCAGACAGATGGCTACGGTGAATTGGTGGAGTACGCTTGCAGTCTCCCCCATGAAGGGATGGACGAGGAGGCCTGGGCCATGCTTTCCATGGAGGAGCAGCTTCTTTCCAGTGGCGCCTTCACCCTGGTGGATACCGTGGAAGTCAGCTTCACCACCGGAGAGAACAGCATCATGTCCGCCGCAAGCCCGCAGGTCTTTGACCTGGGCGATGGCTGGCAGCTGGAGGTGCAGCGTGTATCCGCTACCTTTGCCCGCTGTGATCTTGCCTTCCTGGTCCGCCGGCAGGCCGCGGACGGTAAAACCGCGCTGGACTACTACCATGCGGATGCCGGCTGGCGCTTCGCGGTGCTGGCGGACGGAAGCCCGGAAACATTCCGTGCGGGAAGCCTCTCCCCGGAATACAGGGACCAGCAGCCCACCGGTAACCTGCTATACAGCCTCACCCTGGAAACCGGCGGCTTGCCACAGTCCCTGAGCCTGTTGCCGGAATACAGTGAGCAGCTCGGCGAATCTGAGTTTTGGATGGAAGCCATCCCCCCGCTTACGCCCGAGCAGGATGCCCATCTGCTGCATCTCTCTTTGTCGTGATGTTTGCCCATGGAAAGCAGGCTGTTTTCCTTCGCCACCATGTATTGAAAGCGTGGCAAAGGCCGCTTTTCCAGGAAGCAAACCCGTGAAGCCGGTAGGGCCGGTTTACCTGAATGCAGTCAGCGGGGCTACGGCCCCCGCGACGTTTCCCGAAGACTTTGAAAGCCTATGGCCATGGCCCCTCATGGAGCCATGGCTTTTTGCTGCCCAATTTTTACATGCAGTACCATTTTCTGCGGTCATTCAAAAGGAGGTTGCCCTGAAGCTGTCGAATTGCTAGCTAGGCAAAATGATCCGGAAACTTCATGGTTCCTTGTTCCTGCGCGTCACCGAAGATACGTTTTTCCAGCGAATATCCGTACGGGCGCCGGAATAGTCCATCTATCCTTGCGTTTATAAAGGAGGAGAAAATCCATGAAATTCACCCGCCTGCTCTGCAATGGCATGGAGCAACCCCTGGGCTATGATTTTCACCACCCATGCCTGACCTGGGTTGTTGACTCCCCTCACCGTGACGATGGTCAGGTCGCTTACCGCCTGGAGGTAGCCCTGGAGCCGTCCTTTGCCGCAACGGTCTATGACAGCGGACGCACGACATCGGACCAGACCGCGCAAGTGCCCTTGCCCCTGGACCTGGACCCCTGCACCCGCTACTATTGGCGGGGGACAGTGTGGAGCCGCGGGG
>OLPF01002133.1_pt1 | contig 13880 bp, 13 predicted proteins | sample 1673121 | NCBI WGS metagenome assembly OLPF01 (sample SAMEA3136756, study PRJEB25190) | human gut metagenome | reverse complement strand
AAACGATGAAACTGTACAGGAGAAAATAATAGATGAGAGTATTGATAATAAATAAATTTCTATATCCAAACGGTGGATCAGAAACCTACATATTTAAGCTGGGTGAGGCGCTAGAGCAGCACGGACATGAGGTTCAGTACTTCGGTATGGAGCATGAAGGCCGCTGCGTGGGCAACCGGGTCAATGCTTATACATCTGGTATGGACTTCCACGGCGGCAGCAAACTGAGCAAGCTGACATACCCGATCAAGACGATTTACAGCAAGGAAGCACGGGTACAGTTGAGAAAAGTTCTGGACGACTTCAAGCCGGAGGTCTGTCACCTAAACAACTTTAACTACCAGCTGACACCTTCCATCATTCTGGAAATCGTGAAGTGGCGCAAGGAGACCGGAAGAGATTGTAAGATCATCTTCACGGCACATGACTACCAGTTGGTCTGCCCGAACCACATGCTGAACAATCCGAATACGCACCAGAACTGTGAGAAGTGCCTCGGTGGTCATTTCGTGAACTGCATGAAAGGCAAGTGTATTCACGGTTCCACGGCGAAGTCAGCCATCGGCATGATGGAAGCCGAATTCTGGAAGTGGAAGGGTACCTACAAGTACATTGACACCATGATTTGCTGCTCGGAGTTCATGAAGAGCAAAATGGACAGCAATCCGCTGTTTGCAACGAAGACCGTGGCAATGCACAACTTCATCGACAAGGTGGAGTGGAAAGAGACGGAGAAGAAGGATTACGTCCTCTACTTCGGCCGCTTCTCTGAAGAAAAGGGCATTGGCACACTCATCAAGGTCTGCAAGGAACTGCCGGATGTACAGTTCATCTTCGCCGGTACTGGCCCGCTGGAGGAGATGGTAAATGGTATTAAGAACATCAAGAATGTTGGCTTCCAGAAAGGCGAGGCACTGGAGAAGCTGATCCGTGAGGCACGGTTCTCCATTTATCCTTCTGAGTGGTATGAGAACTGCCCATTCTCCGTAATGGAATCCCAGATGTATGGCACACCGGTGCTGGGAGCAGACATTGGTGGTATCCCGGAGCTGATTCAGGTTGGCAAGACCGGCGAGCTGTTTGAGAGCGGAAATGGTGAAGACCTGAAGAGAAAGATTGAGAAGCTCTGGAGGGATAAGAAGCTGTGTGCGGAGTACAGTGCGAACTGCAAGGACATCAGCTTCGATACCATTGATGAGTATTACGAGAAAATTATGAAGGTGTATAGATAAAAAATTGACAGGGCCATTTGTTGTGTGATGCAGGTATAAGTTTACATTATATTAAAGGATTGCATTATAATGCGCTTGGTCTTCGAAATGAGAAATATTTCCGAGGTAAAAAAATGAGTTTGAGTTTGGTTTTACCATGCTACAATGTGATGAAATATTTGCCGAAGTGCTTAGATAGTATCTTTAAAAATGATTGTAATGATATTGAAATTATATTGGTGAATGACGGCTCTTCTGATGATATCGGTGGGGGCTTAAGCCAATATTTTAATAAGGATAATTGTGATCACAATATAGAATTTGAATACAAAGATGCACGGATTAAAATAATTCACACATGTAATAGTGGTGTTTCAGCGGCAAGAAATACAGGAATTGAAAATGCAACTAGTGATTACATTGTATTTATTGATCCGGACGATACTATAAAAGAAAATTATTTTTCCACGATAAAGGCGTTCATGACATCGACAAGCGTAGATGTTGCCATTTTGGGATTCTATCAAATTGTAGAAGATAAAGATGGAAATGTAGTGAAAGAAGGAGAAGTTTTTCCGCAAAAGAATTACATTTCTAATTCAGTCGAAGAAACAGTAAGAACAGTTCTTCCCAAATATCTTGGATATTCAGTTGAGGACATCTTGGAATGGGTGAATTCAACAGAGGCGATATCGAAAAGACTTGAATGGGGAGCTGTTTGGCGAAATGTGTATCGTAGAGATTTTCTAAACAAAAATCAAATCCGTTTTAATCCTTCAATTCGATTGAATGAAGATAGTATGTTCAATGCGATGTGCTTTTCTCGAGCACAAAAAATTAGAACGTTAAATAAGGGATTTTATTGCTATACGATTCGTCCATCTGGTGCCTTTATGAAAAAACGAGATGCAGAACTAGTGGGAAATAAAATGGCATTGCTCGAAGCGCGTAGTAATATTGTGAAGGATCTGAATGAAAGAGGCTTTAATTTTTCTGTTAAAGACTATGCAGGATCAAATGTTATGTCCTGCTTTGAACTGATAATTAAGATGCCTTTTTCTGCAAGAAGAGAGACGAAAAAGTATATCAGCAATCTGCTCGTTAAAGAGTCTATAAAAATCTTACCGTTTACAGGGCGAAAAAAAGTAGATATTCCGCTTTTAGCGTTGAAATGCAACTTACAAGCCTTGATGATATATGCGGTGAATCTTGGTAAACTTTTTGGAGTTCAATTTCAACTATAAATTATATATTTATGTCATCAATTGAGATGAACATTAGGAAAAAATGATAAAGGTGTATCAGTAAGACTGGTATGTGAGGAGAGAATTTGTGGCTACAAAAGCGGATCGATATGAGGGAATAGATGGATTGAAGGCGTATGCCATTATTGGCATTGCGTTGATGCATGTCCTCGCAAATGGAGAATATGGGATAGGAGGATTTGTGTTTGAACGGCTAATACCATCTTTCACAAACCTCGTTTTCCTTTTTATGATGGTCAGCGGTTTTGGTATGTCCTGTGGCTATTACCAGAAAATTATTGACCGGAAGATTAGCGTAGAGGATTTCTACAAGAAACGATACATCAAGATTTGGCCGTACTTTGCACTGCTTTGTGCGTTAGACTTTGTGATTTCACCGAGCAAGGAATCCTTGTTTGAGGTTTTCGCAAACTTGACGTTATGCCAAGGACTTCTGCCAAATGCGAAGATTTCGGTTATTGGTGTGAGTTGGACACTGGCAGTCATTTTTGTGTTCTACATGCTGTTCCCGTTCTTCTGTTTCCTGATTGGAAACAAGAAGAGAGCGTGGGGTGTGGCAGTTGCAGCACTGGTGTTCAATTGGCTGTGTAGCAACTACTTCAATGCTGGAAGAACGAACATCGTCTACGATGCAGTCTATTTCATCGCCGGTGGCCTGATCTTCCTCTATCGGAAAGAGTTGGCTGAGTTCGCATCGAAGCACAAGGTTATCGCTGGAGCGATTCTGCTGATTGCCACAGTTGCTTATTTTGCAGTAGACGGCAATACGCTCACGATGTTGTTCTTCTGCGTGGCAGCACTGATCTATACCCTCGGATGCAAGCGGGGGGGGGGTACTGGTCAATCCAGTTGCCAAGTTCCTCGGTGGTATCAGCTTCGAGATTTACCTGTGCCACATGGTAATTTATCGTGTGCTTGAAAAGCTACACATCATTCATCTGTTTGGAAACGGTCTGCTGGCATATATCTTCACAGCGGTTGCAGTTATCTGCGGTTCGGTTGTGTTCTCAGTATGTGCCAAGTGGTTCTTAAATAAAATCGAGACAATCTTAAAAAATAATAAATAATAGGAGAGTTAATCATGTCTGAAGAAAAGAAGTTAAATGGTACTGTCATCGTTACTTACCGCTGCAATGCTCGTTGCTCTATGTGCAACCGTTATAAAGCACCTTCCAAGCCGGAAGAGGAAATCAGCATCGAAACCATCAAGAAGTTGCCGAAGATGTACTTCACAAATATCACTGGTGGTGAGCCGTTCATCCGTACTGATCTGAAGGATATCGTGCGTGAACTGTACAAGAAGTCCGACCGTATCGTTATTTCCACGAATGGTTTCTTCACCGACCGTATTGTTGACCTGTGCAAGGAGTTCCCGCAGATCGGTATTCGTATCTCTATCGAGGGCCTAGAGCAGACCAACAACGAGATCCGTGGTCTGCAGAACGGCTACCAGCGTGGGTATGGCACGCTGAAGAAGCTGCGTGAGATGGGCATGAAGGATGTCGGCTTCGGCATGACTGTTCAGGACAAAAATGCTCCTGATCTGGTCCCTCTGTACAAAATCTCCAACGAAATGGGCATGGAGTTCGCAACGGCTTCTCTGCACAACAGCTTCTACTTTGTTGAGGCAAAGAACATCATCCACGATCGTCCGATGGTTGCGAAGAACTTTGAAAATCTGGTCAACGAACTGCTCCGCAGCAACAGCCCGAAAAAGTGGTTCCGTGCATATTTTAACCATGGTCTGATCAACTACATCTACGGTCAGAAGCGTCTGCTGCCTTGCGACATGAGTTTTGATACCTTCTTCATCGACCCGTATGGAGATGTTATGCCTTGCAACGGCACCAAGGATAAAGAGGTCATGGGCAACTTGAACAATCAGACTTGGGATGAGCTGTGGAACAGCCCGGAGGCTGAGAAAGTTCGTGCAAAAGTTCGTTGCTGCGATCGTGACTGCTGGATGATCGGTTCTGTTTCTCCGGCAATGCACAAGTACATCTGGAAGCCTGCTACTTGGGTTCTGGTTCACAAGTTCAAGGCTCTCTTCACCAAGCATCCGTACAGCATGTATGAACTGAAGATTTGCCGTGACTATCGTGATGGCAAAGTTACTAAAGAGGATTTGGATAAGTGCAGCACCTGCGATATGAACTGCGTGATCAACAACGGTCTGAGTGAAGCTTCTAAGGAGCAGCTGAAGCATAAGACCGGCGAGGAAATCGTGGATGCTGATATTGCACAGCAGATGGAGACGAAGTGATGAATATCCTATATATAGCTTATTCATGTAACCCTTTTGCAGGAAGCGAAGACAAAATCGGCTGGTGTGTTCCTTTTGAGAGTTCAAAAACAAATAAAGTTTATGTGATTACAAAAGAAGAACAGCGTGAACCAGTTGAGAGATATTTGCAGAGCCATCCGCTTGAAAACATAGAGTTCTATTATGTCGACATCCCGGCTTTTTACAAAAAAATCTTCAAAGGATTTATGTATTCTGGAAGACTTAATGTGTGGAATAAACGGGCCCTTCCTCTTGCAAAGAAAATTTGTGCGGACAATAAAGTTGATATTGTTCACCAAATTACACCGGTTGAGTTCCGTGCAATTGGAGACTATGGGAAGATAGAAAGTGTTAAATTTGTTTGTGGTCCACTTGGGGGCGGAGAGTCTTTGCCTGACGGATTAAGAGATTACGCAAAGGGACATGAAATAATTGAATTTGTTCGTTCAGGGATAAATCGTTGGTATCGTTTTAAGATGAGATCCACAGGGAAACTAAATCTCTGTGACTATATTATGTTTGCAAATCGAGAGACTCGAGAGTTTTTGGGATTAGGCGAAAATGTTCCTTTGGTTACAGAAATTGCCGCGGATGAAGTATCAATTGAGAAAAGAACCATATCAAATGATATAAATCATGAACTCGTTTTCTTGTTTGCGGGAAGAATGGTGTATCGAAAAGGGCTGGATTTACTTTTTGATGCAATAATGGAAATTCCAAACGAATGGAAATATATAGTGAAAATAGTAGGAACAGGACCGGAATTTTCACATTTGAAGCATCGTTGTGAATCAAATTCTTTGTTGGCGGCACATATACAGTTCATGGGGGCAGTTCAATACTCTGAAATGCAAAGGGAATATGAGCTTTCGGATGTACTAATTATGCCAAGTATTAGAGAAACAACTGGAACGGTGCTGATCGAAGCAATGTCTCAAGGAATACCGATAATTACAATCAACAAGTTTGGAGGAGCAATACTGGTAGATGAAAATACTGGTTGGTTATATAGCGGTGAAAATCGAAAATCATACATAGATGGTTTGAAAAATGCAATGGTTGCTTGTATTGTAAATCCGAAAGAAGTAAAAAGACGCGGACAAAATGCTAGAAAAAAAGTAAAAGAATATACATGGAAAAGAAAATGTGAGCAATATGAGAAAATATATAAGAGACTGAATTGTGTTGATTAAAATTGTCATTAATAATGATTCTGTGTGTAAGAATCCGTAGAAATAAGGAGTACTGGATTGAAGCAAATGGATAAAAAGGATGGTATGAGTAAAACGGTTACAGTAGTGATACCGATATATAATGTTGAAAAGTACCTGAATAGATGCATTGAAAGTGTTGCTGGTCAAACATATAAAAATTTAGAAATAATATTAGTGGACGATGAATCACCAGATAATTGCCCCAGAATTTGTGAAGATTGGAAAAATCGAGATAATAGGATTAAAGTTATACATAAAAAGAATGGTGGATTAGGATACGCAAGAAATACTGGCATTGACTGTGCAACTGGAGAGTATATTTGTTTTGTTGATAGTGACGATTATATTGCTGCAGATATGGTAGAAAAAACATATAAATGTGCAAAACAATATAATGCAGATATAGTATTGTATGGGTATAATGTAGTCGATTCTAATGGAAAAAAAGTAAAGGAATGCATACCAAAGCCCTATAAAACATTTTATAAAAATGAAGAAATACAGAATTATGTTTTACCTAATATGATAGCGACAGATCCAAATGCAGGGGATGAATTTTGGATGAGCATGTGTGGCGGTTTGTTTTCGATGCAATTGATTAGAAGAGCAAACTGGCGGTTAGTGTCTGAAAGAGATATTATCTCTGAAGATGTATACTCATTACTTCAATTATACAATAGTGTAAAAAGTGTTGCATTTTTAGCTGAGCCTTTTTATTACTATTGCGCAAATATGGGCTCTCTAACACATACATTAAGAGTGGATCGCTATGAGAAAATCAAAGATTTTTATGATCGAGCAATTAATGAATGTGAAAAATTAGGATATTCTGAGGAAGTAAAACGTCGTTTATCAAAACCATATATGGATAATACTATGGCGGCGCTTAAGATGGTTCTTCAATCTGATTTGATAACTAAACAAAAAAAAGATGTGTTTATGGATATTGTAAAAGATGAACATCTTCATAAGGTAATTAAAAGTGTGAATATGAGAAAGATGACCTTAAAAAAGAGGTTGTTTTGGTTAGCAGTAAAGTACAAGATCTATTACATGAGTTATTTTATGGTTGAGATGAGGATATAATATATGATAATAGAAAAAAGAGATAATTCATTATATTTTCATAAAAACATAAAATCATTGGTCTGGTTTCAATTGTATTGGTTGATGTTTTATGGCGTACTTAGAGATCTTGTTGGGGTTCCTGGGTATGTAGCATATATGCTTGATTTGTTTAATATTATTCTCATTGCTTATGTGATTTTTAATGGGAAAATGATTAAGTATAGGAACAGTAGAGTAGGGTTGTGGATAATACTGTCTTTTTTTTGCTCTACGGTTATAGGACTAATTGCAGTAGATGGTTCTCCAATACTCTATATATGGGGCTTTAGAAATGTTTTTAGATATTATGCATATTTTATATCATGCACTGTGCTATTAGATATATCGGATGTCCTAGAGATTATTCCAAAACTAAAAAAAATCTATATAATTAATTTCTTTATATGTCTTGTAGAATTTGGATTGGGATATTCAGGAGATAATATCGGAGGAATTTTTGGAACACAATCAGGGTGTAATGGATATTTGAATTTATTTTTGATTGTTGTATCTGCAATTTATGTGACAGAATACTTGGAAAAAAAGATAGGCCTTATGCGGATTATGCTTGCTATAGTTAGTTGCTTCTTTTTGATGGCAATAGCAGAATTGAAGGTTTATCTTTTCGAACTTCCAATTATTATTTTGATTGGAATGATTAATGCAAAATTCAGCTTTAGAAAAATTATTATTATTATGTTTGGAGTTTGTGGAATAGCTATAGGAATTTCAATGCTTGGGCATTTCTTTGAATCATCTGGTTTGGATTTTTTTACATCAGATGCGATTTCAAAATACATGGGTGACAGTGGATACACAAACACCGGTGACTTAAGTCGAATGAATGCAGTTTCACAACTTTATGAAAAATTCCTGCGTGGGAATTTTTGGGGATCATTGTTTGGTATTGGACTTGGAAATGCGAGTTATTCGGCAGCGTTCTCGTTTTTTAATAGTCGCTTTTATCTTCTGTATCAAGCATTGCATTATCAATGGTTTACTGATGCAATTGTTTTTATTGAGACTGGAACTGTAGGTCTTGTACTTTATGAATTATTCTTTCTGAGAGTATTCACTTACTCAAGAAAAATTAACAAAAGAATTGCAAGTGAATATAGTGGTGAGTTTTCACAACAACTTAGATGTGTGGTGCAAGTGGCTGGGATTACGGCGGTATTATGTGTTGTCAATTCGGTTTATAATAGTGCTTTAAATATGGATGCTGGCTATATGGTGTATTTTATTTTTGCAATTCCGGCAATTGTTGATGCGTTTATGAAAGGAAACGTTTGTTATGATAAATAAAATAATTAGAAGACTGTTCTATGGAAATAAAGCAGATTCAAAAGCTTATATAGAATATCTCCGTGGTCTTGGTATGAAGATTGGCGAGGAAACCACGATATATGTTCCAACAAAGACTCAAATTGATATTACACGCCCATGGTTGATTACAATTGGAAGTAATGTGAAAATTACAGAAGGTGTCACCATTCTTACTCACGGCTTTGACTGGTCTGTATTAAAAGGTGTCTATGGGGACATTTTAGGATCGGGGGGGGTGTGGCAATTGGCAACAACGTTTTTATCGGTATGAAGTCAACAATCCTAAAAGGTGTTCATATAGGTAATAATGTCATAATTGGTGCTAATTCCCTCGTTAATAAAGATATTCCAGATAACTGTGTGGCAGCAGGAAATCCTTGTAAAGTTATTATGGGACTAGAGGCGTATCATGAAAAACGTAAAGCGGCACAAGTAGCAGAAGCAAGAGAACTTGTTCAATTGTACCGGGAGCGTTATGGAAGAGAGCCAGATGAGAAAGCACTGCATGAGTTTTTCTGGCTCTTCACAGATGGAAACGATGAACTTCCAGAGTGCTGGGAAAGCATGATGAAACTCGGTGGAAATTACGAATATACTAAAGAACAGTTTAAGAAAAACAATAAGAAATTCAAAGATATGGATGAGTTCCTGAAACAAATTTGATGATAAGGCGTGCATAGAATGAAGGAGGATTGTGGAAATGAAAGTGTGTATCTTGTCAATGCAACAGATTGATAATATGGGGTCCTTACTTCAATCTTATGCACTGAAAACAACAATTGAAAAACTGGGTAATGAAGTAGAGTTTATAGACATCCAAAAAAGAGATGATGACTATAAGCTCTTGGGAAATTACAAACAAGAATATCACGAAGAACGTGAGAAGGATGGACTTCTAGGAAAAATTAGTAAGATTGATTGCTACACAATAAATCGTCTGAGAATCAAAAGAAGAAGTGTAGAGCAAGGGATTGTTTTTGATGAATTTCGTAAAGAACATTTAAATATAGATAAAAAAAGTCGTCAGTATGATCTTTGCGTAATTGGCAGTGATGAAGTGTTTAACTGTTTGAATTCAGGAACTTGGGGATTCACATCACAGTTATTTGGTAATGTTCCGGAGGCAAACAAGGTAATTACCTATGCGGCCTCCTGTGGCTCTACCAAATATGAGGAACTTCCAGAAACGGTTGCTGAAAAAATCAGGGAAACATTTGAGAATGTTGCAGCTTTTTCGGTGAGAGATGAGAATACGCACAAATTTGTTGGAAAACTAACAGATAAGCCAATAAATGATAATTTAGATCCTGTGCTTATATATAATTTTGACAGCGAGGTGGAACAGGCAGTTTTACCTAGAATGCCAAAGCATTATTGTGTGGTTTATTCCTATTATAACCGAATTCATACGGCAGAAGAGATTGATGCAATTAAAGGGTTCTGTAAAAAATATCAATTGACACCGGTTGCAATTGGTGCACCGCAATTCTGGATTAAAGATTATATTGTATGTTCACCATTTCAGTGCCTGAAGATTTTTAAAGAGTCGGGTTTTGTAATTACGGATACATTCCATGGTACAATTTTTGCTTCAAAATATGCAGATAAATTTGCAGTGTTGGCAAGAGCCAGCAATAATAATAAACTGTTGGATTTGGTTGATAAAATTGAAATGAAAGATCATTTGATGAATGACCTTTCCGAACTGGAAGAAAAATATGGCCTTTTGAAAAACAAGGGAAGCTTTGATTCAATTATTAAAGAAGAAACACAAAGAACCATACAATATTTGAAAAGCATATGTGATTAGCGTATTTCGAACGTTAAAGAGCTTATACGTTTATTAACGATGCTCGGATTACATTTTGGGTTAAAATAATTATGGTTATTTAAGGAGTGAGTAATATAGAATGGCAAATAATAGAAACCGTTATCTGATGAAAAATACTATTATATTTACTTTGGGAAATTTTGGGTCGAAACTAATTTCCTTTTTTTTAATTCCATTATATACAAATGTACTTACAACTACTGAATACGGAGTAGTTGATCTTGTTGTAACGGTTGTAACGGTTGCAGTTCCGGTACTTACATTAAATATTTCGGAATCGGTTATGCGCTTTGCATTAGATAAAGACGCTGATAAACAGAAAATAACGCAAATCGGGACTGGAGTACTGCTGATTGGAATGCTGGTGGGATTACTTGTTTTTCCAATATGCCGTTCTTTTGATAAGATTTCCCAATATTCATTATATGTTTATTTATATGTTATTGCTTCGGCAGCAAGTCAGATGTATTTGTGTGATTTACGAGGAAAAGAACTCTTAGTCTACTATTCGATTGGAAATGTGTTAAATACTCTTTTTATTGCTTGCTTTAATATTTTATTTCTATTAGTATTCAAAGAGGGAATTAGGGGATATTTAAAAGCCTATATAATTGCAAATACTCTTACTGCAATATATGCAATTATAATAGGAAAAGGATATAAATCTTTACATTTTTCGCATATTGATAAAGGTTTGTTGACACGAATGGCTAAATATTCGGTTGTGTTAATTCCTAATTCATTTATGTGGTGGATTATGAATTCTTCGGATCGAATTATGGTGTCTAGTATGGTAAGTGTGGCAGCTAATGGAATTTATGCTGTTTCATATAAGCTTCCTACACTTGTCTCTACATTGACTTCTATTTTTAATCAAGCGTGGAGTTATTCAGCAATACGTGAAGAAGGGACAGTAGATGAAAGCGAATATAATAATAGAATATTTAGAGCTCTAACAGGAATTGTAATGTTGATTGGAATAGGCATACTAACAATTTCAAAGCCCTTTTTAAGTATATATGTATCAAAAGAATACTATGTGGCGTGGAAATATATGCCGTTTTTGACAGTTGGTTGCGTATATTTGACGCTGGCTAGCTTTATGGCAACTAGTTATACTGTTCATAAGGATAGTTTTGGTTATCTTTTTTCTGGAATGTTTGGTGCATTATTTAATATTGTGATGAATTTTATGTTAATTCCTTTGATAGGTGTTTATGGTGCTGCAATTGCTACATGTATCAGCTATATTCTTGTGTTCATTTTTAGACTTTTTCATACAAGAAAGTATATAAAATACAACGTTAGAAATAAAGAATTTTGGGTGGGAAGCATAATTTTGCTTTTATCGGCTGCGTTGATGTTTGTAGATAGCTGGATTGGTTTTTGTTTGCAATGTTTTCTTTTGATCGTTGTATTATGCTTATTTTCGGATATCTGGTTGCCTATAGTAAGAAAAATATTTAAATTAAAAGGAAGACAATAATATGACTACAGTATGTGAAAAAGGAAAATGCACAGGGTGTATGGAGTGCATTGACATTTGCCCTAAAAAGGCTATAAAAGTAATTGATTCATGGCTGGAATATAATGCGGTAATCGATACTGAGCAATGTATTCAATGTAATGCGTGCCATAATGCATGCCAAAATAATGTTAAGCAAGTACTAACTAAACCAATTTATTGGAAACAGGGATGGGCACAAGATAACTGCATTCGCATGCGTTCTTCATCTGGAGGTGTGGCAGCAGCAATAGAGCGAGCTTTTATAAAAAATGGAGGGATAGTTTGTAGCTGTACATTTAATTTTGGGAAGTTTGAGTTTGATTTTGCAGAGTCGGAAGATGAAGTGAGTAAATTTACAGGTTCAAAATATGTAAAAAGCAATCCAGAGGGAATATATAAGAAAATTTTAGAAAAGCTTAAATTGGGGAGAAAAGTGCTTTTTGTTGGTTTGCCGTGTCAAGTTACAGCAGTAAGACATTATACGAGAAATCATCAAAATTTGTATACTATTGACCTGATTTGCCACGGAACACCTTCTCCACAGATTTTAGATAGCTTTTTGTCTGACTATGGGATTAGATTAACAGAGATTCAAAGCATAAGATTTCGGGAAAAAAATGATTTTAAACTAGAACAGAATGGAAAACGTTTTACTGTTCCAACAATTTCTGACAATTATTTGATGACATTTTTGAACGCAACAACATACACGGAAAACTGTTATCAATGTCAATACGCTAGAATTGAAAGATCTGGTGATATTACACTTGGGGATTCATGGGGAAGTGACCTTGAAAAAAGCATCCAGGATAAAGGTGTTTCTTTGGTGCTTTGCCAAAATGAAAAGGGAAAAGAACTTATAAATCAAACAGATTTAACACTTGTGGATGTTGATTTGAAAAAGGCGATAGAATATAATCATCAGTTATATCAGCCCTCTCAGAAACCTAAGCAGCGTGAAGTGTTTTTTAAAGAAATAAGAAAGGGCTATGGATTTAAGAAAGCTGTAAAAAGATGTTACACTAAGAAATATTTAAAGGATATTGTTAAGACTTTGCTATACGAGATGAAATTTAGGGGGGGGGTAAAACCACTATCAGATAATTGTTACTATGCCTACAAAGGGCAATACAGACTAAATGTTTCGAATATTGAAGAAGTTTGTATTCGACTGTGTTCTGAAAATAAATTTGAAAAAACTGTGAAATGCCTTGTTCTTCACAAGTTAAAGTATTCGGTTCTTGAAAGTGGAATTCGATTGGCTTGTTAAGATTTTGTGATTTAAATATATCTTATGAAGAAAGAGGCATAATATGAAAAAAATAGTAAGTATTATTGTACCTGTGTATAATGTAGAAAAATTTATTTTCAAGACAGTGAACTCGATATTAAATCAAGATTACAAGAACATAGAAATTATTTTAGTCGATGATGGATCACCAGATAATTCAGCAAGAATAATTGATGAACTGGCTAAGAAAGACAATAGAATCGTCTGTGTGCATAAAGAAAATGGTGGTGTTTCGTCCGCGAGAAATGCGGGCCTTAAAATAGCAACAGGGGAGTATGTGACATTTATTGACGGAGATGATTGGGTTGAACCAAATTACGTTTCATACTTATTAAATCTTGTGGAAAAGAATAAATGTGAAATTGGCATGAATAAAAATAATTATTCGGATGATAACATGAACTCCAGTGATAGAGAGTATGTTGTGTCGGATGAAAAAGCCATTCCATTTCCAATCAAAAGGCTATGTTGGAGGAGTTCGCCGCACGGCAGGGGTTTACGAACATTGTCCATTTCACGGACGATGGCATTAGTGGTACTTGCTTTGACCGTCCCGGATTTTTAGCAATGATGAAAGAAGTGGAAGCCGGGAATGTGGAGTACCTGTGTATCAAGGACATGAGCCGCATGGGTCGTGACTATCTGAAAGTCGGTCAGATTATGGAAATCCTGCGTCAGCGTGGCGTTCGCCTTATCGCCATCAATGACGGCGTGGACAGTGCCAGAGGGGACGATGATTTTACCCCTTTCCGCAACATTATGAACGAGTATTACGCCAGAGACACCAGCCGTAAAATCCGTTCCACTTTCCAGTCCAAAGGCAAGTCCGGCAAGCACCTCACAG
>OLPF01002127.1_pt1 | contig 13896 bp, 11 predicted proteins | sample 1673121 | NCBI WGS metagenome assembly OLPF01 (sample SAMEA3136756, study PRJEB25190) | human gut metagenome | reverse complement strand
TGGGAGACCGGCGCCGCTGTTTGTTTTGGGAACGCCGCGCAGATGCGGCGGGGAATACAAGACGTGTTTGCCAGCTTGCGGAAAATACTTGAAACCGGCGCAGCCGGAGGTTATAATTTTAATATAGTGAATGGTTAGAAAGGGCTTGAGGACTATATATGGCAAGGATGACAAAATGCATCGTGTGTAAGAAGTGTAAATTTCCTGAACTGAAGTGCGAAATTTACACAAGCGGTATACCGCATGACATTGTAAATGAAATTGCTGATTGCAAACACTATGAGCGAAAGCCTTTCACCAATCCATCAGGGGATGATCTGCCGATCGCAAAGGGCAGGTGAATCAAGCGCCCTGCAGAAATTTCGGAAGATGTGAAAGCGCTGTATGATAGAGTTGCTGATGAGGGAGAAGAAAATGATTTGTATAGATCATCCATGCGACAGTTGCATCCACCAGCGAGAGAATATTGACGGATGGAAATGCGCCTGCGACGCATTTCCGGATGGGATACCTGTTGATTATATGCTTAAATCAGATCCGAGCAAGCAGAAAGAATGCAATAACGGCATAGGCTACGAGAAAAAGAGAAATGAGTAATCAAGCACCATACATCCGCATGGTGCTTTTTCGCATCCGGCGGAAGGCGGACGGCAGCAAAAAAAACCCCGGGAGCCGAAGCTCTCGGGGTTTTGGTGCGCGAGGCGGGACTTGAACCCGCACGTCCGGAGTGGACACTAGAACCTGAATCTAGCGAGTCTGCCAATTCCACCACTCGCGCATAAGCCTTGTCGTTCAAAGCTTGTTTAATATAGCATTTCGCGCGCGGATTGTCAAGCGTATTTTCCGCAACTGCCCGAAAAAATCGCAACGTGTGTCGAAAATGTGAATTTTTCCCGCGCCGGGTGTTCAAATCCGGCGGTATCTGGTATACTATATCGATGAAAATGAGACCCGGCCACGCCGGGAACGGAGTTGTGATCAAAATGGATTTGAACCGTGCTGCACTCAAAGCAGACGCCCGCCGGCGCGCCGCCGGCTATCACCCGAGCCCGATCCTTGCGGCGCTGATCGTTTTTGCTCTGGGGCTGCTCATCTCGACGCTCTCGTCGTACCTGATGGGCGCCGACCGCCTGACTACGGCGCTGACGAACGCCGCGCAGTTCGGCGCCGAGGCCGTCGAGCAGGCATATATCAGCTTCTTTGAGCACTACAGTGTGTCCGCCGTCGCGGTCGTGCTCGTTGTCGCGCTCGAGATCATGAGCTATATAGTCAGTGTCGGCTTTGTGATCTTCTCCCTGCACGTCAGCCGGGACGAAACCGCCGAGATTGGCAACCTCTTTGATGGGTTCGGCATCTTCTTCCGCGCGCTGTGGCTTGCCATTTTGCAGGGGCTGTTTGTGTTCCTGTGGAGCCTGCTGCTGTTCGTGCCGGGCATCGTCGCGGCCTATCGCTACCGGCAGGCACTGTACCTGCTGCTCGACCATCCGGAGAAGTCTGCCTGGCAGTGCCTGCGCGAGAGCGGAGCGCTCATGCGCGGCCACAAGTGGGAGCTGTTCGTGCTGGACCTGAGCTTCCTCGGCTGGATGCTACTGAGCGCCATGTTTGCGCCCGTGACGATCTGGCTCGATCCGTATCGCGCCATCACGAATGCAAACTATTATAACCGGCTCGTCGGCGCACAGGGCGGCCCGCGCATTTACGAGGGGTCGTTCACCGATATCCCGAACGATCCGCAGTCCTGATGCCTTTTTGCCCTGCCGCACCCCGCCTGCCGCGCGCAGGCGGGGTGTTTTGCGTTGACAAGCCGGGGCTGTGCGGTATAATCTAAAGAGAATTCCGAGGAAAACGAGGTGCACGGATGCAGACAGCAAACGACGGCCGCCCGCAGGCGATGATCGCCATGAGCGGCGGCGTGGATTCGAGCGTGGCGGCATACCTGATGCAGCAGGCAGGTTACGACTGCATGGGCGTGACCATGAAGCTGTATGAAAACGAGGACGCCGGCGTGCCGCGCGGCCACACCTGCTGCGCGCTCGACGATGTGGAGGATGCCCGCCGCGTGGCCTATGCGCTGGGCATGCCGTACTATGTCTTTAATTATAAAGATGCGTTCCGCGAGCAGGTCATGGCGCGCTTTGCCGCGGCCTATCAGCGCGGGGCGACGCCGAACCCATGCCTGGACTGCAACCGGTACCTGAAATTCGGCCTGCTGGAGTCGCGCGCCCGCGCGCTCGGGTGCGAGGTGCTGGCGACCGGGCACTACGCCCGCATCGAGCAGCTGCCGGACGGGCGCTATACGCTCAGAAAGGCCGTGGACGCTTCGAAGGATCAGAGCTACGTGCTTGCCTGGCTCACGCAGGAGCAGCTCGCGCACACGCGCTTTCCGCTCGGCGGCCTGCACAAGACCGAGGCGCGTGAAATCGCCGAGGCGCACGGCTTTTGCAACGCACACAAGCACGACAGCCAGGACATCTGCTTCGTGCCGGACGGCGACTATGCTGCTGCGGTCGAGCGGCTGACGGGCACGCACAGCGAGCCCGGTCGCTTTGTGGACACGCAGGGCAAGGTGCTCGGCACGCACCGCGGCATCATCCACTATACGATCGGCCAGCGCCGTGGGCTTGGCATCGCGGCTGAGGCACCGCTGTATGTCTGCGGCATCGACGTGCTGAACAATGAGGTCGTGCTCGGCCGCAATGAAGAACTGTTTTCGACCGAGCTGGACGCGAGCGGCTGCAACTGGATCTCCGGCGACGTGCCGGGCGCGCCCCTGCGCGTGACGGCCCGCATCCGCTACCGGCAGCCGGAGCAGCCGTGCACCGTCACGGCCACGGGTCCGGACACGGTGCACGTGTCGTTCACCACCCCGCAGCGCGCCATCACGCGCGGCCAGGCCGTCGTGTTCTACGACGGGGACACGGTGCTCGGCGGCGGCACGATCGACTGAACCGTGATTTTTGGAAGGGAGGCGCGGCCATGTCCGTGACGCTCTATCTTGCGATCCCCTGTTATAACGAGGAGGCGGTCCTGCCGGAGACGGCGCGCCGCCTGCGGGAGAAATTCACCGTCCTGCGCGCCGCCGGGACGATCGGTCCCATGAGCCGCATCTGCTTCATCGACGACGGCTCGAAGGACGCCACCTGGCAGCTCATTTCCGACCTGCACGCGCGCGACCCGGTCTTTTCCGGTATCCGTCTGTCGCGCAACCGCGGCCACCAGAACGCGCTGCTGTGCGGCCTGATGACGCTGCGCGACCGCGCCGACTGCGTCATCTCCATGGACGCCGATCTGCAGGACGACATTGACGCCATCGATGCCATGCTCGCGGCCTTTCAGAACGGGAATGATATCGTCTACGGCGTGCGCGCCAGCCGGAAGCAGGACTCTGTCTTCAAACGCGCCACCGCGCAGGGGTATTACCGCCTGCTGCGCGCGCTCGGCGCGGACGTGGTGTATAATCACGCCGACTACCGGCTCATGAGCCGCCGCGCACTCGACGCACTCGCGGAGTACAAAGAAGTGAACCTGTTCCTGCGCGGGCTCGTGCCGCTCGTGGGCTACCCGAGCACGGTCGTGTATTATGAGCGCGGCAGGCGCTTTGCGGGCAAGAGCAAGTATCCGCTGCGCAAGATGCTCTCATTCGCGTGGGAGGGCGTGTCGTCGCTGACGGTCTCGCCGCTGCGGCTCATCACGCGCATCGGCATCGTGATGTTCCTTGTCAGCATCGCCATGCTCATCTATTTTCTCGTGCGCTATTTTACCGGCCACACCGTCGCCGGCTGGTCGAGCCTCGCCGTGTCCATCTGGGCCATCGGCGGGCTGCAGCTGCTGGCCATCGGCGTGGTGGGGGAGTATATCGGCAAGATCTATCTTGAGACGAAGGCGCGCCCGCGTTACCGTATCGAGACGGAGCTCGATGACCGGGAGGCGGAGCTTTGAAACGCCTGCGCACGCTCATTGATGCGAAGCTGTGGAAGTTTCTGCTCGTCGGCGTGGTCAACACGCTCGCCGGCATGGGCATTATGTTCGGGCTGTATAATGTTGCCGGCTGCTCCTACTGGGTGTCCTCGGCGGCGAACTATGTGCTCACGAGCATCTTGAGCTTTTTCCTCAATAAGCACTTCACGTTTCAGAGCCGGGAGCGCGGCGCAGGGCAGGCCGTGCGCTTCGCGGCGAACATCGCCGTTTGCTATCTCATCGCTTACGGCATTGCCAAGCCGCTGTGCCTGCGTCTGCTTTCCGGCGCTGCGGTGAGCACACGCGACAATGCGGCCATGCTTGTCGGCATGGTGCTCTTCACCGGCCTGAACTACCTCGGCCAGCGCTTTTTCGCTTTCCGCAGTCCGAAAACCGAAGAAAACTGAGACCCATTCCCGGATGTGTGTACATCCGGGAATTCTTCTTGAGAAAATGCAAATATCCTATTGACAAACGGGCGGAGAAATGGTTATATAAACACATGAACAATCATTCATATGTTCAAACGAAAGCGAGGAGATCTCATGGCAGAACCGAAAACCGACTGCGCACCGGCGTGCGAATATCTCAACGTGCACGAGGACGCGGTGGCGCAGGTGCTCGCGGCCCTGCCGGACGACGAGACGCTCTACGATCTGTCAGAGCTGTTTCGCGTTTTTGGCGATTCGACGCGCATCAAGATTCTCTATGTGCTCTTTGAGAGCGAGCTGTGCGTGTGCGACATTGCGCGGCTGCTGAATCTGACGCAGTCGGCGGTCAGCCACCAGCTGCGCATTTTGAAGGCGTCGAACCTTGTCCGCTTCCGGCGGGAGGGCAAGACCGTGTTCTATTCCCTGGATGACGATCACGTCCGGTCCGTGCTGGCCCTCGGCATGGAGCATGTGCTGGAAAAATGATGGCATGGCCATCTTTTCAAATAACATTCAATGACAGATGAAGGAGCGTACATCATCATGGAAAAGACCTATAAAATCGAAGTAGACTGCGCCAACTGCGCGGCGACCATCGAGCGGCACGTGGCAAAGCTCAAGTGTGTCAAGGAAGTAACTGTGAGCTACATGGCACAGAAAATGCTGGTGGAATATGCCCCCGGCGTGGACGAAGCCGAGGCCAAAGCGGAGATCCTCAAGACCGCGCTCAAGGTCGAGCCGGACTTCCGCTTCGAGGACTGAATCTCATGTCGCGCGAACAGAAAAGGTCGCTGCTGCTCATAGCAGCAGCGGCCGTGCTGCTCATTGGGCTGCACTTTGTGCCGGTCACGGGCTGGCTCAAGCTCGTGCTGTACCTCATCCCGTATCTGCTCGTCGGCGGCGAGACGCTCGTCGATGCCTGCAAGGGCATTTATAATCGCCAGCCGTTCGATGAGAACCTGCTCATGGCTGTGGCTACCATCGGCGCGATGGTGCTCGGGGACTATCCCGAGGCCGTGTCCGTCATGCTGTTTTACCAGATCGGCGAGCTGTTTGAGAGCTACGCCGTCGGCCGCAGCCGCAAAAACATTGGCGACCTGATGGACATCCGCCCGGACTACGCCAATGTCGAGACGGCGGACGGCGTCACGCGGGTGAAGCCCGAGCAGGTTGCAGTCGGCGATACGATCGTCGTCAAGCCAGGCGAGCGTGTCCCGCTCGACGGTACGGTGCTCACGGGTACGTCGGCGCTGAATATGAGCGCCCTGACCGGCGAGAGCGCCCCCGTGGACGTCACAGAGGGCAGCGCCGTCGTCAGCGGCAGCGTGAACCTGTCGGGTGTGCTGCGCCTGCGCGTGGAGAAGGTGTATGCCGAGTCCACGGTCGCGCGCATCCTCGAGCTCGTGGAAAATTCCTCGCTCAAGAAGGCGCATACCGAGCGCTTCATTACAAAGTTTGCCCGCGTCTACACGCCGTCCGTGTGCGGCGCGGCGCTCGCGCTGGCGATCCTGCCGCCGGTCGTGCGGCTCATCATGGGCATCCCGGCCGACTGGGGCGAATGGGTCTATCGTGCGCTGACATTCCTCGTCATCAGCTGCCCGTGCGCGCTCGTGATCTCGATCCCGCTGTCGTTCTTCGGTGGTATCGGCGGCGCGTCCGCCCGCGGCATCCTCATCAAGGGCTCCAGCTATCTGGAGATGCTGGCCAAGACCGACCGTGTCGTCTTTGACAAGACCGGCACGCTCACGCGCGGCACGTTCGCCGTCACGGCGGTGCACCCCGCGCAGCCGGAGCTGTCCGAGCAGGCGCTGCTGCAGCTTGCGGCAGCGGCGGAGCAGTTCTCCGACCACCCGGTCAGCCAGAGCCTGCGCCGCGCGGCCGGGGAGCTGCCGGCCGACCTGGTCACGACGGATGCCAAGGAGCTTGCCGGTCACGGTGTGACCGCGCAGGTCGGCGGCCGGGCCGTTGCCGCCGGCAACACGAAGCTGATGGATACCCTCGGCCTGACGGTGCCCGCGGTCAATGAGACCGGCACGGTCATCCACGTCGCGGCCGACGGCACGTATCTCGGCTACATCGTCATCTCCGACGAGCCGAAGGCCGGCTCGCGTGAGGCGGTGGCCCGTCTGCGGGCGGACGGCGTGCGTGTTGTCATGCTCACCGGCGACCGCAAGAGCGCGGCCGACGCCGTGGCGGAGGAGCTGGGCATCGCGGAGGTGCACAGCGAGCTGCTGCCGGAGGATAAGGTCACACAGGTCGAGCGGCTGCTCGGCGAGGGCGCACCCGGGAAATACCTCGCCTTCGTCGGCGACGGCATCAACGATGCGCCGGTGCTCGCGCGCGCCGATCTCGGCGCCGCCATGGGCGGCATCGGCTCGGACGCGGCCATTGAGGCGGCGGACATCGTGCTCATGGACGACGATCCGCGCAAGCTCTCGCTGGCCATGCGCATCTCGCGCAAGACCATGCGCCTCGTCTGGCAGAACATCGTCTTTGCGCTGGCCGTCAAGGCTGTCTGCCTTGTGCTCGGTGCGCTCGGCATTGCGAACATGTGGGTCGCCATCTTCGCCGACGTCGGCGTCATGGTCCTGTGCGTGCTCAATGCCGCCCGCGCGCTCAATACGAAGCACATGTAATCCGATATCTCTGCATGAAAAAAGACCGCCGATCGGCGGTCTTTTTTCATGCCTTTTTATGTGCACCGGCGGAAGCTGCTGTCCGTGAGGATGCGCGCACAGATCAGCCCCAGCGGCAGGGAAATGACGATCAGCAGCGAGGCGACGAGCCACGATGCGCTGTCGCTCAGGTTCATCGTGCCCAGATCGTACACGGCGCGGTAGAAATACAGCCCCGGCACCATGATGACGATCGACGGCACGGTGATCGTAATGCGCGGGTAGCCCGAGCGCTGCTTATATACGGACGCGAGCAGGCCCGCTGTCAGCGCGCCGAAAAACGCGGCCGCCGCCGGCGGGAAACCGGCCAGGCTGACGAGTTCGAGCCGCAGCGTGTTCGACAGCGCGCCGATCACGGCGGCGACGGATGCGAGCTTTACGGGACTGTTGAACATCAGTGAGAAGCCGAACACACCGCAGAAGCTCATGGCCAGCCGCAGCAAAATCCGCGCCCAGACGGGCAGCCCCAGCGGTAGGAAATCCATCGGCTGCAGCCGCAGCAGCAGCGCCATGAGCCAGGCGGTCAATGTTGCCACGACGACGATCATGATCGCGTAGGCCAGCCGTTCGAACCCGGAACGCATGTCCTGCTTGGCCATGTCGATGCCGCTCGTGATGAACGGGAAGCCCGGGATGATGAACAGCATCGCGCAGATATACCCCGCCTGATGCTGTGGGTCGATGGGGAAGAGCAGCGATGCCAGCCGGAACAGCCCGGCATAGACCAGACACGCCGCAGCGACGGACAGGGCGATGCAGCCAAACAGCGTCAGGTGCCGCTGCGTCAGCCGAGCGCGCACATACTGCCCGACGCCTGCGCCCAGAAAGGCCAGCAGCATCTCGATCGGCCCGCCGCCGAGCAGAAACGTGAATGCGCCGCAGGCAAGCGCGGCTGCCAGTCCCAACTGCAGCGGGGTATAGCTGCCGCCTGTCTGCGCGATCTTGTCCAGCTTGGTGTGCAGGTCGTCGGCCGTCATATACACGCCGTCGAGCGGGAAGCGCTTGACAAAGCGCTCAAGCTGGTCGAGCTTCGCGGTGTTGACGCCGGTTGCCGTCAGCGTCAGCGTCTGCGAGAAGCTGTTCTCACCGTCGGAGCAGGTGTACTCGATGGACAGCAGCCCGATGTCGGCGGCGCACACGAGGCCGAGCGCCTCGGCAATCTCGTTCATGGAGCTGCGCACACGCCACGCGCCGGTGCCGCACGAGAGCAGCAGCAGCCCGACCCGGCCGACGACGCCGGCCCGGATGGGCAGCGGCGCCTGCGAGATGGGCAGCTCTTTCTGGTCGCGGATGGGATCGTGCCACGGGATCTGCATATGGTTTGGTTTGATGATCGGATGATGCAACGTATCTCACGCCTTTTTTGAAAATTCGGACTGTATTGTAATCTTGTACGCGCCGGAAGTCAAGAGCGGACAATCAGACGGCCTGTCAAATGACAGGCCGTCTCACGATATAAATTTAGAAAATATCGCCGTCGTGGGTGTCCACGTAAAACGAATACGGCTTCCCGTTCGCCGTGAAGGTGATGTGGTAGGCGTCGCGGCCGCCCATATGCACGCTCTGGACGTCGACATCGCGGATCTCCGGCAGCGAGATGCCCAGCTCCTGCAGCACCCGGCGCAGGGCCTCGGATATGCTGATCTCCGAACCCGTGGGGTCGGTCGGATCGTCCGGAACGTCCGGCTTTGCCGGAGCCTCCGGCGTTTGTGCAGGTTTCTCCGGGCGCTGCACATCGAGGATATCACCGGTGCGCGCGGCGATCGTGTAGCAGTATTCCCCGTCGGCCGCCGCAAAGCGGACACGGTAGGCGAGCTGACCGCCGTACTGCGTCAGCGCCTGCGTGCAGTCGGCCGGATCGACCGCCGCGTCGCCGCCCACGATCGCGCGCACGTCGTCCTCGCTCCGGTATCCGTCGCGGCTGACTGTGCCGTAGAGCTGTGCTGCGTCGAACGTGACATCATACGTCTCTGCCAGCACGAGCAGATCCTGCACCGGCAGGGCACTGAGCGCCTGCGCCGTGTCGAGCTGCGTCTGCAGGGCGATCGTCTCGGCCAGCGCCGCCTTGCCGGGTGACACCTGCCAGGCGTCGGCGTCCGTGCGCGTCTGCTCGGCGTCCGCTGCCTGCTGGCAGAGCACAGCGGCGGAAAACTGCCGCTGCTGCGCAGACGCCTGCGCCGCGTCATAGACGGCCCTGCCGAGCTTCTGTGCCCGCGCGGCGGAAGCGCCCTCGACCGTCACGAGCAGCGTGTTGTCCGCGTCCGTGAGATAGTCGGCGTCCGCGAGCGCATCCGTGAGCGTGCCGAGCGCGTCCTGCGTGCGCGCGCCCGCCAAATCGACATCTGCGAGCAGGGCGGCGGCGTCCGCGTTGCCGGTGTCCATGGCCTTGACGCGGCCGAGGCGGTTGACCGTCAGCGTGACGCTGGGGTTGATGTCGACGATGACGGTGCAGACGTTTTTGTCAAGCGCGCGGTAGCCGAAGATGCCGCCGAGCAGCAGCACGAACACGGCGGCTGCGGCGAGCGGCTTCCACACCGGGCGGCGGGGCGCCGGCATCGGCACCGGCTGCGGCGCGTGCTCCTGCGGCTGCGCATCGCAGGCGGCCAGCAGATCTTCCAGACGGTCGGGCGCGAGGTCGGCCATTTCATCGCGCAGACGTGTTTTGATCTCTTCCGGTTTCATGACGGCTCTCTCACCAGCCTTTCCAGCTTCTTCAGGCTGCGGCGGTACTTGCTCAGTACCGTCGGCAGCGGCATTTCCAGCAGCTCCGCGATCTCGCGGTGCTTGAGTCCCGTGACGACGTGCAAAACGACGATCTCGCGCTCGTCCTGCGCAAGCTGCGCGAGCATGGCCCGCGTCACGATCCGGTTTTCGCAGTCCCGGAATGCGTCGCGGGGATCGACTTTGTCCGCGGCGTCCTCGAGTGGGATGCCGGCGCGCTGCCCCTCGCGCAGACGGGCGAGCGCGGTGTATTTTGTGATGCCCAGGATCCATGTCAGCGCGTTTTTGCCGCCGGGGCGGTAGGTGGGCGCGCTCTTCCAGACCTGCAGGAATGTCTCCTGCATCACGTCCTCGGCGGCGAAACTGTCGCGCAGGATGGACAGTGCAAAGCAGTAGACAGGATTTTTTGCCTGCGCATACAGCTCGGCAAGCGCGGCTTTGTCTCCGGCGGCAATGCGAACGAGCAACTGCTCGCTGACCGCCGGATGGGTGATGTTGCTCATAGCGGGGACCTCTTTTTTCACAAGGTGGACCTATCTGTCACCAGCATAACACACCTGCATACCATATTGCAAATCCGGCGGCAAAATATTGCACGAAACTGTGGGGAATGGAAATTTAAGGTCCCGTTTTTAAGCGTTTAAAATTTTTTTCAAATTACCTGCAATATTTTTTCCATGGAAACGCAATACAGGGAAAAGAAGTTTTGTCCAGAAGCGGGCACATCACGAGCTTCTGTTCAAAAACTTTGCGGCGGAGCTTTTGGACATGCCGCTGCACATTCATTGGAGCAGGACTCCAAGCAGGGGGTATCAGTATGTATGCGCTTTCTTATGACATGCAGGTAAAACCGCGCCCGTCCGAGGGCAAACCGTGGCTGAAATATTTCAGCCCGGAGGCCGTGGCTGCGCCGCTGCCGCAGGACACGCTCTACGGCTATCTCGTGGCGCAAAACGGCGCGTATCCGGACAACGCCGCGCTCAACTACTACGGCAACCGCATTCCGTTCGGCCGCGCGCTGCGCGAGATCGACCGCACGGCGGACGCCTATCAGGCGCTCGGCGTGCAGCCGGGCGAGATCGTGACGTGCTGCTCGCTGGCGATCCCGGAGACGGTCTATTCGCTCTACGGGCTCAACAAGATCGGCGGCGTGTCGAACATGATCGACCCGCGCGCGAGCAGTAAGGGCATCCGCAATTTCGTGGCCGAGACCGGCTCGCGCGTGCTGGTGATCCTTGACGCGATCCTGGAAAAGAATCTGGACATGCTGCCGGAGCTGGATGTGGACACGATCATCGTCCAGACGGCGGAGCGGTCGCTGCCGCCGATGGTGCGGCTGCTCAAGCGGCTCAAAGACGGCGCGGTCCGCCTGCCGGCGGACAAGCGCATCGTCTACTGGGACGATTTTCTGCGCGCGGGCGCGGGAGCGAATGCCCGGCCCGTGCCGTACCGGGAGAACATGCTCGCCGTCATCAACCACACCGGCGGCACGACCGGCGTGCCCAAGGGGGTCATGCTCACGAACGATGGCATGAACGCCATGAGCGTGAACTTCGGCCTCTCGGGCGTCAATTACAGCCGCGACAACCGCTTTCTCGATATCATCCCGCCGTTCGCGTCCTACGGCGTCGTGTGCAGCCTGCACGTGCCGTTTTCGCTCGGGCTGGAGGTCGTGCTCATCCCGCTGTTCGACCCGGAAAAGTTTGCGGACATGGTCCGGCGCTACCGCCCGACGCACACGCTGGCTGTCCCATCGCACTACGAGCGGCTGATGAACGACGCGCGGATCCGAAAAATGGACCTGTCGTTTTTCGAGACTGCCGGTTCCGGCGGCGACACGATGAACGCCGGGCTGGAGGACAAGCTCAACGGCTTTCTGCACGGCCGCGGCTGCCGCTATCCGCTCTCGCAGGGCTACGGCATGAGTGAGGTCAGCGCCGCCGCCTGCTGCAACTTCAATAATGTGCACAAAAACGGCTCGGTCGGCATCCCGCTGCTGAAAACCACCGTGTCCGTGTTCCGGCCGGATTCGTTCGAGGAGCTGGGCTACGACGAGATGGGCGAGATCTGCATCACCGGCCCGACGATGATGCTCGGTTATCTCAACAACCCCGAGGAGACGGCTCGCGTCATGCGCCGCCACCCGGACGGCACGGTCTGGATCCACAGCGGCGACCTCGGCTATATGGACGCGGACGGCTTCGTCTACATCAAGGGCCGCATGAAGCGCATCATCATCCGCCACGACGGGCACAAGGTGTTCCCGACACAGCTCGAGGGCATCATCGGCGGCTGCGGCAAGGTGGAGGCGTGCGCGGTCGTCGCCGTGCGTGACCGGGAGCGGGCGCAGGGCAAGCTGCCCATGGCGTTCGTAAAGCTCAGAGATTCGATCCCGCACGAGCGGTTCCAGGCTATCCGGGATGAGATCCTGGCGCTGTGCAACGCGCAGCTCCCGCTCAAGGACCGGCTGTATGATCTGGCCTTCGTGCCGGAGCTGCCGCACACGGCCGTCGGCAAGATCGACTACCGCCGGTTGGAGGACGACTACGAACGAGAACACTGTGCCTGACATACAGGAAGGAGAAACGATATGAAACACGTCAGAAAACCCATCGCCCTGCTGCTCGCGCTCGTGCTTGCGGCGAGCCTGCTGTGCCTGCCGGCGCTGGCGGCGGACACCGTTCCCGCACGCTATGCCCGCTACCGCGTCTATACCTGCCTCGGCGACAGCAACGCCGCCGGTTACGCGGCCGAGGGCTATCAGGACCAGCCGTGCACCGTGACGCCCGGCGCGTACCACTCCATGGTCGCCGGTGACCTCGGCGCCAAGCTCAACGCCCGCGGCTGGGGCGGCTTCCGCAGCCACGAGATGCGCCATCTGCTCGACCCGGACTGGGAGATCACCGACTGGGAATATGCCGATAACTGCGCCGGTTACGTGCAGTACAATGATCTGGAGTCCCGCCGTGACATTTATATTCAGGCCGTGGAAGAGGCCGACCTCATCACGGTCAACATCGGCTCGAACGACATCTTCGGCAACCCGCTCGGTCAGGCCATGCGCGAGATGTACAACACCGACGGCGCGGACAAGGCCGTTCTCGATGCCATCAAGGCCGAGCTGCAGAAAACCGGTGACTTCGGCACGGCGCTGCTCAAGCTCATCGGCTATGCCGAGTCCATCGGTCAGGGCACGAAGCTCCTTGTGTCGCTGGCACACTACATGAACATCGCCTACCAGCAGTTCACGGAAAACTGGGACGCGATCGTCAAGAACATCTACCGCCTGAATCCGGACGTGACGCTTGTCGCGGTCGGCATGCACAATGCGTTTGCCAACACCTCTCTCACGGTCGGCAGTGTAATCAAGACCGGCAAGCTCCTGCAGCCGATCATGGACAAGATGAATGCCTGGATGAAGACCGGCTCCGCCTACGCCGGACAGTACATCTACTGCGATGTGCCGGATGTTGAGTGCGGCGAGCTGGCGTTCACGCAGGAAGATTTCTGGACGGCATATCTCCCGGCCGTGCACCCCACGGCGGCGGGCCATCGCTACATTGCCGACCGCATCCTCTCCGTGCTCCCGGACACGGCACTGTCGTTTGAGGATGTGCCGGAGGGCGCGTGGTACTACATGGACGTGGCGGCCTGCTACTACCGCGGCCTTATGGTCGGTGTGACGGATACGCGCTTTGCGCCCGATATGCCGGTGGACCGTGCCATGGTCGCGGCCATCGTGCACCGCATCGCCGGGGAACCGGCTGCGGCGGGCACAGACATGCCCTTCCGCGATGTTCCGGCCGATGCTTACTATGCGCAGTCCGTCCTCTGGGCCTACCACGCCGGCGTGGTCAGCGGCTGCAGCGCCGATGCGTTCTGCCCTGCGCAGGCAATCAGCCGGCAGGATCTGACCGCCATCCTTTACCGCTATGCCTGCCTCACTGGCATCGCGGGCGCGGCGCAGTCGGATGATGTGCTCGGCGGCTTTACCGATGCGGCCGCCGTCAGCGACTATGCCCGCGCGGCACTGGCCTGGGCCGTGGAAAACGGCATTCTCTACGGCAAGGACGGCAACCTGCTCGACCCGCAGGGCACGGCGACGCGCGCCG
>OLPF01002121.1_pt1 | contig 13951 bp, 10 predicted proteins | sample 1673121 | NCBI WGS metagenome assembly OLPF01 (sample SAMEA3136756, study PRJEB25190) | human gut metagenome | reverse complement strand
AGGCCCCGGCGGTTGCTGACCGCATGTTCAATAATCCCGGTTCGATAATCCGGCACAAAAATAATCCGACAAAAAAACTGCATGCGGGAGGCAATCTTGGCCGGGGGAGGCGGCGGCTTGAGCCGCAGGCCCCGGCGGTTGCTGACCGCATGTTCAATAATCCCGGTTCGATAATCCGGCACAAAAATAATCCGACAAAAAAACTGCATGCGGGAGGCAATCTTGGCCGGGGGAGGCGGCGGCTTGAGCCGCAGGCCCCGGCGGTTGCTGACCGCATGTTCAATAATCCCGGTTCGATAATCCGGCAAAAAAACTGCATGCGGGAGGCAATCTTGGCCGGGGGAAGCGGCGGCTTGAGCCGCAGGCCCCGGCGGTTGCTGACCGCATGCAGTTTTTTTTATTCTACTTCCAGTCCTTCCCGAACTTCCAGTTCCGTCTCTTCGATGGTCGGATCCTCCGTGGACCAGGTATCCCGAAGGGTAATGACGGAAGCGATGATCAGAAGAACGATGCCCACGATGGTGTTCCAGTAGACATGTTCTCCCAGGACAGCCACCGCCAGCACCGGTGCGATGGCCGGCTTAATGAAGAATGCGATGGATCCGGTGGTGGCATCCGAGTAACGGATGGCCAAGAAGTAGAACAGGTATCCCAGACCGGTAACCACGATTCCGCTGTAGAGAAGTACCAGCGGCTGTTCCGTGATGTGGGCGAATACCGGACGTCCCATCGGAATCAGGACCAAGAGCAGCACCAAAGAACCCAGGATGAAGGAGATACTGGTCTGAGCGAAAGTACCGATTCGGCCGATGGTTTTTTTGCCCATTACCGTATATGCTGCAAAGGTAACGGATGCCAGAAGCATGGTGGCCATACCGAACACCGTGTTGCCCGGCTGAACGTCCCACGGACGAATCATGAATACCGCTGCCACGATGCCGATGAAAAATGCCAGTCCCTTCGCTTTGTCCATCTTCTCCGAGGTAAAGAAGTGGGCGATAACCATGGTGAACAGCGGGTTCAGGCAAATCAGTGCTGCCGCGGTGGATGCGTTGCAGTGCTGAACGCCAATCTGGAATGCCAGCATGCTGATGGCAATTCCCATGATGCCTACCAGAAGCAGCCAGAGCCAATCGCCTTTTGTAATCTTAATGTTGTCCTTCCGGATTTCCGCAACGCCGAAAGGCGCCAGCACCAGACCGCCGATAAGGAAACGGAGAAACGTGAGCTGAATGGAATCAAATGTGCTTCCGGCAATCTTCAGGGCAATCTCCATTGTCCCGAAAAGAAACGCCGTCAAGATGATGTAAGTAACTACTTTTTTCATGATGAGCCTTCTTTCTGTACCATTACCATTAATTTTTTTAAACTGTTTTTTCCAATTGTTTATATTACACTCATTGTTCTCCGTCCGCAATAAAGGTATCGAATTCTGTACAAAAAAACATTATTTTTCTTCCGGGTTTTTCGGGTTGTCCTTCCGGCGAAACTTCGGCAGGGCTGCTCCGGCCAGCGATTTCAGCACCTCCGCTACCACGGTCCGGTCCTCCTCCTCCAGGTTCCGCAGGGAGGCAATCATTTTGGCCATGTCCGTCAGGCTCATTTCCTTCAGATCCTGAAGGGTATCCACCTGATGTTCCGCCAGGACGTCAAAGAGAGAATTGATGAACACCTTCCGCTTCTCGTCGGGCACGGACTGGAGCCAGTCGTGCACCGTCCGGTTCATGTATTTTCCGCCGGTGTCGATTTCCTCCAGGTAGACGAAATCGGAATCCTGCACCTGCCAGGAATAGGAGAAGTGCTGCATGATGCCGATGGCATCGCTCTGAACCACTTGGTAATCCGAACTGTTCTGCATCATCATTCCCACTACCGAAGTGCGAGGAACCAGTTTCGTGATGGCAACTTCGCTCTTCGCCTGAATCCGGTCCAGCTCTTCCTGAACCTCATCTCGGAATCCCGGTCCGTCCAAGCTGTAAGCCCTCAGGATGCGGGAGCGCACTTCCGGACTGCACATCAGTGCCGCATATACTGCCAGGTTTCCCCCCTTGGAATGGCCGCCCACGTAGAAGCGACGATTCCGTCCCTTTCGATTGCCGGGTCCGTAATTCCGTTCCAAATACTCCACCGCTTCCGACTGGGACGGCACTTCGTTCATAAAGGACAGGTTGAAGTCCTCCTTCCAGCCCAGCATGGATCCGTCCGTTCCCCGGAAGGCCACGAAGTCCGTGTTGGCATCCAGCCGGAAAATCATGGCGCCGAACTGCTTTTCACTGGATTTGTCAAAGTCCCCCACGATATCCCGGATTTTCAGATTTCGGTACCGCCGGCTGGCTACCGCGTAGGCCATCAGGTTCATATTGTCGGAATCGGAAATCCCGTCGCAGAATATTTTTTCAAACCACTCGTTTCGAAAGAAGTCGGCAACAGTCACGCCCCTCCGCAGGCGATCCGGCAGGTTCTCCGGCTTCGGCTCGGCGAACTCCAGCCGAGCATAGGACAGCTGGCTCAGCACCAGGCTGTCCACCGGATTCAGCGGCATCTCTTCAAATGTTCGAGTGGTGTTCTTCACATAGTCCAGGATGTTCATAATCTCACCTTCTTACATTCCTCTTCAATGATGTGCTCCACTTCCGCCAGGTCTTCTTCCCGCAGCAGCACCTCGATTACATCTCCCCCTCGGAGGATGGTGTGCCCGTCGGGAATGAATTCCTGTTCCTCCCGAATCACGGAGACAATCAACGCGCCCAAGGGCAGCCCCATATCCATGATTCGCTTTCCGTCCATAATCGAGCCGGGATGGACAATATCGTCGATAATGCTTTTGCGCTGTTTCGGAACGTTGTAGCGCTTTCCGCTGCTGCGATTCATCAGCTGGGTGTAGATTGGCTCCGTTCCCAGGCGCTCCGAGATTACGAAGGCAATCAGGGAAACCATCACCAGGCCCAGCAGGGAACGAAAATCTCCCGTCATCTCCGTAATCAGCACCACCCCCGTTACCGGCGCGTGGACGATGGCCGCAAAATACCCCGCCATAGCCAGCACCACGAAGGCGGCAATGTATTTTCCGTCAATGCCCAGCAGGTTTTCCAGCAGCCGGGAGTAGACTCCGCCGGTGACGGCGCCCAACACCAGTAGGGGCAGGAAGATGCCGCCCGGTGCGGTGGTTCCGAAGCTGGCAGTGGAGAATACGAATTTCACTGCCAAAAGAATCAGCAACGCTTTCAGCGCGAAGTCGCCCTCTGCAATCCGGCTCACCAATCCGTTTCCGCTTCCCAAAGTAATCGGGTATGCAAAGAAGCAGATGTAGGCCATGGTCAGGCCCACCGCCAGCTTGGCAAAAGGCGCAATATTTCCCTTGTAATCCATTTTTCCGGTCTTTGGGTTCAGCCGCCGTCTTCCCGACCACTTCTTGGCCAGTGCGTTGGCCGCCGTGCCTACCCGGTCAAAAAAATCCTGCATCCGGTCGATGGTCCGGTTATACAGGCTTCCGAACAGGCCCAGCACCACCCCTAGAATCATGGCGAACCAGTAATATTTCAGCGGAAGACGGTACTCGATCCGGAAGCCGAATACCGGATCCATTCCTATGATGTAGGCGGCCACAAAATCCGATGATGCCGCCGCTGCCATGGTGGACAGAAGCACTTCCGATGAAAAGTTGCGGTACAATTCCTCCAAGCAGAATATGGTGCCCGCCAAAGGTGCGCCGAAGGCCGCGGACAATCCGGCACCGGCGCCGCAGCTCATGAGGTACCGCTCCTCGGTCAGCACCCTCTTGTTGGTCCGGGCAAAACCCTTTCCCACCATCGCACCGATTTGGATACTGGGACCCTCCCGTCCCAGTGCCAGACCGCCGCCGATGGACAGGGCGCAGCCCAGGATTTTGGAAACCAGCACCGAAAGCCAGTTCATATCCTTCTTTCCCAGCAGCTCCGCTTCCACCTGCGGAATGCCGGAACCGGTGGATTCCGGTTCTTTCCGCAGAATCCACCCGATAACCAGCACCAGCAGGAGTATCACCAGGGCGGCGATGAGCGCCGGTCCCACTCCGGTGTTGGCGTAAGCCACCAGCCGGTTCCGGCACCCGTCCGCAAAGATCAGGAGCCAGCGAAACAGGGCGATGATCAGCCCGGTCGTCACACCGATGATAATTCCCTGACCGATTAAGGCGTATCGGAACACGGATTTTCGGCGGAGGTTCTTCACCACCGCGCTTTTTCCTTTCAAATTTTCTTTTGTCATTGTTCTCTTCTCAATTTTTCTCTATTATGCGAAAGAGGAGCCGGGGACATCGGTCTCCCACTCCTCTCTGGTATCTTTTTTTACCCGCTAATTCGAGTAAAGGTTGTTGGTGGAGAATTCCGGATTGCTGGTCACGTCAATTCCCAGGGACTTCATGGTCTGCTCGTCCCGGTCGCTGAGGATCGCGGTGCAGTGGGCCATGCAGCCTCTCAGCTTCGGCAGCTGCTGAAGCGCCATCTCCGCAATCGGATTGGTCATCTTGCTCATGGTGAGGGCCATGATGATTTCCTCGCAGTTCAGGCTGGACTTGTCGTGGAACAGCCGCACTCTCATATCCCGGATGTTCTCCAGAATCTGCGCGGAGATAACCGGAATGCCGTCATCGATTCCCGCCAGCTTCTTGATGGCGTTCAGCATCATTGCGGCAGTGGCCACCATGCGTTCCGAGTTCTTTCCGGTAACGATGGCGCCGTCCGGCAGCTGAATGGCGGTGATGATTACATTCTCGTCATCGCCCTCTTCCTGACGCTTCAGTTCCGCATACTCCTCTGCCGGTTTTACCACCGGGCGATCGTAACGGCCGGCCTGAACCTCTTCCATGAGGAGCTTGGTGCGCTCCAGGATGCTCTCGTCGATTTTGCCCTTCTTATAGGAACATTCCGCCAGCAGGTACCGGCGAATGATTTCCTGCCGGGAAGCTTCCCGGCACACTTCGTCATCGGAGATGCAGAATCCGACCCGGTTCACGCCCATATCCGTCGGAGACTGATAGGAATCGTCTCCGGTAATTTTGTGGAGAATTCTTCTCAGTACCGGGAACGCTTCGATGTCCCGGTTGTAGTTCACGGCGGTTTTGCCGTAGGCTTCCAGGTGGAAGGAATCAATCATATTCACATCCTTCAGGTCTGCCGTCGCCGCTTCGTAGGCGATGTTCACCGGATGCTTCAGCGGCAGGTTCCATACCGGGAAGGTCTCGAACTTGGCGTAGCGTGCCTTGTTGCCCTGACGGTATTCGTGATATACCTGGGACAGGGAGGTGGCCAGCTTTCCGGATCCGCCCCCCGGACCGGTTACAACCACCAGCGGTTTCGTCACTTCGATGTACGGATTGGCGCCGTAGCCTTCATCGCTGACGATGGTATCCACGTCCGTCGGGTATCCCTTTGTGTACCGATGCTTGTAGGTGCGGATGCCGCGACGTTCCAGCTTGTTGATGAACATGTTGACGGATGGCACATCCTGATACCGGGTGACCACCACCGAATTGATCTGAAGATCGTAATCCCGCAGCGCATCGATGAGTCTCAATACTTCCAGGTCGTAGGTGATGCCGAAATCCTGGCGGGTTTTGCTGGTGGTGATATCACCGGCATAGATGCAGATGATAATCTCCGTCTGATCCTTCAGACGCTGCAGCAGGTTGATTTTCGCATGCTCGTCATATCCCGGAAGCACCCGAGCAGCATGCTTGTCTTCTACCAATTTACCACCGAATTCCAGATACAGTCTCCCGTCTCCGTTTGTAATGCGCTCCCGAATATATCTGGACTGCTCTTCCAAATATTTCTCCGCGTCAAATCCAATCTTCTTCATGTTCTTCCTCTCTTGTCGTTCTTGCTTATTCCGGCCGGATTGTCATTTCCAATTTATTTCTCCGGCTTCCCATTGTTTCATCGCCGAAGTACATGCTGTACTCCGCAAAAATCTTTCCAAACCCTTCTTCGTCCAGATCGTGGGTCACATCGTGGGTCACCATCTCGATATTCACGCTTCCCACCGGAAGGCGGTACCGAACCAATTCCCGGCGGCCTTTCTCCAGATGGAGATCCAGATTCATCCCGTCGTTCTTCTTTTTCTTTCCGTACCGGTGTACCTCCACGATGTCGCCCGTCAGCTTAATCATGGTGCGGCTGTCCTGCATTCCCGTCTTCTCCGATTCCTCATAGGTGATGTAGGTGGAATTTTCTTTGGTATAAACGGTAGCTTCCGTAATCATTTCCATCTCATCATCCAGGGTCAGCTTCCGGGCAAACGCATTTCCGCTGGGTTCCAGACTCTCTTCGTATTGCCGGTTGCGTATGCGCAACGTCGCTTTGTTTTTAGCCAAAACTACTCCTCTTTACTTTAATGATTCTGCGATTGCATCTGCCAGAGCCCCCAAAGCTTCTCTGGAGTCTTCCTTTACGGTACCCTTGATGGTCACCATATCGCCCACGTATTCGGTTCCGGTGAGCTGATCCGTCATCTCCTGAACCTTCTTTCCGGCGGTCGGCGCCCAGGAGCCGCTCTGAATGATGCTGACCTTCTTGTTGGATACGCCCATGGACCGCAGCTCGGTCAGTGCCTCTTCCATCTTGATGAACATATCGCCGTTGTACGTGGTGGTAGCGATGACCAGATTGCTGAAGCGGAATACTTCCGGCAGGATGTACATCGGATCCGTGTGGGAAACGTCGATCAGCTTCATCTTGCTCACGCCCTTTGCCGCCAGCTCGCTGGCCAGAATTTCCGCACCGTTCTTGGTGTTGCCGTACGGAGAAGCGTACAGAAACAGCACGCCCTGCTCCTCTGCGGTGTAGGTGCCCCATGCGGTATACGCCGCCAGGTACTTCTCGAAATCCTTCCGGATGATGTATCCGTGCAGCGGGCAGATCATCTTGATATCCAGTCCGGATGCCTTCTTCAGCGCACCCATGGTGAACTTTCCGAATTTGCCCACGATGGTGGTGTAGTATCTCCGGGCTGCCGGCAGCCAGTCTCTGTCGAAATCGTAGCAGTCCGCAAAAATATTTCCGTCATGAGCACCGAAGATTCCGAATGCGTCTGCGGAGAACAGGGTTCCGGTGGTCTTCTCGTAAGTCATCATCACTTCCGGCCAGTGAACCATCGGAGTATTTACGAAGGTGAACACGTGCTTTCCGGTGCTCAGCTCTTCCCCCTCTTCCACCTGAAGGAAGTTGTCGTCCAGGTTCCAGCTAACGTAGTTCTTCAGCATGTTCTTGATCTTAGAGGTCGCCACGATCTTGGTCTCCGGATGACGGCGCACCAGCTCGCACAGGGACGCGCTGTGATCCGGCTCCACGTGGTTAACGATGATGTAATCCAGACCCCGGCCGTTCAGCAGGTGATTCAGGTTATCGTCGAACACGCGAACCACGGAATCGTCCACCGTATCCAGCACTACGGTCTTCTCATCATCGATAAAATAAGAATTATACGCCATGCCCTCGGTCATCGGGATGGCCCCCTCGAACATGGACAGCTTCCGGTCGTTGCCGCCGATCCAATACATATCTTCCTGAATTTTAGTGTAGCAATACATCTATATCTCCTTTCCGCACCCCGAAGGATGTTCTTTTAATACAATCTCTTTAAGCTTAATTTAAACACATAGGGTTATTATACACTCATAAAACTCGGATTATCAATAGTTTTATGGCGGCTTTCCCCCTCCCCACAGAAAATTCATAAAACTCCCGAATCCACACGCGATTCTCATATTGAAAGGTTATAATAATTAGAGTTGTGTGAAAATCCATTCAATAATTAACCACATGGAGGAAATAGATATGAACGAAAAGAACCCTTTTGATTCCATCCCCGAGGATCCGAATTTCGTCTTGGTCAATCCCGACGAACCGGACGTCAACCCTCAGGTTTGGTCGGAAACCAAGGGCGGCACGGAAGGTGTTTTTACCGGCGAAAAAAAAGCCCCAAGAAAAAAACCTTCGCCTCGGCCCAAGGCGTCCGGCTCCCCCTACGTCACGAAGCGCTTTCTGGCGGTGACTTTGGTCCTGGCGGTAATTTTCAGCTCCGCTTTGGGGGCCTTCCTGGGAAGCCGAATGAGCGGCGGCGGCAGCTATTCCAATCTGGACAGCAACAATTCACTGGAAAGCGCCACCGGAAGCAAGCTGACCATTCAGCAAATCTATAAGAAAAATGCGGATGCGGTGGTGGAAATCAGCACTGAGGTTCCCACGAAGAGCGTGCTGGGAAACTCCGTCAGCCAGGGCGCCGGCAGCGGTGTCATCGTGAACAAGAAGGGGTACATCGCCACCAACTACCACGTCATCGAAGGGGCCAAGAAAATCACCGTCCGTCTGCGGAACGGCCGATCCCGCTCCGCGTCCGTGGTGGGCTACGATGAAGGAAACGATATCGCCGTTCTGAAAATCGGCGGCAGCGGCTACACCGCCGTCACCATCGGCAAGAGCAAAAAGGTGCAGGTGGGGGACCTGGCTGTGGCCATCGGCAACCCGTTGGGCCAGCTGGGCGGCACCACCACTTCCGGCATCATCAGCGCATTGGACCGGCAGCTGTCCATCAACGGCAAGAAGCTGACCCTTCTTCAGACGGATACCGCCATCAACCCGGGAAACTCCGGCGGCGGCCTGTTTAACGGAAAGGGCGAGCTCATCGGTCTCGTGGTGGCCAAGGGTTCCGGCACCGGAATCGAAGGGCTGGGCTTTGCCATCCCGGTGGATACCGCCGCACCAATCATCGACGATATCATCAAGAACGGCACGATAGTGGAAAAACCGGCGGCAGGCATCAGCATTTTCGACGTGACCGAGGACCGGAAGGCCGAGTACAATGTGGATAAGGCCGGCGTGTACATCCACGAGGTGTACGGCAGCCACGCCAAGAAAGCGGGTCTCAAGTCCGGCGACCGGATTACCAAGCTGGACGGCAAGAAAGTCACCTCCTCCAACGGCTTAATTCAGGCCATTCAGAAGAAGAAGGTGGGAGACACCGTCACCTTCACCGTGGAGCGGAACGGCAAAGAAGTGACCGCAAAAGTCAAACTGGATAAGGCGTCCCAGTTCGAAAATCAGACCGAGGACAGCTCGCAAGGTGAGCAATAAACAATGGAAATGGAAGAAGCCTGCATCGTCAGCAACTGCTTGACGATGCAGGCTTCTTCATTTGCGGGCCGCTTTTTCTGCTTCACGCGGCCCCCTGGTTTGCGTACGAAAACCGAATTTATTGGCTTTGCGGGCAGGCGTACGCAAACCGTGCCGGCACCCGGGCCGCCTTTTCTGATTTTCAGGCCCGGTGGTTTGCGTACGGTAACCGAATTTATTGGCTTTGCGGGCAGGTGTACGCAAACCGTGCCGGCTCCCGGGCCGCCATTAGTACGCCTGGCGGATGGCTTCCATGATGTTTTCCGCACCCACAATGGAAATTCCGGCCAGGGTGAACTTGCTGTTCTTTTTCGGCAGAATAATTTTCTCGTAACCCAGGCGCACCGCCTCTGCTGCGATTTTTTCCGCATTTCGTACGGACCGCAGGTTTCCGGTCAAGCCGATCTCGCCGATGGCGATGGTCTTCGCGGCGGCGCACTTTCCACGGAAGGAACTGAAGATGGCCAGGGCCACTGCCAGGTCCGTTGCGGTGCTGTCCGGCCGCATGCCCCCCACCACGTTCACGTACACGTCGTAGTTTAACAGGGAAATGCCCGCTTTCTTCTCCAGCACCGCCAGAATCATATTCAACCGGTTCTGATCGATGCCCAGGGCCGTTCTTCGGGCAAAACCCACATTGGATGGACTCACCAAAGCCTGTATTTCAAAGAAGACCGGCCGGCTGCCCTCGTAGATGGCGGATACCAGGGATCCCTCTTCCTGCACATCCGGATTCTCCAGAAGGCTGCCGGAAAGGTCATTTTCTTCCTTCATCCCCTCCGGCCCCATGCGAAAGGCCCCGATTTCTTCCGTCGTACCGAAACGGTTTTTCAGGGAGCGGAGCACCCGCAGGTCTCGATCCCGTTCTCCGTTAAACTGCAATACGCAGTCCACCATGTGCTCGATGGTCTTCGGGCCCGCCAGCTCGCCGGATTTGGTCACATGAGCCACAATCATCACCGGCACGTTCTTAGTCTTCGCGAAATTCATCAGCAGGTTGGAACAGGTCCGAATCTGGGAGACGCTGCCCGCCACGGAATCGATTCCGCCGGAATACACCGTCTGGATGGAGTCGATAATCACAAAACACGGCTGCAGGTTCTCGCAGTGGGCCAGCACGTTCTCCAGATTGGTCTCCGGAAAAATATACAGGTTCTCGGAAATTTTACCGCAGACCCGGTCTGCCCGGAGCTTTACCTGCTCTTCGGATTCCTCACCGCTGACGTAAAGCACCTTTCCGTAGGTTCCGGCAATGTGGTTGGCCGCCTGCACAATCAGGGTGGATTTCCCGATGCCCGGTTCTCCGGAGATGAGAATCAGGGATCCCAGCACGATGCCGTCCCCCAGCACCCGGTCCAGCTCCCGGCTTCCGGAGTGGATCCGGCTGTAGTTCCGGGTCCCCACTTCGCTCAGGGGTACCGGTCTCGCCAGCGGCGTCACCCGGCGGCGGGTATCATCGGATTCCTTCGGCGCCGGAGCCACCTTCTGCTCCACGATGCTGTTCCAGGCGCCGCAAAAGCTGCACTGTCCCTGCCAGCCGTTGCTTTCATTTCCGCATTCCGTGCATATGTATACTGTCTTTGGTTTTTTTGCCATATTCCCTTATCCTTTTGTATTTTATGCCGCCCCGGACGCCTTAGCCCTGCGGGTTTTTGTTTTTATCGGAATCTCCGTTGTGAATCCGCTGAACGGCTTCCAGCAGAATCGGGAAATCCTCCATCTTCGGCAGCCGAATCCGGACGAAATTCCGCTCCATGCCGGCAAAATCCGCACCGGAAACGCACAGCACCTTGTTCTCCCAGAAAACCTTCTGCAGATCCACCGCCGGGTCGTCGTGGTACAGCACGAAAATCGACACCATGTCGTCGGTCTCCGCCATGGACAGGTGCCCCGCCTTCTTCAGCGCCTCCCGAATTTCCCGCTTCATTTTGGCGAAATCCAGCATGTTGTTCCAGAAATGGTACGGGTACATCAGCGCTTTTCCCGCCATCTCCCGAGCGAATTCGCTGACCATGTACGGGTCTCTCAGCTTCTTCATGTAACGGATGATCGGCTTGCCGGCGATGATGTATCCCACACGGAGACCCGCCAGCCCGAAGGATTTGGACATGGTGCGCACCATAATCAGGTTCGGGTACTCCTCCGTCAGGGTCATTGCGGAATTCTGGTTCGGCATAAAATCACCATACGCCTCGTCGATAACCACACCGGCCCCCACTTCCAGCGCCCGATCCAGGATTTTCTCGATGGCATACAGGTTAATCACCTGCCCCGTCGGGTTGTTGGGGTTGTCGATGTAGATCATGGTCACATCGTCGGTAATCTGCTCCACAAAAGCATCCGGATCAAACCGGTAATTCCGGTCGGGATTCAGGGACACCGCCCGCCATTCCATGCCCAGCATCCGCGCGGCCATTTCCGCATCGCTGAAGGTGGGCGCATTGCCCAGCACCACGGCACCCGGCGCTTGAAACAGCCCGAAAATCACATACAGCGCGCTGATGCTTCCGTCCGCCAAAAGCACATTCTCCGGTTCGATGTCGGAATACCCTTTCCAGTATTCCCGCAAACCGTCGTAGATTGCATGGCTGTGGGGATACGGTCCGAACCGCTTGATATCAAAGTCCGCCATGGCCTCTTCCAGGGCCGGCGGAAATCCGTACGGGTTGCAGCCCTCGTTGCAGTCGATGCCGCCTTCCGGCACGTTTATCACGTCGGACGCGTAGCTGATTTTCTCCTGTTCCCGCAGGGACGGGCTGATTTTCAATTCTTTCTTCAATTCTTTCATTGCATTCTACCTCTGTCAAAACCAATATTGGATGCGGGTTACATGCTTCCATTATACTCAAATATCCGCCGGGATGGAAGAGCGGGAACCGAGCTGCCGACGATAAGAAAAAGAGCGATTCGCCGGGCGAATCGCTCTTTTCCTATCCGATGAATGATTCTAGCAGTTGCATCCTGCATCTTCTTCGAATGTGTAATTGAATGTAATGTAAGGTGGTTCTTTTCCAAATTTATAATACGCCCGGTTGAATTGACCGTCGTATTCCACATACGGATAGACGAAGTAGTTCAGCGTACCGTCGTCGTTCAGCCCGGCCAGACGCTGCGGAGATTTATCCGCCGGATATTGATCCTCGGCGGTGGTAGCGCTCTGTCTCGGGGACAGTTCGATGTCGTCTCCGGTAGAGAGCATGATCCACTGCTCGCTGCCGTTTCCCCAGTACCGATCCTTGATGTTCTTCCATTCATCCTGCATTTCCTTTGTATCCGCTTTTCGGTACTCGTCTTCATGCCCGATGATTTCTTTCAGAACCGCACTGGTATCCGCTTCCGCCCAGCCGTAACCCGGGAGGTAGTACTGCGGCTTGCACTTCTGAATGTATGTTCCCGGTTTTCCTTCCAGTTCATCCAGAGACAGGCCGTAAACGCCTCTGGCCGGAACGCCCGCTGCTCGGCACAGCGCGACAAATACGGAATTCGTATCGGTACACTTTCCGCCCTCGTTCGGGTGGTTGAGAATGTATTCTGCGTTGCCGGCGCCGATTCCCGGAGTATGATTGGTCTTATCCCGGGAGATGTTCTCACAGACCCAGTTGTAAATAGCATGGGCTTTCTGGTATACCGTCTTTGCATTAGCGTCCTTGACGATTTTATCTGCGGTTTCCTTCACGATTCCATCGGTCAGGGAACCGCTTCTTTTGCTCTCTCTGAGGTACGGAGCCATTTCCTTCGTATCTACTTTTCCCTTCTCCAAAGCGGCCAGGTTGTCCGGGCGGACGATTTCCCGTCTGGAGATGTTGTAGGAAAGGGTTACGGTCCGATCCTTCGGTTCCGTGTTCTCGTCCCATACCACATAGAATGCCTTATTGCCGGAGGAATCCACAGTCTCTTTCGGGCCCTCTGTTGCCTTCTCTGCTTTGCATTGAATCGTGGAAGGTGCCACGGTCTGATCCCGGTCCGTCTGCGGCACCGGAATCCATACCCGGGTTACCTTTCCCTTCGGGAATTTGGTCTCGTCGGTAATGGAAGTGGTCATCGTGACCGTTCCGCTCAGGGTTTTCAGTACCCGAATCTTTACCGAGCCCTTCTTGGCCTTGCTCATCTTGGATGTTGCCGTAATTGTAGCAACGCCCGGCTTTACACCCTTCACCAGGCCGGAGGCATTTACGGTAGCAATCTTCGTATTGCTGGAAGACCAGGTTACAGACTTGCTTGCATAGGAAGGGGATACCGATTTCACCTTAACGGTGCAGTGATTGCCCACACCGATTCCGGTCTCCGTGCTGACCACATTGATCTTTGTCGGAACCTTGCTGCGAACGGTGATGCGGATTTTCTTTGTCTTCTTTCCGTATTTTGCTTTTACATAAGCCGTTCCGGCCTTGTACGCTTTGACAGTGACCTTCTTGTTCTTCTTGGATTTCTTCGAAACGATCTTTACGATTTTCTTTTTGCCGGAAACCGACCATTTCACCTTTTTATTGGCTTTGATGGTAACTTTGCTGCCCACGTAGACCGTTTTGTGGGTCGGACTGACCTTCAGCTTCGATGCGGCCGAGACGGTTTCTGTTCCCACAGCGAATGTCCCCAGCAAGAACGCGAAAGCAACCAGCAGCGCGGTCAGCCGCTTCTTGGAAGAGATCTGAGTGTACATATGCATTTCCTTTCTTTAATAAAAACACACAGGTTGCGAAAAGGGAGAGCTGAGAACCCCCAACTCCCCCTTCTTGTCTAAAATATCAGGCTCTATAAATTCTTTTGGGGTTTAGGGGGTACCTATCCATTTCATTGTGGTG
>OLPF01002107.1_pt1 | contig 14017 bp, 10 predicted proteins | sample 1673121 | NCBI WGS metagenome assembly OLPF01 (sample SAMEA3136756, study PRJEB25190) | human gut metagenome | reverse complement strand
AGAGTGAAGAAGAGTAATATTTCTAATTTGGGCGTTTAAAGATACATAAAGATATAACAAAACGAAAAATGAAACTAGAGCTTGTGTAAATGTTCTGTTATAATAAATTGTTGAAATGAGAGGGGGTGTAAACATGGCAAGTATAAAAGATGTAGCACAAAAGGCAGGAGTCGGTGTTGGAACAGTATCAAGAGTACTGAATAACAGTGGATATGTATCGGATGAGACACGTGAAAAAATAGAAGAGGCTATGAAAAATCTTCAGTATACACCGAATGAACTTGCCAGAAATCTGTATCGTAAAAAGAGTGGGATCATTGCCGTTCTGGTGCCAACAGTAGAAATTCCTTTTTTCGCAGAACTTGTACATAATATTGAAGCAGAACTCTATAATGAAGGATTCAAGATCATGTTAGGTAATACAGATAAGGCACATAATGCAGAACTCGAATATCTGGATATGTTAAACAGGCATATCGTGGATGGTGTGATTACAGGTGTACATTCCTTAGATGTAGAAGAGTACAAAAAGATAAAAAAACCAATCGTTGCATTTGACCGTTATTTGGGAGAAAATATTCCTGTGGTTGCAGTCGATCATAAGGAGGGCGGACGATTGGCGGCGGAAATTCTGCTTAAGAATGGGTGTAAAAAAATAGTACATTTCAGAGGTTCAACTGCAGTAGAGTCGCCATATCACGAAAGACATTTTGAATTCGCAAGAATTATGAAGGAACAGGGAGTAGAGTGCTTTGATTATGAACTAGCATGGAATAAATTTGATCTGGAGTATTATAAGTATGCGGTAAAAGATTTGTTTGACAGACTGGATGAATGGGAATTTGATGGGATATTCGGAACAGATCTAGTTGCAATCGAGTGTATGAATGAGGTTATCCGAAGACATAAAAAGGTTCCGAAGGATGTAAAATGTGTGGCTTATGATGGAACATATATTACGCAGATAGTAGAACCAAGTGTGACTTCAATCGTTCAGCCGATAAAAGAACTGGCAAAAGAGGCGGCCAGGTTAATTTGTGAATTGGTTAATGGGAAGACATATAAAAATGAAAAAGTAACATTAGGAGTATCTGTGAGAAAGGGGAGAACAACAATGGAATAGTAAAAATGCACAAAAACAGTGCTAAAAATTTGATGAAATAAACGAAATGACGAAAAATGTTGACATCTGAGCAGTTAAGAGTTATATATAGATTATACAAATCAGTCATGTGCACAGCTGAATTTATTTTTTTAACAAACATGGAACGGGTTCCATAAAAAAGAAAAGATGCGGAATTATTTTTTTTAGGAACATGGAACGGGTTCCACAAACAACCATCTACTCATTTAGGGAGGAAAAACTATGAAGAAAAAAAGCTTAAAAAAGGTTACATCTGCAGTATTAGTTGCAGCGATGTCGATGGGACTGCTTGCTGGATGCGGAGGAAGTAAGTCATCAGAAGAAGCAAAAACGGATGCGGACGGGGCAACCGTCATTAAATTTGGTATTCATGTGGCAAACCCAAAAAAACAGGAAACGGTTACTTACAATATTGTTCAGGGATTTAACAAAGAAAATAAAGGAAAATATAAAGTAGAATTCGTAGCAGCTGATACAGAAGCACATTCAAAAAATATGAAACTGGCAGCACAGGATGGAAGTCTTCCGGAAATTGTACATTTAGATTCAGCGGAGGCACCGGAATACAATGAGGCCGGATACTTATTAGATATGTCTGATTTTCTGAAAGAAAATAAAGACATTGATGATGCACTGGATGGTATGGAAGATGCATTCAATGATGGAAAAGTACAGTATGGACTTCCATATCAAAGTAATGTTCAGGGATTTTTCTATAATAAAGATTTGTTTGATAAAGCTGGGATTGCTTATCCAACAGATGATACAACTTATGACGAATTCCTTGATATGATCGCAAAACTGAAAGATTCAGGAGTTACACCAATCGCAATCGGAAGTAAGAACAGTGGATACTCAATGTGGGAGTTCAATGAATTCTTTTCAAGATATGGATGGGGAGATAATGAAAAATCCTATACTGGTGATAAGGCAAAATATTCAAACGATGATATGAATGCATGTTTTGAAAAAATAAAAGGACTTGCAGATGCCGGAGCATTTCCGGAAAATATGGCAACAATCGAATATTTTGACGCAAAACAGCTCTTTAATGAAGGAAAAGCAGCAATGTTCGGAACAGGTCAGTGGGACTGTGCAGAATTTGATAAAAATATCGGTGAACACATTGGATTCTGGTGGGGACCAAAATTTGAGGATTCTTCTTATGAACAGAATATTGCAATGAAAGTTCCGGCAGCTCCGATGGTAGTAAGTTCAGCGGTAAAAGATAATGATAAAGCAAAAGAAGCTGTGTATGCATTTTTGAAATATTATTATGGAGAAGAAGCAGCAAAGATTTCTTATGAAGGATCTATTTTCCCGGCAACCAATTATGATGGTATTGCAGCAACAGATTCACAGTATGCAATGAATGCAATGATCACAGCACTTGGAAATGGATGGAAAACACCAAAAGCAGCTCCGGATCAGATAGTTACTCCGGCAGTTCAGGAAGCAATGTATGATGCAATATTTGGTGTTATGCAAGGAACATACAGTCCGAAAGATGCTTTAAAAAATATGGATTCGGCAGCAGCAAACTAGACAGACGTTAATATTGGCTGACACTGCATGGGACCGCCATGAAGATTTATCATGGTGGTCCCGGATATAAAGAGGATGAGCGTATGCATTGGTTAAGTAAAAAGAGATACAAGATAGGATTGGTAATTCCGACACTGGTTGTGTATATGGTATTTATTATTATTCCTATTGGAATGTCAATTGGATATAGTTTTTCAAAATATTCTGGAATTGGAAAGGCTACATTCAACGGATTGACAAATTATATGAGATTATTTAAAGACCGTTTGTTTTGGATATCCTTAAAGAACACAATGATTATGTTTATATTGGCATTTGTATTGTTATTGTCTTTATCTTTTCTCATTGCTTTGTTACTGAATAATAAATTAAAAGGAGTGGATTTTTCAAAGTCATTAATCTTTTCTCCTGCGATTATCGCACCGATCATTGTTGGAATTATCTGGGTTTATATATTAGATCCAAACATTGGTATTATCAATAATGTTTTGGATGCGATAGGGGCATCTGGTTTGAAACAAAAATGGATAGGCGGCAATACACTGTCTCCGTACAGTATCGCGATTATCTATTTCTGGCAGCAATTAGGATATCTGGTAACGGTATTTATTGCAGGTCTTAAAATGATACCGGGAGAGGTGTTGGAAGCAGTTGAAATAGATGGTGCAAGCTTTATACAGAAGACAATGTATGTCACAATTCCAATGATGAAATCAACGATTTCAACAGTAGCGGTTCTGATCATTACAGGGGTGTTTAAGATCTTTGAAATTGTGCAGCAGACAACAGGAGGAGGTCCAAACCATCTGTCTGAGACGTTGGTTACATATAGTTACTCAATGACATTTAACAGTGGAGATTATGGTTATGGAATGTCTCTGGCTACATTTACATTCCTTCTTTCACTGGTGATCACAGGTATTTATTCAATACTTACAAGAGAAAGAGGTGAATAGGAATGGTACCGAAAAGAAAGAAAATTGCAATGTATGCTGCGATGATCATTATAACAGCGATTGTTGTATTTCCATTTTTATGGATGGTATTGCTTTCGTTCAAATCAAGTTCAGAGATCATGTCTAATCCATTGGCAATGCCGAAGGCATTTAATCTCGACAACTTCAAACATGCATTGGAAACATTAAACTTTCCACAATTATATGCGAACACTTTTGTTGTATGTATATTATCTGTTGTGTTGGAACTTATTATTACATTCTGCAGCTCTTTCGTAATTGCAAGAATGGAATTTAAGCATCCGAAGGCAAAGAGTTTATTGTATGGATTTTTGATTTTGGGATTATCTGTTTCACCATTTATTTTATTGTTCCCGGTATATAAGATTAATATCTTTTTCGGGTTGAAAGGAAAATGGGCATTGATTTTTCCATATGCAGCAAGTTCGATTTCATTCAATACGCTTCTTCTGACAGCATATTTGAAACAGCTTCCTACGGAAATTGACGAAGCGGCTGTAATAGATGGCTGTAACATCTGGCAGCTGATGGTGAAAGTTATTTTGCCAATGGCAAAGCCGGTTATTGCAACAATTGTCATTTTTAACGTGTTATACATATGGAATGAATATCCGTATGCATCTGTAATGCTGAAAGATGTATCTGATTATACACTTTCTATGGGAGCTTCATTCTTCAAAGGAAATTATACGGTAGATTATGGTGGAATTGTAGCATCCAGTCTTATGATTATTGTTCCGGAACTGATCTTCTATGGATTATTCCAGAAGAATATTGTAGAGGGTATGACAGCGGGAGCTGTGAAAGGATAATTATTAACAAAAAGAAAAGGAGACTTATATTATGAGCAATGTATCAGGATTATTTAAAGATTTGACAACTGTAAAAAAAGCCAGAAACGGAAGACTTGCCAGCTGGGATCAGAGAGGTAAGAATCAGGATTATTGGGAAATCCCGGCAGGTGAGACAATCTCTCTTGGAGAAGTGGAAGGACCTGGATGTATCACACATATCTGGATGACTTCTTCCTGCAGAAAAGTAGTAGCACCAAGTATTCTTGATCCGGTATTAAATGCCTCAGCAGCTCCGGTTATGGAGATTCATCCGGCACTTGGAGTTATCTGGGATGATTATGATCCATTCTATTATAGAAAAGTTCTGATCAAGATTACATGGGATGATCAGGATACACCAAGTGTACTTGCACCATTGGGAGATTTCTTCTGTATTGGTAACAGTTATCCGGGCAATTTTTCTTCGCTGCCATTTAATGTTTCGCTGAAACCAGAAGAAGCAGGAAGATATGGAGCTCCTTGTTCTGTGTCATGCTATTTCCCAATGCCTTTTAATAAAAAAGCAAAAATTGAGATTGTAAATGAAAACGAACTTCCATTTATTTTATATTTCAATATTGACTATGAAATGTATAAAGAGCCACTGGATGAGAATACAGCATATTTCCATGCAAGCTGGCACAGAGAAAATCCTTGTCAGGGCTGGGGACCAGACCTTCAGACAAACTGTCCGGAAGTTAATAATGTAACCAATTTTAAAGGTGAGAATAACTATACGGTGCTTGACGTAGAAGGAACGGGACATTATGTAGGATGTAACCTTACTGTAAAACACTACCAGGGAAGCTGGTGGGGAGAAGGAAATGATATGTTCTTCATTGATGGAGAGGAATACCCGTCATTAAATGGTACAGGAACAGAGGATTATTTCAACCATGCATGGGGAATGCAGAAAAATGCATATCCATTCTTTGGAACTATTGTACATGAAAGCGATACAGATGGATTCCAGGTATCTTACCGTTTTCACATTACAGATCCAGTAAGATTTGAGAAACATTTGAAAGTTACGATTGAACATGGACATGCGAACCATCTGTCAGATGACTGGAGTTCAACAGCATACTGGTATCAGACACTGCCAACAGCAAAACCAATTACGATTCTTCCTGTAGAAGAGAGAATTCCAAATGTACCGGTACTTCCAGAACGCAATCTTCAGATGCCGGAATTAACAGAAGAAATGAAAGCAGCGAGAGAATCATGGGCAAAACGCTGGGAAGAGTATAAGCCTGCAAGAGAAGAACAGTTCAGAATTAAAGAAAATAAGGCCCGCCGGGAATCAAAGCTTAATACTGAATTTGCAAAGAAGCTTCGTGAAGAATATAAGTAATAATATCGGAGGCACAATATGTCAAAAGAACTGATGATTGAAAGAATAGAAAAAGCCCAGAAAGAAATTGAAGCAAAAAGAGAAACCGTACAGCAGGGAAAATTTCGTCAGGACTATCATTTTATGGCAGAAACCGGATGGATCAATGACCCAAATGGGTTGATATATTTTAAAGGAAAGTATCACTTTTTCTATCAATATAATCCATATTCCGGATTTTGGGACTGTATGCACTGGGGACATGCTGTCAGTGAAGATATGATTCATTGGGAGTATCTGCCATTAGCGCTTGCACCAAGTGAAGTATATGATGATCATTTGAAGGGGGGCTGCTTCTCCGGCAGTGCGATTGAACATGATGGAAAGTTATTCCTGATCTATACAGGAACCTGTAATAATGGAAATGGGTTTGAACAGGCACAGTGTATCGCATATAGTGAAGACGGGATCCACTTTGAAAAATATGAAGGGAACCCGGTGATCACAGCACCGGAAGGTGTTCCAACAGATCTGTTCAGGGATCCGAAAGTATGGAAACATGATGATACCTATTATGTAGTCTGTGGAGCAAGCAAAAATGGATTTGCACAGGCAAGATTGTATAAATCAACAGATATGTTCCACTGGGAATTTGTCAATGTCCTTGCAGAGAGCAGAGGCGAATGGGGCTATATGTGGGAGTGCCCGGATTTTTATCCGGTAGGAGATAAATATGTGTTGATGTTCTCTCCGATGGGAGGAAAAGAGCGCACCAGTGTTTATCTGGTAGGAGATTTTGACTATGACACCGGAAAATTTTTCTATACGACCTCCGGGGAAATTGACTGGGGATTTGATTATTATGCACCACAGTCATTCCTGGCACCGGATGGCAGAAGGATTCTGGTAGGATGGGCGAATGCATGGGATTGGATGCCATTTTGGAAAGACTGGGGGCCGACATATCAAGAAGGCTGGTGCGGATTCTTTAACATTCCGAGAGAGGCAGTGTTAGCAGAAGACAATACATTAAAATTTGTTCCTGTAAAAGAATTACAGGATCTTCGGAAGAATAAGCAGGAAGAAGCGGACATTCTGATAAAAGAAGACGAGAAAAAAGAACTTCGGAGTGGCTGTGTTTATGAAACGGAAATGCGGATAAATCTGAAAAAATCAACTGCAGACAAGATTAGGCTGAACTTAAGAATGTCTCAGGGAAAGAAGACAGAGATCCTATTTGATCTGAAGAGAGCGGAAGCATATTTTGACCGTAATAATTCCGATGGCTGGAGTAAAGGAGTCGCAAGATGTCCATTGAATTTAATGGGCAAAGAGCATCTGGATATTCATATTTATTCTGACAAAATTTCATTAGAAATATTCAGCAATGAGTATCAGAATAATTTTTCTTGTAATATATATAATGTGGATGATGATCAGAAAAATGAAATGAAAGCAATTGGTGGAGATCTGATGATTGAAAGCATTCGGTCATGGGAACTTGAAAAGACAATGAAATAATTATTCTCTCTCTGAAAAGGAATAACAAACCAGATTAGCAAAGGTTTGTTATTCCTTTTTGCATATTATTTATCTAACTTAAGTCCCGCCAGTGCCTGTGCAAATGCGTTATTCACCGGTTCGTCATTTTGCTGCTGCTGTTTCTTCAGATATTTCTGGACATCGCGCTTAGATACGCCGGCACCTTCTTTGGCACGACGGTTCTTGAATGCTTCCAGCTTCTCTTTGTAGCCGCAGGAGCATACAAATGTCTCACTGTCCCCCTTTTTGATCAGTTCCATCTTCTTGTGACAGTTCGGACATCTTGCGTTGCTGGTGCGTGCGATCGTCTCGCGGTAGCCGCATTCACGGTCCTGGCAGACCAGCATGCGGGAGTTCTTGCCTTTGACAGAGAGCATACGCTTGCCGCAGCGCGGGCATTTTGTATTAGTCAGGTTATCGTGACGGAAAGTTCCGTCGGAAGTCTTGATATCCTGAATTAATTCTTTGGTGTAGCTTTCGATATCTTTGATAAATACCTGTTCTTTGTGTGCTCCTTTGGCAATCTTGGCAAGTTCCATTTCCCAGGAAGCGGTAAGCTCCGGTTTTTTCAAATCTTCCGGGACTAATTCCAGAAGCTGTTTTCCTTTGGATGTCAGAAGAATCTCATTTCCCTTCTTTTCCAGCAGGAAAGAGTGGAACAATTTTTCAATGATATCGGCTCTTGTCGCTACGGTTCCGAGTCCGCCGGTTTCACCGAGAGTTTTTTTCATCTTATTATCATCAGAAGACATATAACGTACCGGATTCTCCATGGCGGACAGAAGTGTCGCTTCTGTAAAACGGGCGGGAGCTTTGGTCTTACCGCTTGTGATATTCGTGCGTGTGACAGTCAGGGTGTCGCCTTTGTGGAGAACAGGAAGTGCCTGCTCTGAAGCCTTTAAGTACATATCATTATTTTGGAAATCTTCTCCAAAATCTTCAGAATCTTCATAATCCCCGTAAGCATCATACTGTGAAGCAGAGGAACCGGAAGATACAGCATCGGCATATACGGCCTTCCATCCGGCGGCTTTGATGACCTTTCCTTTTGCAGTAAATGTTTCACCTGCGGCTTCAGCTTTTAGTGTAGTCTGCTCATATTCAAATGCCGGATAGAGGACGCTGATAAAACGGCGTACGACCAGATCATAGATCTTGCGTTCATTGTTCGACATATGTTCCATCTGGACATATTCTTCCGTCGGGATGATCGCATGATGGTCGCTGACTTTTTTATCATCTACGAAGGCTTTGCTTGTCTTAAGCGGTTTCTTTAAGAGCTCAGGAATATATTTCTTATAAGGTCCGATATTGCAGGCTTTCAGGCGTTCTTTGATCGTTGGCACAATGTCCGTACCGATATAGCGGGAGTCTGTTCTTGGATAGGTGAGGACTTTGTGGTGTTCGTACAGACTCTGCATGATATTCAATGTCTCCTTTGCGGAGAAGCCAAAGCGCTTATTGGCATCGCGCTGTAATTCCGTCAGATCATAGAGGCCCGGGGAAGGTGTCCGCTTGGATGAGGTATGCACATCCGTCACGGTAAGTGTCTGGTTCTTTAATTTTTTATCAAGGCCGGTTATCAGGTCTTTGTTAAAGGAGCGCAGGGAACCGCTTTTCTTTTGCTGCCATGTCCATGTGACGATAGAAGCCATAGTGCCGACAGAACCACCGGTAACAGAAGTTGTACAACGCAGTCCATAATAATCTTCCGGTTTAAATGAACGGATCTGCTGTTCGCGGTGTGCGATCATGGCAAGTGTCGGTGTCTGTACACGTCCGCAGGAGAGCTGGGCGTTATACTTGCAGGTCAGTGCACGGGTGGCATTGATCCCGACCAGCCAGTCTGCCTCTGCGCGGCTTCTTGCGGCATGATATAAGTCGTTGTACGCACGACCGTCCTTCAAGTGGGCAAACCCTTCTTTGATCGCTTTATCGGTAACAGAGGAGATCCACAGACGGCGGATCGGCTTATGACAGCCGGATTTGTCCAGGATCCAGCGGGCAACCAGTTCTCCCTCACGTCCGGCATCGGTGGCAATGATGATCTCAGAGACATCTTTCCGGAAAAGCTGTGTCTTTACATTATGGTATTGTTTGGATGTCTGTTTGATCACGACGAGCTCCCATTTCTTTGGAACCATCGGGAGATAAGACATATCCCAGGCTTTGAACTTTTTATCATATTCTTCCGGGTCTGCTAAAGTGACCAGATGGCCGAGTGCCCAGGTGACGATATAATTGCTGCCTTCGATCGCACCGGAAATGTTCTTGTGACAGCCGAGAACACGGGCGATATCGCGGGCAACAGATGGCTTTTCAGCCAGTACGAGTGATTTCATATATATACTCCTTTCAGATATAGAAAAACCCCGAAAACATGATGTTTCCGAGGTTATATAAGAGGCGCCAACCAGATTTGAACTGGTGATAGAGGTGTTGCAGACCTTTGCCTTACCACTTGGCTATGGCGCCATGCCTTACGTACTGTTAAGTATAACAAATACGTAAGATGAAGTCAAGAAAATCTGTATGTTAAAATCCGAGATCTTCATTTACCAGAATGACTTTGATACGCTGCGGTGTCTTGGAATATCTGGTGATCAGGATCTGACAGCAGATCGTATCCGGTGTTTTGCAGTCGAAACAGGCACCTGTTTTGCAACAAGGAGTGCTCAGGTTGAAACGCTGTGCATTGATCGGCGCGGCTTCATTTCTTGCACGGGACATGGCAGAATCTACATCGCGTGTAACTTTATTCATTCCGATGATCATCAACACATTCCGTGGTCCGGCAGCGATAGAGGATACACGGTTGGAATGTCCGTCGATATTGATCATAATTCCATCTTCCGTGATCGCATTTGCACTGGTCAGGAAGTAATCACAATCATATGCCGCAAGCTCGATCTTGCGCTTATCTTCCGGTGTCGGTGCGGTATCGCGGTTGTATACCTGATAATTTCCCTGACAGACAGCTTCTTTTAAGCCGATTTCATTGACAGACATGGAACCGCCCCAGGAGATGCTGCTTCCTTCCGGGATTAATTCCAATGCTTTCTTCAGAGCCTCTTCTTTGGAGTCTGTATAATAAGCTTCCATGTTGCGGGCTGTAAGTTCTTTTACAATCTTTGCGCCTAACATTTGGTTTCGTTTGATTCGATTCTGATCCATAATGAATCCCTCCCACGTTTATGTTGTTTAGCTATTTCTACTTGAAATTATAACACAGATTCAGGTCTGCAGTCTTTGAAATAACGCAGAAGATGAGAAAATGAACATTTATATACTGCGCTTTTCCAGTCTTAAAATATAAAAAGAAAGCATGATGTTTGTCCGGTTCTCATTGGTCAGGATATTATAATCCAGAAGTTCTTTTATCTTATTCAGTTTATACGACAGCGTATTCTTATGACAATAAAGTGCATCTGCGGTATGGATGATACTACAGTCATGATCAAAGTAGACTTCCAGGATATGCAGATAATCGGTATGATGCACAGCGTCATAGTCAAGAATCGGGCCAAGTGTGGAGTTCAGGAAATCCGCTGTCAGCGATTGATTGTGGATATCGGCCAGAAGTTTGTATACACCAAGCTTATCGTACTCAAGGAAGTTCTTCGGGAGAGCAGTTTTGGTGAGCTGATAGGCGGTAAATGCGGTCTCGTAAGAGCGGTGAATGTCTGTAAGCTGCGAGACCGTAGTTCCAATCCCGACATAGACATCGGAGTTATTCTGACAGACATCGTAGAGCTTCTGAGATATATCGTTTACAGATTCACCGGCAAACAATACGATCAGATGCTTCCCTTCTTCATATACGATCCCTTTAGACATGAAATAACGGATCTTCTTTTCCAGCTGTTCCAGGTAAGAATTACCGGAATCACTGTCATAAGTGTGGCAGCTGATCATGAGGACAGTATAGTTCATGTCGCGGAAGAATCCATTGCTTTCCAGAGGATTCAGATAGGAGTCTTCATTCTCGGGGTAATAGATCGCATTTTTCAAAGCAGCGGCAAGACTGGTCTCGCGGTGTTCGTTTTTTAACAGAATCTCAGAAAAGATCCGCATGATATCGATGAACGGAGTGTCCCAGGAAGTGGAGAACAGCGGGAGTTGTATCTCATTGCAATAGTCGATAATCTCCTGGGAAAATGCAGGACGTGATTTTACAGAGATGATCAGTCCGCTGGCGTGCGCATCTTTCAATGACTTTAAGAACTCTTTCAGCCAGTCCTGAGAGGTAAAATTCAGACCGGAGTTAAAGATTAGTTCATCACCGTGGAGCAGATGGGAGAATTCACCCTGTTCGACGGTATGGATCCAGGTTACTTCTTTATCATAAAAACTATTGGTATGAAGGATGACATCAAATTGGTTGTTAATTGCTTCATACAGGGACTGTAATTTAATTGCCATAAGCGCGGTCCTCCTGATATATGTTGATCAGAGTATAGATATATTTTATCATAATTGTGTGCGACACACAATTTATAGAATAAAATCTGTCGATTAAAACTATATTCATAGTGAATTTCATATGATATATTGTATGAGAAGTACAAAAGAATGAATATTCAACCCCGAAAAATGTGCTTCTAAAAAAATCCATTCTCTAGATTTTTAAAAGACGGAAAGCTCTTCAACGAAAGTTGAGGAGCTTTTTGCAATTCCCAAAAGCAAAAAAACAGAGTGCACTCTATTTACAGGTAGTACCAATAGTGCTAGAATGAATAACATATTAACACTACCAGGAAAAGGACGGAGGAATGAAAAATGAAAGCAATAAAAAATGGGAAAATTGTAATTATCGGAGCAGGACATGTAGGATCTCATTGCGGACTGAGTCTTATGATGCAGGGACTGGCAACGGAGATCGTATATATTGATATAGATAAGAATAAAGCGGTAATGCAGGCACTTGATCTTGATGATATGGCCTCTAATCTGGACAGAGATTTTACAGTGAGAGCCGGAGATTATTCCGACTGTGCGGATGCTCATATTGTTGTGATGGCGGCCGGAAAGAGCCGTCTTCCGGGGCAGACAAGGCTGGATATGTTCGATGATTCGATCAAGATGATGAATACGATCGTAGGACCGTTAAAAGAGTCAGGATTCCATGGAATTCTGATCAGCATTTCCAATCCGGCAGACATCATTGCTGATTTTTTAAGAAAAAGACTGGGACTTCCAAGAAGTCAGGTATTCAGCACCGGAACATCTCTGGATTCAGCAAGACTCCGCAGAATGTTATCTGAGATCACCGGCGTAAGCCGTCATTCCATTCAGGCTTATTGTATGGGTGAGCATGGGGATTCACAGTTCATTCCGGTATCACATATACAGATTGGCGGAATACCGGTAAAAGAATACCTGAGCATTCATCCGGAATACCGGGATAAAATGGATTTTGATAAGATCAGTGCGGAGGATAAGGTCTGTGGATTTCACATCGTAGAAGGAAAAGGCTGTACAGAATTTGGAATCGGTGCCGTACTCAGCAATATTGCAAGAGCAGTCATGCATGATGAAAAGAGGATCCTTCCGGTATCCGTTCTCCTTGAAGGAGAATATGGAGAACAGGGTGTTCCGGCGGGAGTACCATGTGTAATCGGGAAAAACGGTGTGGAAGAGATTCTGGAAATCTCCCTGACAGAGAAAGAAAAAGAGCAGCTTCATAATTCATGTAACGTCATCCGGGGATTCGTCGAGAAAGCCGATCAGATGTAAAAAATCGTTAATATTTTAATTACTTTTTGATGTGTTGCATTTTATAGCGTCCTATGTTACATTGACAACAGAGTACAAAAAGAATCAGAAAGAGCCAAAAACAGTGCCCCTCTAACAACAGAGACCGGAACAGGATAACCGGCAGACAAGTATGTCTTAACCATGACAAATATACATCGGATATGCCAGTTGTATCGAATGCATCATGTACTACGAATTGTCTCGCACCAATCTGTAAAGTTCTGGAAGATAATTATGGAATCGAATATGGGCTGATGTCAACGATTCATGCCGCAACTGCAAAACAAAAGGTTGTGGACAGCCGTTCCCAGAAAGACTGGAGAACCGGACGTCCGGCATTTTGGATTATGTAGAGGATGAAGTGGTATCTTCAGATTTTATCGGAGATTCACATGCATCGATCTTTGATGCAAGGCAGGGAATTCAAGTGAATTCCCACTTTTTCAAGGTCATCTGTTTCTATGACAATGAGTGGGGATATACAAGTCAGATATTCCGGCTGATAGAGCATATGGACAGGATAGATCACAATCGCTAATAATTAAGATGACGACAGGGGCATGTAAGATCTGATTCTGATGTAACACGTTTGATTTTATATCATACACTTCTGTAAGGGACATATGGATTCGTTATTACGATTATGAACCGGACAAGATGCGGACAGAAAAAAGCAGGCAAAGCTTTTGCTGTCCGCAGAAAATAAGAAAAAATCTGAAAAATAAAAATTTTTCGGAAAATTCAAAAAAACACTTGCCAAACAACCGAGTTTATGATATATTAAATCTCGGTCGTGTGAAAAACACAATGACAAATAAATATACGGCTCCATGGTCAAGCGGTTAAGACATCGCCCTTTCACGGCGGTAACACGGGTTCGATTCCC
>OLPF01002105.1_pt1 | contig 14019 bp, 4 predicted proteins | sample 1673121 | NCBI WGS metagenome assembly OLPF01 (sample SAMEA3136756, study PRJEB25190) | human gut metagenome | reverse complement strand
CGGATTATTGGTTGTATAATCGTAGCGGTTTCTGGTTAATGGATTTTCTGTCGTTCCAAGATCACTATCTTCAGTTGTAAAGGTTCCGTTCTCTGCGTTATAGTATCTTGCCCGCAGATACTGAAGTCCTGTTTTTACATTTGTGGACTCTCCATTGTAACCGTAATAATTGACTCCATCTGCTGTTCCTGATGTAAGGTTTCCATACGAATCGTACTGATAACTGTTCGTCAGGTTAGCATTTTCTGTCAGGATTCCGGTTACGCTGTTTCTTCCGTCATATAAATAATAACTGCTTTCTGTGGATTTATCAACGCTTATACGTTCTCCGATTCCACTTTCTCCATAAGTATAAGCCTGACGGACTTTCTCGTCTGCCCCATACTCTGCGAGGACTTCTGTATTTTCACGATTGATATCGTTGATATACTCTGTCAGTGTGTAACCTTTAGCATTTGAACCACCTTTTACCAGAGATGCAAGCTGCTCTTTCGGGCTGTTCCCATCTTCGGTACGCTGGTTCTCCGGGATCAGGACTTCATCGCCATAACAGTCTTCCCATTTATAGGTGTTATCCAGTTCGAATACCCGGTTGTTATCTCCATCGTACATGGCTGCCATCAGGACTGTTCCACCCTGTTTTACTACTGCCAGACGATTTTCTGCTGTATATTCATAAGTGACCGGATCTGCACTGTTTGTCTTATCACATTCCTGGATCAGATTGCCATCTTTATCATAGCTGTAGGTTGTTCCCGGATCGCCCCAGATTCTTGCATTCTCTGAATCATTTTCAGAGCCTTTATACAGAGAACCTGCCACTGGCAGCTTCTCTTACATACTTTGATATAAAAACTGCCAGGATTTTACCCCCGGCAGTCCACTTCTTCGATATTCAGTTATTCTGTTGGAAACATCGCTGTCTCCAGCTTGTTTCTTTCGGTTTCAGACAGCTCATACGTCCCGGAATGGTTCTTTTCCACTTTTACAGTTACCGTCACCGGATTCCTATAGCTGTTCTTGTCAATGCTCTTCTGCACGCTTTCCGTTAAAACAGATGCAAACACACCCGGATCTGTTTCTTTCATTCCCTGTGCAATTTTTTCCTTGCTGACTTCTGCGGAGCTCTGCTGCAATGTCTGAAATACATCGGACGGTTCAACTTTTACACTGACCGTGTAATTTCCATCCTCATCCTTTTTCTCATCCTGCACCTTGTACTTCGCCAGTTTTTTAACCTCTGCCATCTTCTCTGTGTAAGCTGCAATCTCCTCTTCTGTGATGTTATCGGAAGAAGCAAATTGCTGAAGGATGCTTTCATTGAAATCTTCTTCAACCTGTTTCTTCGCATCCTCTTCTGAGATTCCCATCAGATTCACATAATCTGCGTATGTTCCATGATACTCTGCATCAAGAGAAGATTGGACGTAGGATTTGGCATCGAAATCTGGTTGTTTAGAACATGCAAGCAAAGATATGCATAAACTAATTACTATACTCATCATTAATATGTTCTTTTTCTTCAATATACATTTTCTCCCAGTAAACCTCTTAAACTCATATCATGATAATAATTTTATAAATTCATTAAAACTATTTGCAATCCAATACATATTATTCTCATCATCTGAATTTTGAAAATTATAAGCATCATCCCAATAATAAATACCTTTATTATCACCATGGCAAAACATTACAATAAACCCTTGTATAATATCATCACCAATCAACACGGCTCCTTCCATCATATCTTCTTTCATTTGCTGATTCCAATAATAAATATCAGATTCTTCTTTCTCTACGATTCCAAATAAGACATCAATAACTATGTTTTCTTCTATATTCTTTACATTAATAGCATTTTTATTATTTTTCTCAACTATCCCCCCATTATATTTAAGCAAGAATTCTCTGTAATCTTTAGGAAATTTTACTTTTAATTTCTTCTCTATCTCATTTATTTCATCATCTTTTATGCCAGCAAATTGCTTTAAATACATAAAATCACCTCACATTTTTTATTTCTTTAATGACATCCCACCTGCATGTGTAAATTCTTTATGAATTTTTTTGTTAATTTCCTGCATCGTTTTTCCATCTTCTGAATGATGCCATGTATCTTCTTCTAACTTAGGTCCCATAGGTGCTAATTCATCTGCTCTTTTAAAATCAGAACTATAATTTTTAAATTCTCCTATATTAACCTCTTGTCTTACCACTCCCGCTTCCTTAAAATCTGGATATTGATTCTTATATCTTACGCTTTGCCCACTAGAATTTGTGTATGTCCATATTCCCATTTCATCAACTTCTACAGTACCATTATTCTTTAGCCACTTTTCAGGATTTGGTGAATATTTCGGTTTATTTGTAAGATCTGCCTTTGCAACCAAACCATACGCATCGGCTGCTGCTCGTTCTTCATCTGACAATGTAGTAGGGATTCCACGCTTTTTCAGCAATTCATATGGATCACCATTCCCTAAATCCAATTGTGGTTCAGATTTATTTCCTATATCAGCCAAGTTTTGCTTTGCCATTTCCGTGATATGCCCCGGCTTTGGTGAACTGCTACTTCCTTTCATTACATTTTTCACAGCTCCTATAGCTTTATCAGCTCCATAGGCAAGACCACCCATTGCACCACCAGCTACAGCTCCTGTCAATCCTCCGGTCAAGGTATCTTTTGCTACTTGTTTCAGGCTATTTCCTGATAATCCTGAGCTTACACCGCTATATGTTGCACCTCCGATAGCTCCCGTTACAGCTCCACCAACTATGGCTGCTCCAAGAGTTCCTTCTGTTAACCCAAGCGCACCGACTGCTGCAATACCTACTCCACCTGTAAGGACACCAACTCCAATCGCAGCTCCAGTAGCTACAACTGCAATTCCTACCTTCTTCCAGTCGACTTTTCCTAACTGATCTGAAATACGGTCTGCTGTTGTACACATCTGACGAACAACTTCTGCACGGATTTCTGCTCTCCGTTCTGCTACATATGACTGGAAAGATGTATATGTTTTTCCAGCCTTTTGCAGTCCATTTCCTACATTTCTGATGAAGTTGCTGCCTCTTGATACGATCTTCTGATAAGTTCCGCTACTGGTTACATGATTTTTCACAGATTGATATGTCTTCGTGTGTGTGACTGCATTTCTTACCGTTTTTGCTGTTTGCTTTACAGCATTTACAACAGTACGAGCCACATTTTTGACCGTATTGACAACTGTTTTTACAACCTTTTTCGCTGTATTGACAATCTTCTTACCAACATGCTTCACCGCACTCACTGCTTTTTTCCACCATGAATGTCCAGTCGGATCATCATAGTTTACTGGATTATTGGATGTATATGCATAGCGGTTTCTGGTCAGTGGATTTTTTGTCGTTCCAAGGTCACTATCTTCAGTTGTAAAGGTTCCGTTCTCTGCGTCATAATATCTTGCCCGCAGATACTGAAGTCCTGTTTTTACATTTGTGGACTCTCCATTATAAGCGTAGTAATTGACACCGTCTGCTGTTCCTGATGTAAGGTTACCGTATGGATCATACTGATAACTGTTCGTCAGGTTAGCATTTCCTGTCAGGATTCCGGTTACGCTGTTTCTTCCGTCATATAAATAATAACTGCTTTCTGTGGATTTATCAACGCTTATACGTTCTCCGATTCCACTTTCTCCATAAGTATAAGCCTGACGGACTTTCTCGTCTGCCCCATACTCTGCGAGGACTTCTGTATTTTCACGATTGATATCGTTGATATACTCTGTCAGTGTGTAACCTTTAGCATTTGAACCACCTTTTACCAGAGATGCAAGCTGCTCTTTCGGGCTGTTCCCATCTTCGGTACGCTGGTTCTCCGGGATCAGGACTTCATCGCCATAACAGTCTTCCCATTTATAGGTGTTATCCAGTTCGAATACCCGGTTGTTATCTCCATCGTACATGGCTGCCATCAGGACTGTTCCACCCTGTTTTACTACTGCCAGACGATTTTCTGCTGTATATTCATAAGTGACCGGATCTGCACTGTTTGTCTTATCACATTCCTGGATCAGATTGCCATCTTTATCATAGCTGTAGGTTGTTCCCGGATCGCCCCAGATCTTTGCATTGGTGCGTTTGATGAGCTGGTTGGAATCGTTGTACTTGTAGTTATATTTTGCTTTGCTGACACCATCTTCGATCTTCTCATAAGAAGTCCGGTTTCCGATCTTGTCATACGTATAATTATGAACTGTCTTTTTACCGCCCTCTGCTTTTTCTGTACAGCGTGTCAGTTCCCAGTTGTCATCGTATTCATAGGTACGTGTCGTCTGGATCTCTTTTTCCTGATGCTCACAGTCTGCTTTGTCTGTCTCTTTCTGTGTATCGCCCCAGTTGTACCAGTCTTCCCAGCTTGGCGTCTTTCTTGTTCCAGCTTCCAGTTCCGTAGCTGTTTCTCCAACTACATATCCCTGATCATTGTACTTGTACTCATAAGTACTGATTACTTTGCCGCAGGAACCACAGGTATTCACAATCTTTGTGATATGATCTTCTGCATCGTAAGATACTTCCGTCTTTGTTCCATTACTTCTAGTAACTTCTGTCACACGATTCAGTGCATCATGCTTGTAAGTGGTTACTTTTCCATTACGGTCTGTCAGTTTTACGAGGTTATCATTTAAGTCGTATTCATAGCTGACCTTTGTACCATCCGGATACACGATTGCCTGCAGATTATCTGCGTCATCATAAACGTAGCTGACATCCTTTTTCGAACCGCTTGTCACTTTGGTGATTCTTCCGAGCGCATCGTATTCGTAACTGCTCTTACCAGTCTGATCCTTCATGGATACCCGTTCCCCGGCACTGTTATATGCGTAGGTCACGTCCTTTTCGGATTTCTCGCCTTTTGCGTCCTGATAAGATTTCTCCAACAGGTCATTCAGTTTGTCGTAATCATACGTGGTTTTCTTGCCACTTGCCTGTGTATGTCCGGTCAGTCTGCCTTTTTCATCATAGTCGAATTTCTCCGTTCTTCCTGCCGGATCTTTGATGGATGTCAGGTTGCCTTCTAAGTCATAAGTATAATTCGTTGTCTTATTTGCTGCATTGGTGAAGGTCACCAGGTTATCCATATTGTCGTAACCATAAGTTGTTACACCGCCAAGGGCATCAGTTACTTTGGTCAGGTTGTCATTCTTGTCATATTCCAGATGGCTCTTTAATCCGGTCTTATCTGTAACAACCTGAATATTACCATGTGCATCGTAATCAAATCCTGTTGTGAATCCTCGCTTGTCTGTAATAGAAGTTACCCTGCTGTCCTTATCATACGTATAGGATTCCTTCTGTCCCAGTGCATCGGTCTCTTCTGTTACACGATTGTCTTTATCGTAGACTGTCTTTGCAACATAGCCCATCGGATCTGTTACAGATGTAACATTATAATTCTTGTCATATCCATAGCTGGTCTTTCTTCCACCCGGCTTGGTGATCTCAGTAATATTTCCTGCCGGGTCGTAAGTATAAGCAGTTATCTTACCAAGCGGATCAGCTGCAGAAGTCATCTGACCTGCCAGGTCATAACTGTAGGTATTGCTCCGTCCAAGCGGATCTGTCTCCTTCACCAGATTGCCATACTTATCATAAGAAAAGCTGGTTGTTCCATCCAGTGCATTGGTAGAAGACTTCATGTTATGGAGCTTATCGTAAGTATAAGTGGTGGTACTCTTTAAGCTGTCGCTTTCTTTTACCACGTTGTCCACTTTATCATAAGAGAAATTTTTAGTATAACCCAGTGGACTGGTCATACTCTTCAGACGTCCGGCTTTATCATAACTATAGGTATACTCTCCACCATTCGCCTGTGTCATCTTTGTGACATTGTCATTCAGGTCAACACTGTACTGTGTCTCATTTCCCTTTGCATCCGTTACAGAAATGACATTGCCATGCTTGTCGTAATCATATTTGGTAACTGCTCCCTTTGGAGAGATTTGTTCCGTCAGATTACTTAAGCTGTCATATTTGTATTCCGTAATAAGTCCCATCGGATCTTTTGATTTGGTAAGATTTCCAATGGCATCATAACGGTATTCATTTGTTTCTTTTAACGGAGAAGTCTCACCGATCTTGCGGTCCAGTTCATCATACTGGTAGGTTGTCGTATTTCCATTTCCGTCTGTCTGGGATACGAGGTTGTCATTTTTATCGTAAGTATACTTGGTAACCGTACCGTTTTCATCGACAGATTCCGTCACATTATCATTTCCGTCATACTTAAAGGTGCTGGATGCTCCGAGAGGATTTGTCTGGGAGATCACCCGGTCTTTCTTATCATATGCGTACTGGTAAGTGGCTTCGTCTTCTTCTGTCATAGATAACTGGTTGCCGACTTTATCGTAAGTAAAGGTGGTTCTATGTCCTTCTGCATCCGTTACCGCTGTAATGCGATCCATAACATCATATTCATAAGATGTGGTACTTCCGTCTGCTTCAGTAAGTTTCAGGAGTCTGCTGTACTGATCGTACTGATAGGTTGCTGTCCGGCCAAGTTCATCCGTCTGTGTCAGTACATTTCCGGCACCATCGTAGGTATAATCCATACTGTTTCCACCATTGTCGGAGGAATGGATCAGGTTGCCTGCTCCGTCATACTGATAGGTAATTACGAGTCCCTGTGCATCCGTACATTTTACAAGCTGTCCGATGGCATCGTACTCCATCAGCACCTTGTCCCCTGTCGGCAGTATTATGGATGTGTTATTTCCCTCTTTATCATACACATAGCTGTACGCATTGCCGAGGGCATCTGTCATCTTTGTGCTGTTGCCCTGTGAATCGTATTCGTAAGTGGTCTTTCCTTTCAGGGCATCCACCGTCTGTTCCAGATTGTCGGTGGAATCATATTTCATTGCTGTAATGTTGCCCTTTGCATCGCTTACCGATGTCATGTTTCCATTACCATCGTAAGTCATGGTACTGGTATTTCCATTTTCATCGGTAGAGGATACCAGATTTCCATTTAAGTCATACTTCATGGATACGGTATATCCAAGGGCATCTTTGGATGTAGTCAGATTTCCTGCCTTGTCGTAAGCATAAGTATCTGTTCTTCCCTCTTCATCGGTAGAAGATACCAGATTTCCTGCTTTATCATAAGTATATGTGGTAGTTCCACCTTCTGGGTTGGTTTCACTTAAGCGGTTTCCTGTATTATCGTAGGTATAAGTCCAGGTTCTTCCACTGTCATCTGATTTTGATACCAGATTGTCTGCCGCATCATAAGTATAAGTGGTAACTGCACCTAATTCATCTGTCTCTTTAGCGAGTCTTCCGCAGTTATCATATTCCTTGGAATGGCTGCTTCCATCTCCATAGGTAATCTTGGTTTCGTTTCCTAATGCGTCATATTCATATTTGGTTATATTACCAACTGCATCTTTGGACTGAAGCACCTGTCCAAGAGAATCAAACTTGGATACGGTTGCATTTCCATTTCCATCGGTATATTTTTTCAGATTTCCTGCTTTGTCATATTCATAGAGCTTTGTTCCAAAATCTTTATTACTCTCTTCTATGACACGTCCCATGCTGTCATACTTATAAGTAATTGTATTTCCTTTTGCATCGGTTGCTTTGACCTGCTGATAATTCTTATCATAAACGTAGCTGATCTGATTTCCTTTCGGATCTGTACCACTGGTCATGTTGTACATCTTATCATAAGTATAAGTGGTGGTATTCCCCAGTGCGTCAGTACTTGCTGTAATATTTCCCACACCATCCAGTGTATAAGCGGTCACACCGCCATCGGCTGCTGTCTTGGAAGTCAGATTGCCATTCGCATCGTAACTGTTCGAGGTTACATTTCCAAGTGGATCTGTCATGGTAACTGCACGATTCATCGCGTCATACGTGAATCCCCATGCTGCTCCATTTCCATCCACATATCCGGTCATGTTCGGTCCGTCATACGAATACGTTGTTGTGACACCTCTGCCGTCTGTCTGGGATACCATACGATGTTTGTCATCGTAAGTATAGGTAATGGCTGTTCCATCCGGTTTTGTAGATGTGACCATATTTCCATTACCGTCATAACTGTAAGTAACCGTTGCTCCGTTATATCCAGTTGCACTGGTCAGCTTATTCTGCTCATTATAAGTATAAGAGGCTGTCTTTCCATCCTCTCTTGTCTCCGTTGCTACATTGCCAAATGCATCATAAGTGTAAGTTTTTGTTCCGGCTGCTGTCGTTTCGGAAGCAAGCTGATTTTCTGCATTATAAGTCTTTTCACAGGTTGTTCCATCCGGATATTCAATGGATGTTGTGCGGTACTGATCATCATAATGATAAACGGTCTTATTTCCTTCGTTATCCGTTGTTGTAGTAGAATTCTTTCCGTACTTGAAAGTCGCTGTTCCTTTTTCTGCATCGGTCTGCTCTACGACTCTTCCTTCTTTATCGTAAGTATTCTTTACAACCGTATTGCCATTCTCATCTTTCCAGCTTGTCATACGGCTGTCATCATCATACTGATATTCTTTTGTTGTTCCATTCGGGTCTGTTACAGATATCAGGTTTCCCTGCTCATCATATTTGTAAGAAACTTTTCCACCATCTGGAAGAGACAGTTCCTTGATATGCCCGAATTTATCCTGTTTTACCCCGAATGTTTTTCCGGATGGTGTGGTAATCTTGCTCAGATTATAATCATCGTCATAATCTAATACTGTCTTAAATCCATTCACATCCGTTACATAACGTAAAATTCCGTATTTATCAAATGACCAGACGCTCTGATCCGCATCTGTCAGTTCCCATCCGATGTAGTCATGGTCTGTATCTTTATAGCTGACTGCTTTTAAATCATATACATAACCATCCGGAGCAGTGTAGCTTCCATCTTCATTCTTATCAAAGATCAGATAACTTCCGTCCCCTCTCATATACAGAAGGCTTCCGTCCTCCATCTGAGAAAGTGACTGGTCATAGTTAAAGCTCCATCCACGTCCGAACATGGAATGCTGGTCTGTTCCTTTGGAATTGTAGCTTCTTGTAATGGAGAATTCTCCATTCAGTTCATTCATCGTCGCATCGGACTGATCCATGTAGAAGTTACCAGTATTTAAGTTGACTGGTTCAAATCCAAATTCACAGTGCAGGCCTCTTCCCATCAATGCTCCGTCAATCCGCATCTTATCCTGATCGGTAAGCGGTGCAGGACTATATGGAACATTTGTCTGTGGGTTACGGATAAAGATCGTGTTGTTTGCGACAACCAGTGCGTCCATCACCTGATTGTCTTTCATAATGTTCTTAAGCGGAACACCATAATATTTTGCAATCTTCGGGAATGTATCAAACTGCTTCACTTCATAGATCACAAAGCTGTCACTGGTCACTTCTTTTCCTGTTTCCAGCTTTCCATCAATCTCTTTCGATGCTTTTGCTTTGATCTTATAAAGCTTGTCCTTCGTCAGCCCTGAATACAGTGCACTCTGCCAGTTGGAATCTTTGCTGTAATACTTATTCGCCTCCGGGAACTGCTTATTGTATTCAGTACTGTCTGGATAGGAATACAATGGTTTTGCATCTGTTTCGTGATGTTCTTCATTTTCCTCATCTGGAAGCAGATAATATTCTACTGTAGATTTGCTCTTTGCAATTCCGTCTGCAAATACGGCATCAAATTTCAGTTTTCCATTGGTATTCTTTTCTGTCATCGGGCGAAGCAGGATGGTTGTCTCATCCAGTGACATATCTCGCAGATATGGATCTTCTGCCGGAGACCACTGGATACTGAGCTTCGGTCCATAGGCTGAATTTCGGTTATTCAGCACTTCACACTGCATGGATGCCCCAAGATTATTTGCCTCTGCGATTGCTACCAGTGCAAATCCGTTATTCGCATGCGTTCCCTGCACCCAGTCATTTACCAGATCTTTAACGTCATAATTGATATAACTGTTCCTTGTGGTACTTGCATTCTGCACATCCTGGAATGTAAGCTGCACTGGTTTTGTTTTCCATGTAATCGATGTGTTCCAGGTTTGATCCACACGGTAAAGACCAAACTGCGATGTGCCACCACTATATGCTGTCCGCTGGCTCACTGCAAAGGTTGCGCTGTCGATTTTTGAATCTTTCGGGATCTGACTGAAATCAGAATTGACTTTGATATAAGTCCGGCAGTTCTGGTGTGCTGTTCCAAATCCTGCAAGGTTTCCAGACTTAATACCATCATCAAATCCGACATACGGATAATTGTTGTCACCAATCTGACTGGTAGGACTTCCCTCTTCCACACCGATCATGTTAAAGGAACTCTTCTGAATCTCTACTGGTGTCGGATCGATCCTGACCGGATACTGACGTTCTTCTGCCGAAAGCCAATCCCTGTCTGGTTTTACGGTCAGGATTGTTTTTCCATCTTCTTCCCGAAGTTCCAATGTGATCAGGAAACTGATTTCCCCGGCAGCATCTTCCATTGATGGAGTCTCCAGAAGATACTTTGCATCTTTGATTGTCTTCCCTTCCGGATAGATATAGACCTGATTGTCTTTTACTTCTGCCTGATACCCCGGAATCTGCAGCTCGTATTCATAGACTTCCCTGTCTGTTGGCTGCTGAAGTACGATATCTTCCTTAATGCTGGAATCCAGTACTGTATACTGAACATCTGCGCCCTCGTAAACTTCATTATAAAGGATCGCATTGTCTTTAATAACGGAATGTGTATAATCTCCATCTACCGGAATGATTCCGATTCTGGTCTTTCCATTTTCAATCGTTACACCATTCTCTTCTGACATCTGTTCCGGAAGAAGGATAGCATAATCGTTTGCCTTGTTCTGATAAACTTCTGTTTTCTCTTCCTTTTCTTCAGTTGCCACTACACTGCTGGCTTCCTGTGCTTCTTCGGATGCCGGAGTATCTGCTTCTTCTGGTTTTACAAGTGTATTATCAACCAGCTCGGTATCTCCATCCTCATTCTTATAAGTTCCGACATAACCTCCATAAACGGTTGTATACTGCTTGTCCCCTGTCTTATAAGTCTTGGAAATGGCATCATAATCAATCAGTTCACCTTCCGGTTCTTCTGGAATCGGATAGTAATCCTGTGGTTCTTTCAACTCCACTTCTTTTTCCTGCGGATTTTCTTCTGTTTCTTCCGCTGGAGTTGTCTGTTCTTCCTGCGTCTCTGTATCTTCTGATGGCGTCGTTTCATTTTGTACGTCCGCATCAGACTGCTGACTCTTATCTTGTTCTCCAGATGTGGAATCTGTAATCCCTGCTTCCTCTTCCGTCAAAGCCTCTGGTCTGGAGAAATCTGCATTCTTCTGTACATCCTCAATGGCCTCTTTTGCCTGTACAAAGATAGGCTCTGTTCCCTGTAGTGCCATCAGGAGTGCAAGTACTAAGGCTATAGCCGACTTTCGAAATCTCTTCATAGTCTCTTTCTCCCTCTTGTAATCTTTTTCTATAATTCCTTTACAAAATAACCGCTACCCTCCTTTTTTCTGACTTTGGCACTACTATAATCTAAAAAATCACAAAATTTTCACAAATGGTAAAAATGACCCTTGAGGTGGCAAAAATAGACGAAATCGGTCGAAAAAAATAGTAAGACACCATCGCCTTACTATTTTTCATCTAATTTCATATATAATAATATTTTCACTTGAAAGGATTTCTCCGTATGGCAGATCTCCATCTGACCATGATATTTTTCTACTACGAGTTTCACATTTTGTAATCCTATTCCATGTCCTTCTTTCCTGCTTTTCGTTGTCATATAAATTCCATTCCGCACTTTTGGTGTATCTTTTATGCTATTCTCAATCTGGATATTCATGATTCCTTTTCCATAATACATCTGAAACGATAATCTCCTTTCATCTGAAGCTGCTGTCCCACGAATAGCATTATCCATAAGATTTCCCACTATTATACTTATATCAAATAATTCTTCCCCTATATGATTCGGTATTTCTACAGAAATCTCCGGATTTTCAATTACTGATTTCGAATCTTCCAAAATATAATTCAGCAGATTATTCATATTACGGTTTTCTGTATATAAATGATGACATAAGGCTGTTCCGGCTATATTCTCCATTTGTTTCAGATACGATAGAATCTCTTCATTTCCTCCCGTTTTTGCCATTGCCCCTATTGTTGTAAGATGGTGCTTGTAATCATGATGTATCTTATTCAGCCTGTCCTGTGATTTCATCATCATCTCCAGTTCTTTTGCATACTGGCTCATCTGAATTTTCATCTCTTCCTGTTTTGCTGTTTCAATATAACTTTTCTGAACCTCATCGTGCAGATAGAAAATAAACACATTGATAAACAGTAAGAATAATACAATCGTAGACCGCACACCTCTTCTGTCTGGCAGCAATATCCTGATACAGACTATAATGCTGATCACCGGGACAGAAAGCATAGCAAGCCAATGACGGTTCTTTATATAATAACTTCTCTTTACACCTACTTTTCTTTCAATAATGACTTCCAGTAAAAAGAATATAAAATTTCCCATTACAATAGTTCCCGGTCCCATGTGATGATGCACCGGATTTCTTGCTACCGCATACCGTTGAAAGAACACGATTGGAATCCCATCACATAAAATTCCCATAATATATACCATAAGTGTATTCCAGACATGATGTTGCCAGTCTGCCTGATATGCCACTGTTATAATTAACAGAGCTATCAGCTCAAAGATCAGATCTCCGTACATCGTTCCCCACTGCATGCTTCCCCAGCATGAAAGCAGATATGCACAAAAATATGCAAATAGCTTTTGTGTATCCTCATTTTTTGGATACAGGATGGTATTGTAACGGAACACAGTATAAATCCAGAATAATTTACTTGTCAGATAAGTGATCAAATGGATATTCATAATCTTTTCTTCTCCGTTTGTAATAGTCTTTCCCTGACCTTCTTGCGATTTGCTTTACTGATACTGAGACGTGTCTTGTCTTTCATAACCACGTTGTCATATTCGTAATGCTCCACGTGTTCCATATTGATGAGATAGGACTTGTGAATCAGTAAGAAATATTCTTCTGTTACATCCGCTACATCCTTTAATTTTCCTCGATATTCATATTCTTTTTCCGATGTCACGATATGTACTCTTTTTCCCAGACTATAAAAATACAGGATCTTGTCATAAGAAATCTTGTGGATTCCTTTTGTATCCGTATATTCAAATATTTTCTTCCGTTCTTTTAACAGTTCCCGTAATTCACCTATCACCCGGAAAAGTTCTTCCTCTCGGATCGGCTTTACAAGAAAATCAAATGGATGAATGCGGAATAATTTCATAGCATATTCCTGATATGTTGAAATATAGGTAATCTGCAGTTCTTTTCCATAATTTTTCTTTCGTATCTCCGTTCCGATATCAATTCCATTCTCATGTTCCAGACAAATATCAAGGAATAACATATCGTAGGATTCTTCTTCCAGCCTGTTAAGAAGCTGCTCCGCAGAATAGTATATTTCTACAGAGATCTGGCAGTCATTCGCTTTTCCATAATGGAACAACTTCTGTTCTAACCAATTACACAGGATGATATCATCATCACAGATTGCAAGTTCCAGCATATTTTCTCACCCTCAGTCTTTCGTAACACGACAAATAGGGAAAAGAATCCCCTTCAATTCTTTTCCCGAATGGACATCACTAATTTTGTGTCATTTTTCCGATGCAACAGCACCACTTCCTTTGCTGTCTTATTTTGTCCTCTATATAATAAACACTTGAACAAGAAAAAACTGTCGCCATTTTATAATTTATTTATACTTTTTATAATTTATTTATATTTTATCCAAATATAACAGCGATAACTAATAATGTCACCCCCTGCATTATTCTTTTTATTTTTAGCGTCATTTGATAAAACATCAACGTTTTTGATGGCAAAAAGGGAACCTGCAAAACCAGATTCCCTTTAAAATACATGCTCTTCTCTAAAAGGATGATAAATCCACCATCCTCTG
>OLPF01002096.1_pt1 | contig 14091 bp, 15 predicted proteins | sample 1673121 | NCBI WGS metagenome assembly OLPF01 (sample SAMEA3136756, study PRJEB25190) | human gut metagenome | reverse complement strand
TCGCGCATTAAAAGTAACTTTAGATTAAGGAATACACCAAAATATATCTTCTTTGCGCAAAATTTTACAGTTAAATTCAACTACAAACTCCTAATTTTATGCATACGAAAAATAAGAATAAAATACCAATATTTGCATATAATAGTATTATTATCCAATAATAGGAGAGTGCAGATGAAAGACAAGTTTATTCAAGAATTAAAGTTAGAAGAAAAAACAGTGGAAGAACAAGATACAGAACTAATGAAAAGTGTAATAAAAGCAAAGTTAGAACTAGATATTGCAACAAAGAATTTTGAACAAGCAGATGATGAGCTGATTGACTATTATACGTATCAAATAAAAGCAAATCAAGCCAAATTAGATTATTTATTAAAAAAAGTAAAACATAAATCTTTAGCATTAGACATGATAGAAGAAATTAAATTGCGAATGTATGAAAATGAAGCAATTTAGAAAAAGAATAATCATATTTGTCCTAAAATCATCATAATTATGTACTAACAAGTTAGGGAGATGATGTTTTTAAATGGACACAAATACGATTGTTACCTATTTAGCCTGTATTGCATTTTTATTTATATTTGGTAAAGTTTTTGCAATACCACTCATTAAAATAATTAAATTAATGGTGAATTCAATTTTTGGTGCTATATTAATTTGGCTAATTAATTTAGTGGGAGCTAACTTTCAATTTCATATAGGAATGAATATCATAACAGCTATTTTCGTTGGAATATTGGGACTACCAGGAGCCATTCTATTAATTGTATTGAAGTTATTATTATAGAAATAATATTTAAGTTACCAATTTAAATTTTTAATGTAATAAAATCCCCTCGAAAGACCGAGGGGATTTTTAAGGAGTATTATGAAACTCGCAATGTACAGGTACCCTCATTGTACCAAATGGTTTGTACATTCAAACACGCTGTTTGGCTGAGCAACTTTTGGAACTTTTGAACGTCAAATGGTACACTAAACTCTACATGGATTCCTCTACTGTACTTAGAAATCTTGCAGAAATAGCAAGCTTGGATAAAGTAACGATAGAAGAACGAATAGAGCTGATATCCTTTGATCTGTGGGTTTTTAATAATCACATTGTACATAGTTGTTTTTTTCCTTTGTTTCATGGAAAATCTACTCCTTTGTTATTTGTACCACAAGGGTACTTTAATATATATATTATAACATATTTTGTAAAAAAATACAAATCTATTCTACCGTTACGGACTTTGCTAGATTTCTAGGTTTATCTACATCCAATCCTTTTTCCTTTGAAATGTAATAAGCAAGTAATTGCAGAGGTACTACAGAAAGAACAGGAGAAATAAAAGGATGAGTATTTGGAATATTCAAAATAGTATCATAACTATTTGGTAATTCCAAATTAGTAACAACAATTGTTTTAGCACCACGAGTAATAACCTCTTGAATATTACTAATAGACTTTTCAACTAAAGAAGCATCTGTTAAAATAGAAATAACAGTAACACCATCTTCAATCAGAGCAATTGGTCCATGTTTTAATTCACCGGCAGCATAAGCTTCTGAATGAATATAAGAAATTTCTTTTAACTTTAAAGAACCTTCTAATGCAGCATTATAATCAGTTCCTCTACCTAAGAAAAACATATCTTTTTGGTTGCAAATTTGTTTAGCTAATTTTTGAATAATTGGTGAGCAACTTTTTAATGTATTTTCTATTTTTTCAGAAAGTTCAAACATTTCTTTTCTTAATTTTTCAATCATATCTGAATGTAATTCTAATATTTCAGCAAAATACATTGCTAAGATGCATAATAATACTACTTGAGAGGTATAAGCCTTTGTAGAAGCTACAGCTATTTCTGGACCGGCATGTGTATAGATGGTGTAATCTGCTTCTCTGGTAATAGAACTACCAATTACATTAGATATAGCAAGTGTTTTAGCACCTTTTTGCTTTGCCAGTTTTAAAGCAGCAATTGTGTCAGCTGTTTCTCCAGACTGACTAATATAAATTGCTAAAGTTTTATTATCAATAATAGGATCTCTATAGCGAAATTCAGAAGCAATGTCTACTGTTACAGGAATATGACAGAGTTTTTCAATTGCATTTTTTCCAACAAGACCAGCATGCATTGCAGTACCACAAGCAACAATATAAATTTGATTAATAGAAGATAAGTATTCCTTAGAAATAGCAATATCATCAAAATTACATTTTTGTCCTGGTACTAACCTAGAACCAATTGTTTCCCTAATAGCACGAGGCTGCTCAAAAATTTCTTTTAACATATAGTCTTCATAACCATCTTTTTCAGCAGAAGTTGCATCCCATTCAATATTTTTGATTTCTTTGTTAATAGAATTTAAATCTTTATCAAAAAAACAGATTTTATCTTGATAAATTTCTACAAATTCCAAATCATTTAGTAAATAAAAATCTTTTGTGAAAGAAAGAATAGCTGGAATATCAGAACTAATATAATTTTCAGCTTCTCCTTTTCCAATTACTAAAGGACTGTCTTTTCTTACTACAATTAATCTGTCTGGATAAAGCTTGCAAATTACTTCAATTGCAAAACTTCCTTTTAGGTCGCAACAAGCGCTTTTTACAGCACGTAAAAATTTAGCATTATCATTTTGTGTATCTTTTGTAAAATAATAATGAATTAAATTAGGAATAACTTCTGTATCTGTTTGAGATAAAAAGTAATATCCTTGTTTGGTTAAAAATTCTCTTAATTCCGTGTAATTTTCAATAATGCCATTGTGAACAATACTAAAGGTTTTAGAATTATCCATATGAGGGTGAGAATTAATGGCAGAAGGAGCACCATGTGTTGCCCAACGTGTATGGGCAATACCAAGGGTTCCTTTTAATTGATTAATCTCTGGAATATTTTCTAAAGAAGATACTCTTCCTTTATTTTTTACCATAGAGATTTTATTTTCTTCTAAAGTAGAAATACCAGCAGAGTCATACCCCCTATATTCTAATTTTAAAAGACCATTTATTAAAATGGGTTTAGCTTGTTTTTTTCCTATGTATCCTACAATTCCACACATAAATATAAGTTCCTCCTTAAAATTTAAATTGAGAACTTAAAAGTAATGGGAACAAAATTTACCAAGAACTTCCAAATAATGGAAAAATAAATTTCCCCTTATAAAGTTACTAGAACCTGCTTTGTTCTATAACATTACTGTTATTTTTTTACAAGTTCTTTTATGGTAGTAACGTTACCATAGAGCCATCCGCCGAATCTTTCGATAAGCTCTTTCCTCGTCAACAGTTATTAAATACTGTCCAGGCGCTTTAAAAAAATAAACTCCTTTCTAAAAAACTTTTAAATTCTACATACTGTAATATATTACAGCATAATATAAAATGTTGCAAGTATAACAAAATAAAATTCACAAAATGAACACAAAGAATATTCATTACTTTTTCAAAATTCTAAGAAAAGAAAACAGGGAAAAAAGAAAAAATGTGAATTTATGGAATTGCACTTTATGTAGCACTGTAATGCTGGTAGAAATATAATGAGATGATATAAGAATTTATAACTAATTAGAGGAATTTACAATAAATGTATAATTTTTGGAAAATAAGCAAAAAATATTTTTAATTACATTAAGTAAGGAGAGATATTTTTTTGTTTATGAAAAATAAAGAATTAAATATAAAAGGGGCATTGTTAGATAAACAAAGTTTGTGTTATTTTTTAGAGAAATTAGCATCTAGTCAAGTACCACAAAATTTTTCAAGTAAAGGTACGTACCCAATTACTACCTTAAAAAATGATTTTCATTTTATTTTAGAAACATATACACTTTTACAAGAACATATGAAATTAAATATTTTAATTCATCCAGCAGGAGAATGGCTACTGGATAATTTTTATGTAATTGAAGAAATAACAAAAACAATAGAAAAAGAATTAACTTTAAAAAAATATGTAAATTTAGTGGGAATTACCAATGGAAATTGGAAGGGATTTGCAAGAATTTATTTATTAGCTAGTCACATTATTGCTTATACAGATGGAAAAATAGAAGAACAGGATTTAAAAGATTTTCTAATGGCATATCAAAGTAAAAAAACATTAACAATGGAGGAAATTTGGTGTTTTCCTATTTTCTTACAAATTGCGATTATACAAAATATCCGAGAAATTTGCGAGAACATTTATGCAAGTCAAATTCAAAAATATAAAGTAGAAAGTATAATTGAAAGACTGGTAGATAAAAAAGAAACACTTACATTTCAATCTAAGGTAGTTGCCAGAGAACAACTAAAAGAACATATGAAATATCCTTTTATTGAATATATGTCATATAAATTAAAACGTTATGGAAAAAAGGCTAGCATTTATTTAGATATTTTGGAAGAACAAGTAAATAAAATGGGAGCAAGTATATCAGAAATTATTAAAAAAGAACATTTTGATATTGCAGTAAATAAAGTAGCAATTGGAAATTTAATTACTAGTTTAAAAGAAATGAGCCGAATAGATTTTTTAGAAATTTTTGAATCAATTAATGGTGCAAATGAGATTTTAAAACAAGACCCAGCAGGTATTTACGAAAAAATGGACTACAAAACCAAAAATTATTATAGAGAAATAATCAACAAAATTTATAAAAAGACAAAAATATCAGAAGTTTATATAGCTAAAACAATTTTAAAAATGGCACAACAAGAAAAAGAAAAACTAGAGCAAAATAATATAGAAGAAAAAGATTCTATGGATTTTAATTTAGAAAGGGAAATATGTACAAGGGACGAAAAAAAAACTCATATTGGATATTTTTTATTAGAAGATAGAAATGCTTTATATAAAAATTTAGATACCAATATAAAGGAGCTAACAAAAAAACAAAAAGCAAAGTTATATGTACAAATAAATTATGTACTCTCTTTTATATTAACAATTGCTATTGGTATTATACTTTATAGAAAAAGTAATATGGGCATAGCACTTCTTTTAGGAATTTTAGCATATATACCAGTGACACAAATTATAATGAAAATTTTGGACTATATTTTATTAAAAGTAACAAAGCCAACCTTAATTCCTAAAATGGACTGCAATAAAGGAATAGAAGAAAAAGCTGCTACATTTGTTGTGATTCCTACCATTATAACAAGTACAAAAAAAGTAGAAGAATTAGTTCATAAATTAGAAGTTTATTATTTAGCTAATAAAAGTAATAATTTATATTTTGCTATATTAGGAGATGCAAGTTCTCGGTAAGAATGAAGAAGAAAAATATGATAAAGAAATTGTAAAATGGGGAGAACAAAAAATAAAAGAACTAAACAAAAAATACCCATTGGAGAAATTCCCAAGATTTCATTTTTTATATCGAAAAAGAAAATGGAATCCAAGTGAAAAGCTTTTTTTAGGCTGGGAACGTAAAAGAGGATTATTAACAGAGTTTAATCAATTTTTACTAGAGCCAAAAACAAATGACTTTAGGAGCAATACCATATTAGAAAGCTTAAATCGATTACCAACTATCCAATATGTTATTACTTTAGATGCAGATACTAATTTGGTATTAAACTCTGGCTTAGAGCTTATTGGTGCTATGGAGCATATTTTAAACAAACCAATCATAGAAAATGGTGTGGTAACTCGGAGGACATGGTTTGATACAACCACGTGTGGGAGTGGATTTACAAAGTAGTTTTCAAAGCGAATTTTGTAGAATTTTTGCAGGTATAAGTGGAACAGATATGTATACAAATGCAATATCTGATGTATATCAGGACAATTTTGATGAAGGAATTTTTACGGGAAAGGGAATTTATAATTTAAGGGTTTTTCATGAAGTTTTAAAAAATCAAATCCCAGAAAATACAGTGTTAAGTCATGACTTGCTAGAAGGAAGCTATTTAAGATGTGGATTAGCAAATGATATTTTATTATTAGATGGATATCCTTCCAAGTATAATAGTTTTATGACACGACTTAGTAGATGGACAAGAGGAGATTGGCAAATTATTGGTTGGTTAAGAAAATTTATTTCTAAACCACATCAAGAAATAAAACAAAAAAATCCTTTAAATTTTCTTTCTAAATTTAAAATAATAGACAATTTACGAAGAAGTTTATTACCGGTTAGCACAATAACACTACTACTAGTAGCACTTTGCCTAAAAGCAGTTTATCAGTTTCATGTAGGGTATTTGGTAGTACTGGCTTTAATAGCAGAATTTATTCCTACTATTGTTGCACTAATTGATTATATTATTTTTAAAAAAGAGTTAGAAGAAGGATATATTAATGCTAATAAAAACTTTATGCCATTTGCCAATGGTGTGTTTTTTGCTATTTATAGAGGAGGATTAGAATTTGCTTTTCTACCACATAGAGCTTATTGTTTATTACAAGCAATAGTAAAAACAATTTATCGTTTAACTATTTCTAAACAGAATATGCTAGAATGGACAACAGCAGAAGAAGCAGAAAAATTAGCAAAAACAGATATTGTATCCTATTATAAACAAATGGTAAGCAATGTAATAATAGGTGTTGTTTTTATCATTCTATCAATTGCCTTTACTAATTCTATAGGTTGGCTAATATTTACTTATTTCTTGGGAATATTGTGGATAATTGCGCCAAGTATTGCATACAAAATAAGTATTCCAAAAACAAAAATACCAAAGGTGAATTTCCTTTCAGAAGATCAAAAAAAACATTTGTTAGAAATTGCAGAAAAAACTTGGAACTTCTTTTCTGAGAATATGAATAAAGAAAACAATTATTTACCACCAGATAATTATCAAGAAGATAGAAAAGAAAAAGTTGCACCAAGAACATCTCCAACGAACATTGGACTTGGACTTTTAGCAATTATTTCTAGTATTGATTTAAAATTAATTAATTTTGAACAAGGAATTCGTTTATTTTATAACGTAATTCATACCATTGAATATTTGCCAAAATGGAATGGACATTTATATAATTGGTACAATACAAACACATTAGAAGTGATGATACCAAAATATGTATCTTCTGTAGATAGTGGCAACTTTGCTGGATATTTACTAGTAGCAAAACAATTCTTAATAGAAAGTTTGGAGACAGGAAGTGGAAATTCGGAAAATAATAAAATAGTAACAGAATTATTAGAAAAGGTAGAAAAAATAATTCAACGAACTGATTTTTCAAAATTATATGATGAAAAGAAAAGATTATTTTCTATTGGCTTCCATTGTGATGAAAACAAATTAACAGATTCATATTATGACTTATTGGCTTCAGAAGCAAGACAAACAAGTTTAGTTGCTATTGCCAAAAAAGATGTTTTACCAAAGCATTGGGCAAATTTAAGTCGAACACTAACAACTTTGCATAAATATAAAGGGCTTGTTTCTTGGTCTGGAACAGCTTTTGAATATTTAATGTCTAATGTAAATGTAAAAAAATATGAAGGAAGTCTTTTAGATGAGTCTTGCAAATTTATGCTGATGTGTCAACAACAGTATTGCCAAAAATTGCGGAATTCCTTGGGGAATTTCAGAGGCAGCATTTAATTTAAAGGATTTAAATAATAATTACCAGTATAAGGCCTTTGGAATACCTTGGTTAGGTTTAAAAAGAGGGTTAGCAGATGAGATGGTAGTTTCTAGTTATGGAAGTATGTTAGCATTACCAGATGTTCCAAATGAAGTAATGGAAAATTTAAAGCTTTTAGAACAAGACAATGTTTTAGGGAAATACGGACTATATGAAGCAATCGATTACACACCAATAAGACAAAAAAACGGAGAAAAATCTAGTGTTGTAAAAACTTATATGGCACATCACCAAGGACTAATATTAGCTTCTATTAACAATTTATTTAAAGATAACATTTTACAGAAAAGATTTATGAAAAATCCCGAAATAGAAGCAGTTGATATTTTACTACAAGAAAGAATGCCAACAAATGCTATTTTAACAAAAGAGAAAAAAGAAAAGGTAGAAAAAATTAAGCAGACTAAGCAAGATTCTTATGGAGGAAGAATTTATACCAAAATAGAAGAAAACAAAATAAATGTTAATGTAATAGCTAATGATAATTATACAATTTGTATGGATCAAAATGGAAAAGGATTTAGTAAATATAAAAATATTTTAGTCAATCGATTTAAACAAACAGCAGATTATGAGCAAGGAATATTCTTTTATATTAAAAATATTAAATCAAAAAGAATATGGTCATTAGCAAGATTAAAATTTTTGAACAAACCAGATAAATACAAGATAAGCTTTTTCCCAGACTCTAATCAAATTGATAGAATAGATGGAAATATTCAATCTAAAATGAAGGTAACAGTTGCACCAAACGAGCCAGTAGAAATTAGAACAATTCAATTAAGTAATTTAGGAAATCAAGAAGAAGTATTGGAAGTTTCTGCTTATTTAGAACCAGTATTATCTACCATGACACAAGATTATGCTCATCCTATTTTTAATAACTTATTTTTGAATTTTGAATATATACAAGAATTAAATACTATTTTAGTAAGAAGAAAAAAACGTGCTATTCAGGAAAAAGATATGTATTTGGCAATTAATTTGAATTCCAGAGAATATTTAATTGGAGATATTGAATATGAAATTGACAAAGCAAAACTAAATGGAAGAGGCAACATAAATGTACCAAATATGATTGCTAATTCAAAACCATTTTCAAATCAAACAGGTTCTAATACAGAACCAGTTGTTGCTATTAGAGCAAGTGTAAAAATAGCACCAAAAGCACAAACGAATCTTAATTTAATTTTAGCAGTATCTGAAAGTAAAGAGGAAGTACTTCAACTAGTTGAAAAATATAAAAGTGAAGAAGGAATTAAACAAGTTTTTGAATTGTCTCGTGCTAGATTGGAAGCGGAAAATAGATATTTAGAAATTAGTATGGAAAATGAACAAACTTATCAAAAGTTATTAGGATATTTGTTATTCCAAAATCATTTAAAATCTTTATATGTTAAAAAATTGCCAAAAGAGCAGTATATACAAGACAATTTGTGGAAGTATCGGAATATCAGGAGACAATCCAATGATTTTAGTAAAAATTAAAGATGTAAATGATTGTGATATAATTACAGAACTACTAAAAGCAAAAGAATTCTTTAATATGAAAAATATAGCAGTAGATATTATTATTTTAAATGAAGAAAAAAATGTTTATGAACAATATGTAAAAGAAAAAATAGAAGCAGAAATATTCAATAAACATTTAGAATATTTAATCAATCAAAATAATGGTATTTTTATTTTAAAATCAAATGAGATGGAAAAAAAAGATATTAGGACATTATTTTTTAGAGCCAATATTATGTTAGATGCAAGTAAAGGCAATATACGGAAGCCAATTGGAAGAAGATGAAGAAGAATATGAACAAAAAAATAAAAAAATAGGAATTGAAAATCCAAACATTATTGTAGCAAAGGACGAGGTTTACAACCCTATTAATTTAAAGGTAGAGGATTTAAACTATTATAACGAATATGGAGGATTTCAAAAAAATACAAATGAGTATGTTTTAAAAATAGGAAGAAGAGATAAACTTCCAACAGTATGGAGTCATATATTAGCAAATGAAACTTTTGGAACAGTGGTTACTGAAAACATGGGAGGATTTACTTGGTGTCAAAACAGTAGATTAAACCGCATAACTGCTTGGGACAATTCTCCTTATCAAGACATTCCATCAGAGATTATTTATATAAAGGATAAAGAAACTGGAAAAGTATGGTCAACCAGCAATTTTATTACAGAGGAAAGTGATTGCGAAGTTATTTATGGTTTTGGCTATGCACAATATACAAATATTTGTAATGACATTATAAGTACAACACAAATATTTGTACCACAAAATAACAATATAAAAGTAAATATACTAAAACTAAAAAATACAATAGCAGGAAAGAGAAACTTAAAATTAATATATTATATTAAACCTGTTTTAGATGAAGATGAAATAAAGTCAAATGGTTTTATTGGAATAGAAAAAGAAAAAAATATGATTTACGCTAAAAATTATGGGGCAAAAGACTTTGAAGGTGTTGCTTATATAGGAGCAAGTCAAGATATTGTATCTTACACAGGAAATAAAGAATTCTTTTTAGGAAATAGTACAATTAAAAATCCAGAAGGTATTCACAAAGTAACATTAGATAACCATTGTGGATTAGGAACAAATTCTTGTATAGCATTTGAACTAGCAATTGAGCTAGACGGCTTTGAAAGTAAAGAAATTAGTATCTATATAGGGCAGGAAAAAACATTATTAGAAGCAAAGGAAGTGGCAGAAAAATATTCTCAAATAGAGCAGTGCTATGAAGAACTAAAAAATATAAAACAATATTGGTATGAATTATTAAATAGAATACAAGTAAAAACATCAATTGAATCTATGAATATTATGTTAAATGGATGGGCAGTATACCAAACAATTTGTAGTAGACTGTTAGGAAAAACAGGATATTATCAATCTGGAGGAGCTATTGGTTTTCGAGACCAGTTACAAGATACCATAGGCATTAAATATATTGATGATACATGGATGAAAAGACAAATATTAATTGCTGCTGCACATCAATTTATAGAAGGAGATGTTTTACACTGGTGGCATAATGAAACCAAAAGAGGAATTAGGACAAAGTTTTCAGATGACTTATTGTGGTTACCATATGTAGTTTCTGAGTATATAGAGCTTACAGGAGAAGATAAAATATTAGAAGAAGAAGTACCCTATTTACAAGGAGAAATTTTGCAAGAAAATCAAGATGAAAAATATGATTTATATTTGCCATCTCCTGTTGAGGGAACAATTTATGAACATTGCAACAAAGCAATTGAAAGAAGCTTAGCCTTTGGAGAACAAGGCTTACCCAAAATTGGCACAGGTGACTGGAACGATGGATTTAGTACAGTAGGAAACAAAGGAAAAGGGCAAAGCGTATGGTTAGGATTTTTCTTATATAATGTACTACAAAGAATGCTTCCAATATGTGAGAAAAAAGGTGATCAAGAAAGATTTATGTTATACCAAAAAAAGATGGAGGAATTACGAAAAGCATTAAATACTATTGGATGGGATGGCAGATGGTATAGAAGAGCATTTACAGATGAGCGGACAAATTTTAGGAAGCGTAGAAGCAGACGAATGTAAAATAGATAGTATTAGTCAAAGTTGGGCAACAATTTCAGGTGCAGGAGATAATGACAAAAAATATATTTCTATGGAAAACTTGGAAAACTACTTGGTAGACAAAGAACATCAAATTATTAAACTTTTGGATCCACCATTTGAGAAAGGCTCTATAGAACCAGGGTATATAAAAAGCTATTTACCTGGGGTAAGAGAAAATGGAGGACAATACACACATGTGTGTTGTTGTTAATGCCAGTTTTTGAAAAATATTGATACTCTTAAAATTTGTATATCAAAATACTTAAAAAATGTATATTGATATCGAAGAATACATATTGAATAAATTTATAAAATTTTGATAACATTTGACAAATGGATAAAAAAATGCTAAAATATTACTATAATATGAATAAAATATAAAAATAATCATAAAATAGTAATAAAGAGGTGAGAAAAATGAATTGCTATAATATGGTGTTAGAATATATAAATAAGAATGAAAAAGGAATACCAATTTTTATTGAAGAAATCAAAGAATACATTATTAAATTCTATAATGAAAAAGACAAAGAAAAAGTTTTCAATAATGTTAAAGCAATTTTAAATAGAATGAATAAAGAAGGCATAATAGAAACAGCATATAAAGGAATTTATTATATTCCTAATGAAAACATATTTGGAAAGATGTTGTTAGGAAATAGAAAAATCATTCAATATAAATATATAATGGACAAAGATGGAAATATTAAAGGATATGTCACTGGAGCAAAGCTTTTTAATGAGGCACATTTAACTACACAAGTTCCAAACATTATAGACATTGCAACAAATGAATGTAAGAACTTTAATAAATATGCAAACAAGAACTTAAATGTTATAATTAGAAAACCAAAAATAGAGATAAACAATGAGAATTATAAGTATTTGCAGTTATTTGACTTAATAGAGAATAAAGACAATATAGGAATTGAAGTAGATAATCCAGATGAAATAATTTATAATTTCATTGAAGAGAATGATTTAGATTTTGAAAAGATAATTAAATATGCTATGGATACAAAAAGTAGAACAGTCATAAACAAAATACTTGTCCTAGCAAGATAGGAGATGAAAATGAATTTACATTTAAACAAAGAACTATTTAGAGAGTTTATAGATAACTTAAATACAAGAACTGGTATTGATTCTGATATTATTGAAAAAGATTATTATGTATGTACAATATTGAAAGAATTATCAAAAAATCAAGATGAGTTGCAGGCATACTTTAAAGGTGGAACAGCAGTTTATAAAATATTAGATACAATGAATAGATTTTCAGAAGATATAGACTTAACAGTAAAAGTTCTTCCTGAACAATCAAATACCAAAAATAAAAATAGACTAAAAGAGTCAGCTCTAGGTTATAAAATTGAAGGACTAAAATTATCAAAAGAAGAGTGTATTGATAATAAAGGCAGTGTTACAGGAATATACAGATACAATTCTATTTATGATACTAGCAAAGATCCACTACATAGAGCAGGAATTATACAAGTAGAAGCAACATCTTTTACTGTTAGTGAGCCATATAAAAGATATAATATTGAGCCACTTATATATAAACTAGCCAATGAAAATGAAAGAAAAATATTAAAAGAGCAATTTGGAATATCAAATTTTGATATAAACATTATTAAGCTAGAAAGAATGTTTATAGATAAAGTTTTTGCAGCAGAGTTTTATTATATTAGAAATATGTATAAAGATACATCAAAGCATTTATATGATATTACAATACTAGCAAAAACAAAAGAAATCAAAGAATTGTTACAAAATAAAGAAGAATTAAAACAGTTAATTTCATATAAAAGACAAGAAGAAAGCATTAGAAAAGGTGGAATTGATGCTAATATAAAAATAAAAGATTTTACATATTTGAACCAAGACTTTAATGAGGAATTATTAAAGGAATTTGAAAATATGCAAAACAAATATGTATTAAATGATAAATACAAAATAGAAATCAGTGAAGTAAAGAATACTTTAAATGAAATAATAAACAATAAAAATATTGTATAGACGAAATAAAAGAAGGAGATGTATATGAATTATAATTTTTGGGGATTAGATATAACAATGTGTTTTGGAAAAGATTGTCCAATAAAAAATGATTGTATAAGATATGTAGCAAAACCAGAAAAATATCAAAGCTATTTTGAGGAAAGTCCATATAATGATGGAAAATGTACTTGTTATAGGGATTATAGAGAATATGATGAAAAATATATAAAAGAAAATTTTTTGAAATGTAGATAGAAGAGGAGCAAATAATATGGAAATAAATGAAATAGTGGAAAAATTAAAATATTACACAGAAGATTTACCAAAAGAGGCATTAAAAGAAGCAATTAAACATAAAGAAGAAATAACACCAAAATTACTAGAACTGTTAGAATATACAAAGAATAATCTAGAAAAAATTTATTATGAAGAAGACGAGTTTTTTGGCTATATTTATGCTATATTTTTACTTGCAGAATTTAAAGAACAAAAAGCTTTTCCTTATTTAATAGATTTAATAAATAGAGATAAAAAAGAAAATGAAGATATAGTTGATTATATTATAGGAGATGACTATCCCGAATATTTACCAAGACTTTTAGCAAGTACATACAATGGAGATGACAAAGCGTTATTTGATATAATTGAAAATACTGATTTAAATGAATTTGTAAGAAGTAGTGTACTTCAAACTTTTGCAATTTTATATCTTAATGGTATAAAAGAGAGAGATTTTATTGTAACTTATTTTAAGAAATTACTAGAAGATAAAAAACAGGAAGATACTTCATATTTGTATAAAGAGATTTTTGTAGAAACAAATTTGTAGCAGAATATAAAGATTTAGGAGAACAATATATAATATCTGCCAAAGTGCATAGAGATGAACAAACACC
>OLPF01002091.1_pt1 | contig 14128 bp, 9 predicted proteins | sample 1673121 | NCBI WGS metagenome assembly OLPF01 (sample SAMEA3136756, study PRJEB25190) | human gut metagenome | reverse complement strand
TCCGGAAGCAAACTTTGAAGACATGGCAATGGATTTCATGGATATCCGTAAGAGAATTTACACATTCCCGAAAATGGGTAAAAAAGCATACTTCATTGCCGTACCGACATCTTCCGGTACAGGTTCCGAGGTAACACCTTTTGCTATCATCACAGACAAAGAAACAGGAATCAAATGGCCACTGGCTGACTATGAGCTGATGCCTGATATGGCAATCGTTGATACAGATAATATGATGAGCGCACCGAAAGGACTGACAAGCGCTTCCGGTATCGATGTTATGACACATGCGATCGAGGCATATGTTTCCATGATGGCATCTGACTACACAGACGGACTTGCACTTCGTGCCATCAAACTGGTATTTGATTATCTGCCGAGAGCATACAGAGACGGTAATGATGTAGAGGCAAGAGACCACATGGCAAACGCGTCCTGCATGGCAGGTATGGCATTTGCAAATGCATTCCTCGGAGTAAATCACTCTCTGGCTCACAAACTGGGTGCTTTCCATCACATTCCTCACGGAATCGCAAATGCTCTGGTACTTACAGATGTTATGCGTTACAATGCAGAAGAAGTTCCGACCAAGATGGGTACTTTCCCACAGTATCAGTATCCGAAGACACTGGCTCGTTATGCTGAAATCGGACGTTTCGTGGGGCTGACAGGAAAAGACGATAATGAAGTATTTGAAAAACTTCTGGAGAAACTGGAAGAACTCAAAAAGATCATCGAGATCAAACCTACGATCAAAGATTACAACGTAGATGAAAAGTACTTCCTTGAGACTCTGGATGAGATGAGCGAACAGGCTTTCAACGACCAGTGCACCGGCGCAAACCCGAGATATCCACTGATTGCAGAGTTGAAAGAAATCTATCTGAAAGCATACTACGGTAAATAAGCAGGATAAGCCTTCCTTTTTTCCATAAAAATATTATAAGCAGCAACAGCCCCGGCGTTACAGGAACGTGATGCCGGGGCTGTTGCTTTAATAACAGGAGATATATTGTAACAAAATTAAGAATCTATGTATTGCAAGTGGCAGGATATGGGTGTTACAATAAACACCAATGACAATGTTAATATAAACAGAGTACTTATATACTGACTTTTTGGAGTTATATATAAGAAAAAAGCAACAGCTTCAGGAGGCATGATTATTGAAACATAATGAAAACACAAAATACGTGAAACTTGGTATCACAGGCGCTGCCGTTCTGGCATTTGGATTTGCAACAGCATATATCCTGAGTCAAAGTGCAAATATTGCGGCAGGTATCCGGGTTGTATTCAACATTTTGAAACCGTTCCTGTACGGCGCACTGATCGCCTATATCCTTGCACCGATGTGCAACCGGATGGATGAACGCTTTCTGAAATGGTTTCCGAATGCGACAGAGAAAAAGAAAAAGGGGCTGAAATTTCTGTCTATTGCAATTGCGGTTATTCTTGCTGTAACGGTTGTGGTATTGTTGATCATTCTGATCCTTCCGCAGGTATGGGACAGTACAGTGAGGCTTATCCGTATCCTTCCGGCACGAGTTTCCTATGCGAACCGTATGATCGATCAATTACTGAAAGATCAGCCGGAATTGCAGAATTATTTTAATCATTTTTCATCTCAGATTGAAAGTGGACTGAATGATATTCTGAGTGCCAATTCCAGTATGATGCAGACAATTCAGGGAATTATTAACAATATTACTGTACAGCTGATCGAGGTTTTGAGCGTATTCAAGAATATGTTCCTTGGATTTCTGATCGCAGTATATCTTCTTGCAAGCCGCAAGCTTTTTGGCGCACAGGCGAAGCTTCTGCTTTATGGTGTTTTCCCGAATAAATGGGCAAAGATCATCGAAGAAGAGGTTCGTTATACAGATAAGATGTTTAATGGATTTTTTGTCGGAAAGATCATTGACTCTGCAATCATCGGTCTGATCTGCTTTGCGGGAACAACTCTGCTGGGATTTGAATCCGCTGCATTTATCAGTGTTGTGATCGGAGTGACGAACATTATTCCATTTTTCGGGCCGTTTATCGGGGCAATCCCATGTGCATTATTACTGCTTCTGGGAACTCATCCGTGGGATGCTCTGTATTTCCTGATATTTATTGTGATTCTGCAGCAGATTGATGGAAATATCATTGGACCGAAGATTCTTGGAAATACAACGGGTGTATCCAGTTTCTGGGTATTGTTTTCCATCCTTTTATTCGGAGGTCTCTGGGGAATTGTCGGTATGGTGATCGCGGTTCCGCTCTTTGGTGTCATTTATGATATTGTACGTAAGCTTACTGCACGTGGACTGGAACGAAATCAGCGGGAAGACATACTGCAGGAATACAATGAAGAATTTCATGAGAAAAAAGAAGAGACGAAGAAGAAATCAAAGCCTTCTGTCAGTGATAAAATCAATAAACAGATTAATGAGTACATTAATAAAAATGTAAATAATAAATAAGATATACGAAAGAAAACCCCATGGGCAGATTGCTCATGGGGTTTTATGCGCTCTAAAATACTGTTTTTGATTTTGCTCAGAGAAATTACTGTTTACGGAAAGCAGCACGTTTTCTTTCTCTTGGATCAAGGATTCTCTTACGGATACGGAGACTTTCCGGTGTTACCTCAAGAAGTTCATCCTGATCGATGAATTCAATTGCCTGCTCCAGACTGAGAACTCTCGGAGGTGTCAGCTTCAGAGCTTCATCAGCGGAGGAAGAACGTGTATTAGTCAGATGCTTGGTTTTGCAGACATTCAGCTCGATGTCTTCGGCCTTACCATTCTGTCCGATAACCATACCGCTGTATACTTTTTCTCCAGGACCTACAAAGAGTGTTCCACGATCCTGAGCGGAGAACAAACCGTAAGCAACTGCCTCACCGGATTCGAATGCAATCAGAGATCCCTGCTTACGATACTGGAAATCTCCCTTGTATGGTGCATATCCGTCAAATGTGGTATTCAGGATACCGGTACCCTTGGTAGAAGTAAGGAACTCACCACGGAAACCGATCAGACCACGGGACGGGATATGGAACTCAAGACGTACGGAGCCATCGCTGGCAGTACTCATTCCCTGAAGTTCACCTTTACGTTCACTTAACTTCTGGATAACTGTACCGGAAAATTCTTCCGGAACATCGACATAAGCAATTTCCATTGGTTCCAGCTTCTTACCGCGTTCATCGATATGATACAGAACTTCCGGCTTGCTTACTGCAAATTCATAACCTTCACGGCGCATGTTCTCGATCAGGACGGAAAGATGAAGTTCTCCACGACCGGAAACTTTGAAGCACTCGGTAGTATCTGTGTCTTCTACACGAAGGCTGACATCTGTATTCAGCTCACGATACAGACGGTCACGAAGATGACGGGAAGTGATGTATTTACCTTCCTGTCCTGCAAGAGGACTGTCATTTACCATGAAGTTCATGGAAAGAGTAGGTTCGGAGATCTTCTGGAACGGGATTGCTTCCGGATTGTCACCGCCGCAGAGGGTATCACCGATATGGATATCTTCGATACCGGATACAGCTACGATGGAACCGATGGATGCTTCTTTTACTTCGATTTTGTTCAGTCCGTCAAATTCATAAAGTTTGCTGATTTTGACTTTTTTGCGTTTGTCAAGGTCATGATGGTTCAGAAGAGTAAGCTCCTGGTTGACAGCAATCTTACCGTTTTCTACTTTACCGACACCGATACGTCCGACATATTCGTTGTAGTCGATGGTGCTGATCAGTACCTGTGTGTCAGCGTCCGGATCACCTTCCGGTGCAGGGATATATTTCAGAATGGTCTCAAACAGCGGAGCCATGTTTTCCGGTGTATCTGCAAGGTCAAGAACTGCATGGCCTGCTTTTGCAGATGCATACAGGAACGGGCAGTCAAGCTGCTCATCAGATGCTTCCAGATCCATGAGAAGTTCCAGAACTTCATCAATAACTTCTTCCGGACGTGCTTCCGGACGGTCGATTTTGTTGATGCAGACAATGACGTGAAGGTCAAGCTCCAGTGCTTTACGAAGTACGAATTTGGTCTGAGGCATAGCACCCTCGAATGCGTCTACGAGAAGAATAACGCCATCGACCATTTTCAGAACACGCTCTACCTCACCACCGAAATCAGCATGTCCAGGTGTGTCGATGATGTTGATTTTGACTCCTTTGTAATGGACAGCAGTATTTTTAGATAAAATAGTAATTCCACGTTCACGCTCGATGTCATTGGAGTCCATGACACGTTCCTGAACTTCCTGGTTTTCACGGAATACACCGCTCTGTTTCAGTAACTGGTCTACCAGAGTAGTTTTACCATGATCGACATGTGCAATGATGGCAACGTTGCGTACGTCTTCGCGTTTGGTATTCATAAAATCGAAATCCTTTCTTTAATTACTTCTATATTAATGTGTTTTTTGCATAGTACGATATTTCAGTTTACCACATTTTTCGCAGATTACAAGGAAATCCTGAAAAAATTTTTTATTTTAAAGTTTTGGTTCTAAACCTTCATGGGTGTTCATAGTCTAGTATAGACAAAATACCCAAAGAGGAAGGAGAACAACATTATGGCAGACAAAATCATCGAAAACAATCAGGTATCAATCATGGGGAAAATTGATACAGGCTTTACATTCAGTCATCAGGTCTTTGGCGAGGGCTTTTATACAATGGAAATCCTTGTACGCAGATTGAGTGATTCCGAGGACCGGATTCCGGTCATGGTTTCCGAAAGGCTTCTGGATGTAACGCAGGATTACACCGGTGAGTATATTGAGATTCAGGGACAGTTTCGTTCGTACAACCGTCATGAAGAGAAACATAACCGGCTTGTCCTTTCTGTATTTGCAAGAGAACTGAAATTTGTGGAAGAGGACGAGGAAACGGTTCCGCTGAACCAGATCTTTCTGGATGGCTATATCTGCAAGCCGCCTGTATACAGAAGGACCCCGCTCGGAAGAGAGATTGCGGATATGCTTCTTGCAGTCAACCGTCCGTATGGCAAGTCGGATTACATACCATGTATCTGCTGGGGCAGGAATGCGCGATATGCTTCGGCTTTCACAGTAGGAGGACATGTACTTCTGTGGGGAAGAATCCAGAGCCGCGAATACATGAAACGTACCGGGGAAAATCAGACAGAGAGGCGGATCGCCTATGAAGTATCTGTAAGTAAACTGGAGTACATTGATTAGAAAGTATAAAGAAGAGATGAATCTGGACGGGGAAGTTCAGGTATTGCTTTTTTGGCTGAACTGCGGTAAGATAAAACCAATAATGCGAATTATATGCGTGCCGCCCTTATGGGCGGTGTTTATCAACATTAAGAGGAAGTATTATGGAAAAAGAATTAACAGAAGTGTACTGCGGAAACGGTAAGGGCAAGACTGCACTAGCAATCGGTCAGAGCCTCCGTGTGGCAACGCAGGGCAAAAGCGTGATCGTGATCCAGTTTTTGAAAGGAAGAGAGACACATTCACTTGATTTTCTGCAGGATGTGGACAATCTGGATTTCAAGATTTTTCGCTTTGAGAAGAGAGACTGCTGTTATGAAGACCTGACAGAGGAAGAAAAGGCTGAAGAGAAGTCAAACATTTTAAATGGTCTTAATTTTGCACGTAAGGTAATTGCGACGCAGGAATGTGATTTTCTGTTACTGGATGAGATTCTTGGGCTTCTGGACTGTGGGATTGCGACAGTGGATGGGATCATTGATATGCTGAAGCAGAAGGATGAATCCATGCACATCGTAATGACGGGCTGGAACTTTCCGGAGGAATTAAGACCTTACGTAGATGTGATCACTACATTAAATACGGAAGAAATCCGTCTCTATAATTCCTACATATTCTCCCGTTGCATTTTCCAGTCCTACATTCATACTATGTCCATAGCCTGTATTCACTTTATGAATCACTTTAATTCTATTATCTTTCTCGGCATATTCATCCAGAATATCTCCTGTACTGTCTTTTGATCCATCATCTATACAAATAATCTCTATATCTTTTAATGTCTGGTTTACAACACTATCCATACATTCTCTCAAAAATTTTTCTACATTACATGCTGGCATTAATATTGATACTTTAGGCATTTAAACTTCCTCCCGTTTCATTTTATTTTTTATTTTTTTTACAGTTAATTTGCATGTGTAAATAAAACCATGCTGTTTCCAACACTTAACCCCGCCTTTTACAAGTCGCACCGGCAACGTTACTTTCCTTCCTATCCTATAAGAATTCGACCTTTTAATTTTTTTCAATTGTCGCTTTAATTTATTCATTTCTTTCTTTTTTTCATTCTCAGCTTTTATAAGTATTGCGTTCATAAAGCATCTTTCATATGCAGTGCAGGAATTATTAAATATTTCTCTTTCACTTTGAGGTATCTGCATGTATATTCTCTGCACATGACGGGCCAGCAGCCACAAAATATTATATATTTCTTTATTAGAAGTGTTTTCATTTGCCAATATCTCATTTAATGTTTTTTGATATTTACTGTCTTTGTTTTTCATTTCTGCAATGTTTTCATTTGATATTATACAATCATCTATTAAATCATTAACACTTTGTATTGTAACTACTTTGTTATTGTTTTCTTTATTATATGTTGTATTTACTATTTTTTCTGAATATGTAACAACTCCGTCTTTTACACGTCCTGCATCTCCATATTTGTTTCCAAAGATTCCATTTATAATTAATGCCATTAAGATTATTACTGCCATAATTATGAAGATCATAATACAAAATCTTTTTTTATTCTTTATAGTCATTTTATTTTTTTTAGCACTTTTTTTCATATTAACCCCTTTTCTGATTATAAAACAAATAGACTAGCGTTTTATTGGCTAGTCTATTTTAGCTTTATCTTAATGTTTTTTTGCTACTTTGTTTTTATTATATTTTACTGTAATAGCAATTCCTAAAACTGATACTATAAACATAGCTACAAATGTTACTATATTATCACTTGTTTTTGGATTATTTGTTGTATTTTCTGCTTTATCTGCTGTTCCATTATTTTCTTCAGCTACTTTTGCTATTGTAAATGTAGTTGTAGCATCTCCACCATCTGTGTATGTTACTTTTAGTGTATGCTTTCCTTCTGCTAAACTGTTCATGTAGTCTGGTTTAAATGTTATTATTGTGCTTCCAGATTTTGCTGTGTAGTTTTCTTCTGCTACTAAGTTGCCATCTACATATACTTTATCAAATAATGAAAATTCTCCATTTATTTTAAATGTTGCTGATCCATCTTTTGTAATAGTATATGTTTGTCCTGCACCTTCTACTACTTTGTATGTAATTTTTTCTACTGTTACAACAATTTCTGCATCTGATAAGATGTTTTCTAGCACTAATTTGTCATTTACTATTGATGCTAGTTTTTCTACTCCATTTACTTTTATAGATGTTAATTTATATCCTGCGTTTGGTGTTATTACAAATTCTTTATTTGAATTGTAATCTACTAGAATCATTCCATTTGGTGTAATTGTAGCATTTTCAACATCATTTATTGTTATTTTATATTGTATTTTCTTATATGTTACTACAACATTTATATCTTGGTTTCCAACTGTTAACTCTAATTTATTGTTTCTAACAGTTTTTAATGTTCCATTTACTTTTACATTATCAATTTCATATCCTGCGTTTGGTGTAAATGTTACTGTATATTTTGTTCCTTCAAGTGCATCTACTTTTCCTTCGCTTATTGTTCCTCCGATGATATTTGTAACATTTGTTGTAATATTAACTTTTGATAAACCATAAACATTTACATTAAATGTTACTGTTGTGTAGTTTGTTGTATCACCATTTTTTGTGTATTTAGCTTGATAGTTATTATCACCTACTGTAATTACTTCATCTGGGCTTACCCATTCTGCATTTGTTGGTAAAGAAATTGTAGATAATGCTTCTCCTACTGTTCCTTTTTTATCAGTTACTGTTGGAGCTACTGATACTTTTTTAGTTATTTCAACATTAACTGTTTTACTTCCAACATAATCATCATCTTCATAAGAATATACAACTTTGTATAATCCAACATTTGTTGGTTTACTTATTTCAGCATCGCTTGAATTGTACCATTTTTCAGTTAAAGCACTTGGTGCAATTCCATTGCTAACTGTTAATGTTCCAACTAATGAAACAGGATTTCCAGTATAAGTTACTTGTTGATTCTCTATACCACTAATTGTTAATACATCTTTATTTTTAATTTCAAAGTTCTTTGTTGGAGTTCCTTCGTAATTACCTTTACCTGTTACTGTTACTGTTGCAGTTCCAATGCTTGTATTATTTGAATATCCAACTTCATAATCAGTTCCAGATGCTAATGTATTTCCATTAACCTTTACTGTAACAGTTGGAGTTTTAGGATTTCCATCATATCTTACTGTTGTATATTGTAATGATATATTAGTAGCTTGTAGTTCATATTTATTTATTGTAAATGTTTTGTTTGCATCACTAAATGTATAATTGCTATTAGCTACTTTTGATATTGTTGCTGTTGCAGTTCCTGCATTTATATTGTTTGAATAACTTACTGTATAGTCTGTATCTTTTATTAAAACAGTTGTACCATCTTTTACAACAAGTTCAGGTTTTTGTGCTTCACCATTATATGTTACTGCACTAATATCTTCTATTGTTGGTGTTATTGATTTTTGGCTTATTACAAAGTCTTTATTAACTATTCCAGAATAATTTCCAGTAACTTTAGCTTTACCTGTTCCTGCATTTACATTATTTGTGTAAATCACTTCATAGTCTGTTCCCTTTGTTAATGTATTTCCATCTACTTTTACTGTAACACTTGGCTCTTTAGCAGTCCCATCATAAGTATAAGTTGTTGTTCCCAATGTTACATCTGTATCTTGTATTTCTTTTCCTGTAATATTTGCAATTGCTACATAAGATGTACCTGTTAGTTTATAATTTGCTGTTTTTGTTGTTTCTTTTAGTGTTAATGTTACATTAACATTTTTATTAGTTCCAATATTGCTATCTACAAAAGTTGCAGATACTGTATAGTCTGTATCTTTTGTTAAAGTTTCAGTTCCTACAAGTCCTGTAAATGTTACATTTTCAACTTCTGCTGTTGTATTTCCATTATATGTTTTATCTTTTACTGTTGCAGTATAAGATATTTCTTTTTTATCAACTGTTAAGTCATAAGATGCTGCTGCTTCTGCATAATCTGCATTTTCATTTGCAGTTGCAGTAATTGTTGTTGTTCCTACTTTTTTTATAGTTACTAATCCTGTTGTAGAATTTACTTCTGCAACATCAGTATCTGATGAAGAATAAGTAACTGTTCCAGTTCCTACTGTATGGTTAGCAGTTATAGTAAAGTTGCTATCTCCATAAGTTTTATTTACTGTACTATTTGTAAATGTAATTGTTTGAGGATCTTTTGCAACAATAGTAAAATTTTTATTTCCTGTGCCTTGATAATTTCCTTTACCTGTTACTGTTACTGTTGCAATTCCTAAATTTGTATTATTAGTATAAGTTACTGTATAATCAGTATCTTTTACTAATGTTCTACCATTTACTACTACTGTTGGTTCTGGTTTAATTTCACTACCTGTTATCTTATATGATTCTTGTGGTAATGTAACATTCTCATTACCAATAGTTGCTTTAATAATATTAAATGTTACAGGTTTATTTGTGAAAGTATAATTTCCATTAGTCACCTTTGAAATTGTTGCTGTTGCAGTTCCAACATTTATATTGTTTGAATATGTAACTTCGTAATCAGTTCCTTCTATTAATGTTGTTGCTCCATCTTTTACAACAACTGTTGGTTTTATTTCTGAACCTGTATATGTTTGGTCAGCAATAGTATAAACCGTTGGTGTAATTGTTTTAGCAACTATATCATATACTGAGACACCAGAAGCTGAGTAGTTTCTATTAGTAACGTTGATTGTTACTTTATAACTTCCAATACTTGTAGGTTTCTCATCAACATCCTGATAACTTTCTCCTACTTTTTTAGCATATTTAAACTCATAGTCACCTACACCTAATTCTGGAGCCCCAACAATTGTTGGAGTATATTCTTCTCCATAAGAAATAGTACCTTCAATGCTAATACCAAGATCAGGTAAATTTTTAGCACCTACATTAAGTGTTACAGTTGCTGTATATGCCTTATCTGACATATCAGTAACAGTTATTGTTGCTGTATAAGTTCCTGCCTCTAATCCATCTACTGGTTTAATAGTAAATGAAGTATTATCAGTTGCTTTTGAAGCAATTGTTGGTTGTGTAGTTCCAATTACAGTAAATTTACTTGGTTCATCTACTGTAACGCTTTTTACTTGTAAATCAGATGTTCCTCTATTATAAATTGATATGCCTTTAGCACTTACACTTGTATAGCCATATTTAACACTATCAAATGTTGGTGCAGTTACATCAAATCCATCTTTTTTAACTAGTTTTATACCAGCATAAGATGTATCTGTGTAACCATCAACTTCATACCATAGAGATGAAGGAACTTCTGCTTGAACTGATGTACTTCTTTCTGCAATCAATACTTGTTTATCTTCTGATGAATTAAAAATATAGAAATTAGTATCTTCTGGAACGACATCATCAATAGAATAACTTTCATTGCTTGCAATCAAACGATTGCCACCAGATTTAAATGTTAAATTATCAAATGACATACTAAATGTAATATTGTTTAACCTCATATCGTTAGCTAGAATAATTGATGACATATTAGTAGATACATGTTCAAAATATCCTTTTGTTATTTTAAAATCAAAAGTTATTAATTTATCTTTCCAATAGTTAGAATTGCTAGTATTAAATTCAAAAAAATAATTATATCTACCACTTATTCCATAAAATTTTCCACCATCTATTGTTAAATTGTAATGCATACCAGTATTTGATGTGTTATATTGATAAACGAAAATAGGTTCAGTTCCTAACTTAATCGTTCCTGTTTGAGATTCACTAGTGTCTGTTATAGTTAAACTGCCTGAAGTAAAATTTTCAATGTTATTGCTTCCATAGTTAATGGTCATATTAGAATTACTATTAGTTATATCTAATGTATACCCATTTAGATCAAATGTAAAATCATTAACAACATATATACCCATTCCAGCTGAAGCAGGAATTGCAATATCTGCTCCTAATTTTACTTCCGTTATGCTAGTATCAGTTATACCATCATTATGGCCATTAACTGCTTCTTTAAGTCCATCATATGTTGTTACGGTTACTGATGTGGCTTCTACCTTATTCATTCCTATAAGCATAAATGCTATAAATAGAAAACCTAAAATAATTAAATGTTTTTTCTTTAATTTAAACATTTTTCTTTTTCTCCTTTCAAAATTTGTGAATTTATCACAATATATATTTAATTTTTAATGTTTTCTTAATAATAAATATAAATTTCTTTTGTGTTATTATTTCCGTAAGTATTTTTATTAGAAAACAATTCTATTTAAAAACTGTTTTCACCTCCAATATAATAAAATAGACTAATCTTTTTATTTTTATATCATATATAAAATAAAATAACAATGTCCCTAAGGTGCAAATTTTGAATTTTTTTTGCACCAAAAGTGCAACTTGATTTTTTTATACATATATCTTTTATTTTTAGCTATTTTGTGATAAAATGTGTACATCAATAGGAGGTGTTTTTTTGTATAATATTATTGTAATAGATGACCATCAAATGTTAAGAGATATGATTTCAGAAACGCTAAATTCCCAAGATGATTTTAATGTTGTCGCAACTGCTGGAAATGCCAAAGATTCTCTTGAACTATGTAAAAAATTGAATCCAGATTTAGTATTAATGGATGTATGTACTGAAAATAATTCAAATGGAATTGCATACTCTAAACTTTTAAAAAAACAGTTTCCTAATGTAAAAGTTATTATTATGACAGGTATTTTGGATTTGAATTTTATAAATGATGCAAAAGAGGCAGGAGTTGATAGTTTTATATACAAAAATATTAGTAAAGACTCACTTATTATGACTATAAAAAATACTTTAGATGGATATTCTATGTATCCTAATGATAAAAATAATTTGTCAAAAGATAATATATTATCTAATTTAACAGATTCTGAATTAAAAGTTTTAACTTTATACTGCAAATTATTAGATAGAGATGAAGTAGCAAATAAACTTGGAATATCTACAAGAACACTACAATCTCATATTTCATCTATTTATGCAAAAACAGGTTATGATAATTTGGCTAAACTTTCTGTTTATTGCGTATCTAATGGATTCATTGTACCTAATTTGGAAACTCCTGAACAATAAAAAAATAAACCTTCACTCATTATCTAAATGGCTATGAAGGTTTATTCTTTGTGTTTTAATTTTTTACATTAAATCAATATACTGAAATGTCTTTTACTTCTTCTTCAACTCCTGTCAAATCCAATTTTCCATCCATCCCGCTAAATACTATTGGAAATGTTTCGTGAAATCCATTATATTCAAATTCTATACACAGCTCTGGTGTAGTTGTTTCTGCTAAATAATCATCTAGGACAATAAATGGTTTAGTATACTCTTTAATTAAAGTATTATCTAATTCTAATTCTCCTTGTTCATTTATAAAGCAATTATATAAAGTTATCTTTACTTCTTCTGATTTTGGAATTATTACAAAACAATTTCCTGTTCCATTATTTCTAGATTCTTCTGTTCTATAGTCAAACATTTCAAAACTATTAAATAAGTAACTGTAATAAAAGTCATCGCTATTTTCTAATGGTTCTAAACTACTATATACATGATCATTGTAAAAATTATTGCGTACAAATTCATCTCTATTACTATCTAATACATACCCTATTGCTAAACATTGGTTATCAGAGAATCTTATTTTTGTTTCTAAAAATTCTCCATTTATAAAATCAATAGCTGATTTTAATGGAGGTTGATTCTTTATAGTATCACTTGAAATATAAAACTTAGTTCTAGAACTAAAAAGTAAGTAAACAAAAAGGCGGAGAATAGCAGTCTCCACCTTTTTATTTATTCTTTGGCCTTTTGTATTATAGTAATTGTATTATAGTAATTCCCTGCTTGTATAACTGTTGTAAATCTCCTTTCCAAGCCTGTTAAATTTGAATCAATCCTGATAAAGATTGATTTGCGACCTGTTTTCTCCACATAAAGTCCACCACCTTCTATTACTTGAACATTAAGGGAGTGTGTTCTATATATCGTGTCTTTAGTAGAGATTTCAGTCAGCCACCAGTCGTCACCTTTCCTGGTTCGTAACTCTATAGAATCTTTACTGGATTTAAAAAATACCTCTTTAGTCTCTAGTCCTATCGTATCTGTTCCCTTGCCAACGACGTCATCGCTACATGAAATGAATACAAATAAAAGTAACACGAAAGAAAATAATAAGTTTGTCTCATATTTCTTATTTTATTATGTTAATATATGGAATTATTTCTACATTATATGGATAATTACCCTTGCCGGCTGCTCTAGTAGAAGGAAAAGTAGGTCCTTCACCTCCATTAAAAATACCCGCCAAATAATAACCATTACTATTACCATTCCAGCCCCAGTTTAGATGCAGGTAATCTTCTTTCTCCGTATACGAATGATGAACTTTATCGCTTCCTTTTCTATAGACATCAACATTTCTCTCTCTATGAAAATAGCCATCAGAAACCCAAGCATGACCATTTTGGTAATATTTAATACCCAGTATTTTCTTTCTTACCGAATTGCCACATATTATAACCGGACATTTAGCTTTAATAGATGTTATAACATCCCATTGACTATAAATTTGAGGATTATTGGGTTTCCTATATCCCATTTTCTCGAAGCATTGTGGTATATTTTTTCTTTTAGCTCCGCTTGTATCTGTTCCCCAATCCATTTTAACCAAATCACCTATAGAGCGGAATAAATGGGCAACTGCTGGAGTGGTGGGGAATTGTTTCATTTCAGACCAATTATATGACACCCCATTATACCCTGAAGGTTTTTCATGATATGCCATTACTTGAGCTATTGCAGTAGCTACACAGCCTGTGAGGGCTCTTTGTCCTTCTATAAGAG
>OLPF01002090.1_pt1 | contig 14128 bp, 16 predicted proteins | sample 1673121 | NCBI WGS metagenome assembly OLPF01 (sample SAMEA3136756, study PRJEB25190) | human gut metagenome | reverse complement strand
ATCTTGTGAAATCACAATTTATTCTTGTAGCCTGCCGCTGATACCGTCTGGATTGTGCATTCCCTTTCTTTTTGTTCCCTTTAATTAGCCATGAACTGCTTCATGCCCTGGGACTTGGAGCCCGGGTTATCCGAGCCGTAGCCCTCCAGCAGATTGACCACACCCCATACGCCAAGGCCAGCGCCGAGCGCGATAACGAGGGTCTGTAAAGTGTCGATTGCAGATGAGAAAAATGCCATATAAGCCTCCATTTCTCCGGGATTTTCCCGGTAACAAAAAAGCCGCCCATGCAGGCGGCAGGTTACAAACTTCGGGACACTTTGTCTCGAAGCGTTTATGCAAAGGCGTCTGGATCGTCGATGTCATCATAGTTGAGGATGTCCTCGTCCTCTTCCGTGAGTGCATCGTCCGGCACAGCCACCTCATACATCGTACACGCCTCGTTCAGCCCGGGCCGCCTGCGGCGGTTAATGAGCCTGTCGAGGTCAAAAGCGTTTTTCTGTTTATCGGCCTCCGCCGTATAACGGTAGTTCGGATGCCGTTTCAGATCATACTTGGGAGAGAAGAACGGGGGCAGGCCCCGAAGCTGCAAAATACATTTGTCTCCCGGCATGGTTGCAAGCTCGGCTGGGGTCATCAGTTCCCGGCCCAGCCGCTGGGTGTTTTGGCTGTAGCTTTCCGACTGGCCACGGGAGCGGCTGTCGGTCTGCATACTGATTGTGGCTTTTCCCAGCCAGTTCTCGGAGATTTCCTTGATAGTGCTGGCTTCGCGGCCACCGAGGAACACCACGCTGTCCATGTTGCCGAGGATTGTCTCGGCGTGCTTATCGTAAATGGCCTTGCACTGTGCCAACTGTTGATACAGCAGGCAAAGACTCACCTCGCGGGAGCGGATAACCGCGACCAGCTTTTCGAGCTGGGGCACCTGTCCCGTGTTGGCTGCCTCGTCCCACAGCACCCGTACATGGTGCGGCAGGCGGCCACCGTGAACATTGTCCGCCCGTTCACACAGGAGGTTGAACATCTGCGAAAATGCAAGTGCCACTAAAAAGTTGTAGGTCTGCGTGGTATCGGAAATAATGAAGAATACCGCCGTTTTCCGATCTCCGATGCGGTCAAGCTCCAATTCGTCATAGGCCATGACCTCACGAAGCTGCGGGATGTCAAAGGGAGCCAGTCGCGCACCGCAGGAAATCAAAATGCTTTTTGCCGTCTTGCCGCTGGCCAATTTGTACTTTTTATACTGTTTGACCGCGAAGCAATCCGGCTTGCGCTTTTCGAGCCCGGCAAACATATAGTCCACCGCGTTCATAAAATCCTCGTCATCCTCCTTGACCTCCATGCCAGAAATCATATCCACAAGGGTGTTCATGTTCCGATCCTCGGCAGGCCCCTCGAAAATGATGTAGGCGATCAGAGCACAGTACAAAAGCGTTTCCGATTTTGTCCAGAATGGATCACCTTCCTTGCCTTCGCCCTTGGTGTTGGAAATCAGGGCATCCACGAATTTCAGAATATCGGCCTCGTTGCGGATATACGCCAGCGGGTTATAGTGCATGGATTTTGAAAAATCTATGCTGTTGAATACCTTGATTTTGTACCCGCGTTTTTGCAGGAAACCCCCGACCTGTCCCAGCACACCACCTTTCGGATCGACCACCACATAAGAGGAATGGGCCTGTAAAAGCTGGGGCGTAAGCCAGAAGCGGGTTTTGCCGGAGCCGGACGAGCCGATAATGCAGCAATTCAGGTTTCGGGCATTTGCGGGGATTTTAGGGCGGGTGTTCATCGTGAGAAACTCCGTCCCGGTCAAAATCACGTTGTTTTCAAACTTCGGATCGACAAACGGTTTGATGTCTTTTTCCGTTCCCCATCGAGCGCTGCCGTATTCTGCATCCCGCCGAAACTTCTTAGCGTTCTTGCTTTTGAAATAGATCAGCAGCCGGAAACCAACTGCGCCTACAATACCAACAAGCCAATCCAGCGGGGCACGACCGGGTGCAAAGTCAGCAAAGGCCGGGCCAATCGTCTGGCCCAGTCCGATGAGCTTATGTGCAAAATCGTTCCCCGCCGCCAGCCGGTAGGCTGTCCCCAGCTTGAGGAACGCCCACAGGATGAACAGATAGGGAATGTTCGGAATGAGATATTTTCTGATCTTATCTGTCCTCATGGGCCACCTCCTTTGCACGTTCTTTTTGTTTCGGCTTTTCTTTGGAAAGCTGATCTGCCGCCTGTTTCAGTTGTTCCCGGATGGGAACACGGTTCGATTTTGCTTTGCTTAACACCTTCCGGGAATACTCAGAAAAGCAGGCGGTCATTGCGTCTGCCTGTCCAGCCTTGAAAAACAGCAGGTATTTGTCCGGCCCGGTTTTATAGAACGCATAGTCTACATTCCATTTCCGGGCCACGCGGTCAAAGGACTTGGCATCCCCGGATAGCTCAATGCTGTTTGTGGCTGTGCCGTGGGCCATGAGCTTTCGCACACTTTGTTTGCCATGCGGTACTTGCCGCCCACGGTATGCCTTGCGGATCTTCCGACCCACCATGCCCAGCACATACGCCAGTCCCCGCGCCGTCAGCTTGGTCGTTTTTACAGATATGGCTATCGTGCGCCGGGAAATATCTTCATCAATCAGTTACACCGCCTCCTTCCTTGGGACAATTTGTCTCGAAGTGCCATCACCGATCCCCACGGTCTTTTTTCTGCATTTGACGGTAGCCCTCCAAAGAAGAACCGTCTATGATTTCCTGATAAGCGGCCATTTGCTCCCGGATAGAGAGCTTCGGGAAAGAGAACACCTTATGCTCCTTGGGAATATCCTGCAAGCCGTGATACACTTCCACGAAATGATCGCTTTCTTTGACAACATAGCCGCCCGGGGCAAAATGGCCGTTTTCGTGGATGCAGGCATCCCGGCCATACGCCTCATAATCGAAATACGGTTTTACCTGATCCGGCACATCCAACATTTCCAGATCGTCCACATAAATACGCCCCAGCGTTTCCTCATCGGATACGCCGGGGTAAAAGCCGTAACAGTCCAGATTTTGTGTCAGATTGATGATGTCCCGCACCGAAGAACAGTGATCGCCGCTGTCGAGGACGGCCTCCAGTGTTTCCAGCTCCGATGAGGTAAGCTCGGAAAGCAGGCAGGCCAGATGATTAAGCTCGTCCAGATTTTCATACTCGCTCAAATGGTCATAGAGCCCCAGCACATCCCCATCGAAAGAGGTAATAAAAATTTCCTGATAGCGGACGCCATCCACGCCGATCCGTTTCAAGAGAGCCTCCACCTCCTGGGCGGTTGTGGGAAATTTCAGTGTTTCACCCACAAGCTGGCCCTCGCTGTACTTTCCGGCGTTGGTAACGTAGGCTTCAAACAGGGTCGCCATCAGCGGCGGCCCTGCCCCTTGACGGTCAGGATACCCTCAAGGGTTGTTGCCGTAATTCCCAGCCGCTGGGCCACGGCAATATCATTTTTCATGGATTCGGTCATACTGTGCCCGCAAACAACCAGCACATGAGAACGGCGGAGCAGGTCACGGCTCATGTCGATGCCGCTTTTATGCTCCTCGGGAACAGCATCATTGAGAAACAGGGGCAAGTACAAAGGCGGACAAATAGGAGAAAAGCCTGCCTCATACACGGTGCGGCAATACTGCGCCGCCAGTTCTGCGTTTTCGCTATCGCCGCCGAGCCATGCAGCGGTGATATAAGCAAGGGGTCGTTTCATCGTTCATACCTCCGATATTTTAATAAGAAAGTTCAACCCAAACCCCACGCCCTTTCCCAGTCTTGGGAAAGGGGGCGGCTCTGGAGGATATACCCCCGCCGCTTGCCGGGGAAATAGCACAGCCGGGGCAGACCGTCAAGGGCGAGCCGCCGAAAACGGCGGTGCGTTGCACCCTTGACGGCCCACTCCCGGCTGTACTAAAAAACAGGCGGCGACGGGGGATATATACCACCAGAGCTTCTGCGCGAGGGCGGGGCCCTCGGGACAAAGTGTCTCGAAGTTGTTACTTGTCAAGTTCCTGCTTTTTCGGGGCTTTTGCCAGCTCCGGCGGCTGTTTTTCTTTCCAGTCATCCAGCAGGGACATAATCTGTTCTTTCATTTTGGCGGGAGTGACCTCCTTGCCAAAATACTTTTCCAGTTCCGCAGTAGAAATAATCACGCCTCGATCCTCCTTTTTCTGTTCTGATAAGATACCGTCAATGACATCGCCGTTGAGCTTGCCTTCCTTATCCAGCTCCCGGAGCCGTTTGGCCTGGGCCAGCGAGGGCGAAGCCTGCTCCCCGTCAATGGAAACAGCAATAAGCCTCTGATTTTTCGGTTTGATGTAGGAAAGCTCCACGGCAGGCATGAAGCCCATCTTTTTATCGTCTACCTTATCCAGAAGCTCCGGCACAAGGGAGTTGAGCCGCAAGTAGCGCATGACCTTTTTATAGTTCATCTCATGCGCCTCGCCCACAATCTCAACCGAGCGTTTTCCAACATCGCCTTCCGCAACGCCTTTCAGCCGCCCGCCCTGATGCTTGATGTCCTCAACCTCGAGTTCCAGCAGCGCGGCCAATTCGCTGGGGAGCATCCCGTCACGCTGCTTGTTGCTGTCCTTCATGGCCTGTACCGCTTCGTGGTCGGTCATTTCACGGACGATAAAGGGCATTTCCTCCAGTCCAGCCAGCTCACTGCCGTGGGTACGGCGATGGCCCGCTACAATTTCATAGCCGTTTCCATCTTTCTCCGGGCGGGCAAGACCGGGAACCATTACACCGTTTACGCGGATAGAAGCAACGATTTCCTGCATCTTCGCATCGTCCCGTACCTTAAAGGGGTGCGGACGGAATGTGTGAAACGGATGAACCTCGGAAAGTTTCAGATAAACCAGCTTGCCTTCCTCAACCGGGCGGGGCGGTGTAGTCGGCTCGGGAGCCGTCTGTTCCACAGCAGCAGTTTCCTTCAGTGCCGTATCCTGTGCGGGCTTAATGGGCTCCTTGGCATCCGGGGCCTTTCCATCGCTTCGGGACACTTTGTCTCGTTTGGACGGCTTGGGCTTGTCAGGGGCCGTCTTATCCGCCTTTGGTGGGCGGCCCTTGCGGGCCCCAGCCGATTTCTCCGATTTCTGATTTTCAGTCGCAGCCTTTTCCGCTTTCGGCGGACGGCCACGGCGCGGCTTTTTCGGTTCCTCCGTATTGGCGGGCTGCGGTGTTTCTCCGGGGGCTGCCGCCTCTGGCGTTTCGGGGGGTTCCGCCTTTTCGACTTCGGCGCGGGCGTTCTGCCTCTTTTCCGCCATAAGTTCATTGATTTTGTCAAAGGACACAACCACATCGCCGGACTCAGGTATGGCAGGCCCGGTCTGTTCCTGCTGGGGCTCAGACGCTGCGGCCTGTTCGGGTGTGGCGATAGGCTCGGCGGCCTCCGGGGAAATATTCTCCGCAGGGCCAGTATTCAATTTTTTATCGGCCATTTACGATCCTCCTTTTCGTTAAAGTTGCACAAATTTGAACGCTAAAATTTTGTAGTTATTTTTGTGCCTCCTTTCCGTCTATCCACGCAAAAAAGCCGCCCGTTTTTCATGCCGGACGGCTTTTTGCGTAATGTGATAGATCAAATATTATTTTTTCTGGTTTGTAGGCTCCGAAAAGCCTTGTATTTACAGTGTTCCTAATAGGAAGTAATCATACGATGATTGTAAATGCTCAGACAGGCGAGTTCATGAATCCGGCTGATTTGAAAGATAATCTGTTAAAATGTCCCGATATCATTACTTGGAACGACATTACGAGATGAGAAAACACAGAATGAGGAGCTGTTGCAGAGATGTTCTGCCAGTTCCTTTTTTCATTAGCTGCATAAATCGTCAGCCTGATCAGACAAAAAGGCAGCATAGGCAAAACGAATCAGGTTGGTGGTCTTTCTGCATATAATTATATCTGGGTATATGCAAAAACATGTGCCTCTTTTTCGGTTACTGCACATATCTCCGCAAAAACATGTGCAGAAAGCATCGAAGATATCAATAGTTTTTACCGTTATTCAAGAAAAACTTTCTAATTTCAATGACTTTTTCGATACACTCCATGCTAACAACACGGACTATCGAGTTATGATAAACCTTAAAGGTTAAAGGACAATTCTGATCGCGAGATAAGAAAATTCAATCTCAGTAACTTGGGGACGCTCCGACAACGAGCGTCCTTTTTGTATTCATCAGAAAGGAGAAAACATGGATACGCAAATTATCAGTCTGTCGAATCAGAAGGGCGGCGTAGGCAAAACGACGACCTGTGCCAATTTGGGTATTGGTTTGGCAAGAGAAGGAAAGCGTGTGCTGCTGGTGGACTGTGATCCGCAAGCCAGTCTGACACTCAGCTTAGGCTGGAGAAAGCCGGAAACCTTGCCGGTGACGCTGGCTACCCTCATGGGCAGAGTTCTTCAGAAACAGCCTGTTCATGCCGAAGAAGCGATTCTGCATCATGCGGAAGGGGTGGACTTGATTCCCGGCAGCATTGCCTTATCCGGCGTGGAAGCGTCGCTGGATACACGGCAGAATGTGCTGAAACGGGTGCTGGACGATTGCAGAAAAGACTACTCCCATGTGCTGCTGGATTGTATGCCGTCGCTGGGCATGATGACGATCAACGCACTGGCGGCGGCAGACAGCGTGCTGATTCCGACCATACCGCATTATTTGTCGGTAGATGGACTTGGTAAGCTGATGGAAAGCATCGGCAGGATGCGTCGGGGGCTAAATAAGGGATTACGAGTTGAAGGAATTCTCATTACAATGGCAAGCCGGACGACGTATGCCCGTGAAATCAGCGAATTGCTTCGGACACAGTACGGAACGAAGATTAAAGTGTTTGATACCGTAATTCCGCATTCCATCAGGGCGGCGGAATGCAGCACCGAAGGGAAAAGCATCTTCGCGTATGATCCGAAGGGGAAGGTCGCGCAGGCGTACAATGCGCTGACGAAAGAGGTGATTCAACATGAAAAGCAGCGCCAGAAACATCGAACTGAAATCGGTCGATGATCTTTTTGCGACGGAAGAAAGCAGAGCGGATGCCCAGCGGGAAAAGGTGCAGGAAATCCCGTTGGGTGAGCTGCATCCGTTCAGAAATCATCCCTTCAAAGTTAAGGACGATGCGGCGATGCAGGACACAGTAGACAGTGTGCGCGAGTATGGCGTACTTGTCCCCGCGATTGCGCGTCCTGATCCTGACGGCGGCTATGAGCTGATCGCTGGTCACAGGCGGCATCATGCTTCCGAGCTGGCAGGCAAGGAAACCATGCCGGTCATCATTCGTGACCTCGACGACGATGCCGCTACAATCATTATGGTGGACAGCAATTTACAGCGTGAGGAGCTGCTGCCGAGTGAACGGGCTTTCGCTTATAAAATGAAACTAGAAGCAATTAGGCATCAAGGAAAACGACAAGAGCTAACTTCATCCCAAGTTGGGATGAAGTTGCAAGCATTGGATATCGTCGGACAACAAGCAGGTGATAGCCGTAATCAGGTTCATCGTTTTATCCGCCTGACTGAGCTGATTCCTGAACTTCTAGATATGGTAGATGAAAGAAAAATTGCGTTTAACCCTGCGGTCGAGCTGTCTTATTTGAAGAAAGAAGAACAAACCCTTCTGCTTGAAGCAATGGACAGCGAACAGGCAACGCCGTCGCTTTCCCAAGCACAGCGGTTAAAGAAATTCAGCCAGCAGAAGATGCTTTCCCTTGATGTGATGCGGGCGGTTATGAGCGAAGAAAAGAAAACCGACCTTGATCGGGTGACGCTGAAAAACGAAACGCTGCGCAAGTATTTTCCGAAATCCTACACGCCAAAGCAAATGGAAGATACCATCATCAAGCTGCTGGAAGGCTGGTATAAAAAGCGGCAGCTTTCGCAGGAACGGTGATGAATCATAAGTGCTTGCGAAATCATAAGCGACGTGATAAAATAAAATTGAAATAGAGCATGGACGGATGAAATGATGGCTCAAAGGAGAGAAAAAAACATGTCCATTCAGGATACGGCAACCAAACAGTATGTTTCGGAAGCGGAAGTGTTTGCAGATGCTTTTAACTATCTGATTTATGATGGCGAACAGGTGATTAAGCCGGAACAACTGACCGATATGGATACAACGCAGTATGTGATTCCATATCATGAGGATGAGAAAGGCAAGCCGGAAGCGGCGCAGAAATACCGCGATACGCTTAAAACGCTGGCGGTTAAAACGGATGATCGGTACACCTATCTCGTGCTGGGAATAGAAAATCAGAGCCATGTGCATTATGCCATGCCGGTTCGCAACATGCTGTACGATGCCATGCAGCTCGAAAAGCAGGTGCGTGATCTGGCAAGCCAGCATCGTAAGGAAGGAAAAAATGGTACATCGGAAGAATATCTTTCTGGTATGAAGAAAGAAGATCGGCTGTCCCCTGTGATTACGCTGGTCATTAACTTTGGCGGAAAGAAATGGGATGCGCCGCTCAGCCTGCGCGAGATGTATGGCGAGCAACCCGAAAAAGTCCTTCCGTTTATTCAGGACTATCGGGTTTTCATGATTGACCCGATGGAGATGAGCGACAATGACCTTCAGAAGCTGAACAGCAGTCTGCGTGAAGTGCTGGCGTATATTAAATACCAGCGGGATAAGGCACGGATGGAAAAATTGCTGAATGAGGATTCAAAGTTCAGCTGTCTGGAAACAAACGCGGCTCTGGTTATCAATGCTATGACGAACGCGGGAATTGCGGTTGACCCGAACAAGGAGGTTGTAAATATGTGTGAAGCGATTCGACAAATGGTTGATGAAGGAATTTCTATGGGACAAAAACAAGGAAGTCTGAATGAAAAAATGACTATTGCTCGTCGTTTGCTCGAACTGAAAATGCCTGAAGAACAGGTGATTAGTGTAACTAAGCTGACAAAGCAGGAAGTCGAAGAATTGAGCAAAACAATCAAACAGTAAAGGATATGCTCAAGTGCATTGAAGGTGAAAATACGAGTATGTGTGAAGCAATTCGGCAAATGGTTGATGAAGGAATCATGCTGGGTGAGAAACAAAGAGCGTTGGATATTGCACGACGTATGATTGAAATGAAATACTCTAAGGAGCAGATTGTTGATATAACGAAGCTGACGAAACAGGAAGTTGAAGAATTGAGCAAAACAATCAAGCAGTAAAGGCTATGCTCAAGTGCTTTGAAGGTGAAAATACAAGTATGTGTGAAGCGATTCGACAAATGGTTGATGAAGGAATCATGCTGGGCGAGAAGCGCGGCGAAGAACGTGGCGAGAAGCGCGGCGAAATGCAGAAGACACTCGCTATTGCTCGTCGTATGCTTGAAAAAAACTACCCCATGGAGCAGGTTGTTGATCTAACGATGCTGACAAAGCAGGAAGTTGAAGAATTGAGCAGAACGATCAAGTCGTGAAATGTAATGATAATTAAGTGAATATGAAAAACTGCTCGCCGAAAAAAGCGGGCAGTTTTACGTTTCTATGAAGGTAAATAAACCTTAGATCATCCAAATTGGAATAATATAGTTTTCTTTATCGATGGCACCAAGAGCGGGCTTCATGCAAAGGATAGCCCCTTTTCCGCGAGGAGTGGAAGCCTTATCGAGCAGAGAAAACACTTTTGTCAGTTCGCTGCCGGGATTGGCAGTTTTTTTGATTTCAAGAGGATTTAGGATAGAAGAAGTATTTTTCGTTTAGACATCAAATTCACCACTCATATACAGCTTTTCGAGGTTGTGCCCAGCACGGAGTTCACGCTTTGTTGCATTAGCAAATGATGTGAGTCTACCGTCTGAAAGAATGAAATAGCAGTCTGGACGCATAATGCGATTAGAAAGCAGATTGGTATTGTGTGAAGTAAGAATTGCCTGACAGTGCGACATTTTCTCAATCAATTTGACAATGGTTTCAGATAGTTCGTAGTGATAATAGGCATCGAATTCATCAATAAACATAAGGGAAATATCCGGGCAAGTTTCAGTAAAGTAGAAATAGGTGTAAAGAGCACGCGTTCCACTTGATGCAACCATAAAAAACGGAAGAGGGGAAGGCGTATCAAAATAAAGTTTTTTCTTTCCTTCCGGTGTGGTTTTTGCGACGAGGTTTTCTTCTACGCCGGCAACGTGTAGAAAATCTTCAAGTTTCTTAATACGGTCTCCTTCAAAAATAAAGTCATAGTAATCAGAACTTCTTGATTTATAGCCAATGTAGCGATTTTCGTCGAGAGAACGAAACCAAAGCATGTGGGAAATAAAAGACATCATCTGATAAAGAGGATGATTGTCTGGCAAAGCAGAGTTTGTGATGGCATATTTGAGCAGTGAATCGCTGCCTCTGAAGTTCAGGTTGAGAGTAGGAATTAGCTTTTCGAGTCCGGATAAATTTCCCCGTTTCTCAGCATAATTGTATTCAAATAGCAGATCATCATTAAGAATAACACGTTCATATACCAAATCTTGATTGTCATTTTTACGGTATAAATAATCAATTTGATAAGGAGTGAAAACAAAAACATATCGGAATTCAGCAAATTCGAGTTTTGATTCGGAATTGAGATAAAAGTTGTATAACCCAGGTGTGACATTGTTTGTAGTCATGTGGGAGACGATGTCAAATAAGGCAAGCCCAAGGTTGGATTTGCCAGAAGCGTTTTTTCCGTATACAATCAGTTTTTGAAGAAGATTGTTACAGATACAGTTTTCGTTGAACTGATAATTCTTAACATCGGAAAAGTCAATTCGAATAGGAGAAAGAAAATTTTTAAAGCCTGATACTTCAAAGAGTTTCAGCATGTATAATCACCCTTTCAAGAACATTCTAAACGAGATAAATCTGAGTGTCAATAGGAGTCCGTAAAAAAATTACGGATATTTCAATAAAAGTATAGGCAGAAGCAAGATGAACTATGCGGCGTTTTTGACGAAGGGAGGTGAAACGCAATGACCGTAGTCTTTCGAGTTGTCAAAACCAAAAACTACACGATGATGTCCAATCAGCATTTGAAGGATAAACGCCTGACACTCAAAGCAAAAGGGCTGATGTCGGTGATGCTGTCCCTGCCGGAGAACTGGGATTATACGCTGCGGGGGCTGTCGGCAATCAGCAAAGAGGGCGTGGACGCGATCAGCGAAGCCGTCAAGGAATTGGAGCGTTCGGGCTATGTGATCCGAAATCGAAAACGGGACGAGCGCGGACGGCTGAGCGGGACAGAGTACCTGATCTACGAGGACTGCCACATGAACAGCCAGCCTGCGCAGGACGCACCTGATCCGGAAAAACCAAAACGGGAAAATCCAAGACTGGAGAATCCGGTTCAGGAAAAGCCTGTGCAGGAGAATCCAAAGCAGGAAAAACCTGAACAGGAAAATCCCGCACAATTAAATACGAATAGATCAAACACGAATTCAGAAAAAACGTATCCACCAAAGACTCAGGGAGAAAATCCTTATCCATCAATCCATCTCAAGGAAAGGCAGGAAGATGTTGCGGCGATTCGGGACAGCGTGCGGTCGCAGATCGGGTATGACTGCCTTGTCACGCCGTATAACCGGGATCGGATGGATGAGATCGTCGAGCTGATGGTGGAAATCCTCTGCACCGGCAGGGAAACAATCACGATTTCCGGGGCGGAGTATCCCGCTGAGCTGGTCAGAGAGCGGATGCGCAAGATCAACAGTATGCACATCGAGTACATCTTCGGATGCCTTGAGCAGAACGCAAGCCGCGTCCGCAACATCAAGAAATATCTGCTGACCACGCTGTTCAACGCACCCGCGACGATGGGCAATTACTACGACGCTCAGGTGCGATACGACCGGCGAAAGCGGGAGGAAGATTATGAAAACTGGCTCGATGAGCTTTAGAAGGGAGTGGTGTCCATGAAAAACTATTTTCAATTCGCCTGTGAACTCGAACCCATTGACCGATTTCCCGGCTGCATGAGCAAAGACGACCTGCTTAAGAACCTGCTGCGGCAGGATACGCAAGCAGGTTTTCTTTTGCCCGAAAAGCGGACGGAAACCGCGCTTCGGGTGATGCAGCTGGAGCAGGAAGCCGAGCAGCGGACGTGCGAGATTAGCGGCGGCTGGTTTCCCAGACGGGTGCTGTTCTTCGCCGTGCCGCCGGTGGACGGAAAAGCCTGCCAGCTCTGCGCGTTAACGCAGATTGAATCCGGCAGGTGTTACCTGTTTACGCCGGACTGTACCCCGATTCTGGTCTACGCCATACAGGGCAGGAAGCTGTACTGCCTGTGAGAAGGGAGGAACATCATGAAGCAAAAACATGCGGATTCGCCCTCGGCTTTTCTTGCGGCGGCAATGGCTGTGACGGGCGCGGCAATGCTGCTCTGCCCGCTCATCGGGCAGAACACGGAAATGAATCGGAGCGCGGCAGAATATGACGACCTGCGCGTTCAGCTCAAAAGCGAGGAACCGGCGCAGGCAACGGACGCGCCGGAAAACAGAAGCACTCTGCGCCAAATGTTCGATGCGGTGGGTTTTCCAAGCACAACGCAAGTGCCGCTCGAATTGCCTGAGCAAGCGCCTGAAATCGACGTTGGGACAGGCGCAGACCTTGCGGCGTGTCTGGCACAGAACGACGATTTCATCGCGTGGATCAGGATTCCCGGCACGAACGTGGATTATCCCGTCGTCTGGACGGACGACGCCGAGTATTACCTGCATCACACGTTCACAGGGAAGCAGGGCGCGGCGGGAACGCTGTTTTCGCTGATGAAAACGGATTACAGCATCCCCAGCCGCAATATCGCTATTTATGGGCATCATCTCAAATCCACCGGCGAGAAGATGTTCACGTCGCTCATGCGGTACAAGGACGCGGATTTCTATGCCGGACACGAAACCGTGCTGCTCGATACGCTGTACGAAAGCGGATCATACCGCATTTTCGCCGTGTTGAATTTTCACAGCGGCGAGTGGGACGCTTCACAGGCGGATTTTGAAAGCGACGCGGCATTTCTGGAATTTATCCGATACGCCCGGCGGAACGCACTGTACGACACGGGCGTGACGGTCGGCACGGAGGATTCCATTCTCACGCTGATAACATGTGACCGAAGCTATGGCGGCAAAGCGGGACGGCTTGCAGTCGTGGCTGTACTTGAAAAAAGCAGGAGGAACTTATGAAACACAAAATCAAACGTCTTTTGTCTTTGCTGCTGTCGCTGACGATGCTGACGGCGGCTTTTCCTACGTCGATATGGGCGGAAGAAACGGAGTTTGCTCAAGCAACAGGCGCGGAAGCAGAGCTTCCGAACGAGCCGGAAGAAACAGCCGAGCCGGAACTGCCGGTTGAATCACCGGAAGCAACAGGCGAGCCGGAGCTTCCAAGCGATCCGACGAAACTGCCGTCGGAAATCGAAACGCCGGAGGGCACGGCAGAGCCGACTCCGCAGGTTACCGAAGCCCCCCTGCCAACGCCCGAACCTGAAGCAGCATATCAGGCGGGCGTGTTCGTTCTCGTCACGGAAAACACGCGCGTGTTTTCGGATGTGGATGAAACGGCGGACGAGGTAGACGGCGAGTTGTACGACGGCAGTTTTGTCCGCACCGCAAACGTCCGGGTGGAAGAAGTCCGGCAGGACGGCATGGGGCGAACATGGCTGCTGGTGCGCTATCTGTACGGCGAGGAAGAACCTGATGGAGAGATGGCGTGGACGGACACGGCGACGGTCTGGGTGCTGGCAGAGGAAACCCAGCCGTCCGATGCGGCAGATTATGACGTGACGGCTTACGCCTTCCCGTTTACGCCGGTGGAGCTGTACGCGGCGAATAACCCGCCGAGATTGCAGACGCTCAGCGGCAACACGGGCGAGTTTTACGCGGGACAGACGGTATACGCCTATTCCGTGCATGACGACGTGCAGATTGCGTCGCTCAAAAACTATGGCGCGATTTACGCGACAAGGCATTACATCAACGAGCATGTGGTCTATTGTCTTGAACATACGATGAACAGCCCCGGCATCAGGAACAACCCGGATGGTCCGTATCATGTGGTTGATCTGGCGCAGTACGGGCAGACGCAGGGTTACTCCGGCATCATATACAGCGAAAAGACGATGCACGCCATCGGCTGGGTG
>OLPF01002088.1_pt1 | contig 14135 bp, 14 predicted proteins | sample 1673121 | NCBI WGS metagenome assembly OLPF01 (sample SAMEA3136756, study PRJEB25190) | human gut metagenome | reverse complement strand
TTCATATATTGGAACTAAGGTCCATTTTGTAGGTTATGTTTATAGGGTTTTGGATTTTAATGATGAGCAATTTGTTCTTGCAAGAAATATGATTATAGATAAAAATACTAATCAAAGTTTAATTGTTGGCTTTTTATGTTCTAGCAAAGATGTTAAAAATTTTGAAGATGGAACTTGGGTTGATGTAACTGGAACTATTGTAAAAGGTGATTATTATGGCGATATTGCCATGATAAGAGTTGATAAAATATTTGAAACTAGTGAACCCGAAGATTTATTTGTTTATCCCCCAGATAAAAATTATATCCCAACTAATGGAATTTTATAGAACAAAAACGAACATTAATAGTATTAGCATTTATTAAAAAATTTTAAAATAACATTTGACAAAAAAATAATTTATGGTATAATGAAACCATAGCAAGGCTTTGTAGCATTAGTCCTTGTATATGGATATGATTACGATTGAATTAGTGGCTGTAACGTTTATCGTTATCGGTTGCTTTTTCAATTTATGTAACTTATATCTTAAATACTTAAATAGACTAATAACCTTACCTTTGATAGTATCACCTCCTGCCTCCAAAAACAAGTTAAATGTGGGGCTGGCGGATACTCAAGGACTAAAGCCTTAACTATGGTTTCGAAAGTTATTATATCATGTCCGAGTTTTTTCGTCAACGAAGGAGGATTTATGTCAAACAATGTTTTCGGAATCGTAGCTTTTTCAATTTTAGTTGAAGCGATTGTCACCTACGTAAACCAGTTTTTCGTAGATGGCAATTTTTCATGGAAAATGCTTTTGGCGATCGCTTTAGGAATCATAGTAGCAGTTGCTTACAATTTGGATTTACCGGCTCATTTTAATTTAAAATCACAAATTCCATATATCGGTTGCATTTTAACCGGGATTTTGATTTCCCGCGGAAGCAACTTCGTTTTCGATATAATTAAAAAATTAACTACTACGTAATACAGTATTAAAAAAAGGCGTCATTACAGGCGCCTCTTTTTCATATATCATTTTCAAAATCTAAAAATTTATATGGGGAAATATTTAAAACTGTAGCTATATCGAACAAAGTATCTAGAGATATTGCTCTGCAAATATTGGGAGCTTCTACTTGACCTATGAAAGAAGTATCCTTTTCTAATTTTTCAGCTAATTTTTCTTGAGTTAGATTCCTTAATTTTCTATAGTAAGAAATTTTCAACCCCAATTTTATATATTTATCTTTATAAGCATTTTTCAAAATTTATCACACCCTCGATAATTATTTTATCAATTTGACAAAATAATTATTATTGACTAAAATATAATAAATATTGAATAAAAAGCAATAAATATAAAAAAGGAACAAATAAACATGACAAAATACATACAAACAAAAGAAGAATTAGGAAATAGAATTAGAGTAATTAGGGAATACAGGCACCGCAGCCAAGAATCCATGGCAAAGATCTTAAAAATTGATAGAGCAACCTACATTCATTATGAGATGGGAAAAAATGAGCCAAAAATAATGACGTTAATTCAGTTAGCAGAGATACTTGAGGTGAATTTTTTATATTTCATAATTAAAGAAAGACCCTTAGAGGATGAGTTTTTTAAGTTTTAAGTTTGTAATATTTTTAAACATAAATTAATAAAAAGTTTTATATTCGCAAAAAGTTCGTTTTTGTAAAAGAACTGACTTCTTTGTGAATATTTTTTTGTGCCAAAATAGCAATAAATAGAAATGAACGGTAAAATTTAAATATAAATGACGTAATTTGTATTAATAAGTCAAGTCATTAAAAATTATTGTAAAGGAATAATCTTGCAAAATCTTTAGAAATTAAAGACTTTTTAATTATTTCTTTAAACAAATATTGGAAAACATTGGTTCCAATCATAAAATTTCTTGTTCTTATAAGTTCTAAGATTTTTGCTGGATTATTGTAGGGACGAGAGATGCTGTTTAAATTTTTCCGTTTTATTAGAGCACCATAAACCCTTCAAATTATTGAAATTTAAAGATAATTTGGAGGATTTAAAATGGATAAAAAATTTCAGAAAATAAACGATGAGATTTCATATTTTAATACAGTTGTCAGAAATATGAATATGGATGATTTGCGCCGAAAAAATAGAATAAGCAAAAAAGAATTTTCATTAGAAAGTGAGAAGGTTGAAAATATGCCGGATAACTTTGATTTGGACGAAAAAATTTCAGGCGATACGTTAACAAGTTGGATCGACTTGATTGAAAATGAAAAATTACATAAAGCTGTTAAAAGTTTGCCAATCGAAGATCAGATTTTCATTAGCTACATAGTCAAAGAAAGGCGAACACAAGTTGAATTATCAAAAATTTACTCAGTTTCCCAAAAAGCAATAAGCAAAAGATTTTCAAAAATATTGAATAATATAAAAAAACTTTTTATGCAAAAGGTAGAAATTGAAATTTTTTTAAAAAATGGTAGAAATAGGGTATAAAAAATACCCTCTAAATCGTCTTTATATATAGGGGGTAATTTTTCCCTTTTTAAAAATCCATTATGAGAACCTTGAAAATTGAATACAAATTTGCAGTAACATTTAAAGAAACTCCTGCCTAGCCACCGCTCGAGCGTTGAAGCAGTCGAGAACCTCGATTCGTAATTCGCGTTTGCAGTTTCTTAAAGTAAAAAAATTATTTCTCGCGTTTTATATTTACTACTTTAAGAAAATCAAACGGTGTTATATTGTGAGCCGTCGCAAGCCATGGGGGTAGCCAAGTGATAACTTCTTGGACGGACAAGCCGTGTGCTTCTATTTTTTGAAGGCTGCAGATTAAAATTTTTTCCATGGGAGGTAAATTATTTTGAAAAAAATATTTTCAAATTATCCTGATGTTGTGTCACTTCCCGATTTGATGAAAATGCTCAATATTGGCAGAAATACTGCTTATAGTTTACTGCAAAACGGTGAAGTTAAGAGCATCAAAGTCGGCAAACAATATAGAATCCCGAAAAAATTCATCATTGAATATTTAGAATGTTGCTAAAATGCACTTCCTTGACAAATATGTTATAATATAACGGTTAGAGGAATGTGTCCATGCAAAAATTAGGAGGATACATTTTATGACAGGATGTTTAAAAATAAAAAACGATACTTATTACGCAGTATTGAACTTAAAAGTAGGTGACAAATATAAGCAAAAATGGATTTCTACGAAACTAAAAACTAAGGGCAATAAAAGAAAAGCTACAGAATTTTTAAATGCTTTAATAGTTGAATACGAGGAAAAATAAATTCAAACTAAAGCCATAGAAGAAAACGAAAACCAGTGTGATATTCTTTTTACTGAATATATGAAAAATTGGCTTGAAAAGAAGAAAAATAAAGTAGAAACAATAACTTTTGAGGGCTATAAAACACAAGTGAATAGTCATATAATTCCGTACTTTCAAGAGAAAAATTTCAAAATATCTGAGATAAGGCCAAAACATATATCTGAGTTTTATGAATTTAAATTTAACTCAGGAAGATATGACGGGAGAGGACTTTCTTCACGAAGCATAAGGATGTTAAGTTTTATAATTAAGTCAGTTTTTAATGAAGCAATTTTTAACGAACTAATATCTAAAAATCCTTCGATAGGAGTTCCAATCCCGCAAAAAAATGAAGAGAAAAAAGCCATCTTTTTAGATGCAGAGAAAGCAAATAAAGTCCTCCAATTTTTTAGAGGAAATAAATTGCATCCGCTAATTTATATGACGTTATATTATGGATTGCGCAGAAGTGAAGTATTAGGTCTAAAATGGTCAGCAATTGATTTAAAAAACGATATAGTAGATATAAGCCATACTGTTGTTGAAAATTTGACTATTGTAGCTAAAGATAAAACGAAAACTGCAGCTGGAAAAAGAAAATACATTTTATTACCAGAAATTAAAGAGCTTTTATTGAAAGTTAAATCTGAGCAAAAAGCTTATAAAAAAGCATTTGGAAAAGAATATCAAAATAACAACGATTATATTTTTAAATGGCCTGACGGAAAGCCGTATCGACCGGATTACATAACGAAAGAATTTCAAAAAGTTTTAGCAAAAAATAATTTTCCTAAAATGCGTTTTCATGATTTAAGGCATAGCTGCGCAAGCGTTCTATATGATAAAGGCTGGCAACTAAAGGATATACAAGCTTGGCTCGGACATGCAGATATTCAAACTACGGCAAACGTTTATACGCATATTAGTAATTCAAGAAAAAATGATATGGCCATCGATATTCAACATACTTTTTCTTTGTAGTTAAAAACAAAAAATGTGACTTTTAAAATTCGTAGAAAAATTCGTAGAAAAAACGAAAAATTGAATAAAACAAAAAACCACATAAACACTGAAAAGCTAGTGTTCATGCGGCTTTGAGCTTTGGTGAGCCATCGGGGATTCGAACCCCGGACACCTTGATTAAAAGTCAAGTGCTCTGCCAACTGAGCTAATGAGTCAAATGGGGTGGAATGCCGGATTCGAACCGGCGGTCTCCAGTGCCACAAACTGGCGCGTTAACCAACTACGCTAATCCCACCATAAGTGGCGCGCCAAAAGGGACTCGAACCCCTGACCTACTGCTTAGAAGGCAGTTGCTCTATCCAGCTGAGCTATTGGCGCATCAGTTGCTGACCTCAGTCAGCCTTTATATTATACCCATATACGGCATATTTGTCAACACTTTTTTGAATTTTTTTCATATTTAATTTTTAAAAAGTTTTTTTCGGACAAAATCCGCCAAATTACGGCTTTCCGTATTTCTGAGCAAGTGCAAGATTCCTGTAATCGGGTTCAGACGAAACCTCTCTTATAAGCTTTACAAACTTAGGAAGTTGATACCGCTGATCTTCACTAAGCAATTCAATTTCTATTGTTGCCCTGTCATTCCAGAACGGATAAACATCAAGTTCGCAGTAGGTGCTGTTGTCAACAATGCAATATCTGTCTTTACTGATGACGCCTGTAACATACTGCCTTTGAGCAAGGTACGAGTCGTATTGTTCTTTTGAAATATAATTTTCAATTTCAATCCGCTTAATATCCGATATTTTGATTTTTACAGTTTTGATATATACAGCCTTGTCACCCTCTCCCCTTTTGCGGATTCTGAAATATCCTTCCTCGGGAGTAGTGAGGTATGCCTGTGTAATAGGAATTCTGCGACAGGTTTTTATGCTGTTCAAAAATTCAATATCAGGATATTCAATCAAAAATTTTCTTTCAATTTCAAGTGGTTTCGGAATTCCGAGAAATGCGACAACCTCCTTTAAAAGTCTTTTCAGCTTAGTATCAAAGTCGGTCGAATTATCAATAATTCTCAGATGCGGTGTGCCTGTCCACACAGCCATAACATCTGTGTCCACTTCTCTTGCTTTTTCAAGACTTTCTTCTCTGCGGAAAATATTGGTTTCTTTTCCGTAATACTCTTCTGCACCGTCTGCGGAAGTCACAAGATGAAATACTGCGTCATAAGAGCTTCGTATTACATCTTCATTCAAATTGTGGATACCTGCATACTTTGCAAACTCATCTTCCGTAACATATGCTCTGCTGTCAAGCAATCCTCTGTCAAAAAGCAAAACTGCCTTTTCGCAATCCATATTTTTGGCAATTTGCGTTTTTTCATTCTCCTCAGCAAGCTGAATTTCAAACAGTTCTCTGTGAAATTCATAAGAGCCGACATTTTCGGGGGTTTTGCCCTCACTAAACAATCTGCTTGCAACCTCACCGATTGTAATTGTAGGAATATTAAGCTTTTTAAGCTCTTCGCTGATATATTTTAATGCGGAAGTCTTGCCACCGCAAGGTCCTCCCGTCAATACTATTTTTACAACTTCAGCCATAAAATCACCCATGTAACTTATTAAATTAAGTATATATCCCAACAGCAATTTTTTTATTCTGTAGAAGAACATTGTTGTTCGTTTTTACCCTTTAAAAGATAATATCGGCAAAATGAAAGTTTCTTATGCAGTAAAATTCATATTATACATTAAAAAGCGTATAAATTATCATAAAAACGGTGAAATATGCCGTTATAACATTGACAAGTAGCGTGTTAAAGTGCTAAAATATGTGTATAACCAATGAGGTTTTTTCTTATATTGAAAGGAAGTATTTATGATGGAAAAGCAGAATATTGACTGGGCAAACATTGGCTTCGGTTATATGCCCATCGGTGAAAGATTTGTAGCTAATTATAAAGACGGTAAGTGGGACAACGGCAGTATGACAGCCGACACCACAATTACTATCAGCGAATGTGCAGGCGTTTTGCAGTATGCTCAGACTTGCTTTGAGGGTATGAAAGCGTACACTACCTGTGACGGCAGAATTGTTGTGTTCAGACCTGACCTTAACGGACAGAGAATGGAGGACAGCTGTAAGCGTCTTGAGATGCCTGTATTTCCAAAAGAAAAGTTTGTTGAGGCTGTTTGCAATGTTGTTAAGGCAAATGCCGATTATGTTCCTCCGTACGGCACAGGCGCAACACTTTATATTCGCCCGTATATGTTCGGCAGCGGTCCTGTAATCGGTGTTAAGCCGTCGGCAGAATATCAGTTCAGAGTATTTACTACTCCTGTAGGTCCTTACTTCAAGGGCGGTGCAAAGCCTATTACAATTAAGGTTTCAGACTTTGACAGAGCTGCTCCTCACGGCACAGGTCACATCAAGGCAGGACTTAACTATGCAATGAGCCTTCACGCTATTGTTACCGCTCATGCAGAAGGTTTTGACGAAAATATGTATCTTGACGCCGCTACAAGAACTAAGGTTGAAGAAACAGGCGGTGCTAACTTTATTTTTGTAACAAAGGACAACAAGGTTGTTACTCCAAAGTCTAACAGCATTCTCCCCTCAATTACCCGCCGTTCACTTATGTATGTTGCTGAGCATTATCTTGGTCTTGAGGTTGAAGAAAGAGAAGTTTACTTTGATGAAGTTAAGGACTTTGCAGAATGCGGTCTTTGCGGTACAGCTGCCGTAATCTCACCTGTCGGCAAAATTAACGACCACGGCAAGGAAATTTGTTTCCCGAGCGGTATGGATGAAATGGGTCCGATTACAAAGAAGCTTTACGATACACTTACAGGTATTCAGATGGGCAGAATCGAAGCTCCCGAAGGCTGGATTAAGGAAATCAAGTAATCAATTTTATACATATAGCAAGACGGTCTGCGAGAACAGACCGTCTTTTATTTGCAGTTTTTAATTATATTGTTGTAGGCAACATCCACGGCAGAATCATCTGTATTACAATGCAATACATAAAATTTTGTATGCCGAATAAGATTATCGAGATTTGAGAGCAAAGACATTCCGTCTGACTTATTCACAAATTTGACAGTTAATTTGTAGAGCCTTTGTACAATCTCATTTGTGTCGGGAATTGTAACAAAATTATCGTCTGAGCGTTCTATGAATATTATAGCGCCTATGGGAACGGTTTCGTTGTTAGCAATTCCGCTTCCGCCGTCAAACGGAGTTCCGCAGCATAGCGGGACTTCGTTTTTAATTTTCACAACAGGCTTATCGTCATTGAGAATATGAGCTTTTGAGCCGAATCTTTTCAGCCACATCTTTGTATGAGTGGATTTGCCGACACCTGAATCGGCGGAAAATAAATACGCTTTTCCGTCAAAAATAAGTGCCGAGGAATGCACAAGCATAGCGCCACGGTGAATTATTTTGCGGTTAAAAATTGACGCCGTTGCAAATTCTTCGGCTTCATCAATGGTTGAACCTTCAACCATACGGCTCAACAGGGAATTTAAGTATGAGTCTGACGGTATTGCAGAAAAATCTGCACTTCTCTCCCCTTCATACAAAAACGGTTCGCACAATTTTTTTAAGTAATCAAATTTTGGTTCAATTTCAACGATAAAATCAGCTATTAAGTATTTTGGCAAAGCGTCCTCCGAAATAAAACAGACTCACAAAAAGTGAGCCTGTTTTTTTATTGGTTAGTTTAAATGAACGATAAACTTCTGAATTCCCGTTGCGTCAACTACCGTGATGTCACCGTCGTTGTTATAATCGGCAAGATGTTTTTGTTCTGCCGAAAGCTCAACAATACCGGCAACATACTTCTGCACAAGGGTTGCATCTAAAATATCAATCCCGCCATCCATATTAACATCACCGACATCATAAGCAGAAATGCCCTCAAACGGAATATTGTTAGCCTTTGCATATTCCTCGGCATAAGAACCGTAACTGCCTTTAATTGTAACAGCTGAAGAATTTTTAAAAGCTTTAGCTGAAATTTCAGTAACAGAAGCAGGAATGTAAACACTTTCAAGCTTAGGACAATTTGCAAAAGCGTAACTGCCAACTGATGTGCAGGTTTCAGGAAGTGTCACATTTTTCAGGGAAGAACATTTATAAAACATCTGATTTGGAAGTCCTGTAACCTTAGTCATAGACATATCAACGGTTTCAAGCGAAGTACAACCCTGAAAAGCACCTAAAACACATAGAGAAAGATTTTTGGAGAGCTTAACATCAATAATATTAGTACAGTTAGAAAAAGCAAATGCACCAATTGTTTGGATTGTATCAGGCATTGAAACAGTTACCAATCCGGTTTTATCAGAAAATGTCGAAGGAGCAATTACATTGACCGTTATATCAATGAGCTGTGACGGTATCTGTAAATTTTCTTCTGTTCCCAGATAATCTGTAATTGTCAGTCCTGAATAATCGTTTTTGTAAAACTCGAAATTCTTGTCATAATAGTAGGTTTCAGCTGAAAATGAAACGCAAAACATTGACAAGAGCATTGCAAAAACAAAGAGAAATGTGCAGGATTTTTTTACTATTTTTTTCATAATTTACTCCTAACAAGCAAAAGTCTTACTCAGAAAAGTCGGCAGATGAAGAACACCTGCCGACATAATCGTTAATTAGTCGTTATCATTGACGTCTTCGCCCACATTATCCTCGGTTGGATCCGAGTTATCACTCGGGATGATTTTCAAAACAGAATCAGAAAATGAAAATTTTACAATTTCAATTTCAGGCTCAAGATACGATTTTTTCATCAAATAACCTCCAATCTCTTGATTTACATAAAACACGAATTATAATGCCTCATTACCAACATAGCACAAATTGAAATACTGGGGATCTGAAATCTTCATTTCTTTAACTGTACCGTGAGAATCCTTGATTACTACAAATGCGTACAGTAAAGATGTAGTTCTGGTTAGCTGTGTTATTTGTGTATCTGAGAACCTTATCGATTCTGTTCTTGTTTGTAAGACTGTTGTTATCAAATACAAACTTTGTTACTCTGTAGTCATCTGAACCAAATTTATAAGTATTATTAGTGTTATTCTTGACAGATGAATTCAAAGCAAGTTCTTCAAGCTGACTCTTAACTCTTGTTTCAACTTCTGGTGTCATCTTATAATTTGTAAGAATATCAGATGTTGTATCTTTTGAATTTGAAATTGCTGCATTAACAAGAGTATTTCTGTCATCAACAGAAAGAGTTGAAGTGTTATTTCTTACTACAAACACACCACACTCAACTTTAAGATCAGTTGTGTTTTCCTTAAATGTAGGAATAGCAGTTGATGTAAATGCTGTGAGAAGGTCAGCGTAGAGCTTATCGGTTGCAGATATTGAATCACCGTAAATTTCACGGTTAAGAACAGGAACGTTGATATTAGCAGTAAGAGATGGAACTTCCTTACCATAAACAGGCTCTATGTAATAATCAGACATAATTCTAAGACCAAAATTACGCTCATAGCACTTTGTTACAAGCTCAGTATGTTCGCCATTTGCATTAACTTTGTAAACTTCCCAGTATGAGAATTTCTTAGTCTTATCTTCATTAAGTTCAGGAGCTGAGAGGAGGAAGTTACCGCCCTCATCCATAAGAAGTGAGTTGTAATCAACTGTGTAAGGTGTGGAATCGGCAATATCTGTGTAGTAACCACCTTCTAATGTAGTATGATAAACTTTACACATCTTTTTAGTCTGAGTTGCAATTACAGTTGCCTGTGATTTGCCTTTTTCGACCTTTTCTTCATCAGTAAGATTCCACTTTGTCTCAACATACATTGTGTCGATTCGTGGAGCATACTTTGTGATAGTTTCATCGGATGGCAGATAATCTTTCAGAATTTCCTCAGTAGAAAGTTCAACATTTCTTACAACATAAGAAACCATTTTGCCTGCACCTTCAACACTGAAACGGTCATATTACTTATAAGTAATATCACAAGTACCGCCAACCTTTACGATGTCGGTGTAGTAGTTAAGAGCGTTAACAGCAAGTTCACCATTCTCGAAAAGTGAGCTAGCCAAAACAGTGAATGTATATGTAAATTCACTTTCGCCTCTTAAATCCTTATCCTTAGGACCAATTTTAGTATATCCGCCTGCTTCACCCTTGTAGAGAGCATAAACTGTGTTATCACCGTGACATTTTGCTCTGAGTGTAATTTCAAGTGAGTCAGTAGCAGCAAAATCATCAATAGAAATCTTGCCCTGAGTTTCAGCATAAGAATGTTTTACTGCACTGGTCTGATCATAAAGAACAGCCGAGATGTAGTAGAAACCTGTACCTGTATGTGCAGTAGGATCTGTACCCGTATATGCCGTATGATTAAGTTCAAGTGTACCTGAAGGAATCTGACTTACACGAGCGACAATGTTATAGCTGTTTGACATAAGAATGTCAGTTGAAATATCAGTATAGTTATCACCAATCTTATTGCCATTGATGTACCAACCGTCAAAACGCCAGCCGTTGGCAACCTTAATGTTAAGGTGAGCAGTATCTGTAACTGATGAGAATGACGCTGTTGTAACATCGTTAATTGTTGCAGTAGCACCTGATGTTTTACCGATGAAACCTGTGTTAGCTGTATTTGTATTTGTATCAGCTATGTATGTGCCGTCATCGCCCTTATACTCGATTGCTACATCAGAAGTAAATTCCTGACCGAGAGCTGAATAGTACCAACGACCGTCAGAACGGGAGTAACCGTTACTGTACTTTGAACCCTTTTCATAGCTGATCTTTACAGGCTTATTACGATATTCTTCTTTGTTAAGAGCAGTGTACTGAGTTGAAGTTGAATCCAAGAAATCAGCAGGAGTACCGCAAGTAATGAGTTTGCCACTGTGATCATATACACACCACTTAGTTGCCCACTCATCCTTAGTAGCATAAGACTGTGATGTGGTGTCATGGCTACCGGTTGAAATCACATAGATACAAGGCTGATTCTTATCTGTATCAGAAAGAATGTTGCCAAGAACATCGGTATCTCTACCGTAATAATCAGTGAATTTCTGCCATTTATTTACTTTTTTGTTTGTATCTGCATCTGCAATATTATCTAATTTTGTAACAGCTGTGCCATCAGCCTTACAAGCATAATCAATGTTCTTTACAGCGTCAGTAGCATCTGCGTTATAGAACTTATTCTGGAACATAATAGTCTTTACATTTTCCATTTCAGCAAGCTTTACAAAATCGCTGAAGTCATAAGTCTGCATATTTCTTCCCGAAGGAGAAAGTTTTACATGAACAGAGTCATTATAATAGTTATTAAGTGTAATACCTGAAACAGTATCAGTAGTTTTTTCAAGAGTACCATTGTTGTTTCTATAATAGTACTTTGAAATCTTTGTTACATAATACTGACCGTCCTTAACAAGAGGCTGACCGGGATATTTCTCAAAGAAGTGAACTATCTCACCACCAGTTAAATAGCAGTATGGGTCAACAGAAAGCGTATTACCCCATGATTTGAGAGCTTCATCGGCATTAACATAGAATGTGATGTAGTCACCGTTTGCCTCAATTGTTTTGTTGTAGTAGATTGGTGTTACTTCAATGCCATTCTTGAATGCCATATCAGTTGAAACAGTAATGTTAGCCTGATATGTGTCTGCTTCAGCAGATAGAGAAGCGTTATAATTGACACCGTTTACACAGTAAGCAGCAACATAATAACCGAGGTTTTTATATGTCTCGCTCATCTTTGTAGTAATAGTAATGTTGTCGCCATCACTTACAGTATAAGTATTGCACGGTGTAGTAGTTGTAGTAGCAAGACCCTTTGCAACAGAAGATAAAGCATATTTGCTATTATCTTTGCCTGTGCTTTCATCGTAAGAAAGAGTACCCGGTTTTACATACAATGTCAACTTTGGATTGTATTCAGGTGTGTCAGACAGTGTAATAAACTGATTAGCAGAATCAAATATTACATACTTTGCTGTATCATACTTATTTAAAGCTTTTCGAGCATCACCATAAGTGCCTACCCATTTAACTATTGAAGGAGTCGGATGAGCACTATTTATCCAATAGTCGGCCTTACCTTCAGAAAAAGCATATTGGTTAGTGGATGAATCAAATATTGTAAAGGTAGTACCTACATCTATCTTTTTAGCTGAAACATATATACCCTGCCTATCAGTGGCGTACATTGATATCGTATTTTCACCATAAGCTACTTGATAAGGTGCAGCCTGTGTGAATGATGCTGTTGCTGTGATGTTGCTGTTTACAACGAGTGTAATTTCAGCATTAGAAGTTGTCTTTGAGTCTTTGATATCGTAAGTACCGTTAATAGACCATGACTTGAAGATATTAGAATCGGTTGGGACAGCATTAATGGTTACTGTCTCGCCCTCTTTAACTGTTGTTTCAAGAGTGGCTTTACCATTGAGTGTAACCGTACCGAGTTCCGGGTTTTTAGAAGAAACCTTTACTGTGCGATATTCCTTTGCTCTAAAGGTTGCATCAATGGTAACATCACCTGCAGGCATTAAGAATGTGTATGTACCGTTACTGTTTCTTGTGAGAGCAACATCTTTATTATCTGTACCGTATTTAGCTGTGATGGTGCCAAGTGTATAGCCATCAGTAGTAGCTGTTGGTGTAACTGTAACTTTCTGACCTTCATAAGCAGTCGGAGGGTCAACTGTTACTGTACCACCATCAAATGGGCCTGCTGTTATAGAATATTTCTGTGAAGTAGATTCAACAGTAATATCAGTAGCTGCTGTTGTTGTCTTAGTAATACCACTAAAGCCCTTAGCATTATATGTAATAGTAGCTGTTACAGTATAAGAGCCTTTTGTATAGAAAGTAATTTTATTACCATCAATTGAATAGTCAGAACTTGAAACATCATTTGAACCATTTTTCACTGAATAGCTTGTAGACTTAATATCGTTAAATTCTGTATTAGAAGTCAACGAAGGAGTAAAAGTTACTGCTGTGCCACCTGCAACGCTGGTATTGTCAGCATCAAGTTTAGCGGTAGAATCAATTTGATAGGAAGTATTGTTAGAATAATTGCCACTCAAATCTGTAATTGTAATAAGATTATAAACATTACTTAATTTTATATCTCTAGTAGTATTCAAATAATTTTTATCTTTATCCCAACCATCTTCCATCGTATTGCTCTTTCTGTGTAAGATGCAAGATGTGATACCACCCTCGGGTACTACAAAATAGAAATACTTATTATCGGTACCTGGGACACTATTAAGTTTAACCCATTTACCAGTTTCAGTTCCATTCCAAACCCACGCACTAAACGCATTGGTATCATCAACATACCAGTCAGCACTGCCGCCCTTTACTTGGACATAAACAACAGTGCCTCCTTTAAGAGGTGTTGTAGCAGCATTGACTGTTGAAACAGTGCCTCCTTCAAGAGGTGTTGTAGCAGCATTAACTGTTGAAACAGTGCCAATAAGCATTGTTGACAGAAGCATCATTACCACAAGGATGACGGAAACAGAGCTTCTGCCAAAACGAGAAATTTTTGTTTTCATAAATATTACCTCCATAACCGAATATTTTGGTTTTGGTTAGGTTCAGTTTTGACCTTTACCGCCTGACCAACGGTGAAACATAATCGGCAAAGCCACGGGATTTTGAAGTTAATTTACAAAAAAGCAACGAGAATTCAGCCGAAAATTGTATCCTTAACCTGTTTCAGTCAAAATGTGAACACTAACCCATATTCTTTATAGTAGATTATACCATTTTAGATTGATTTTTTTAATTAGGTTGCAATAATTTTATTGTGTTTGTTTTTACATTCAGTTTTGCCGTTTTGACAAGA
>OLPF01002084.1_pt1 | contig 14169 bp, 9 predicted proteins | sample 1673121 | NCBI WGS metagenome assembly OLPF01 (sample SAMEA3136756, study PRJEB25190) | human gut metagenome | reverse complement strand
CCGGTAATACTCATTGCCGGTTTGTCGAGTCCGATCACGCGTGCCTCGATGGCTGCATTGCAAAGAAGAGACGCTGTATTCTTCTCATCATCAGAAATCTCTTTGCCACCGTTCATTGCAAGAAGCGTTCTTGCAAATGTAGTGCGTGGATTTTCAAGTCCTTCGTGGAATAACTCCAGGTTTACTTTGTAAGCTTCTTTTACAAATTCAATCTCTTCCACCGGCACCGTTTCTACATATTCAAAGATTTCCTTCAATGTGTAGCCGTGAATAGAATGTACCTCTTCCTTTGCGTCCGCCTCTGTCGTATCTGCGGCATGCTCTGCCTCACTCTCCTCCAGCACCTCACCATTTACTTCAATCTTCGTAATATTCGTGTGAGAATCACGGATCGTAACTATTGCCTTATCGCTTTCCGTCTCCACTGTTGCCTGGATAAAGATACGACTTGTAATACCACTTAACTCGACGGTGATCTTACCTTCGTCAATGAGCTTTTGTGCGGTAACATTGTCTTCTGGTTTTACATCCGCCAGCGATTCCAATCCTTTTTCTGCATTTCCAGCCACATAGCCGAGTGCTGCAGCAAACACATTGCCCACTTCATTGGAATTCGGAATTCCACACGTAAATGCATTCTTATACATTCCACTGTTCATTGCAACATTTACATGTTTCAATTCTCCTTTTGTGTAGGAACGTGCCTTCGCTACACTGAATGCAATCGCTCCCGGCTCCGTCACACCAAGTGCCGGAAGCATGTCCGCTTTGATTAATTTTGTCAGTTCATTCATTTTAAAATTTACCCCCTTTGCATTTGAAAACTGCTCTCTTATTTATTCGGATTCTTTTTTGCTTCGATATACTCTCCATTTCTTCCTTCGAATGCTCTTCCCTTTCCGGTAATGCAGCTTACAAGCATCACTGCCCAGATTGCCCAGCTGTAAAACGTCGTAGCAATCATGTCTCCTGCGCCAAGCTTCGGAAGAAATGCATATGCATCTGTCTGCGAAGAGATTCCACCAAGCAAAAGTAATACACATCCGCCGAATGGAAGGAAAAATGGAAATGAGCAAATGGTTGTCGCAAGTATATTTGCTCTTCTATATGGATGAATGTCATTTTTCTTACCGATCGCATTGATAAATGGAGCTACACATATATTTGCAATTGTGTTGATTGCAGCAATCAGAATACCAAACACGGTAGACAGGCAGAACATCGAAATTTCCGCGCCTCTTTCTGTTTTGATGACCGAATTGTTCAGCCAATCTACAACTGCCTCCATGCATCCGGATGCAATAAGCAGCTCTCCCATAGATACAACGATCATTAGCAGGATCGATACATTAAACATACCTGACACTCCACTTGTAATCGTTCCGCTGATTGCGCCATCTTTGATGCAGATCAGATCGCTCGGTTTGAAAAGCTTTGCGCCCAATCCGATCACAATCGCCAGAATGCTTCCTGTTCCAAGACTGGCAAAGATATTTACTCCTTTTACAGCCAGAATAATAACTACCAATGTAGGTATCAAAAGTAACAATCCTTGTGGCATCTGATACTGCTTCAACAGATTTTCTGCTTCTGCCGGATCCAGTGTATTTCCGGAACCACCAAATACAAAAAACAATACTGCTGCAATGATCGCAGCGATAAAAACATATTTATATCTGCATTTTACGGTGCCGCCAATGCTTGCCGCTCCATTTGTATATTTATACTCCTGAGAGGTTGCTGCAATGATCGTTGTATCCGATACCGGTGCGAAGTTATCACCAAATGCTGCTCCAGATAAGATCGCACCTGCCAGAACCGCCGGGTTGCATCCTAATAAAATACCCGCCGGATATAAAATAAAGCACATCGTTGAAATCGTTCCAAACCCAGATCCTGTTGCCACTGCAAACAATGCCGAGAAAACAAATGCGCATACTGTAAATACGGCTCCGGACACTCCAAGTTTTACGGAAACCCATACAAGTCCTTCTACAATATGTCCACTTTTCAATATGGCTCCATACATTCCCACAACTAACCATAACATCACTGCAGTCATCGCTACTTTCGAACCAAGTCCTTTTAATATGACATCCCAATAACGATCCAGATCTTTGCTGAAAAGCATTCCGATCAAAAGTGCGATCACACCTGCTGCAACCATGGCATTAATATCCTGAAAATTTGCGAAAGATAATCCTATCGTAATAATAATAAATATCGCAAATGGAACCAACGCCATTGCACGTCCCCCGCGGAACGTTAATCTTCTTTCTCCCATTTTACTGTCCTCCTTATATTTTGTGTACAGCTATATCAGCTGTTAGAAAACATACTACTCCACTAGGTTTATCCTGTCTAATACACAAAATTGATAAACTGTAAAAGGTATTTTCTATATAAGAAGGTCCGCTCGTTCAGATTTTATATATTGAACCATCTCTTAATCGCTTTATGTTCTCCGATTACTAAAATTGTCGCATCCTGCTTCAAAAGCGTATCTGTGGAAAGGGCGATGTTCACCCCGCCTTTATCTTTCACTGCAATGATATTGATATTATATTTTCTTCGGACATCCAGCTCTCCGATTGTCTTTCCAAGCCACTCATCCGGCACTTCCGCCTCGAAAATTGCGTGGGATGCGTCAATTTCCATATAATCCAAAATGTGGTCTGCGGTGTATCGGATAGATGCCCACTTGGCTACCTGGCGTTCCGGGTATACGACCTGATCTGCTCCGTTTCTTAAGAGAAATTTCTTCTGAATATCTCGTTCTGCCCGGGAGATAACAATCTTTGCTCCAAGCTCCTTTAATAGCGAAGTCGTCTCCAATGAATTTTCAAAATTTGCCGAAATTGTTACAAAACAAATATCAAAATTTCCAATCCCAAGTGATTTTAAGAAGTTTGCATTTGTGCTGTCTCCAATCTGCGCATTCGTAACATATGGCAGAATTTCATTTACTCTGTCTTCATCATCATCAACTGCCATAACCTCATGGCCGAGCTCATTTAACTCTACAGCGAGATGTCTGCCAAATCTTCCAAGTCCAATAAGTAAAATATTTTTCATGTTTATTTCCTCCAAACTATCCAACTGTAATCTGTTCTACCGGGAACTTTGCTTTGCTCTTATTTCTGGATGAAAATACAGCATAGATCAATGTAAGTCCTCCGACTCTTCCAAGATACATTAACACGATAAGGATCAACTGGGACGCCATATGAAGGTGTGGCGTGATTCCAAGTGTAAGTCCCACTGTTCCAACCGCCGAAGCCGTCTCATAAAGGCATTCCGCCAATGGCAGGCCTTCATACATGCTGATCGCGATTCCGCCGCCAAAGAAAAGCATCACATACAGCATCAAAAGCGTAGCTGCATCGCGTATTACATGATTATCAATTCGCCTGTGAAATGCACTTACCGTATCTTTACTTCGAAATGTTGCAAATGCATTTAAGAGCAGCACTGCAATTGTCGTTGTCTTCATACCTCCGGCTGTAGAACTCGGCGATCCACCGATCAGCATAAGAATGATAATAAGTGTCTGTGCCGGTTCCGCCATCTTTCCGATATCTACGGTGTTAAACCCGGCAGTTCTCGGTGTCACCGCCTGGAAAAACGATGCAAGCAGCCGTTCCTCCATTGCAAGATTTTTAAAATTCCAAAAGAAAAAGAAAAGGCTCGGCAATAAAATAAGCACTGCCGTCGTCACGAGAACGATCTTGCTTTGCAGTCGATAGCGCCGGAAATGATATGTGTTCGTGCACACATCTTCCCATGTAAGAAAACCAATGCCGCCAATAATGATAAGCAGCATAATCACTACATTTACAAGAGCATTTCCCGCATACTGCAGGAGGGACGGAAACGTATTTTTCGTCGTTCCGAGAATGTCAAATCCCGCATTGCAAAATGCAGAAATAGAATGAAAGATTGACATCCAGATTCCCTTCACGCCAAAATCTTTTCCGAAAACCGGCAGCAGTAATACCGCTCCGATAAGCTCTACCAGAAATGTTCCTTTTAATATAAACTTCGTCAGTCGGACAATTCCTCCGATCCTTGGCGCTGCAATGGCATCCTGCATTGTCGTACGCTGCATAAGAGAAATCTTTTTCCCGGACAACAATGTGACCGAAACCGTAACTGTCACCACGCCAAGCCCACCGATCTGGATCAGTATTAAAACAACAAGCTGTCCAAAGAAAGACCAGTAGCTCCCCGTGTCCAGCACTGCCAGCCCAGTCACGCACACCGCCGAAGTAGAAGTAAATAAAGCCTTGTGAAATGGCGTAAATACTCCCTCCACCGAAGAGATTGGTAACGTCAGCAAAAACGCGCCACATAAGATAACTGCGGCAAAACCCATCGTGATCAATTGAAACGGTGTAAAATGTCTTCCTATGTTTTTCATCATGTCAAATCCCTAATTTCTTCTATTAATGAGTCAAACAATATCTACGTATAGCTGTAGTATAATACTACACCTGTTTGAAATCAAGATAGCAAAAAAACTGCCACTTTGCGATTGAACCATCGTAAAAGCGACAGCTTTTCAATTTTTCCTATTATCTAAAATAACAACTGAAGTCCCATTGCGATCATCCACATGTCTTTGGGATCATCAGCAGACCCACCATTGGTTTTTTCTTGCTGAACAATGTAACCGGGATGTAGCATCCGAAAGAAAGGATGATGGCAGCTACCATTCTTGTCAAATAACATAAATATTTTTTTCATCATCTCACTCCGCATTTCTCTTCAAACATTCATCCGCATTGTTACAAATCTTTTGAAATACCTGGATACACATCTGCATCTCTTCTTCTGTTAATCCACTCAAAACATTTTTCGCAAATTGCTTCTGTGCGTTTTTCCCTGCTTCTATGATCGGAATTGCATCATCTAATAAAACAATCTCTATACGCTTCTTATTATTCGGACTTTGAATCCTGTCGACCAGTCTCTTCGTCTCTAAATCCTTCAGTGAGATCGAAACGTGTGACTTCGTCGACTTGCGGACCTTAACAATATCAGCCGCTGTATTAAACTATCGAAGAAGCACATCAGATCACCATTTTCCTCGTACTTCGGGATAACCTTTCTGTGCTTCCTCAACCAAATATGATATTAAATTTAAATGATGTTATTGTTATCCGTAAACAAAAAAGTGATTAACTTGTAAAGACCATTAGTTCTTTTTTCTCAGCATTAAGCTTCTTGTTATTCCGGCAATTGCTACGACCATAAGAACCGCCCATAAAATCGGCTTGGAACTGTCGCCTGTTTTAATCGAAGCATTCTTTTTGCTTTTCACTTGTGTTTTTACAGTTGTTTTCGTCTTGTTTTGTTTATCCTTACCTGTATTCGTATCTGTTCCACCACTTGATGGCTTCTCTGGCTCTGTCGTCTCGCCCGGTGCATTTGCATCTACCGGATATAAAGAAAGGTTCGGCACAGTCAGAATATCTCTCCAATATGTATCATTATCATAATCGATATCATTTACATTTTCTCCATCGATCAGATTTCGATTCGTTGTTCCTGCAAGCTTCACATTATCACCCAATGCTTTTCCCGGTGTACTTGATTTGGAAACAGAAGCGCCACCTTCTAAGTATGCATTTGCTACGGAAATCATTCCCGTACCGCTCACTGCATTTCCACCTTCTCCAAAATGTCCATCGCCACCGACGCAGATGAGTTTTCCTTCTCCGGTAATGGTTCCACCATTTAGCTCAACTGCTGTTCCGCCATTTGATGTAGTTGCATCTTTTCCACCGCCAAAGACAGCAAGTACGGCATCTTTTTCCAAAGTAAGTGTGCCATTAACCTTCAGTCCCCTCTGGCCGGTATAGCTTTTTCCTGTAGCAGCATCTGTTCCGGTAGGTGCCTCGTCGCCGCGCACGAATACCTTTCCTTTCAATGAAACATTTCCATTTACGACAACGACCGGTTCTGTATTGTGACGTGCACTTGATCCATTTGCAATGTTGTTCGTATTTGAGTAAATTTTTGCATTTTCCAATGTGGCACCATCCTGCAAGATCAGTTGACCATTAATGGACGCTCCGTTCAAAAACTCGCCTTTTCCATAGTCGTTATAATTCATGGAAAATGTTCCGCCATTTTGCACTTCTACAACTCCCTGAATGACAGAATCTCGAAGTGTGAGCTTTGCACCGTTCTCAACAATAATTTTCACACTGGATAAAATATCCATATTTACCAATGTCAGATTGCATCCTTTTGGCAAGATCAATGTCTGCTTCTGTGCAGTGCCCTCTGGTACAGCGTATCCAAGTTCTCCATATGTACCACTTGTATGGGACCCATACCACGCTTTTACATCTGCCGGAACAGTGACACTCTGATCACCGGAAGCATCTGTAAAGTTTTTAATTGCCCACGGCTCCATATCATACATATATTTTCCATCTGCCGTTTTCGTACAGTTTGATAACACAAGCTGATCTTTTAATGTTTCTTCTCCACTGAAAACACGAAACGGCAGGCTGTTACTTGTTGCAGTATGTCCGTCTTCATCTGTGATCGATACGCTGATATCATATGTACCTGCATTTGCAGGGGTTCCGGCTAACGTAAGAGAACCATCGTGAACGGAATACACACCCGCCATCCCAGAATCATTTCCTTTGGACGCATCGTCGTGATTTACAATTATCACCGAAGACTCTTTGGATTTTATACGAATATCGCTTTCACTCAAAAGTTTCCAATCATCTTTTGTCGGTTCCTGATCTGCATTTACAAGTGCAACCTCTACACTTGCATCACTGTTTTTATTTTGCGTCACATTCGTAGATGCACCACTGATTGCATCGTATCCTTTTTGATTTACAAGTGCCGACTCAAAGCTTCCGACTAGTCGCACGTAAAGCTTCATGTTATCGCCTGGCTTTGTATCCTGCGAAATTGTAAGCTTTCCATCCGCGATAGCAACTTTGAAAGCTAATGTTTTGTATCCGGTTGCCGTAATTGAAATCACATCACCATTTTTCAACGCTGCGGTCTGACTGTAGCTTTTCTGTGCAAATTCAACGGCGCCGTCCCGGATACGATATTTTCCACCCATAGAAGGTGTGAAACTATACGCTTCCCAGTCCGTGTCATTGACAGAGATTTTCGTGATCGCATCCGTATAATTTGCATCCGCAAATTTCAATTGCCATAATCCGTTGAATGAATCCTGCTTTACAGAAATACTGTCAATGGTAATCTCTTTCTCTGCTGCTGATACATTCACTTCACCTATTATCACACCTGCAATCAGCAAAAATAATGCCAGCAGGAGTGTTTTGCATTTTCTCCTCATTCTCTTCAATAGTCCTTCCTCCATATATTTAGTTAGTCAATGCTAACCATAGATTAACATCATGTAAAGTTAGTGTCAACTAATTATTTTCTCAATAACGGTACGCGTACTCAAAAAGGAGCCCGTACCGCTCACGATACAGGCTCCCTTGATCTCCTGCCGCCATTGCCTCCGTCCCTGGCACCAATAACATTGATAGCACCATCGCCATACTTAATAAGATACTTATAAATTTCTTATTCATATTCATTTCTTCTTTCGGAAACAATTTGTAAACCTTAACATGCGTCCTTTAAGGTTTGTTTACTATACAAAAATGATAGCATATGCCCTTTGAATAATCACTTCAAATCAAACGTCTGTAAGACTTGGCGCGTGATGTTTCTTACGTTCTTTTTTATATTGATACATATCCTGATCCGCTCTGTCTTTGACAACTGCAATATCTTCATCTGAAAATGGAGCTGACCCGTAAGAAACGGTTGGGAAAAATGTGAACTTTCTTCGTTTCTCTGTCCACCGCCGCAGAAATTCCTGTCTGCATTCCTCTTCTTTCGCTCTGTTTTTCAGTAATACACAAAACTCGTCACCACCTATACGATAACAATATCCAGAGTCAGCATATGCTTTTTTGATGCATTCCGCAATACCCGCAAGGCAAAGATCACCTTTCACGTGACCATGACAGTCATTGACCTGTTTGAAATCATCCGCGTCAAACACCACCAGCACTCCTTTGTTGTATTTTACCTCCCTGGTCTGTTTCAAATAGCTGTTCTGATTCAAAAGTCCTGTGAGTGCATCCAACTGATTCCACATTTCATTGCAATAGATAAAATATAATACAGAAAGCAACGTAATACATAACCATGTTACATGAAGTTCAGGCAGTGCAATCTGAATGACTGTTTCCGCCATCACAAAAAGAATCAATGGATAGATCAGCATCCTGCTGCGATTCTGAAATTCTCTGGCTGTGACGATCGTAGATATCGAAAGATACAAAATTGCCCCAAAATACATGATGACATATATGTAAAAATGCGGACCACGTGAATAAATATTATCCACACTCACGGAGAATACCATTCCATATGGAATAGAAATCAACAAAAACATAAGATATGCGAGCTCACAACACACTGCAATTCTGATCTTTCGTCGGAGAGCTGTTTTTCTGTCCAATACATACACAAGACAGATAGACACCGCCGGCGACAGGCCAAACCCCAGATAATTAGACACAATATTCAGCCATCGGTATCCGGACGGCAAGCCATCCACAACCACTGTTATGACCTCCAGCACTGAAATTCCTGCGATCATAAGATAAGCCAGAAAAAAGCCACGCTTTTGTTTTTCGCTAAGCGATTCACTCAGATATGTGAGTATGCACATAAAGCATAAAACAAAAAGATCAATTGTAGTTAATACATAAAAATATCCATCCATTACAAAACTTCCCATTTTTCATCTATCACTGCTTTTTCACAAATATTTGCTTTGTTTATCTGCCGCAAAAGATTCTGTTTTCGAATTCATAAACCCTAAACTATATTCTAACAAACTATGCATGAAAAAGATATACACTTTCACATCTACATGCAAAATCCATTGTCAAAAAAATAGATGCATAAGATTGTTCTTTTCTCATGCATCTACTTCATAACAGGAGCATTCATCGTATTCTGCCGTCACAACAGACATTGAATGTTACCTTTTTTATATCTCTTCAGCTTTCACTAACGTAATGGTCCCGTTATCCAGGCATTCCACAAATTTGTAGACCAGATCCGGGTCAAATTGTTTTCCTGCGTCCTGAAGAAGTTTCTCTCTTGCTACACTCAACGAAAAGGCCTTCTTATAACAACGTTTGGACGTCATGGCATCAAAGGAATCTGCCACACACAGGATACGTGCTGTCAGAGGTATATCCTCTCCTGCGATCCGTCGCGGATATCCTTTGCCATCATACCGTTCATGATGACCGATAACAGCCGGAATAACATAATCCAGAGAAGGCAGATGACGGATAATATCGATAGAAGCCTCCACATGTCCCTTGATTGTTTCATACTCATCGTCTGTCAGTTTGTCGGCCTTATTTAATACATACTCCGGGATACCAATCTTACCGACATCGTGTAAAAGGGCTGCCTGGCGAATGATCTCCACCATATCTTCATTCATGCCAAGTGCTGTTGCAAGCGCTGTTGCATAATAGGCCACATTTGTGGAATGGCTGAATGTATAATGATCCTTTGCATCGATTGCTGCTGTCAGGGCATAAATGGTTGATTCATATTCCTGGTAAATATGTGCCCGGTTTGTTGACACTATATTCTTGTTAGCATTGCGGAACATGGTATCAAAGACCTGGATCCCGTTCTTTCCACTGTGTTTCACATGGTAAACTGCAAGATCCACATTCTCCATCAGTTCTTTCACATTTTTTGCCGCATAAGGTGCCGCGCTGATTCCCGCACTGACCGTAATTGCTTTCAGCTTCATGTCTGTCCTGCGATTATTCATAACAGAAATCTGCTTTTCAATGGATTCCACCAGATTTCTGGCAGAGAAAAGATCATATCCCGGCAACAAAACAGCATATTCTTTTCCACCGTAACGGGCAGCATATCCGTTTTCTCCTACACTGCTTTGGATGATTTTTGCAATGCGCTGGAGACACAGATCACCTTCTTTTAAACCATACAGCTGATTATATAACTTAAAATCATCTACATTGATAATTGCAAGTGCCAACGAGGCATCTTTATTCTTTTCAAATTCTTCATAAAGTACTTCATGGAAATATTTTCGATTCAACAAACCGGTCATCTCATCCGTTCTTGCCTCGATACAAGCTTTTTCGTACATTCTTGCATTTTTAATAGCAATAGAAGCCACCGATGTGATGTTTGAGATCAGTTCCACTTCATCATAGACCAATCTCTTTTTCCCGGAATCTGCTGTGATCAATATCACCCCTGCCAAAGTATCACCGTCTTTTAATCCGGCACAGTAGCGCGTGTGCTTCTTATCCAGATGATGTTTTTCTTCCTCCCACATGGACTTATATTCTACAGAATAGCGAAAATCCCTGTAAACCAGCGGCTCTTCATGATCTTTCAGCCATTGTATCATCGGATTTTCTTCTTCCAGAGAAAATGCCAGATCGTTAAGAGGCTGGTCACTTGCAACTCCACAGTAAGTCTCTCCGGGTGCTTTCTGCATACATATATAGATATTGCCCACATCCATCAATTCTTTCATCACCCGGATGGTTCGATCCAGAATTTCCTGAAGATCCAGGGTTTTTGAAATTGCTGAATTAAATTCCCTTAACTTCTCCGCTTGATGATTCTCTTCCTTTACAAATACACTGCGGATCAAAAGCTTCCACAGATAAGTAAAGATTGCATAGGTAATCAGAAAAACAATGGCAAATACAAGGGTGTACATGGTGATATTCTTATCCGGCTGCATATGGAGAATTTTTTGCAGAAACGGCATGATATTTAAAAATACAAAAATAGAAAACAGCAATCCTACACCATAACATAAACTGGGAGATGCCAGCATCTGGAGACGGAATAATCGTCTTCGAATCAGGGCATAAAACAGTAAAAATACATTTACTACACCACTTAAAATATCGATCGGAAAGCCGCTGAAAAAAGGAATTCCAAGAAATGCATTGCCAAGAAACAGTGCAAGCACTCCCATCATCACCGGTTCATACTGAACTTTCATGGTAGGATTTTCTTTACAGATCCGTACAAGAATTACGAAAAGATGAATCAGAAAAAATCCTGCCGGGATAAAAAATGCAATAATAGATGGCTTAATCTCATATACAAAGCTTTGTACCCCTCTTTTTTCTACCATCTCAGGGGCTTCCAGAAAAGCTCCAAATTGGGCATTCACCCAAAAGCAGATCAGCATGATTACCAGGTATATTCTACCGGTGGATCCGTTCCTGACTCCGCCAAAGGCAAGAATAAAACGGTAATACGCATATGGCAGCAATAAAATTCCCAACAGGGAAACCTGATACCAGAATTCGTATCCCGGCCAGAACTGTGCACGCATAAAGGCAGAACCTCCGGTCCAGAAAAGTAATCCCGTCAATACCACCAGAAAACTGTTTATTATTTTATTTTTCTTTGCTGTCAAAAACATCAACAGCAGAAAGCCATAGCACAGCATGGCTATAATTGATATATATCCGTAGGTTTCCATAAATTTCCCTTATCCCATTCTTTGCTTCACTCATAACTGTTCCATGCCTGCACAGTTATCTTACTTTATTTAGATATTCCTGCACATCCAGTAATTCCTTCATATCGTAATGAGAAGGATTCATCTGATGTATCTTTTTGCCTGTCTTTTTCTCATAGGCTTCAAAGGTTCCGCAGGTGAAAATTGTCACCTGTAATGGATCCATACCCAGAATCTTTTTCAGATCCCGATAATCCTGATCAATATATTTGAAATATGTACTCAGTAAATCCTTTAAAATATTGGCACTCATGGCATTGCTAAGAAGTGCCTCCTGTTCCAGTTCCACATACATGTGAAGATACGGTCGATTCTGTTCATTGTATTCTTTCGTTGCCACCCAGTTGGTGATTGGAAGTTTGGAAAGGCTGATTACACTTCGAATTCCATTTTCCGAAATTCTGGTAAATCCTGCGATATCAATGATCCAGGGTACCCGGTCCACATATTCAAAACGGGGGATCCTGGTCTCATCTTCCCGGTTTTCCAATCCCACACAGCGATACATATCTCCACAACGATAACGGGCAAACGCACCGCCCTTCAGAATCGTAAATACCAGCTCATACTTTTCACCAGGTCTCACCTCATCCATCAGATAGGTAGGCGGAATATAAGAAGGATCGTCATAATTCCTCATCATATCCTTCTCTGTGATAAACTCATAGAACGCAGTATCCGGGAAGAAATACATTCCCTTTCTTGTCCATGTCTCTGTACCCATAATGGAAGGCTCCGTACCGGCGAACAATTCCATGGGACGAATGCCCCAAAGTTCTTCCAGATCATCTTTATAACACAGGTTATCCGTACCTGCCACCATAAATCCTTTTAGATGAAACAGATCCTTTGGGAGAAATGTTCTGTTTTCTCTCTTACACCGGCGCTTTGCCTGGATCATACGTAAGATCATATGAGGCTTGCATTTCATAAGGCTTGACAGTTTAATGCCGCCACCTCCGCCACTGGTCAGAGAAGAAAGGCTCAGACTCACTGCGTAAGCCACGCTTCCAAGACCAAAGAAAAATCCAAGATCCTTTTGCATAGCCATCTTAAATCCCAGTTTATTTCTTTCGCTGAAGCTCATATTTACTGCTTCATCAACTGCCGGTAAAAATTCAATACCGATCTCCTCACCCAATGCCAGCGGAAAAAGTCCGGTTGCAAAAGGCAACGGTGCCAGGGCATACAAAAATTTGTCTGTAGCTGCCACATCAAAAGAGCCCTTTTCTTTACTGGTAGAAAGAATCAGACATGCTGTCACGTTGTTGCGATAGGTATCCAGCATGCTTCTGGTATAGGGCGCCACCTTAATGGGATGCTTTCCACCCTCCCAGGTCGTCTGGATCCAGATAACCGGATTGCCCGGAAGCATATCCGGCTGTTTGGTAAGCAGCACATCTGCATAGTCTTCATAGGTTGTCAATGGTACCATTTTTCGAAATTCATCCAAATTGCTCGGATGCTTTCCCTTCAAAATAGACTGTCCCAGACCACAGTTACTCCATAACCGGATCTGCTCCTCCATCAATCGCCGTTGAATCTTCATATATCCATCCATCGACAGATCCAAGAATCCACAGTACTGCTGCCAGATTTCTTTATACTGTTGTTTTTTTAATTTTTCTTCTAAATTCATAGTCTGTCCGCTCCAGATCGATCATTGTTTTCTGACACTATAGAAACATGCCTGTATGCTTTCTTTATTTGGTATTAAAAAAGGTGTATGTTTCTGATATTCCCTATAATTAAAAAATGTCTGCGGAAAAGTCCACAGATCCTGAAAAATGATATACAGATAATTCCAAAAAATCATAAGTAAAAAATAGATTCCCTGTTTCCATCCGCCAAACATTCCCCACATACAAAGATATGCACCTGCAAACCACAAAACACCGGGATGCCGACACAATCCATACACACCTTCTGTGTATGCAGCCCGTAATCTGTTTTCTTCACAATAGGTTTCCTCAAAAGGAAGGGCGAAAAACAAGGTGTATATGAGAAGTGCCAAAAAGCACATCGCTCCGATTCCGAATCCAATCATTCTTCCGATCCTGTGACTGCACTGTCCCCATGCAAACCAAAGTTCCATGAACAGTGACAAAACAACCAGAATAGTGCCCACTGCGAAAAATTTTTGTAAATATCTGTTCTGTTTTCTAACACTATTTATATCGTAAATAAAGTACAGAAGAAATCCTGCACTGCCTAAAATAATCTGCTGCATGTCCATTCTCCGAATTTTGTGCACAATAATATACAGACGCATAACCACGCACTTTTAATTATAATAAAATTCACTATAAATAGCAAGAATAATTTGGTTTTGGTGTACAAAGAAGATTTTATTTTCCATATAAGTGTTATGCATAATGCATAATTACATTACTGTTTTCTTGGTTGGTTTGCAGTTGTTACCATTTGATTAATGTTATTTGTCTGTATTTACTATTTTATATGTAAATATATCAACTTGTAATCTTCCCATATATTTTACCTGGTAAAGATATATTGTTTAACTGAGTAATTTTGTAAAATACTTT
>OLPF01002075.1_pt1 | contig 14231 bp, 9 predicted proteins | sample 1673121 | NCBI WGS metagenome assembly OLPF01 (sample SAMEA3136756, study PRJEB25190) | human gut metagenome | reverse complement strand
GGGCAGTCAACGTGAGCATAGTGACGCTTGTCGGTCTCATACTCAACGTGAGCGGTGTTGATCGTTATACCTCTTTCTCTCTCTTCGGGAGCCTTATCGATGTCTGCATAACCCTCGAACTTGGCCTGTCCCTTTAAGGAAAGATACTTCGTGATAGCTGCTGTAAGCGTGGTCTTACCGTGGTCAACGTGACCGATGGTACCAATGTTAACGTGAGGCTTGGTTCTTTCAAATTTAGCTTTTGCCATTGGAATATTCCTCCTTGAAATGAAGTAATAAATAAATTGGTTTCAAATAAATCAGTTGTTCGATCTCTTCGAGATGATCTGCTCGGCGATCGACTTCGGAACTTCCGAGAAATGGCTCGGCTCCATGGAGTAAACTCCGCGGCCCTGAGTCTTGGAACGAAGATCCGTTGCGTAACCGAACATCTCGGAAAGAGGAACGTTTGCGGTGATCTCCTGAATACCCGGCTGGGTCGCTTCCATGGACTGGATCTGACCGCGGCGGGAGTTCATGTCGCCGATAACATCGCCCATGTATTCCTCGGGAACGATGACAACGACTTTCATGATGGGCTCTGTCAGAACGGGATCCGCTTTTCTCATAGCCTCCTTGAACGCCATTGAACCGGCGATCTTGAATGCCATTTCGGAAGAGTCGACCTCGTGATAAGATCCGTCGTAAAGAGTGACCTTGACGTCAACAACTTCGTAACCCGCGAGAACACCGTTCTGCATCGCGCCCTTGATACCGGCGTTGACGGGTTCGATGAATTCCTTCGGGATCGAACCGCCCGTTACCGCGTTGATGAACTCATAGCCCTTGCCCGGCTCATTCGGTTCAAGAATGATCTTAACATGACCGTACTGACCCGAACCGCCCGACTGTCTCTTATACTTGGTCTCCTGATCGACCTTTTTGCGGATGGTCTCTTTGTAAGATACCTGCGGAGCGCCGACATTTGCCTCGACCTTGAACTCGCGGAGAAGACGGTCAACGATTATTTCAAGATGAAGCTCGCCCATTCCGGCGATGATCGTCTGTCCTGTCTCCTCATCGGTGTAGGTCTTGAAGGTCGGGTCTTCCTCTGCCAATTTGGCGAGGGCGATACCCATTTTTTCCTGACCGGCTTTTGTCTTCGGCTCGATCGCGACGCGGATAACGGGTTCGGGGAACTCCATGGATTCAAGCACTACGGGGTGCTTCTCATCGCAGAGCGTGTCGCCCGTCGTGGTGCTTTTAAGTCCGACCGCGGCGCAGATATCGCCTGTGTAAACTTCCGTTATATCCTCTCTGTGGTTCGCGTGCATACGAAGGATACGTCCGAATCTCTCCTTATTTCCTTTTACGGAATTGAGGATCGTCGTGCCCGCCGCAACGGTTCCGGAATATACACGGAAGAAGCAGAGTTTTCCGACAAACGGGTCGGTCATGATCTTGAATGCAAGAGCGGAGAACGGCTCGTTGTCGTCAGCCTTTCTCTCGGTTTCCTCGTCGGTATCGGGGTCAACGCCCTTGATAGCGGGAATGTCGAGAGGCGAAGGCATATAATCGATGATGGCGTCAAGAAGTTTCTGAACGCCTTTGTTTTTGTAAGAAGTTCCGCAAACGACGGGAACGATCGAGTTGGAGATCGTCGCTTTTCTGAGAACGGACTTGATCTCGTCTTCGGAGATCTCCTCCTCCATGAGATACTTTTCCGCAAGCGCGTCATCCTCCGATGCAACGGCATCGAGAAGTTTCGCTCTGTATTCGTTTGCAAGATCCTTCATATCCTCGGGAATATCGGTGATCTCGATATCCGTTCCGAGGTCGTTCGTATAAATGTACGCTTTCATCTCGACAAGGTCGATAAGACCCTTGAACGTATCCTCCGCTCCGATAGGAAGCTGGATAGCGACCGCGTTACATTTAAGACGATCGTGCATCATGCGCAGAACTCTGTAAAAGTCCGCGCCCATGATGTCCATTTTATTGACATAAGCCATACGGGGAACATGGTATTTGTCTGCCTGTCTCCATACGGTCTCGGACTGTGGCTCAACGCCGCCCTTTGCGCAGAAGACGGTTACGGAACCGTCAAGAACTCTCAAAGAACGCTCAACCTCAACGGTGAAGTCAACGTGACCCGGGGTGTCGATAATGTTTATTCTGTAAGCATTTTTCTTTATCTGAGACGGGTCACCGTGGAACTGGGAATGAGCCCAATAGCAAGTCGTGGCAGCCGATGTGATCGTGATACCTCTTTCCTGCTCCTGCTCCATCCAGTCCATCGTAGCCGTACCTTCGTGCGTTTCACCGATCTTGTGGTTAACGCCCGTGTAGTACAGGATACGTTCCGTGGTGGTCGTTTTACCTGCGTCGATATGCGCCATAATACCGATGTTTCTGTAACGATTCAACGGATGCTGTCTGGGCATACTTCTCTCCTTTAAGCTTGGCTCATGCGAGCCGGGAATATAAAATCTGCGGGGAGATCATCCCCTCTGAAAGATTACCACCTGTAATGTGCGAAAGCCTTGTTTGCTTCTGCCATCTTGTGGGTATCTTCCTTCTTCTTGACTGCTCCGCCCTGATTATTGACTGCGTCAAGGATCTCGTTGGCAAGTCTTTCCTTCATCGTTCTTTCGCTTCTGTTTCTCGCGTAAGCGGTCAGCCAGCGAAGACCGAGAGTCTGTCTTCTTGCGGGTCTGACTTCCATAGGAACCTGGTAGTTTGAACCGCCGACTCTTCTTGCCTTAACTTCGAGCAGGGGCATGATGTTTTCCATCGCCTGCTCATAGACCTCAAGGGGATCCTTGCCGGTCTTTTCTTTTACGATGTCAAATGCGTCGTATACGATCTTCTGAGCAACGCCCTTCTTGCCGTCGAGCATGATGCTGTTGACAAGTTTGGAAACGAGCTTCGAGTTGTATACGGGATCCGGAAGTACCTCTCTGTGGGGTACGTTACCTCTTCTCGGCACTTAACTTCCCTCCTTCATTAGTAAATGATTTCATAGGTACTCGAAAGTGTGAAAACCTCCCGTCAGTGCTTCGAATATACTATATATCAATTACGCCGCTTTTGCAGCGTACAAAGCACACAACGATAATTTTACCGACTTGAACTACCTTACTTTTTCTTTGCCGCCTTGGGTCTCTTAACGCCGTATTTCGAGCGTCCCTGATTCCTGTTAGCGACTCCCTGAGCGTCGAGCGCACCGCGAATGATGTGGTAACGAACACCGGGAAGGTCTCTTACACGGCCGCCTCTTACAAGAACAACACTGTGCTCCTGAAGGTTATGTCCGATACCGGGGATATACGCGGTAACTTCGGCAGCGTTCGTCAGACGAACTCTTGCAACCTTACGGAGAGCCGAGTTGGGCTTTTTCGGGGTCGTGGTCTTAACGACAGTACAAACGCCTCTCTTCTGGGGGCAGTTCTGGTCGATCTGCTCTTTTTTAAGCGTGTTGAAGCTTCTGAGAAGAGCGGGAGCAGCAGATTTGTAACTCTTGTCATGTCTGCCGTTTCTTACCAACTGGTTAAATGTGGGCATCCTTGCACCTCCTTATAAAAATGATAAATATATCACACGCGCGTCGCCGCGCTTATGATCGGAACAACACCCTGCGAAACCGGCCGAAAAACCTTCAAAAAACCGCGTACAGCAGGGATTTTCGGGAAAAAAGAGCGCAAAAGAGCGCAATAATCCCCATGATTACCCGAACAGTATAGCACAATTTTCCCCGTTTTTCAAGAGGTCAAACACTTTTTTTCCCGCAGACGGCTCAAAAAACGCGATTGTTCGGATTTTTGTCAACTTTCGGAAAGCATAACGCCCGAAAAAAGGTCAGACGGGCGGCTTTCCGACGGAGCGCAGACAAAAAAACGCCTCCTCGGACGCGAAAGCACATCGCGCGCCCGAGGAGTTTATTTTTTACTGCGCGCCGACCGTCACAGACCGAGCAGTCCGCACGCGTTCCTGTATTCGATCTTTGCACGGTCTTCGTCCGAGATATCGAGGCTGTCAAGAAGCGACTTCGACCACGCGGGACGCTGCCACGGCATATCCGAGCCGAGAAGAAGCCTGTCCGCGCCGTGTTTTTCGACGATGCTCTGCGCGCACGCCTTCGGCATGGCGGAATACCCGAATGAGGTGTCGAACCACACGGGCAACCCCGCAAGTTTTTCAAGAACTTCAAACCCCATGAAGCACCCGCCCCAATGCGCGAGAACGACAGGCGAATCGAAGCGGTTCAAAACGCGGAGGAAGCGGTCGGGCGTTCCGTGATACGGCGGCGGAAACCCGATGTCGCCGCCGGCGTGAAAAAGCGTTATAAGCCCCAGATCGCTTATCTTTTTATATATCGGAAACATTTTTTCGTCATCGACATAAAACTGCTGATACTCGGGATGGAATTTGACGCCTTTCAGCCCGAGAGATCTGATGCGTTCAAGTTCTTCGAGCGCGTCGGGAGCGTCGGGATGGACCGAGCCGAACGGGATGAGATCGTCGGAAACGAGCGACGCGGCAAAGTCATTGACCGAGTGCTGCTGATGCGCGTTGGTCGCGATATTCATAACGACGCTTATATCGACGCCGTCTTTCTTCATCTCGCGGCGAAGCCCTTCCGCCGTCCCGTCCGCCTGCGGGATCAGCCCGCCGGAAGCGACGGAGAGTTTGCCCATCGCCTTCTCCGCGATCTTGTCGGGAAAACAGTGCGTGTGAAAATCTATTCTCATTTTCTTTTCCTCTCATTACGGAAAATTCTTTCATATATAAAAGCCGCGCGGACATTCATAAGACCGAAAACTCCGCTGTTCGGCGGCGGGCACGGCGTTTTACCGTCCCGTAACGTTGATCTCACAGCCGTCAAAGCCCTTTTCGAGAATGATCTCTCCGACATCGGAGACCTCGATTCTCCCCGAAACGGGATTTTTGATGCTGTCGATATGCCCCTTCAACGTCGCGTTCACCTCGCTTCTCTCGAAAGCGAGATCGCAGCCTTCCGTCTCGCAATCCTCAAGAACGAGCCCTTTCGCATAACAGAGCGGCTGGGTTCCGATGATCTTGCAACGGATCAGGCGAAGCCCTTCGGAATACCACGCGAGGTATTCGCCTTTTATAACACTGTCCGTCACCGTCACGTTCCTGCTGTGCCAGAACGCGTCCTTCGTGTCGAGATACGAATTCGTTATGACGACGTTTTCCGCATACTGAAACGAATACTTCCCCTTCATGCGGAAATTGTCGGCGGTTATGTTTCTGCTCATGAAAAACGGATATTCGGAGACGAGCGAACTGTCGCTTATCTTTATACCGCGGCAGAGCCAGCCGAATTCGGGAGACTCGGCGGAGCAGTTCCCGATAACCGTCCCGTCGCATTCGCGCAACGCCTTAATTCCGTTCATTTCACAGTTTTCGGCGGATATATCGCGGCAGTACCAGAGCGCGGCGCGGCAGGTCTGCGTCATGCGGCAGTTCCGCAGAGAACCCCCGCGAACGTGCCAGAGCGGATAGCGCAGGCGGAAATCGCAGTTCACAGCCTCGACGCCGGACGACTCTTTGAGCGCGGATTCCCCGTCGGCGGGGCCGTCAAAGACACAGTCTTCAAGGCGGATATTTTCGGCGCCGTACAGGGCGCGTTCCTCATCAAAAGTCTTTTTTACAACGGTTTTCAACATCTTTCCCTCTTTCGGGCGTTTTCTGTTCCGATGAACATTTTACCATATCCGCGCGAAAAAATAAACGGATAAATTGGTAAATAAAGGTGAATTATAGTAATTACCGAAAAATCTTCGACTTTTTTGTGAATTTTGCCGAAATGACATAAATCAAGTATATAATTTGAAAGGATAATTTCACGAAATAAAAAGTGTTTCCCTTTCGGAAGCCGTAAAAAGCGCCGGGAAGGAAAAGGGAAAGAAAAAGGTCTGCCCGCAGACTTCGGGCGGACGGGGAGTGTGTTTTAATATATGATAAGAGAAGATCTCAGAAACGTCGCGATCATCGCGCACGTCGATCACGGAAAGACGACGCTTGTGGACGAGATGCTGAAACAGAGCGGTATTTTCAGAGAAAATCAGGCGGTTGCGGAAAGAGTCATGGACTCGAACGATCTCGAGAGAGAGCGAGGTATAACGATCCTCGCGAAAAACACCGCCGTTCATTATAAAGATGTCAAGATAAACATAATCGACACCCCGGGACACGCGGACTTCGGAGGAGAGGTCGAGCGTATACTCAAAATGGTGGACGGAGTTCTTCTGCTCGTTGACGCTTTCGAGGGACCGATGCCGCAGACGCGTTTCGTTTTGCAGCGCGCGCTCGAACTCGGACACAAGGTCATCGTCGTCATCAACAAGATCGACAGGCCCGACGCAAGACCGTACGAAGTCGTGGACGAGGTCCTCGAACTCTTCATGGATCTGAACGCAACGGACGAACAGCTTGATTCCCCCATGATCTTTGCTTCCGCCCGCGCGGGAAAAGCGGATCTTTCACCCGACGGGGGCTCGCAGGATCTGAAACCCCTGCTCGACAAGATCGTCGATTACATCGACCCGCCGCAGGGCGACGAGAACGGAGCGCTTCAGATGCTCGTTTCCTCGATCGATTATAACGAATACGTCGGACGTATCGCGATCGGAAGGATCGAACGCGGCTCCATAAAAGCGGGTCAGGATCTGATGAGGACGAACTTCCACGCCGAAATGACCCCGAAAAAGGAAAAAGCGGTCAATCTGTATCAGTTTGACGGCTTGAACAGAATTCCCGTTCAGACGGCGACGGTCGGCGACATCGTCTCCGTTTCCGGAATTCCCGACGTCACGATAGGCGACACGCTGTGCGCTCCCGACGCGGTCGAGCCGCTTCCGTTCGTCAAGATCTCCGAGCCGACGGTCGAAATGACGTTTATGGTCAACGACAGTCCGTTTGCGGGCAAAGAGGGCAAATTCGTCACGTCGAGAAATCTGCGCGAAAGACTTTACAAGGAACTTCTGAAAGACGTTTCCCTGCGCGTCGAGGACACCGACACGACCGAGGCGTTCCGCGTCTGCGGCAGAGGCGAAATGCACATATCCATACTTATGGAGACCATGCGCCGCGAGGGCTACGAATTTCAGGTATCGCCCCCGAAGGTGCTTTTCAGAACGATCGACGGGGTGCGCTGCGAACCTTTTGAAAGACTTATCGCGGACGTTCCCGAAACGGCGGTCGGAGCGGTCATGAGCAAAATGGGAGAGCGCAAAGGCGAACTTCTGCACATGAACCCGATCGGGAGCAGGACCAGACTTGAATTTCTTATTCCGTCGCGCGGGCTGTTCGGTTACAGAAACGAATTTCTGACCGATACCCGAGGCGAAGGCATCATGAGTTCGGTGTTCGACAGTTATCAGCCGTTCAAGGGCGAGATCCCGAGAAGGGCGAACGGTTCTCTCGTCGCGTTCGAGACGGGCGAGGCGACGACTTACGGGCTGTTCTACTCGCAGGACAGCGGCGCGATGTTCATCGATCCCGCGACGCCCGTTTACGCGGGGCAGATCGTCGGAATCGCGAACAAGGGCGACGATCTGACTGTCAATGTCTGCAAGAAAAAGCACATGACGGCGGTCCGTTCATCGGGACACGACGACGCGCTCCGTCTCGTTCCTCCGATAAAATTCAGCCTTGAACAGTCGCTTGAATTCATCGCGGACGACGAGCTGGTCGAAGTCACGCCGAAGAACATAAGGCTCAGAAAGAAGATCCTCGATCACGCGGAACGCATGAGGATCACGATGAGAAACCGCGCGGCGGCGAAATAAATTTCCGCGGCGACGGACGAAGGTTCCGCGGATTTACGGAATTTCGGCAATAATCGGAACTTTGCAAATTTTTATTGAACGGTATTGATTTTTCGAAAAATCGGTTGTATAATCAACTCAACGGCTGAGACGAAGACGGTCGGAGAAGGAAGTTTCAGAGAGTCTGCGGTTGGTGAGAGCAGATAACGGAGGTCTCCAAGCACCCATCACTTCCGAGCCGAAAGGCGCGAAAGCCCCGAAACGGGCAAGTAGTCCTTTCCGAGACTTGCTGCGTCAGTGCAAAGGGCTTGACAGAGCCTGTGAGTGGCGGCGAAAGCCGCAATTTGAGTGGTACCGCGGATGTTGTATATTTACACCCGTCTCAAAGTCATCTTTGGGACGGGTGCGTTTTTTTACCGTCCCCCGAAAAAAGGAGTGCTGAAAAATATGAAAGCCGTAACGAACGAATTGATGGAAATGGCTCAGCGTATCAGGGAGATGCGCGAGATCGAGGAAATGTCGGTCGAAGAGCTGGCGCAGAAGACGGAGGTCTCCGTTGACGAGTACAAAGCGTACGAGTCGGGACAGAAGGATCTTCCGTTCACGTTCATTCACAAATGCGCGCTCGCGTTCGGGATCGAACTTTCCGATCTGCTCGGAGGCTCGAGCCCTCACCTCTCGTCCTATACGATCACGAGAAAAGGAAGGGGCCGCGAGACGGCAAGAGAGGACGGCATCGAGATCAAGAACCTCGCTCCGCTTTTCAGAAACAAGCTCGGCGAGCCTTATTGGGTCAAATACGAATACAACGAATCGCTTCAGAACAGCCCGATCCATACGACGAAGCACGCGGGACAGGAATTCGACCTCGTACTCAGCGGATCGCTCAAGGTCCGTATCGGGGACAATGTCGAGACGCTTGAAGAAGGCGACAGCATCTTTTACAATTCATCGACCCCCCACGGCATGATCGCGGTCAACGGAAAAGACTGCCTGTTCCTCGCGGTGGTGTTCAACGGCGAAAACGTGCCCGAAACGACGATCAGGGAAACGATAGTTTCCGCGAGAACGGCGGAGCCGTTCGTCTGCCATAAATTCATCGAGACGGAGGAGGATTCGCGCGGCTGTCTGAAAAAGATTTCTTTCAAAAATGCGGACAGTTTCAACTTCGGATTCGACATCGTCGACGAACTCGCGAAAAAATCTCCGGACAAGCCCGCGATGATACACCTCGACAAACACATGGTCGAAAGACGCTTCACCTTCAAGCAGATGAAGACCGAATCGGCGAGAACGGCGAACTATTTCAAATCGCTCGGCATCAAAAAGGGCGACCGCGTCATGCTCGTTCTCAAAAGACACTATCAGTTCTGGTTCTCGATCGTCGCGCTCCACAAACTCGGAGCGGTCGCGATCCCTGCGACGAGCCAATTGCAGGAACACGATTTTGAGTACCGATTCAATTCGGCGGGAGTCAGCGCGATCGTCTGCACGTCGGACGACGGGGTTGCCGAGCAGGTCGATGCGGCGCAGAAAACGAGCCCGACGCTCGTCCGCAAGATCATCGTCGGCGGCGACAGGGACGGCTGGCACGACTTTGACACCGAATACCAGCTTTTCAGCAGTAAATTCGAGAGAACGGAGGACACCGCCTGCGGCGACGATCCGATGCTGATGTTCTTCACATCGGGAACGACAGGATACCCGAAGATCGCGGAGCACAGTTACAAATACGCGCTCGGACATTACATAACCGCGAAATACTGGCACGGCGTTCAGTCCGACGGAGTTCACTTCACGATCTCCGACACGGGCTGGGGAAAAGCTCTTTGGGGCAAGCTTTACGGTCAATGGCTGTGCGAGGGCTGCGTTTTTACATACGATTTCGACCGTTTCGACGCGGCGGAGATACTTCCCCTTTTCAAAAAGTACAGCATAACGACGTTCTGCGCTCCTCCGACGATGCTGAGAATGATGATAAAGGAAGATCTTTCCAAGTACGATTTTTCATCGGTGAAGCGCGCGACGACGGCGGGAGAGGCGCTGAACCCGGAGGTCTACCAGCAGTTCCTGAAACTGACGGGACTGCACCTTATGGAAGGCTTCGGACAGACGGAAACGACGCTTTCGGTCGCGAACCTTATCGGAGAGCCGCATAAACTCGGCTCGATGGGCAGACCCACTCCCCTTTACGACATCCGCCTGCTCGATCAGGACGGGAAAGAGGTCGGAGTCGGCGAAAACGGCGAGATCTGCATCAAACTCGGAGACGAAAAGATCTGCGGGCTGTTTGACGGCTACTACGGCGACGAGGAAAAAACGAAAGAGGTCATGCACGACGGTTTCTATCACACGGGCGACGTCGCATGGCGCGACGAGGACGGCTTCCTCTGGTACGTCAGCCGCGTTGACGACGTTATCAAATCCTCGGGCTACCGCATCGGTCCCTTCGAGATCGAAAGCGTTATCATGGAGCTTCCCTATGTTCTCGAATGCGGCGTTTCCGCGGCTCCCGACCCGATCAGAGGACAGGTCGTCAAAGCGAGCATTGTTCTGACAAAAGGCACGGAAGGAACGGAAGAACTCAAAAAGGAGATCCAGAATTACGTCAAACACAAGACCGCGCCTTACAAATACCCGCGCATCGTGGTCTTCCGCGACGAACTTCCGAAGACTATAAGCGGAAAAATTCAGCGTAACAAACTGTGAACCTATTGTGAACCTATTGACAAACGAAAAAATCCGTGCTAAAATGGCTTAAAGGCGTGGACGAAGAGTTCACGGACAGGTACGAGTCCCGAGAGAGGCGACGGTCGGTGTGAGTCGTCGGCGAGTCGTCCGTGATGTAGCTTCTGAGCCGGAAGGAAGAAAGCGCGCGAGTGCGAGTAGAGCCTTCCCGTTACTGTTGCGTTAATACATAGGGGTTGACGGACTCCGAAGAGCGGCGGTTTTATAACAAAACCGCAATTTGAGTGGTACCGCGGATGCAAACGAAGATGTCGGCATTCGTCTCAAAGTCATTTCAGCTTTGGGACGGATGCCGTTTTTGTTCCGCCCCGGAAAGAGGTTTTTGCATGGCACAAACTATTACGGGTCTTGATTTCAAGATCAGAGAAATGGCGTTCCGTATTCGCGAGCTCCGACAGATCGAGGGGCTTTCGACCGCCGAAATGTCAAAAAAGACCGACGTTTCGGAAGAAGAATACATTCGCTGTGAAGAAGGAAGCGGAGATCTTACCTTCGCGTTCATCTACCGCTGCGCGCTCGCGCTCGGCGTCGATGTTTCGGACATAATCGAGGGTTCGAGTCCCCGACTCAATTCCTGCGTCGTTACCCGACGCGGCCAGGGACAGCAGATCTCGGAAGCGCATTCGATGGTCTATTACAACCTTGCGGCGGCTTTCCGCAACAGGATTGCAGACCCGCTTTACGTCATCAGCAAATACGACGAAAACAACGCCCGCAAGGACATTGAACTGACGACGCATACGGGGCAGGAATGCGATATTGTTATAGAAGGGCATCTGAAAGTCCAGGTCGGAGAGCATATTTCGATCCTCGGTCCCGGCGACAGCATATATTACGACAGTTCGACTCCGCACGGAATGATCGCGGTTGACGGCAGAGACTGCCTTTTCTATGCGATCGTTCTCAATCCGACGGGAGAACCCGTTCCCGAACTCGAAGAGGCGCGCCCGACGACGCAGACCGCTCCGAAAGACGCGAGAACGGAGCATAAACAGAGAGTTTATCACAATTTCATCGACTATGAGACGGACGAAAACGGAACTCCGACCTCGATCAGGTTCAAGAACACCGAAAAGTTCAATTTTGCGTTCGACGTGGTCGATGCGATCGCGGAAAAAGATCCCGACAAGACCGCGATGCTCCATATTTCAAAAGACAAGACCGAGCGACGCTTCACGTTCCTCGATATGAAATACTTCTCCGCGCGCTGTGCCAATTATTTCAAGTCGATCGGCATCAAAAAGGGCGACCGCGTAATGCTCGTTCTCAAAAGGCACTATCAGTTCTGGGGCGCGATGCTCGGACTGAACAAGCTCGGAGCGATCGCGATACTTGCAACGAACCAGTTGCTTGAACACGATTTTGAGTACCGTTTCAATGCCGCGGGGATCAGCGCGATACTCTGCACCGCGGACGGAGACACCGCCGAGCAAGCGGATATTGCGGCGGCGAAATGCCCGCAGGTGAAAACGAAGATAATCGTTAACGGAAAGCGCGACGGATGGCGCAATTTCGACGAAGAATACATAATGTTCAGCAAAACGTTCGAGAGAACGGAGGACTCTCCGTGCGGAGACGATCCCCTGCTGATGTTCTTCACATCGGGAACGACGGGCTATCCGAAAGCGGCGGTCCACAATCACAAGTATCCGCTCGGACACTTCCACACCGCGAAATTCTGGCATTGCGTAGACCCCGACGGGCTTCATCTTACGATCTCCGACACGGGCTGGGCGAAGTCGATGTGGGGCAAGCTTTACGGGCAATGGCTCTGCGAGGCGGCGACGTTCGTTTACGACTTCGACCGTTTCGACGCGGCGGATATACTGCCGATGTTCGCGAAATATCATATCACGACCTTCTGCGCGCCTCCGACGATGCTGCGCATGATGATAAAGGAAGATCTTTCAAAATACGATTTTTCGTCGGTCAAGCATATGTCAACGGCGGGCGAAGCGCTGAACCCCGAGGTCTACTATCAATTTGAAAAATTAACGGGCTTGAAGATAATGGACGGCTTCGGGCAGTCCGAAACGACGCAGATCATCGGAAATCTTGTCGGAGACAAATTCAAGATCGGGTCGATGGGCAAGCCCGCGCCCATATATAAAGTCGATATCCTCTCCCCCGATGGCAAACCCGTCGGCGTCGGAGAAACGGGCGAGATCTGCATCGACGTTTCGCAGGGCGCGCCGTGCGGACTGTTCACGGGATATTACGGTCAGCCCGACAAGACCGAAGAGGTATGGCACGACGGCTACTACCACACCCGCGACGTCGCGTGGAAAGACGAGGACGGGTTCTTCTGGTACGTCGGAAGAGTGGACGACGTTATCAAGTCATCCGGCTACCGCATCGGTCCCTTTGAGATCGAAAGCGTTATCATGGAACTTCCGTTCGTTCTCGAATGCGGAGTTTCGGCGGCTCCCGATCCGGTAAGAGGTCAGGTCGTAAAGGCAAGCATCGTTCTGACAAAGGGAACGGAAGGCACAGAAGAACTGAAAAAAGAAATCCAGAATTACGTCAAGCATAAGACCGCGCCGTACAAGTATCCGAGGATCGTCGAATTCAAGGACGAACTTCCGAAGACGGTCAGCGGAAAGATAATCAGACATTTGCTGTGAGGTGACGGAGAGTGAAGATCAGCTGTATACAAATGAATATGCTGTTTGAGCATCCGGACGAGAATTTCGCAAAGGCAAAAACTCTGATCCGCCGCGCCGCGGAGGAAAACTCTCCCGACACGGTCGTGCTTCCCGAAACATGGAATACGGGCTTTTTCCCGCGCAGGGATCTCGAAAAATTCTGCGACAGGGACGGAGAGCGCGTTAAGAGCGAGATCGGCGGACTTGCGAAAACGCTCGGGATAAACATCGTCGCGGGCAGCGTCGCAAACGTGAAAAACGGAAAGATATACAACACCGCTTATGTCTTCGACCGCGATGGAAACACGGCGGCGGAATACGACAAAACGCACCTGTTCACGCCGATGGGAGAACACGGGTTTTTTGAGAAAGGCTCGCACACGTGCCGATTTGAACTTGACGGAAAGAAATGCGGACTGCTTATTTGCTACGACATACGTTTTCCGGAACTGACGAGAACGATGACCGTCAACGGCGTCGATTTTCTTTTCACGGTGTCCCAATGGCCGACGGCGAGGGTCGCGCACCTGACCGCGCTCGTCAAAGCGAGAGCGATCGAGAACCAACTGTTCGCCGTTTGCTGCAATTCCTGCGGCACGGCGGGAGAAACGGTCTATGCGGGGCATTCCGCGATCGCCGACCCGTGGGGAGAGTTCATCGCGTCCGCGGGGGCGGATGAGACGGTGATAACCGCCGACTGCGACGAAAGCATACTTTCGGGGATCAGAAATTCGATCAACGTTTTTGCCGACAGGCGCGAGGATCTTTACGATATAAAAAAACAAAGCGTCTGAAACGGCGCGTGATAAAACCGAAATCTATTCTTCAAAGGAGTCTTATATTATGTCTTACAATTTTCCCGTTACGAGAACTTCACATCCGAAGCCGCGTCCGCAGGACGAGACAAAACTCGGATTTGCGAAGTATTTCACCGATCATATGTTCGTTATGGATTACGATGAGGGACAGGGCTGGCACGACGGAAGAGTCGTTCCCCACGAGCCGTTCCTTATCGAGCCCGCGTCCTGCGTGCTTCACTACGCGCAGATGATGTTCGAGGGCA
>OLPF01002074.1_pt1 | contig 14242 bp, 14 predicted proteins | sample 1673121 | NCBI WGS metagenome assembly OLPF01 (sample SAMEA3136756, study PRJEB25190) | human gut metagenome | reverse complement strand
TTTGGCAACGCAGATGCCGTGCCGCAGCCGTCGGAGCGGTGCTTAAGCCGTAAGGTGGGAATTGTGCGGTGTTGCCACAAATAAAAGTGTGCAATGTGTCGAAAAAAGGTGTCTTTCTCTTATAGAGTATGTAGGGGTGGATAACGTTTCTCGAAGGTGTATCTGAAAACAAAGAAAATGACGAATATTTCGCAAACACAAGCAGGATTTTGCGTTCGTAGAAACAGATGATATTTTCGACGTTTCAGATACACCCTAATAATTCAACGAATGAAAGTCATTCGCTGGGCTGCTCACAGGGTAAATGGTATCGGGCGCACAATGCGCCCCTGCAAAAATTTTTTTGACAGTCTGAAATTGCGGTACTTTCTGTATTTTATATGCAGCGGTTTGTGTTGGCCCTGTTCTGAACAGGGACGGTAAAACCGTTGGCTGGTTGGATGGTACGGTTAACATATAAGCAAAGCAAAAATACAAAACAAGGCGGGAACCATATGAAAATTGCAGTTGCGGGTACAGGGGCTAGAGATATAATAGGGTCAACCAAGAAAAACTACGATAACTAAAGGGTTTTGACGGCTTGAGTTGTCCTTCAAAAGTTTTATTTGTTGAAAAGACTGCAAGAAGCGGGAAATCCTGGGGGTTATATGTAGGAGGCTTTTGGAAGCTCTGTTTTGACCCACAAAAAGGAGCAGCAAATAAAATAGAAGGATAACACAAGCCTACGGTAGATTGCGATAAGTGGTCTGCCGTGGGCTTGTTGCTGTTTTATAAAGAAAAAAGTGAGGAGAATAAAAATATGAAAAATTATAAAATCGCCGTAGCAGGCACTGGATACGTCGGCCTCTCCCTTAGTGTTCTGTTAGCACAGCATAATCAAGTGATGGCTGTTGATATTGTGCAAGCGAAAGTGGATATGATTAACAATCATAAATCCCCGATTCAAGATGACTATATCGAGAAGTATCTTGCAGAGAAAGAACTGAACTTGACCGCAACGCTGGATGCAAAGGCTGCATACTCGGATGCGGACTTTGTTGTAATAGCTGCGCCCACGAACTATGACAGTAAAACGCAGCACTTTGACACATCTGCGGTGGAGGCGGTAATTAAACTGGTTATGGAGTACAATCCGAACGCAGTTATGGTTATCAAGTCTACGATCCCTGTTGGTTACACCGCTTCCGTGCGTGAGAAGTTCAACAGCAAGAATATCATCTTCAGCCCGGAGTTCCTGCGTGAATCTAAGGCTCTGTATGACAATCTGTATCCGAGCCGTATCATTGTTGGCACTGATCTGAACGATGAGCGTTTGGTCGAGGCAGCTCACGAGTTTGCTGGCCTGCTTCAGGAAGGTGCAATTAAAGAAAACATCGACACTCTGTTCATGGGCTTCACCGAGGCAGAGGCAGTTAAACTGTTCGCCAATACATATCTGGCTCTGCGTGTTGCTTACTTCAATGAATTGGACACTTATGCAGAGAGCAAGGGTTTGAACACCCAGCAGATTATCAACGGTGTCTGCCTTGATCCGCGTATCGGTACTCATTACAACAATCCCAGCTTTGGCTACGGCGGGTACTGTCTCCCCAAGGACACTAAACAGCTGCTGGCCAACTATGCCGATGTGCCGGAGAATCTGATTGAAGCTATTGTCGAGAGCAACAGAACTCGTAAAGACTTCATCGCCGACCGCGTTCTGAAGCTGGCTGGTTACTATGGCTATGACGAGGATAATGAATACGATGAGAAGCAGGAGAAGTCAGTGACCATCGGTGTGTACCGCCTGACCATGAAGAGCAACAGCGATAACTTCCGTCAGAGTTCTATTCAGGGCGTTATGAAGCGCATTAAAGCCAAGGGAGCAACTGTGATTATTTATGAGCCAACTTTGAAAGATGGCGATACTTTCTTTGGCAGTCTGGTTGTCAACAATCTGGATAAGTTCAAGGAAATGAGCCATGCCATCATCGCAAACCGTTATGACAAGTGCCTAGATGACGTGAAAGAGAAAGTTTACACCAGAGATATTTTCCAGAGAGATTAAGGCGAGGGGGCTTTTTTGGTATGGGACAGATTAAAGTTGAGAAAAATGTGGGCGGTATCGAGGGCCTTTGCGTCATTGAGCCTGCTGTTCATGGTGATACTCGTGGCTATTTTATGGAAACCTACAACGAGAAAGATATGAAAGAAGCTGGCATTAACATTCACTTTGTGCAGGATAATCAGTCTATGTCTACAAAGGGTGTGCTGCGTGGCCTGCATTTCCAGAAGCAATATCCGCAATGCAAGTTGGTTCGCGCCGTGCGCGGCACTGTGTTCGATGTTGCTGTTGATCTCAGAAGTGATTCTGAAACCTACGGCAAGTGGTATGGCGTTACTTTGTCCGCTGAGAACAAGAAGCAGTTTCTTATCCCGGAGGGCTTTGCGCACGGCTTCTTGGTCTTGAGCGATGAGGCTGAGTTCTGCTACAAGGTCAATGATTTCTGGCATCCGAATGATGAGGGTGGCATGGCATGGAATGACCCGGAGATTGGCATTAAGTGGCCGGAACTGAAAGGTGAGTACAAAGGCAGTGCAAGCGCAGAGGGCTACACACTGGAAGATGGTACCGCACTGAATCTGAGCGATAAGGATCAGAAGTGGCTGGGTCTGAAGGATACTTTTAAATTTTAAAGACGTAGGGGTAGGAAGAATGCAGCGGGAAAACGAAGTACAGCACGTATTTCTGGTAGGAGCCAAGAGCTTAGGTGCATACGGTGGATATGAAACATTTGTCTACAAGCTCACGGAGTACCATCAGAATAAGAAAAATATTAAATATCATGTGGCGTGTAAGGCTAACGGTGACGGCTGCATGGATGAAACAAAAGTGGAAGGCGTAACCAGAATCAATGATCACGAGTTCGAGTTCCACAATGCACATTGTTTCAAGATTGATATCCCTCAAATTGGCGCGGCGCAGGCCATTTATTATGATGTTGCAGCATTGAATGCTTGCTGCAAGTACATAAAAGAACATAAGATCAAAAACCCGATCGTTTACATTATGGCCTGCCGCATTGGGCCTTTTGCGGCGCATTTCTACAAAGAAATTCATAAGCTGGGCGGCACTGTATATCTGAATCCGGACGGACACGAGTGGATGAGAGCAAAGTGGTCTGCGCCGATTCGGAAATACTGGAAGATCTCTGAGCAGATGATGGTCAAATACTGTGACCTTGCCATCTGTGACTCTGTGAATATCGAAAAGTATATCCATGAGTGCTATGACGGTAAGGGCATCAAGGGCAGCAATCCAAAGACGACATTTATCGCTTATGGTGCAGATCTGACCCTCAGTAAGCTGTCCGATGACGATGAAAAGCTCGTGAACTGGTATAAAGAAAAAGGACTGACGAAGAAGGAATATTACCTTGTCGTCGGTCGCTTTGTACCGGAGAACTCTTTCGAGGTTATGATTCGAGAGTTCATGAAGAGCAAGAGCAAAAAGAACTTTGCCATTATCACAAATGTAAATGACAAGTTCCTGAATGAGCTTGAAGAAAAACTTCATTTCAAGAGTGATAAGAGAATCAAGTTTGTCGGTACTGTTTATGATCAGGAGTTGCTGAAGAAGATTCGAGAGAACGCCTATGCTTATTTCCACGGCCATACGGTTGGCGGTACCAACCCGTCGCTGATTGAGGCTCTTGGCAGCACGGATCTGAACCTGTTGCTTGATGTTGGCTTTAATAAGGAAGTCGCAGAAGATTGCGCTTTGTATTGGAGCCGAAAGCCGGGAAGTCTTGCAAGGCTCATCGATAAGGCTGATCAGATGAATGCTGATGAAATTGCGGAGATGGGCCGGAGAGCCAAGAAACGTGTGGCAGAAGAGTACACATGGGATAAGATTTGCGGACAGTATGAAGATGTGTTTGTGGGAGAAAATCAATGAAATTATTACATTATGCACTGGGATTCCCACCATATCGTAGTGGAGGACTAACAAAACTCTGTGTTGATCTTATGGCTCAACAGGCAGAAGAGGGTCATACAGTGGCAATGCTCTGGCCTGGACAGATGAGATTTGTTAACCAGGAAGTTGCCATAAAAAAACACGAAAATGTTAAATTGAGCGGTAAAGATATTCTGAGCTTTGAAGTTATCAATCCGCTTCCTGTATCATTCGATGAGGGAATTGCAGATATTGCTGCTTTTACCAAAAACGTGAATGCAGAAGCATATAGACGGTTACTTGATAACTTTAAGCCGGATGTGATTCATGTGCATACATTGATGGGGCTTCATAAGAGTTTTCTGGAAGCTGCAAAGGACAAGAAAATTCGATTGGTATTCACTGCACATGATTTTTTTCCTATATGCCCCAAAGTAACGATGTTTCGGCACGGGGCAGTGTGTGATAATGTACAGAATTGTGAAAACTGTGGCGTATGCAATGCAACTGCATTGAGTTTGAATAAAATCAGGATTCTCCAGTCCCCACTTTATCGCGCTCTGAAAGATTCACAAATAGTCAAAAAACTTAGAAAACACCATAGGGACGGTTATCTGAGTGAAGTGGCGATAAATGATTCGGCTAATACAGTAGGAACAACAGATGACTATAAAAAACTGCGGAATTATTACTATTCTCTTTTGAAACTAATGGATATGATTCACTACAACAGTAGTGTGACAAAGAAAATTTACGAATCTGTTTTTGATCTTCCGAATAGCTGTATTGTAGTAATTACACATTCGGATATTAAAGATAATCGAAAAATTAAAAACTATTCAAATGATTGTCTGCGTATTCGATATTTGGGGCCACAAAGTGGAGCTAAAGGATACCAATTACTTAAGTCGGCACTTGATAAATTATGGAATGTGCAACAGAAATTCTTCTTGGATGTTCATTTTGAACCAATGGAGCCAGCACCATATATAAGATCCCATGCACGGTATTCTTATGCTGAACTAAAAAAAATATTTGATGAAACGGATGTTTTAGTGGCACCAAGTGTTTGCTATGAAACATTTGGCTTTACGGTATTGGAAGCGTTGAGTTATGGCGTTCCGGTAATTATAAGTGGAAATGTAGGAGCAAGAGATATTTTGGTACAAGGGGCTGGTGTTGTTATTGAAAATATTGATGCCGAAAAACTATTTACTACATTGCAGACTATTACGCTGGATCAATTAAGAGCAATGAATGAGATCATTGTAAACAAACAGACAATCATGCAAATTAAAGATATGTCAAGACAAATTGAAACAAGTTGCTATGGGTGGAAGGCGTGAGGAAAAAATACAATATGAGCGTTATAGATATGCTATTGAGAATTGCAGGAAAAGACAACTTTCAGCTTGACTCGGACATTGATACTGGATATATCTTGCGACAATGCTGGAAATATGGTTGGATGATGGTTCGAGGAAAGGCGTTCTCTTTTGGGCATGAAAAAATAGCAAAGAATGTTTTTATAGGGAAAAATGTTAAGGCCATTGAAAAAAAACATCTGACGATTGGACAAAAGACAAAATTGCAAGATGGAGTCTATATTGATGCGCTTTCGCGAGAGGGGGTTTCAATAGGTGACAGTGTTGTAATTGGCAGAAATACTAGAATCGAGTGTACAGGAGGACTTCAAAGTATTGGAAAAGGAGTAAGAATTGGCAATAGAACAACATTCGGGAATGATTGTATGTTTGGTGCTGCTGGTGGCATCGAAATTGGCGATGATGTTGTTGCTGGACAATTTATTCGTTTCCATTCGGAAAATCATAACTACAACGATTTGACAAAGCTCATTCGAGAGCAGGGCGTTTCGCATAAAGGAATAAAAATTGGCAATAACTGTTGGATCGGAGCGGGTGCGGTGTTCCTTGATGGCGCAGAATTAGGCGATGGCTGTGTTGTTGGAGCAAATGCGGTAATTACAAAAAAATTCCCGGACAATGTAGTAGTTGCAGGTATACCAGCGAAAGTAATTGCGACAAGAGAAAAAGGATAAAGAATAAAGAATAAAGAAAGATGTTTGGGTGAATATAATGGTTAAGAAAATACTGTACATTAGGTCTGGGCCATATCAAGTTGATCCGAACGCGTATAATTTGCAGGAACTTGGACTGGCAAAAGCGTTCGCAGAAAAGAATGTACAATGCGATGTTGTGTATTATCACAAAAAGAAGGACTTTGACCAGAAAATCGTTAAAGATGGCTATGAAATCAATGTCTTGTGGCGTAAAGGTATTCGACTTTTGAGAAGCGGTGTTTACCCACAGATCTTAAAAAAGGAATTTCTCAGAACCTACGATGCCGTTATAATTTCTGAATATAGTCAGGTAATGGCTGTTCTGCTTTGTGGAATGCACCCGAATGTCTATATTTATAATGGCCCGTATTATAATTTGTTCAAAATTCCGTTTGTGGAAAAAATATATGATACGCTGTTTGTTAAGAAACTTGATGAAAAAGTAAAGTGTATATTTTGTAAAACAGAAATGGCAAAAGAGTATCTGGAATCTAAAGGCTTTACAAAGTGTGCCGTCACAGGAGTAGGATTGGATACCGAAAAGTTTGATAAGGAAAATCATATCGAGCCGGAAACGCAAGAACTTTTGGAAAAAATGCAGGGACATAAGAATATCGTATATGTCGGAGCAATCAGCAAAAGAAAAAATGTGAAAGTGATTGCTAAAGCGTTCGATATTATTAAGGAAAAGGAAAACGATGAGGCACAGTTGGTCGTTATCGGTAAGGATGAAAATGGCTGCTGGAAAGAATGTGAAGAACAATTTAGTGGTAAGACAGAATCAGCGGTAATCCGAGTTCCTTTTATTAAAAATGCGCAGTTGAAATATATTTACCCCCAAGCGGATGTGTTTGTTTTGCCTTCAATCAAGGAAATATTTGGAATGGTTCTTTTGGAGGCAATGTATTTTGGCGCACCGACAGTAGCGAGCGGAAGTGCTGGCGCAAAAACCTTAATAGAAAATGGGAAAAGCGGTTATATTGTAAAAGATTTTGAACCCTCAAACTGGGCAGAGAAAATAAGTGGATTACTGGAAAATGCACAGTTGAGAAAAAATATGGGCGAGGCCGCATCAGCAAGAATTAAAAATTACTTTATGTGGGATAGCATTGCCGAAAAAATGTTGGGGGAAATCAATAAAAATGGGAACACTGAAAACTAAATTAAAACTGTTACTTCTGGCTCGAAATGGTGTGAAGAGAGCAGAAATATTGAAAAAAGATAAAGTGTTTTACCACATGGGAGAACACTGCTATTGGCATCCGTGGAACATTCCGAATGAAACGTATCTCCTGAATATTCACAATAATGTTGCTGTTGCAGCAAATGTTACCTTTTTAACCCATGACGTGATGGACTGGATGTTTAATTATTCGGGGGGGGGTACAAGTTTGAGCAATATGTCGGAAGCATCGAAATCTTTGATAATTGCTTCATAGGTGCCAATAGTACAATTATGTATAATGTTAAAATAGGGCCTAATGCGATTGTTGCAGCAGGTTCTGTGGTGACGAAAGATGTGCCAGAAGGGTGTATTGTTGGAGGAAACCCTGCAAAAGTCATTGGAAAATATGAGAATTTAGTTGAAAAACGAAAGCACCTAGACATAAGCAAGAACATGGGTGCTGAGGAGATGCAACGCTATTTTTGGGAGAAAGAGGAATGAAAACATGAAGTTTTGCTTCGTTATTCTGCATTATAAAACAGCTGATGATACGATTGAATGTATAAAGTCAATCGAGATGCTTAATGGCAAAGCATATATTGTAGTGGTTGATAATGCGTCAAACAACGGAAGTATTGAAAAGGTTGAGAAGATTTGCAATCAATACGATAATATTCATATCATAAAAAACAATGAAAATCTGGGGTTTGCCGCAGGGAATAATGTTGGCTTTCGTTATGCAAAAAATGAAGTAGGAGCGGATTTTATTGCCGTTCTTAATAATGACATTATTGTCCCGGACAAAGAATTTATCCATCAGGTGGAGGCACTATATGCTGATACCAAGTTTGATGTAGCAGGGCCGGATATTGAATCGCTTGCAGATCATGGCCATCAGAATCCGATGCTTACCACTGTGTTGAGCGTTAAAGCCGTAGATAAAGAAATATTTAGATACAAGTTTCTGGCGATTATAAATAAAACGGGCTTGTATGAGAAGTTTAAGAAAAACAGACAGGAAGCCCCCAAAACGCCCGTTAAAAAAACTGAAAAGAGAATGGAAAACGTTACGCTTCATGGCGCGTTTGTGATTTTTTCCAAGAACTTTATTGACCGAGAAGAATATTGCTTTAGGCCGGGGACATTTTTGTATATGGAAGAAGCAATTCTTTACCGTTATTGTATGGACCAGCATTATAAGTTGATATATGATCCTGATATAAAGGTTTTCCATAAGGAAGATTCTTCGACAAGTTCGTTGTTTACGGCATCAAAAGATAAACGAGATTTTGTATTCTCGAATATGGTGAAATCGCTAAAAGTTTATAGAAAGATTCTTAATGGATGAAGAAAGGAGCACAATGACAAAAAGTTATAAAATTGATATTTCAACTTTGTTCATGTGGCTTTTAATGCTGCTTCAAGTGAAATTTTGCTGGTTGATACCCGTGAAATCATTCTACTCGATAAATAGCAATCAGCAGCAAATACTAATGGTGGTTGTCCTGCTGATTGCATTCTTGCTTCTCAAAGGTAGACCTTTTAATTATGGAACAAAGAGCAGTAGAGCGTACCTAGGAGTATTCTTTTTATACTATATTGTTGAACTGCTAATAAGTACGATAAAAAATGGACAGGGAATCGTAAACGCATTTGTTGCATCGAACTTTTATTTGATGCTCCTGCTATACTTTTTTGCGGGGTATTTTGTTAAAAGAAAAGGACGGGATGAATTTTATCATATAGTTATTTGGGTTAGTATGGCAAACATTATTGTTTGTTGGCTGCAATATATACTTGCAAAATTTGGCGTGTATTTTACACAGATAGATACATCTTCAATGCGTTTTGGGAATATTAGAATTGGAGCAATTAGTGAAACAATAACGAGTTTAGGACTGTTTTTGTGCTTTTCATATTTCTTGAATGAAAATGAAAAGAGAAAGTGGAAGTATTTTGCAGGATTCGTTTTGGGAGTATTAGGACATCTGATTGTTTCTAAAGGACGCATGAGCTTATTAGCATTATTTGCTGGATGCTGCATATATGTTTTAGATAAATATAAAAGGTACGCAAAGAAAATATTGGCTGTTATTTGTTCCATTATAATTGTATGTGTTGCTTTTTTAAGTTCTCCAATAGGAAAGGTTTACTTGAATTCTTTGTCGGATGCTGAAACAGATACAGGAAGCATTCGGACGAGAGAAATTGCCTATTACAATGAACAAACCAAAGAAAGTCCGATATTTGGAGTTGGTTTTATTAGAGATATAGGAGATCAGGCATCAAATAAAATGAAAGGGCCGGTACATCAGTATTCCAGAACAGATGTGGGCATTTGGGGGCTAGCAAATGCTATGGGATATATTGGAGTAGCATGGTATCTTTTATTGACAGTAAATCTGTTAAAAAAACTCTATTACATATCAAAACACAAAAAGGATGATAATTATTATATAGTGGTTGCATATATGGTGTTCAGTATTGTATATATCCCAACAATGATTTTTATGAATCCGTTCAGTATAACATCACAGGCGGTCTTAATGACACTGATAGACTATAATTACATGGACGCCAGAATTAAGAGGTAAAGAATGTTTAAGTTAGCAGAAAGTACAAAAATTTATGTCGTATGCCCATACTATAACAAAACAGGTGGCACAGAATTGGCGCATCAGCTTGTGTACACAATTTGTAAGCTGGGCGGAAATGCGGAAATTACATATTATGGAGATAAGAACACCCAAAAGGAAATAAACCCGGCGTTCATGCAGTATGTAAAAACGTATGTCGATATTTCGCAGGTGGAAGATAAGGAAAATAATATTATTATTCTCCCTGAAATCAAACCTGACTTGGCTGATAATATGAATCACATTCAGAAATGCGTTTGGTGGATGAGTGTGGATAATTTCTTGAAGCGAGATGGCGTTCAGGGATTCATGGCATATTATGGCTTCCTTCGGACAGTTCGGCACGTTGCTTTAGGTCATGTGAAATTCAAGAAATATAAATTCACACCAGATGTAGTTCATCTGTATCAAAGTGAGTATGCACATCAGTTTTTGTTAGAAAAAGGCGTTGTAAAAAGTCATAGATTATCTGATTATATAAACCAAGTTTATCTTACAGATGACTCTATTCCCGTCAAAGATAGAAAAAATCAAGTGCTGTATAACCCTAAAAAGGGATTTGAATTTACACAAAAGATTATGAAAGCTTCCCCGGATTTGACTTGGGTTCCGATTCAGAATATGACTACGGAAGAAGTTCATGACCTTTTGAAAAAAAGCAAGGTCTATATTGATTTTGGCAATCATCCGGGAAAAGATAGATTCCCAAGAGAAGCGGCTATCTCTGGCTGTTGCATTATTACAGGAAAAAGAGGATCGGCGAAATATTATCAGGATATACCAATTCCAGACACTTATAAATTTGACGATGCAGATAAGAATATTGATGCCATTGTCAAACAGATTAGGAAATGTCTGCACGAATACGAAAATGTAACAGAGGATTTCCAGAAGTATCGAGATTTCATACGCTCTGAGCCAACGCTGTTTGAAAATGACGTAAAAGAGTTGTTTATCAATAAGTAATGGAGGCCGAATCTTTGAACTCAAATCAATCATTGGTAAAGAACTCCCTGTATAATGTTGCCTATAAACTTTTAAATGTTATTTTCCCATTAGTATCGGCAACTTATATAGCGCGAGTTATATTTGCTAAGGGCGTAGGAGAAGTGTCCTACGCACAGAATATTGTTTCATATTTTACAACGATTGCGGCCTTAGGAATACCAAACTATGGTATTCGAGAAATTGCAAAAGCCAGAAAGAGCAAACAGCAGACGGACGAGGTATTCTTTGAATTATTTACGATCAATGCAGTTTCAACGACGGTCTGTATAGTAGCGTATTTTTTGCTGGTACATTTTGTGTCGGTATTGAACAGCAATGTTAGGATGTATTATGCAGTTGGATTGCTGCTTATTTTCAACTATATCAATGTTGACTGGTTCTATCAGGGAAATGAAGAATACGGTTATATTGCAAAACGAAGTTTTGTTATTAAGCTGATTTCCCTGATTGCAATGTTTGTTTTTGTAAAACATGAGAGCGATGCGATTGCGTATGCGTTGATTTCAAGCCTTGCAACCGGTGGCAATAATGTATTTAACATTATTCATTTGAAAAAGTATAACTTAAAGACGGACTTCGGAAAAATGAATGTTAAACGTCATTTGAAGCCGATCTTTATTATGCTTGGTTCCGTTATTGCGGTTGAACTTTACACAATGCTTGACACCACAATGATAGGAATATTGTGCGATAGTAGTTCGGTAGGATATTATACGAACTCCATGAAACTGATAAAACTGCTTATTACTGTTGTTACAGCAATCGGCGGTGTTCTTCTACCGAGGTTAAGCCAGTATTATGCGGAAGGAAAATTGAACGAATGTGAGTTTATTGTAAACAAGGTGTTCAGGGTAATGCTGTTTCTGTTTGTTCCGTGTGAAATTGGAATTATTTTGACAGCACCGCTGATAATGCCAGTGATGTTTGGCGATTCTTTCATTCCAGCGGTTACAACATTGAAAATTGCAGCTCTGCTCATTTGTACGCTGGGATTTAGCAATTTGTTTGGTACACAAATCTTACTTACATTTGGAGAAGAGAAAAAGCTCCTCTGCTGCACGATTTTGGGTGCGGTAAGTAATGTGATTATGAATGCAATTCTCATACCGCGGTATCAACAAAATGGTGCAGCCGTAGCTTCGGTAATAAGTGAAACACTCGTGACAGTGATGGCATTTGTGTTTTCCTACAAGTATATTAAAATCCATCTTACTTCAAGATATACATTATCAGTGTGTCTTTCGTCGATTGCGATGGCTGTTGTTGTCGTAATGGTGATGAAAATTCCAACAAATCAATTTGTTTCACTAATTCTTTCTGTTGCGAGCGGTGCTATATGCTATTTGGCAATCAACGCTATTACAAAAAATCCTGAATTAGTAGAACTGCGCAATATGATAGGGAAAAAGAGGAAAGCAAAGAATGTATGATTATTTAGTAGTAGGTTCTGGTCTTTATGGAGCAATTTTTGCTCATGAGGCAAAGGCTCATGGAAAATCTGTTTTAGTAGTAGACAAACGCCCGAATATTGCTGGTAACATCTATACCGAAAATATAGAGGGCATCAATGTCCATAAGTATGGTGCGCATATTTTTCACACCAACAACAAAAAAGTCTGGAACTACATCACTCAGTTTGCAGAGTTTAATCGTTTCACCAATTCGCCTGTTGCTAATTACAAGGGTGAACTCTACTCGCTGCCTTTCAATATGTATACCTTCAATAAAATGTGGGGTGTTGTAACACCAGAGGAGGCAGCAGCCAAGATTGAGGAGCAACGTAAGGAAATCACTGGCGAACCGCAGAATCTTGAAGAACAGGCAATCTCTCTGGTGGGCCGCGACATCTATGAGAAACTTATCAAGGGGTACACCGAAAAGCAATGGGGGCGCGATTGTAAGGAGCTTCCTTCTTTCATTATCAAACGTCTGCCGGTACGCTTGACCTTTGATAATAATTATTTTAACGCATTGTATCAGGGCATCCCCATTGGCGGCTACACGAAGATGATTGCTAATCTGTTGGATGGTATTGAAGTTCGTCTGAATACTGATTATTTGGAGAATAAGGCTGAATTAGACGCATTGGCGGTTAAAGTGGTTTACACTGGCCCCATTGATGCTTACTTTGGCTATAAACTGGGAACATTGGAATATCGTTCTGTCCGTTTTGAAAATGAACTGCTGAATAAACCTAATTTTCAGGGCAATGCAGCGGTCAACTACACTGACCGTGAAACCCCGTGGACACGCATTATTGAGCATAAGTGGTTTGAGTTTGGTAAAGATGAGAATGGCAATGAATTGCCCAAAACTATCATAAGCCGAGAATATTCCTCCGAGTGGAAACCGGGTGATGAGCCGTACTATCCTGTCAACGATGCCAAAAATGGTACACTTTATACAGAATACAAAAAATTAGCAGACGCAGAGCCAAAGGCTATTTTTGGCGGTCGTTTGGGCGAATACAAATACTATGACATGGATCAGGTCATTGCTGCTGCACTGGATAGATGTGAGAGAGAATTATAATTGGTATAATTGGAGTACAAGCCTTTGATATTGAAACAAAGTTGTCAGAGTGCTATACTAAAGTTACTAAAAACTTTCTGGAGGTTTTATTATGCCCAGAACAAAAGGTAGCAAGAATAAGCCCAAAACTGTGACTGCTGATTTTGCAACACAGATTGCGGAAAAGCAGTCAGCGAAGGAAGCACTCGCAGCGGAAATCGCATCCATCACTGCCAACATTGACTCTTTAAAGGCTGACCTGAAAGAGAAGAAGACTGCTCTGAAGAAGGTCGAAAAAGAAGTGGTAACGCTGGAAGCGAAGAAGGCCAGGGCAGATGCCAAGGCAGCAGAAGAAGCGAAAAAGGCAGAAGCAGAATCCGTCCTGAAGAAGCTGCTTGCCCAAGGCGTGAGTGCCGATGAAATCCTTGCAAAACTGAAATAACACGAAAAACCCGTGATGGACAGGCATAATGCGCCGTCCATTACGGGTTTTAGGGTTATAAGAACATAAGTTCATCCGGCGGCAACATCAAACTGAAAATGTGCCGGGAGGTTGAACTGTTTGATAAACGCATGGTGCTGGGCGCGATAGTGCTGTAGATCATATCCCAGATGATGTAATTCCAGCAGTTTCACCAGCACCAGATTGAGGTGAATCCGTTTCGCTGCAGAGATCTGCGCAGCGTCCAACCCACGCTTCGTCATTTGATAGACTTCATCACTGTCCAGCATCAAGTGGGATGTGAAAGCGTTATGCTCGTAAAGAAGAATGTGCTTGTCCTTAATGGTCAGAAACCTGTTCAGGGTATGCAAGTCCATAAGCAGCTGATGCTCCAGATAATGTCCGAGTGCATAGCCGCACACCATCTGCTTTGTCTGTTTGTCCAGCTGGCGATTGATAAGGA
>OLPF01002072.1_pt1 | contig 14262 bp, 12 predicted proteins | sample 1673121 | NCBI WGS metagenome assembly OLPF01 (sample SAMEA3136756, study PRJEB25190) | human gut metagenome | reverse complement strand
CAGGTTTGGTAAATACCTGAACAAATGCGCGTTCCGAATCCTTTCTGCCGAAAAGCCGCAGGCTTCCCGATGCGGCAGGAGGAGCGCCGAAAACTTCGGCCTGATAAAACTTTTTGATTTTACGCTGACGTATTGCTTCCCCAAGGACGGCAGCTGTTTTCGCGTTTCTTGCAAAAAGCACCAATCCGCTCGTCGGCGCATCAAGGCGGTGCAAAGGGTAGACTTTGCCGAATGCGGAATTCAGCCGTGCTTCAAGGGTATCATTGCCGCCATCCTCAACAGTGCATGAGATTCCTGAACTTTTATTAACACAAATCAGGTTATTATCGATATAGGCGCAGCGCACGCCGGCCGCAAGCGCGGCGCATTCATCGGAGAATTCATCAAATTTTGCTCCGTGAGGTATGCAGGTGAAAGTCATACTTTCGCGCAGGGTAGGGTGTTCGATTGTCAGACTGTAGGCATAGAGCGCGATCTGCTGACCGACACGCGCGGCGCGATTGTAGCGTTGGTCACCGAAAATCGGACAGCCGCTCCACGCCAATTGTGCCCGAATCTGGTGGTGCCGACCGGTATGAAGCAGGACATCAAGCAACGTGAAACCATTTTTTGTAACTGTCGAAACATATTCGAGACTTGCGGTTTTTGCGCCGGGTGTGTTCGGCCGAACCACTCTTGATATGTTGTTTTGTTCATCGCGCAGCAAGTCGCATTCAAGTTCCGCACTGCTGCACGGAGAACCTGAAACTATTGCCGCATAACGTTTTTTTGTTTTTCGGTTTTTAAAGCTTTCGGTAAGGCGCGCGGCTGCTTTGCTTGTTCGCGCAAAAACCATTACGCCGCCTACGGGGCGGTCAAGCCGATGAACAAGCCCGAGATAGACGTCGCCGGGTTTGCTGTACTTTTCTTTGATGTACGCTTTAACGGTCGAAAGCAAATCCTCATCGCCTGATGAATCCGCCTGAACGGGCATGTTCACAGGTTTTTCGCAGACAAAAAGATGGTTGTCTCGCCGTCTCCGAGACGCTGATGATGGAGGGCAGGATCATGATCGCCAGGACCAGGATCGCCGCCAGCAGGCAGGCACCGGAGGAAAGACCGAAGGCCTTCTGGATGCCGGGGACCAGAATGATCATGCCCACCAGGCCGTAGACCACGGAGGGGATGCCCGCCAGCAGCTCCACGGCGGTGTGGATGATGGCAGCCATCCTGGGGTTGGCCACCTTGGCCAGGTAGATGGCGGTCATGAGCCCCACCGGCACCCCGATGAGCACAGCCCCGGCGGTGCCGTAGACCGAGGTCAGGAGGAAGGGCAGGATGCCGTAGGAGGGGTCCGCAGCCGTGGGGGCCCAGGTCTGCCCCAGCAGGAACTTACCTAAGCCGATCTCCTGAATGGCGGGCAGGCCGGAGATGATGAGGTACACGCTGATGCACAGCACAAAGGCCACAGCCACGATGCCGCACAGCAGGAAGAGCAGATGCATGAACCGCTCCAGAACATCCTTCGCGCCCTTGGTCTTGGGGCCGCCCTGCGCCCCCTCGCCGCTCTGGGTGGCGGCGGAGGGGGCGGTGGGAGAAGAGGGGGCGGAAAGGTTGGGATGTAACGTCTTTTCCATAAAAACCACCTAGCTTCCAATCACGTTTCGCTGTGTTTCGTCGTTCTGTCTTACTTGGCGACAGGCACGGCACCGGCGCTGCGGATCAGGTCGTTTGCGGCGGGGGAGGTGGCGTAGTCGAAGAAGGCCTGGGCTGCTTCGGACAGGGGGGTGTCGTTCTTGGTCACCAGGACGAAGGGACGCTGGATCTGATAGGTCCCGTCGAGCACGGTCTCCTCGGTGCAGGCCACGCCGCCGACGGTCAGGCTCTTGATGCCGTCCTTGCCTTCCACGGCGGAGAGGGAGGCGTAGCCGATGGCGTTGGGGCTGTTCTTCACGGCCTCGATGACGGCACCGGTGGAGGTCAGCTCCTGGCTGAGCTTGCACTTGTCCTTGGTGTCGGTGATGGACTCGAAGCCGTCGCGGGTGCCGGAGTTGGCCTCACGGCCGATGCAGGCGATCTCGGCATCCGCGCCGCCCACGTCCTTCCAGTTGGTGATCTGGCCGGAGAAGATCTGGCCGATCTGCTCCACGGAGAGGTCAGAGACCTGGCTGTCGGCGTTGACGATCACGGCGATGCCGTCCAGGGCGACGGTGGTGCCGGTCAGGCCTGCACCGGTCTCCTCGTCCTTCAGGGCGCGGGAGGAAAGGCCGATGTCGGTGGTGCCGTTGGTCACGGCCTCGATGCCGGCACCGGAGCCGGTGGCGTCGTAGGAGACGGTGACCTGACCGTCGTTGTCCTTCTGGAACTGCTCCTTCAGGCTGCCGATGACCTTCTCCATGGAGGTGGAGCCGTTGGTGGAGACGGTGCCGCTGACCACGGCGGTGGTGCTGGCCTCGCTGCCGCTGTTGTCGGCGGGGGCGCTGGTGTCGGTGGAGTCGTTGCCGCCGCCGCACCCGGCCAGAGTCAAAGCCAGGACCGCAGACGCGGCGAAGATGCTCAGAGCAGATTTTGCGTTTCTTTTCATGATTCCATTCCTCATTTCTTTCAGTGTTGTGTTTGTTCTTTGCTTTCTACGGTGTTTAGTGTAGTCGGCCAGGGTTAAAGGAAAAACCAAAGAACAGTTAAAGTTTGGTGAAATACGGGAATTTTTTCGGGCATAAAAAAGCTCCCCGGAACGGGGAGCTGTCAGCGAAGCTGACTGAGGGGTTGTCCCCGAAGGGGCAAACCACCTCACACCAGCTGCTGCTCGTTGATGATGAGCTTGAATTGCAGGCCCAGCGTCTCCGCCGCCCGTCTGCACAGGGTCATCCGGTTGAGGAAAATTTCAAAGTAATCCATGACAGAGCCATAGCGCGTGTCGATGTGCAGCTTGAGCTTGATGAGGGTCTTGCTCTCGTTGATCTTCAGCTCGGCCTTGGTGACGGAATAGTTCACCCGGTCATGGATGTCGAAGGTGCTCTTGTCCTGGTTGCGGACACGGCTGCGGCGCACGTCGGACTTATCCGCCAGAATGAGCGCAGCGGCCATGGGGCTTACGGGTCTGCCGGTGCCCTCGTCGTGGTTGCCGATGGCGGTGACGATCTCCGCGATCTCCTGGGCGGGCAGGTGCATGTGGTCCAGGATACGGAAGGCCATGACGGCCCCGCTCTGGGAGTGGTCGATGCGGTTGACCAGGTTGCCGATGTCGTGGAGATAGCCCGCGATCTGGGCCAGCTCCACCTCACGGGCGGGATAGCCCAGGGTCTCTAAGATATAGCGGCTGTTCTCCGCCACGAGGCCCACGTGGGCAAAGCTGTGCTCGGTGAAGCCCAGCGCAATGAGGGACTCGTCTGCCTTTTTAATATAGGTACGGATGTCGGGATCCTGCTTGATCTCCTCAAACGTGACCTGTTTGGTGTTCTGATTCATATTCATAGATTCGATGCCTCCTTTGGGAAGGAAATGGTGATGGTGGTGCCCACGCCCGGCTCACTGTCCAGGGAGACTCTGGCGTGGTGGAACTGTGCCCCGTGCTTGACGATGGACAGCCCCAGGCCGGTGCCCCCGATCTTGCGGGAGTGGCTCTTGTCCACCCGATAGAAGCGCTCGAAAACGCGCTCCTGCTGGGCCTTGGGGATGCCGATGCCGGTGTCCTGCACGGACAGCACGGCCTGCTTCTCGTCGCCGGAGATCTTGACGGTGACGGAGCCCTGGTCTTTGTTGTATTTGATGGCGTTCTCGCAGAGATTGTAGACCATCTCGTGGAGGATCCGCCAGACGCCGTGGATCTTCTGCCCCTTGCCCTCGATGTGCAGGGCAATGCCCCGCTGGTCCGCGATGGGGCGCAGGTCGCTGAGGACCTTGCGGGCCAGGCCGTAGAGATCCACGTCCTCCTGCTCCAGGTCCTCCGAGCCCTCGTCCAGGCGGGAGAGCTTCATGATGTCCTCCACCAGCGCGATGAGCTGCTGGCACTCCTTATAAATATCCCCGGCAAACTCCTTCATGGTCTCCGGGTCCACCAGCCCCTCCTTCATCAGCTCGGCAAAGCCGGAGATGGACGTGAGGGGCGTTTTCAGCTCATGGGAGACGTTGGCGGAAAACTCCCGGCGCAGGCTCTCGCGCTGTTCCCGCTCGGTCACGTCCACCATGAGGATGACGGCCCCGGTGACCTGGCCGTTGGCAATGACGGGGTTGGCGAGAATTTCAATGACCTGCTCCCCCAGGTCCATGAGGGACTGGGCGTGGTGCCCGGCCAGGGCGCGGCCGGCGGCCACGCGAATTTCCCGGCGGCAGTCCTCCTGCAGGTCCTCCGGCTTCTCCTCCTGCCCCAGCAGGGCCATGGCCCCCTGGTTGCTGGAGAGGATGTGGTACTGCCCGTCGAGCAGCAGCACGCCCTCGTTCATGTTCTCGGCCAGGGCCGTAAACTCCCGCTGGCGGCGCTGCAAGGCCTCCATCTGCTGGTGGATGGTGCGGTTCTGCTCCCGCAGGCGGCTGACCAGGGGGAAGAGCTCTTGATCGGTCTCGTCAGCCCGCGGGTCTTCCAGGTCGATGCTGTTGATGGGCTTTGTGATCTGCCGCGCCAGGCGGGAGGCCAGCAGCGCAGAGATGAGGACGGCCAGCACCAGGATCAGCAGCACCGGCTGCAGCACGCCCAGTAAAATGACCCCCATCGTCGTCTGCACGCTGGCCAGACGCAGGACGGTCCCGTCATCCAGGCGGACGGCGTAGTAGAGCGTCTTTTGCAGCAGCGTGTCGGACAGGTGCTTGCTCTGGCCGCTGCCCTCCTGTTCCGCCTGCCGGATCTCGGCCCGGTCGGCGTGGTTCTCCATGGTGGCGGGGTCAGCCACGCTGTCGTAGAGGACGGTGCCGTCCTTGGCCACCCAGGTCAGGCGCTCCTCCATGCCGGTCAAGGTGGTGAGATAGTCCTTGCCGGACTGCTCCAGGCCGTGGCGGACGTAGCACATCTCCTGCCGCATCTCGGCGTAAACGGTCTGCTCGTGCTTGTTGGTCATGACCACCAGGAACAGGGCCGTGCAGAGGACCATCATGGCCAAGCCCACCAGGAAGCAGCTGCGGAAAATTTTTCCCGTCATGCGCCCTCGCCTCCCATCTTATAGCCCACGCCCCGGACCGTCTCAATGTAGTGTCCGGCAGAGCCGAGCTTGGTGCGGAGGGTCCGCACGTGGACGTCCAGCGTCCGGTTCTCCCGGCTGAACTCCTGGCCCCACACGCCGTCCATGATGGCGTCGCGGGTCATGGCCATGCCCTGGTGCTCCAAAAGCAGGCAGAGCAGCTCAAACTCCTTGTTCGTCAGGGAGACTTCTTCGCCGTCCACCTTGACCACGTGGCGCTTGGGGCTGACGAACAGCTCGCCGAGCTGGTAGTCGTTGTTTTCCTCCCTGCTCTCCGTCCGGCGCAGGACGGCCCGGACGCGGGCCACCAGCTCCATCATGCCGAAGGGCTTGGAGATGAAATCATCCGCGCCGCTGTCCAGGCCCACGACCCGGTCATACTCCGTGTTCTTGGCCGTGAGCATGATGACGGGCAGCTTCTTCGTCCCCGCCGCCGCCCGGAGCTTTTGCAGGATGGTCAGGCCGTCCTCCTCCGGGAGCATGATGTCCAGCAGGACCAGGTCGGGCTGGGCCTGGCCCATGGCCTTCCAGAACTCCGCCGGGCGCTCGAAGCCCTTGGCCTCATAGCCCTGGCTGTTCAGGGCGTAGATGACCAGCTTGCGGATGCTGTCGTCGTCTTCCAATAAATAAATCAAGTCCATCATCGGGTTCCCCTCTTCTCCCATTTAACCTTTCTTTAACCCCCAGTCTAGCGGAGGGATGTAAAATGAACAACCCTCTCTGTGTTAAATTTTTGTTAAATAGAAGGACGCTTCCCCCCCGTCCAGGGGAAGAAAGCGCACGGTTCCCCCCTCCTCCACCAAAATTTCCTGTAATTTGGCAAACAGCAGGGGTCGGTCCACGGCCTCCGGGGAAACGCCCAGCTGCGCTGCCACGGCAAGGCGGAGGCGGTCGGCCCGGATGGTGTGCGGGGTGCAGGCCGTTTTCGATTTGCGGCGGTGGGTGGAGCAGGTGTAGTAGACAAAACCCTTGGCCGTCTTGCGGCTCATGGCCCCACCGCACCCGGCGCAGCGGAGCAGACCCGCGAAGAGATGGGGGGCAGCCTCCCCCGGCGGGCGGCGGGCGGGCTGGCGCAGTCTCGTCTGGACTTGCTGAAATACTTCCGGTGGGACGAGGGGCGGGTGGGTGTTCTCTACCACAAACCACGCCCCTTCCGGCACGGCCCGCGTCTCGTGGACCTTATAGCTCACCACCTTCTGTCTGCCCTGGACCATCGTCCCGGCGTAGACGGGATTTTTTAACAGGCGCCCGATGCTCCCGGCGGACCAAAGGCCGTCCCCCGCCTGACCGGGGCGGCGATAGTGCAGCCCTTGGGCGGTCTTATAGGCCGTGGGGTTGGGGACGTGGGCTTCGTTGAGCTTTTGGGCGATGCCCCCCTGCCCCAGCCCCTGGGCGTACCATTGAAACACCTGCCGCACGACCTGCGCCGCCGCCGGGTCGGGCACCAGCGCATGTTTGTTCTCCGGGTCCTTGGCGTAGCCATACGGGGCAAAGGACCCGATGAACTCCCCCCGCCGCCGCTTCATGTCCAGCGTGCGGCGCACGTCGGCGGAGGTCTTGGCGGCGTAGCGATCGTTCAGGATCCCGTTGATGGGAATTTCCAGTCCCCACTGCACGGCGTCGGGGTGTAAGTAGCTGTCCACCCTGGGACTGCCCAGGGCGATGAAGCGGGTCCGGTGTCTGGGAAAAAACTCCTCCAGATAATACCCCTGGTCGGCGTAGTTGCGAAAAGCGCGGGAGAGGGTCTTGCAGAGGACGCAGTTGACCTTCCCCCGTTCTACATCCCGGATGAGGGACTGAAAGGCAGGGCGGCTGTCGTCGGTGCCGGTGCGGCCGTCGTCTGTGTAGACCTGGGTGAGGGTCCAGGGGTCCTGGAACTCGTGGTTCAGGTAGTCGAGCAGGATCGCCCGCTGGTTGGCGATGCTGGCGCTCTCCCGGCGGGCGTCCTCCTTCGAGAGGCGTAAATAAACCCCCACCTGCCAGAGGTGGGGGGTGTGGGTCGTCGGCATGGGTGCATCCCCCCTTGGGAGAGGGTATGCGGGTGGAATTAGAGATATGGCTCCCCTGAAAGGGGAGCTGGCCGCGAAGCGGTCTGAGGGGTTGTCCCCAAAGGGCCCGACCCCCTACTCCAACCCCCCCAAGGTCATCTCCGCCCAGGAGTAGTTGCTCATATACTCCCCTCGGAACGCCCCCTCGTCGCCATCCAGATAATGGTAGTAATCGCAGTCCACCCGCTCCGGGTCCACGGCGATGAGGTCCCGCTGCTTGCGGATGACGGCGGACTGATCCAGGGCGGCCAGGGTGGTGCGCAGGTCGGCGATGAGGCTGCGGAGCTGGCTGCGGACGCCGGGGGTGTCGGGGCGGCCCTCCCAGAGGATGGACACCAGCTCCCCCATGGTGCTGCCCGCGCCCCGGCGGTCGATGAGGTAGGCGAACAGCTCCCGCGTGCGGGTGCGGTGGAAGCGGACGGGCTGGCCCCGGTAAAAGACGGCGAAGTTGCCGAAGGTCTGGACCCGAAGCTTTTCGGGTGTCTCCGCCGGGGGATAGCGCAGGTCGGACAGCTCGGCGGCCACCTGCTCGTCCGAGACCGGGTGGAGCAGGTAGCCGCTGGCGTGGAGGGGGAAGGTCTCCCGAAAGGCGTCGGGGTCGGACGCCATGAAGATGAGGTTCGTGCGGGGGCGGCGCCGGTGCAGCGTCCGGGCCAGGGCCAGGCCGGGGCCGTCGGCGGGAAGAAAGACGGCGTCCGCCGCCGGGCCGTGCCGGTCCAGCCAGGCCTCCAGGGCCTGGGGGGAAAGGAAGGTGTGCAGCTCCCCCGCGGGGCAGACCCGGCGGAGGGTCGCCGTCAGCGCCGCCAGGCGCGTCCAGTCGGGTTCGGCGGCGAGGATACGCATGGGTGATGCCCCCTCTCTTATTTCAGCCAGGCGGAGTTCGTGTCGCTGACGAGGTTGTCCACGCCGTACAAATACAGGATCTTATCCACGCGATGCTCGGAGACGAATTTCGTCAGGTCGTCCCGGTAATAGCGCAGGTCCACCAGATAGATGCTCTGGTAGTTGGCCGCCAGGAAGGTGCTGAAGCAGTGGGCGTAGGAGTCCCGGATGACGAGGACGCTCCCCTCCTCCGCGCTGGGGTTGGAGATGTTCACCAGGCTGTGGTTGCCGTCCAGGAAGACGGGGTACTTGTCGATCTCCTCCAGGTGCTTGGGGAAGTAGAGGCTGTCGGAGTAAATGGGGTCGGCGCTGCCGTCCCGGAGGGTGACCTTGGTCTGGATGCCGCTGTCCCAGACCTCCACGGTGTCGGGCTTTGTGAACCAGTAGCCGCTGCCGGACCAGGTGGTGCCGTAGAAGCCGTCGGTCGCAGTGACCTGGTAGGCGTCGCGGGAGAGATAGGCCCGGCCCTGGTCGATCTGGTAGGCGCGGTAGAGCAGGTAGTTGCCCAGGGAGGTCAGGTGGTGGTCCGTGCGGTAGCAGACCTGCCCGCCCTCGGCGATGCCCTCCTTCAGGGCGTCGCGCACGTCGATGAGCTTCGTGTAGTGCAGGATCTCGCCGGCCTTCTCATACAGCATGTCGTCGTCATACTCCCCGTGGAAGGCGGGCAGCTCGTTTTCCATGAGGTAGCCCGTGGAGGGGACCATGATGATGTCCGCGGGGATGCCCAGGCTCTGGGCGAACTGGTCAAAGCGGGTGAGGTTATTCGTAAAGACCTCTTCGTTGTAGGGCTTGGGGGCGTTGATGAGGTAGCCGTCCTTGCCGTGGTAGATGCTCTGGGCGGCGTTGCGGCCGGTGGCCAGGTTCCAATAGGCGTTCACGCCCACGAAGAAATCCCGGCCGGGGATCTGGTCGGCGGTGAATTCCTCCAGCTCCTCCTGGGTCTTGCCCTTGAGGATGTTGGAGACGCTGATCTCCGGGCGCTCGGCGAGGTAGCGCTTCTCGTTGACGGAATAGTCCTTGTCCGGCCCGAAGAAGAGGAGCAGCGCCAGGATGCCCAGCACGATCAGGAAGACCAGGGAGGGCAGGAAGTGATAGAGTTCTTTTTTGTTCATAGGAAACAGCCTCCCTTAGAAACGGAAATACAGGAAGGGGTTGTAGCTGCTGCTGACGAGGCTTGCGATGCACAGCAGCAGACCGGCCAGACAGAGGACGCCCTCGGCCAGGGGCATGGCCTTTTTGCCCTCCAGCTTGTCCCAGACCTTCTTGGCCAGGGGGGTCGAGCCGACCACGCCCAGCAGGAACATCCCCACCCAGGGCAGCACGGCGTTGGCCCCGCCCATGGTCCCCGCGCCGCCGGTGAACATGACCTTGAGGTAGGCCAGGGCGGTGGAGAGATTCGGGGAGGCGAAGAAGACCCACCCGATGATCACGATGACCATGGCGTAGAGATGCTGGAAGACGGCGGGCAGGCGCTTGATATACTTGCCCAGGACCAATTTCTCGATGAGCAGGAGCACGCCGTAATAGAACCCCCAGAAGAGGAAGTTCCAGCCGGCCCCGTGCCAGAAGCCCGTGAGCGCCCAGACGATGAGAATATTCACGCACTGGCGGATTTTCCCGCAGCGGTTGCCGCCCAGGGGGATGTAGACGTAATCCCGGAACCAGGTGGACAGGGAGATGTGCCAGCGCCGCCAGAACTCGGTCACGCTCTTGGAGATATAGGGGTAATCGAAGTTGATGCAGAACTCGAAGCCCAGCATCCGGCCCAGGCCGCGGGCCATGTCGGAGTAACCGGCGAAGTCGAAGTAGATTTGCAGGGTATAGGCGCAGGCCCCCGCCCAGGCCCCCAGCATCCCGGCGGCCACGGGGTCGGCGGACATGGTGTCCCAGAGCATGCCGAACTGGTTGGCCAACAGGACCTTCTTCGCCATGCCGACCATGAACAGGCGCACGCCGGAGTTGAACATGGTGGGCGTCTCGTGGCGGGAGATGAGCTGGTCGTTCACGTCCTTGTAGCGGACGATGGGACCGGCGATGAGCTGCGGGAAGAGGGAGATGTAGCAGGCGAAGTTCACCAGGCTGTGGGAGGCCTCGCAGTCGTCCCAATACACGTCGATGAGGTAGGACACGGCCTGGAAGGTGTAGAAGGAGATGCCGATGGGCAGGGCGATGCTCACGTCCGGCAGGCCGGAGAAGGCCGGGATCTGCTTGAGCGTCCCGACGAACAGGCCCGCATACTTGAACACGCCCAGGGCCGCCAGGTCAATGACGATGCCGAGGATCAGAACGACACGCTTGCGGGTCCGGGTGGGCTGCTTTTCGATGAGGACGCCGCCGAAGTAGTTGACCAGGATGGACCCGATCATGATCAGAACATAGACCGGCTCACCGTAGGCATAGAAGACCAGGTTGGCCAGCAGAAGGAAGAAGTTCCTGAACTTGAAGGGTAGGATGTGGCTGACCAGCAGGACCACCAGCAGGAACAAAAGCAGGAAGGGTAAGCTAGAAAATACCATAGATATTGATTTCTCCCGTGATATTCATGTAGACTGCAAGACTGCCGGGCCACCCAACGGGGCACCCGGCAGTCCTCGAATCATTCTCTCTGGTCAGAGCGCCAGGTCTCGTTAGCCCACAGCGTTCTGGAAGGCAGACACCATCTCGTCATAGTGGGAAGAGAAGAACATGCCCACATAGTTGCCGCTGGTGACGACCTCGCACTTTTTGGCCAGGGCTTCGCTGTCGGGGTCATAGGAAGCGGCCTGGTCAGCGATGGCAGACAGACGGTTGGTCAGCTTGGACGCCACGTCCTGGGCGGCAGCGGCGTCGGTGGCCTCGACCATAACGATCTCGTCGGGGAAGGCGGTGCCAACGGTGGCGTTGAAGCTGGCGGAAGAGGTCACCTGGTCGGCGGTGATGCCGTAGGTGCTCTCCAGGCCGGCGGTCTCCACGGGCAGGGTGTCGGTGTAGCCGCAGTCGGCGATGAGCTGGTCGCGCAGGGCAGCCAGATCGACGGAGCCGGTGGTGGCGCCGTTGGTCTGGGCCGCGTCGCCGTTGTCGGCGGGCTGGGTGGTGCTGGGCTGGTCGGTGGTCTGGTTGTCGTCGGCGGTGTTCTTATCGCCGCAGGCGGCCAGGGACAGGACCAGCACCAGGGTCAGCAGCAGAGCTGTTAGAGATGCAAAGCGTTTCATACTTCCTTATCCTCCTAGTAAATCAAATACTGGTATATCTTACTTCAGCGCCTCCGGCACATGGGTCAGCAGATAGTTGGCCCAGGCGGCGGCGCCGTCGTAATTGAAATGGATGCCCATGGCCTTGTCCCCGCTGTACTCGGCCTTCAGGGCGCCGGCGTCGCCGGTGACGGCTTCGGCGACGTTGACGTAATACCACTGCTTTTCCTGGCAGATGGCTTTCATCTTCTCGTTGAACTCCTGGATCGTGAAATTGTTCAAAGACCCGTCGGCGCGGGGGCTGTCGGCGGTCATGGGGGTGACGGATTCGATGAGCACGGCGATGCCGGGAGACTTCTCCTGGATCTTGCTCACTAAGGTTACCAAATCTTGGGATACTCTGTCAACCCCTGAAGCGATACAATTCATGCCCAGCATCAAATAAACTTTTTTGGCACCGGAGGCGGCGATGCCGTCCTCGATGCGGGGATGCTGCCCGGACCCGGCGGGGTATTCGGGCAGGCGTTCGTTGCCGGCCTGGTAAGACAGGGCGTTGGTCTGGCTCAGGCTCACGGAGCAAAAGAACTTGGCCTTGCCCAGCGTGCCGTAGCTGCTGTTGTAATTGGCCAGGGTGACGGAGACGGAGTCGCCGACGAAGGCGGCGTCGTCAAACCAGCCGGCGTCCACGGGGGCAGATTCCGGGACGGAGACGGTGTCTGCCGCGGCTTCCCCGTTCTGGCCGTTCTGGCCGTCTTGGCCGTCTTGGCCGTTTTGATTTTCTTGGTTTTCTTGCGTGTTTTGGGTATCTTCGGGCGAAGTTGTCTCGCCGGTCTGGTTGGTGGTGCTGTCCTCCCCTGTCGGGTCGGTCGCGTCCTGGGCGGGGCCGCAGGCGGCCAGGGCCAGGAGAAGGGAGAGGGTCAGGACGGCGATGGTCCATCGGTTCCACTTCATGTTGCTTTGCTCCTTTCGCGCATCGCCGGGTCAGCAGATCACAGGAGCCGCGCGGGGATGTGGGTCAGCAGGTAGTTGACCCAGACCTTGGCCCCTTCGTAGGTAAAGTGCATGCCCATGCTGTTGTAATCGCTGCAATACTCTTTTTTCAGGAAGCCGTTCTCGTCCCGGAAGGCCTCGGCGACGTTGACGTAGTACCATTTGTTCTCTTCGCAGTAGGCCTTCATGGTCTCGTTGAACTCGTTGATCTTGCCGTTGTTGAGCTTTTCGGAGTAGCTCTTGCTCTTGTCCGCCATGGGGGTGACGGACTGGATGATGATCTGCACGTCCGGGTTCTTGTCCAGGATATTCTTGAGGATCGTCATATAGTCGTTCGTGGAGCGCTCGATGCCGTAGGCGATGTTGTCCATGCCCAGCATGACGTAGACGTACTTCGCGCCGGTGGCGGCGACGCTGTCCTGAATGGCGGGCTTCTGGCCGGACCCCTTGGGGTACTCCGGCAGGATCTGGCCGGTGAGCATATTCGTGGGGCTCATGCTGCCGGCGCAGAGGAACTTCGCCTGGCCCAGGGCGCCGCTGGCGCCGCAGTAGGCCTCCAGGGTCATGGAGATGGAGTCGCCGATGAACACGGCGTTGTCAAAGAAGCTCACGGGGCCTGCCTCGGATGCGGGGACCAGGGCCTCGAACTGGATGTCGATGTAGTTGTCATAGAGGCTGTCGTAGGCCCCGGCGGTGAGGTCGACCGTCTCGCTGCCCTTGGGGATCTCCCGGTCGGCTGCGGTCATCACCCGGTAGACCACGGCGGCGACCTCCTGGCGGCTCATGGTGTTCTGGGGGTAGAAGAAGCCGTCCTCATAGCCCTTGACGATGCCGGCCATCTGGCAGGCGGTCACGCCGCTGCGGGCGTAGTCGTCGATGTAGAGGGAGTCCTGGAACTGGTCCGGCTCCACGACCTTCAGCAGGGTAATTTCCTCCAGGGCGGCGAAGCGGGCCATCACCGTGCAGACCTGCTCTCTCGTCAGCGCATCGTCCGGGGAAAACGTCGTCTCGGACGTGCCGCCGATGAGCTCGTAGGTATAGGCCCAGCAGACGGCGTCGTAATAGGCCGCATCAGAAGCGATGTCGGTAAAGCCGGGGGTCTGGATCTCTTTCAGCTTCCGGTCTTTCTTCCGCTGCTTCTGGCGGTCTTTGAAGACGCCGTTGTCCATGTTATAAAGGTAGAGGACCAGGTCGCTCCGGGTTTCCAGCTGCTCTCCCTCGAACTTTTCGCTGGAGGGCAGGACGCCGGCCTTGTTCAGTTCTGTAATATACTGGTAGCTCCACAGGTCCTGGGTCACGTCCACGTAGGGGTTCTCCCAGGGCTCTTCCTTGGCCGGGCCGAGGCCCCGCAGCAGAGACGCACAAGAGAACACGATCATAAACACCAGAAACCAACTGATGGTCTGTTTCACCCGTCATCACCCTCCAGAAAAATCCTTCGCATTGTTGTTTTTTCTCTCTCAAACACTGCCCTTTGCGCAGGTAATTTATTGTACGTCATCTTCTGCACCAAAAGCGCATCAAAAGTGCGCCAAAATCCCCTTTTTTTCCCGCTTCCTGCAACTTTCTTTTGGGGGCGTTGTTCTTCTCTCCCGGCTTCCGTGGCTCCCGTCGGCCCAACGGGGCCTTGGGGGCCCATCGGGCCGGGTTCTCCGGCAGGTCCCTGCGGCCCCATCGGGCCGACAGGACCGATCAGCCAAGGCCCGATCTCCGGCCGCGGGCAAGGTCTAGGACCAGGCTCCGGCCGAGGCGGCGGACAAGGCTCCGGCGGGCAGGGCGGGGGGCAAGGCTCCGGCGGGCAGGGCGGCGGACAAGGGGGGCAGGGGGGCGGACAAGGCGGCCGACCGAACTGGTCAAAGCCGCCGCAGGAATAACGTTTCATAGGGCGTCCTTTCTCCGCAGAAAGCGGGATGCGGATTTTCGCAGGCAGAAGGCCCGCACCCCACTCTATGCAGAGGTGAGAAGAAGGGTGTCCGGCGGAGCAGGCGGATCGGATTCGCCGTGCGGTGTCGCCTTAGTACA
>OLPF01002068.1_pt1 | contig 14277 bp, 15 predicted proteins | sample 1673121 | NCBI WGS metagenome assembly OLPF01 (sample SAMEA3136756, study PRJEB25190) | human gut metagenome | reverse complement strand
TGCCATTGGCCACCAGTATACCCACTGCTTGCATCAGAATTGCATCATAAAGGTTGAGAAGAGCTTTTGCCGCGCCAGCCCCAAAACAAAAGGGCTGCGCCGCCGCCAGCCCTCTACAATGATCTATCCTGTTATCGCACGCGCCGCAAAACGCCCGCGTCCATTTCGCACACCGTGTCGCACAGCCCATCGATGTCCAGCGGATTGTGGCTCGCCCGCAGGATGGGTTTTCCCTCTTCCCGCAGGCTGTGAAACAGCGCCCGCATATCTTCCACGCCCCGGTTGTCCAGCCCGTTCATGGGTTCATCGAACACCAGCAAGGGCGGACGCTCCATAATCGCCTGGGCAATGCCCAACCGTTGCCGCATGCCCAGCGAATACCGGCCGACGGGCTTGCGCTCGTCCGGCGAAAGCCCCAGCGTCTCCATCGCGCGTCGAGCATCCGCCCGATCGGCGCGGCCGGACATATCGGCCAGCAGCATCAGGTTCGTCAGCCCGGATTCATTCGGCAAAAAGCCGGGGCTTTCGATGATTACGCCCGTCTTCGGGGCAAAATCCGCCGCCTTGCTGACCGCGCCGCTCCTTTGCAGCGCCGGATTCCGCCTGAGCGCGCGCCGTCCGCCGACCAGCCAGCCGTTCACGAGAACATACCCCGTTGTCGGCTGGCTGAACCCGCAGATGCAGCGCATCAGCGTCGTTTTGCCGCATCCGTTTGCGCCGACCAGCCCGTAAATGCCGCCCGATTCAAACCGCACCGTGATCTGGCGCAGAATCTCTTTCTTTCCATATCGCTTGGACAGATTTTCAATCTGAATCATCGTCTCATGCTCTCCCCTCGAACCGCAAATCCATGCGATGCACGCGCGCCGCCATCAGCGCGATCAACGCCGCAATCGCCACGCCGTAGCCGACGAGCGCGCGAAGCGCCGCGCCGATTTCATCGCCATACGCCCGGCCGGCAATGGCGCTCAGTGTCGCATACAGCCCCGGCAGGACGATGCCCGGAAACAGCTCGGCCAGCAGCGTGATATGCGCCGTCACCATCATCACACAGACGATGATGCCGACGTTTCCGCAGTCAAACAGCGCAAACGCGAGGACGGTCAGCGTCAGCAGCAGGTAATACCCCATCTGCACCGCCGCCGCCAGGCCGCAGGCCGTCAGCGGCGACAGCACGCGGATATACGCCGGCGCGAACTGCACCTCATACACATAATCCGGGTCGGCGGCCAGCCGCTCAAGGTCGCTCCATCCCCCGCCCGGCGCGGCGTAGGGCGCTGAGCAGAGGGCGGCCGAAAGCAGCATCGCCGCCAGAAACAGCGCCGAGATCATCGCGCAGAACACCACCAGCGAAATCAGCCACCGCCCGCGAATCAGCGCGTATTTCTGCCACGCAATTCGTTTGGGAATCTCCGAAATCATCACCAGAAAGCCGATGCTCGTGTTCAGCAGATGGAACCCCTGATTGACGCTCGCGTAGACCATCTCGCCCAGATGCAGCGCATACCCGCTCGCTTCATAAAACAAATGCTGCGCGCGGGTGAACATGATCGTCATCATCGCCACAAACGCCAGCGCGATGACCGTCCGCGGCGAATGTACCCACAGGCTCCAATGGCCGCGCAGGGTCGCCCCAAGCGTATGCCGCTTACGCATGGCGAAGCCTCCTTTCGCACCCGGCGCAGTACGCCGCAAGGCTGACGGCAAACAGCACGCCGTAGCTCGCCAGCGCGGCGCACAGGCGTTCCGGCGACAGCCCGTCGTTAAACAGGCTCGCCGGATGCGGAATGTTCAGCCCCAGAAACCACGCCGCCGCGTCCGCGCTCCAGAGGTAATAGATGAACGACGGGATGGTGAACGCCATCAGCTTATCCGGAGACCACGCGGCCGTCGCCAGCGCCGTCACCGCCCAGACCGCCGCCGAAAACGCCATGCCCGCCGCGACAGCCGCATACATCGGCAGGCCGTAGCAGACCGTGTACAGGTTGGCATACACGCAATCCTCCGAAAAATAAATCGTATGCACGGCGTATGCCGCCGGGTCGCACGGCAGGGCAATCTCGTTCCAGATCACCGCGTGCAGCGCAAACGCGCTTGTCGTCGCCAGCGCCGCCGCCAGCATCGAGGCCGCCGCCTTGACGCCGACATACCGCGCCACCGAGCCGCGCATCACCCGCCAGCGCGCCATGCCGCTTCGCAGCTCGTCCACCTGACTGGTTGCGTGCGCAACGGATGCGCAGAACGGGAACAACAGCATGAAGCCGCCGAAGAAAATACCGCCGACGGATAGGCTCAGCGCGCTTTCGCGGTATTCCATGCTCTCGCCCACGCTGATGGCGTTCAGCCAGGAGGAGAGCGAATAGCCCAGCAGCGTCAAAAAGCTGATGGCGAAGGCCATCCAGTAATTTCGGGATTTGAAGATAGATTTGATTTCTTCCGCCATGGTTCTGCCCTCATTTTTTCACCTTGTCCCACGGGATGAAGCCCTTGTAATTTGCATCGCCCCAGCCTTTATCACTGGTATCTAAAGGATCCAGCATTTCTCCTGTTTGCGCGTTGATTGTAATTGTCTTAAATCCATTTGAATACCTTTCGTTTGCATCCGGATCCCTTTTTAGTTCCTCTTCAACATGATAATCAAACGTTTTTTTAGGATCTACCATATATACACAGTCAATCACCCAAGAAGGAACAGCATAATAACATTCTGCGTCATACGCAGCCAACGGTTTATTTCCTTTTCTTTTTGCATTATAAATTGAATATCCAAATTTGAGTGAGTATATCCGCTGTATATATCCTTTTTCGATTTTTTCTTCAATCGTCTTTTGTATTTTTTCAAATGAGCAAAGCGGTATATCCTCTGCGACAACACTTTCTACAATCATTTTATTTACATATAACGAATACTCATTTTCATTTCTCATTAAGAATGTCAGGTTCGGGCAAAAATCAGGCGAACCTCTTTTTTTGAAGCTTGCTATTGCATGCGTCAAAAGCGGCATTTCGTTTATCTTCTGCAACAATTCCATATGATAGAAGGCGCTTGCAATCGTATGACCATCTGATTGGCTCAGATTGCACAAAACATCAAATTGGGCTGGATAGGTACATTCAAACTCTTCCAGATCAATCCCTTCATTTGCTAATCGTTCTCCTAGAAAAGCATACATTTCAGATGGCGTCATGTTATTTCCATAATCCTTTCCATATGGAAAATATACATCTATTTTTTCCCCAAATGAAGTGTATATATGTGTCCTTCTTCCCCCTTTTCTCCTGACATTTTCAACGGAATTGTACGGATTATTGTTACTGCATCTTACTTCCTGATTATACGGAAGCTTTAATTTATAAATTGCCGCATCTGTATTCCCATAGATTTGAATGTCAATATCAACCTCCGTACTTCTCCCATATCTGTCTTGATATGTTTCTACCCATCTAGGCGGAGTCTGCTGTTTTAATTGTTCTAATGTCAGATATTCTTGACACAAGCCCGTATTTAATCTGCATAATACAAACAATATTATAAAAGTCAAAACTTTTTTCTTCATAGACACATCCCCCATTTTCTTCTTATATATCGTGCTTTCATCCCGCATGTTTACCGGCTGTTAGGTTCAGTCCGCGCCGCAAACTGTTTTTTCATGTTCGTTTCCTCCTTATTTCACCTTGTCCCACGGGATGAAGCCCTTGTAATCCGCATCGCCCCAACCGTTTTTGCTCCTATCCATAGGGTTAGTTACTTCGCCGGTTTGAGCATTTATCGTAATCACTCGAAATTTATCAGTTGATCTTTCGGTTGTATCGGCACCGCCATCTTTAGCTAGTTCCGCTTCGAGACTATATGTTTCTTTAGGATTATTGATGTAGATACATTCAAGCACCCACGACGGAACTAAGTAATAGCAATCAGCATCAAGGGCTGAACGTTTTCCCTTTGGATATTTCGGATCGTTATATACGGAATATCCAAATCTAATAGAAAATACTTTTCGAATATGACCGTTAATGATTTCGTTCTGAATGTTTTCTTTTATGGTTTCAAATGAACATAACGGAATATCTTCTGCAATAATCTCCTGTTCTTCCAAGACGTTAACCATAGCTGTGAATTCGTTTTCGTTTCTCATCTGAAATGATATATTAGGCTCATAATCTGGCCAGCCTCTCTTTGTATTGAAAGAAGCTATTTTTCTTGTTAAAACTGGAATTCCATAAAATTGTTCATAGAGTCGAACTAAATAAAAAGCGGTTGCCTTTACTTCTCCCGTTGATTGTTGGATATTGCATAAAACATCAAAAAAACGCGGTCTTTCATAAAGAAAAATATCGCACGGTATTCCCTGATCTGTTAGTAGTCTCTTTACAAATGAATACATTTCATTCAGAGTTAAATCATTTCCATAATCCGCGCCGTATGGTTTATCCAGATCAACTTCAGTTCCATAGGAGCGATAAATATGTGTCCTTTTTCCACCCTTTCTTTTTACATTAGAGACCGTATCATATGGACAATTTTGTACAACGTCATATATATCGTATTGCGGAAATCCGGCTTTGATCAGTGGTGCAGTTTGTTCTCCAAATACATCGACATCTATATCGACCTGTATTTCCCGCCCGTACCTATCGGTATAAGTTTCGTGCCACCCGTCCTTTGCCTGCTCCCTGATCTCCGGCAGGGTGTAGTATTCCTGCGCCAGCGCAAGCGTCGGCAGAAGGGAAAGCGCGGTCAGAAACGCCGCAAACTGTTTTTTCATGTTCGCTTCCTCCTTATTTCACCTTGTCCCACGGGATGAAGCCCTTGTAGCGCGCGTCGCCATACCCCTTATAGCTTTTATCAAAACGGTCGAGCATTTCGCCAGTTTGTGCATTGATCGTCATCATTCGAATTTGGGGTTCATGATAAGATTGATAGTCTTTTTTAGGTTTATCAACATAGGCACACTCAATAATCCAAGAAGGCACAAGGTAATAGCAATCTGCATCATATCCGGAAAACTGTTCCACCTTTTCAATAGTAGGATCGTTATAGATAGAATAGCCAAATCTCAAAGCAACAACATTTTGAATATATCCGGCTTTTATCTTTGGTTCAATGCCCTGAATAATTTTATCTAAAGAGCAAAGCGGGATATCATCAGCAAGGGTTTCCTCTTCTTCTAAGATCGGTTCATATATGCTATACTCATTTGGGTTCTTCATGATAATTGTAATTGCCGGATTATACCACGGAGTTGGGCTGCTTATATACGAGTCTCCTGCGTTATTAAAAATCGGAAGTCCTCTTTTCTTCATTCTGACACTCATATTATAGAACGCAGGCGCTAAGACCTCATTCGTTTTCGGATTTGCACTATATACAACGCTGAATTTTCTAGGCAATTCATATAGATAATCATAAACCGGCATTTCATGCTCTTTCAATATTTTCATTGTTAAATCATACGCTTCACGGAGAGTCAGCTCATTTCCATATTCTTCTCCGTATTTTTGATCTAAGTCCACCTTCATGTTCTTCTCAAATTCATAGATATACGTCGATTTTCCACCATGCTGTTTGGCTTTCATCAGGGTATCAATCGGAGGATTGCGCTCTAACATAAACATGCAATCCTTTATCGTTTTTCCGTACTTTCCCCAACCCACTTTGAGCACGGGCGCGTTCTCCCCGCCGTACACTTCCACGTCAATATCCACAACCGTTTCCCGACCATATTTATCGGTATAAGTTTCGTGCCACCCGTCCTTTGCCTGTTCCCTGATTTCCGGCAGGGTGTAGTATTCCTGCGCCAGCGCAAGCGTCGGCAGAAGGGAAAGCGCAGTCAGAAGCGCCGCAAACTGTTTTTTCATGTTCGTTTTCTCCTTATTTCACCTTGTCCCACGGGATGAAGCCCTTGTAGCGCGCATCTCCATATCCGCGCTGGCTCTTATCCTTTGGATCGAGCATTTCACCCGTCTGCGCATTGACAATCAACGTTTTATATTCCGGTGTGTTGCGAATGTCGTCGTTCAGCTCGTCATCGTTTCGACCGCGATAGACAAACGCCTGTTTCGGATTATCCATATAGATGCCGTGCACCACCCAAGACGGGACGGCGTAATAGCAGGCCACATCGTAGATCGACGGCACGGAAAAATCGCCGTTCGGGTCGTTATACAGCGCATAGCCAAATTCCACATCAAATACCTGTCGGAGATGCCCCTGCTCAATCTGCTGTTCAAGCGCCGAACGAACCGTCGTCCATGCGCAGAGCGGGATATCCTCCGCCAGCTTTTCGGTTTCCTCCAGCGCATCCACCGAAAGGACGTATTCATCCGCCGCCCGCATTCCGAAATACACCTGCGCGCAGAACTCCGGCCACGATTGTTTGTCGAAGGTACGCATGACGTGCGTGAGCACCGGTAAATCGTTCAGCTTCTGCATGAAAAACGCCATATTGCAGGCGGGCTGAACCACCTCGCCCGTGCTTTTATCGACACGGCAGCGCACGCTGAATTCCAGCGGCCTGTCCTCCACAAGCTGAATCTCCACATTCTGCTGCGCCAGCAGCGCATACAGCCGCGTCGTCAAATCGCGAAGGGTGTTCCGCGCTCCGTATTCCGCGCCATACACCGTATCAAGCGCCAGCCGATCATAATAGTTGTGGCAGACGATCAGCGGCTTCTCGCTGCTCCTTCCGCCGAACACAAAATCCGCCGGATTTTGATGCCAGATGACGATTTGCCCATGCTCGTTCCGTCCTTCCGCGCCCGCGTCGAGCTTCTCCGGCTGAACCGCATACCACGCCGGCTTCGTCTTGAGCACGGGCGCGTTCTCCCCGCCGTACACCTCCACGTCGATATCCACAACCGTTTCCCGACCATATTTATCGGTATAAGTTTCGTGCCATCCGTCCTTTGCCTGCTCCCTGATTTCCGGCAGGGTGTAGTATTCCTGCGCCGCGGCGAAATTTGGCGTCAGCGCCAGCAGCAGCGCGCCCGCGGCAAAAACCCGTTTCATCCTCATGTTCGTTTCCTCCTTCGGCCTCAGCCCTTTATCTGTATAGAGCGCCAGCGGGGCGAATCCTCACGCATTTTTGAAAAAAATTTTTCTGCTGTTTTGCCGCGCCCTTTCGCTATGGGCAAAAGGCGGCTCCACGCATCTGCGCAGAGCCGCCCCTGTTACGGTTCAATTTGAATTTGATATTCGGCGTTGATCGGGCTTCGCTCAATCGAGAGCGTCATTTTCTCCGGCCATTCCTCCGCAGGCGGCGTGATGGTGATGCCAAGGTGCGTGCCCGCCTCGTCAAAACCGAGGACGCCCACGGAATACGCCCACGTCAGTTCGCTTCCGTCCGCGCCATACACCGCGTAGTGGTTGGCAAATTCGCCGAAATAGGCCGCCTCGTCCACCCCTTCCAGCAGCAGCTCGATATAGCCGCTGATCGGCGAGAAATTGGATTGCAGCACCCGCGCCGCCGGCCCCTCCAGCGTCTCGGCGACGCTCGCGTGGCGAATCATGCCCGCCGGAACAGCCGCCGGGATGGAGAACGCCACCTGTTTGCCGTTTTGCAGCATCGGCAGGCGAATATCCAGCGTCTTCGCATCCGCCAGCTCCGCGCGCCACGCCGATAGATTGGTTTGCAGATAATAGAGCATCTGCCCCGGCGCGTCGCCCGGCACTTCCCACGCCTGATCGAAATCGACGTTCTGCCCGTTGACCAGCACATAGTCGCAAATCTGCGTTTCGCCCGCGTCATAACCGGGCATTTCGTATCCGTTGGCGACGGTGGCGGCCAGATGCAGCTCACCGCTTCTGTCCGTCAGGCTGTACACGATGCGCAGCTCCGCGCCGTCGTATACGGCCTCCCGCACGTCGATGATCGTCCGTTCAAGCTCGATGTGCGCAAGACTGCCGCTGGTCACAAGCCGCTCCGCGCCATCCTGACTGACCATCGGCGCAAAGCCGAAATCCTCCGTAAAATTGAGCACGCCGCGCCGCACCGTATAGGCCACGCCGCCGACGGCCAGCGCCAGCAGCGCCAACAGCAGCAGCACCGCCGCCCTGCGCCGGGAAATGCGCCGGTGACGCGCGGGCTTCGCTGCGCGCCTGTGCGTCTCCGCCCCGCCGATGCGCACGAGCATCTGCCGCCACATGCGATCCCTGTCCGCGTCGGATAGCCCCGCCGCGTCGCGGGAGAGGTATCGGTCACATTCGTCGATGAGCACGCAATCCATCTTCTCGCCGGGCAGGGACAGCTGCCAGCACATCAGCGAAACGATATCGTCATCCGTGAACGTGCCGTTTTCGATACGCTTTCGGATTTCTTCCTCCACACCTGTCCCCTCCCTTCTGAAATCATGGTTCCTCTACTTCTTTAGACGGTATGGCCGCCGTTTCCTAACACAATCAGCAAAAAAAGATAGAAGAATTCCGGATGCTCGCGCAGCCGCCGCTTGCAGCGGTTCAGCCGCATCCAGACGCAGGAGACCGTCAGCCCGTTTTTCTGCGCCAGTTGATGCGGCGTGCATCCGTTTACGGCGTAATCAATGAACAGCTCCGCCATGTCCGGCTTGAGCAGCCTGCGGATGGCCTGAACATGCCCCGCAAACACGGCGCGTTCCTCCGGGCTGAGCGCGCGATCCGACACGGGCGCCGCTCCGTCGTCATCCAGCGAATATGCGTGTCTGAGCGCGCGGCGCGTCACCCGCCCGCGCTCGCCGAGGATGCGGAATTTCAGTGCGGCCATCAGCCAGCCGCCGATATTGGGATGCGTTTTCAGCGTCTCCCGCCGATCCCACAGCAGCAGAAAGATTTCCTGCACCATGTCATAGAGCGTATCCGGGTTTTCATCCGAATCCAGCAGGCGGCGGCCGACGCGGAACAGCAAATCCACGTTCTGCCGATAGACCTGTTCAAACCATGCGCGCTCCTCCACGTCTGCCGCCCTCCTTTCCGCCTCCATGCTTTCCTTGATTATAACCCTTTTGGCGCGGGTTGTGAAGCGCAGGTTTTCGCTGAAAGCAGAGCGATTGCAGCTTTTGGGCGCACACAAAAAGGGCTGTCATGCTTAAATGCTTGACAGCTCCTTTATGCATTCATCGGATGATTACGGGCTCAGTCTTCAAACAGGTACAGGAGATATCCATAGCCCTCGTCCTCCATCCTTGCGTAGGGCACAAAGCGGAGGGACGCGCTGTTGATGCAGTATCGCACGCCGTTGGGGGATTCCGGATCGCCGGTAAACACATGCCCGAGGTGAGAATCACCGGCGCGGCTTCTGACCTCCGTGCGGCGCATTCCATAACTCAAATCCTCCAGTTCCACCACGGCGGGCGCTTCAATGGGTTTGGTAAAGGCAGGCCAGCCGCAGCCGCTTTCAAACTTGTCCGTAGAGGAAAAGAGCGGTTCGCCGGTGACAACGTCCACATAGATCCCCTTCTCGAACTGATCCCAGAATGCGTTGCTGAAGGGACGCTCTGTGCCGCTCTCCTGCGTGACGCGGTACTGCTCCTGCGTCAGCTTGTCGCGGATGGCCTCCGCCGCGGGCTTTTGATAGTCGCCCGGATCAATGCGCAGCTTGGAGAACAGCTCCATCTCCGCCCTCGGAATATGGCAGTAGCCGCCCGGATTTTTCTCCAGATAATTCTGGTGGTATGCTTCGGCGGTATAGTAGTTTTTCAGCGGTCCGATCTCCACGGAGAACCTTTCACGGCGTCCCCGTTCGATTTCGGCGATGCGTTCCACCGTTTCCCTCGTGCTGTCGTTGGTGTAGTAAACGCCGGTCTGGTATTGGCTTCCGATGTCGTTTCCCTGCCGGTTCTCCACCGTGGGGTCGATGACGTAGAAGTAAGCCAGCAGCAGCGCGTCAAGGCTCACCTGTTCGGGGTCGTACTCCACCCGCACGGTCTCCCGGAAGCCGGTGTTCCCCCTGCAGACGGTCTGGTAGTCGGCGTCCGCCTCGCAGGTTCCGTTGGCGTAGCCGCTCTCGGCGTCAAGAACGCCGGGAATGGACTGCATGAGCTGTTCCATGCCCCAAAAGCAGCCGCCCGCCAAATAAATAACGTTTTCTGTGTTATCCATATGTGTGCGCGCCTCGCCGGAGACAGGAGACGGCTGTTCGTTCATTTCCTTCTGTTCCGTTTTCCGCGGCGTGTTCTCCTGCCCGGCGGCACATCCGCTCAGCGGCAGCATCACGGCAAGCAGAAGCGGCCATACGCTCCGATACATGGCGTTTTCCTCCCTTCTGAGGGGATCATTCCGTCTGTCAGCCCTTGTCGGCGGCAACGGCCTGGTCGATGAGCTTTTGCAGCGTTTCCATGTTCTGCTCGATGTCAATGCCGCCGAGCAGCGGTTCGCCCACGATTCGTCCGTTGCGGTCAAACACATAGGTGGTCGGGAACGCCATGATCCCCAGCGCAAACGTTCCGGCCTCGCTGTTTGCGTCGAAGTAGATGTTGCGGTATTTCGCGCCGGTCATTTCGAGAATCTGCTTGGCCAATTCAATGCCCTGCTCGTTGCCGCTCAGGGTTTCCACGTTGATGCCGACGACCTCGCCGCCCTGCGCCTTGATGCGCTCGTTCAGCGCGTTCAGGTCATCCAGCTCCTGCACGCAGGGCTTGCAGCCGTTGAACCAGAAATTCACAACAGTGAACGCATTGTTGGCAAACAGGCTGTTATCCACGTCGTTGCCGTCGAGATCCTTTCCCTGAAACTGCGGGAAAGCGCCGTCCTGTTCCTCGTCGTTCATCTGATCTGCCGGGCTGTCGGCGGCAAGCGCCGCGATCTGCTCCTCGATCTCCCGAATCTTCTCCGCGTCCGCCTTGAGCGCCTCGTATTCCTCAGCGGAGAACTGATCCTTCGCGCCCTCCACGGCGCTCATCAGCACGTCGCCGTAATTGCTGCTGAGCATGTCGTCGTTCACGTTTTTATCCATGGACATGAACACCTTTTCCCAGAGCGCGTTGTTGGCAAAGAGGATGTCGTTTTCAACCGCCAAAAGCTGCTCTTCCGTCTTTCCTTCCATCATGTTCATGTCGGAACTTTCTTCCATCTTTTCTTCCATCTTCGCTTCCGTCTTTCCCTCCATATCCGTGTTCATGGCAGACATTTGTTCGCCGCAGGCGGTCATGGAGAAGGTCAGCAGCAGGCCGATCATCAGCGCGATTACTCGATTCATTTTCATTGTTTTTGCTCCTTTTCTTTGTTTTCGTTTTGAGATAGGTCACCAAAGCCAAATGTATATCGGATTGCGTCCGTCGGGCAGGCCTTCATGCACATGCCGCAGCGAATGCACTCCGTATGGTTGGGCGATTTTGTGATGTCCACGTCCATCTTGCAGGCCCTCGCGCAAGCGCCGCAGGATACGCACTTTCCCGTATCCACGCGCATCTGGAAAAGCGAGACCTTGTTTAGCAGCGCATAGAATGCGCCCAGCGGACACAGCCATTTGCAGAACGGGCGATACACGAACACGCTGGTCAGCACGACCGCCAGCAGCACACCGGCCTTCCACGTGAACAGCTTGCCCAGCGCGGCGCGAATCCCGGCGTTGGTCAGGGACAGCGGAATCGCGCCCTCCAGCACGCCCTGCGGGCAGAGATATTTGCAAAAGAACGGATCGCCCATGCCGAGCTGATTGGTCACAAGCATCGGCAGCAGAACCACCATCACCAGCAGAACGACGTATTTCAGATAGCGCAGCGGTTTTAATTTCTTCGTCGAAACCTTGGGCGAGGGAATCTTATGCAGCAGCTCCTGAAACCACCCGAAGGGGCAGAGGAACCCGCAGATGAAGCGCCCCAACAGCACGCCGATCAGAATCAGGATGCCGGTGATATAATAAGAAAATTTGAATTTCGACGAGCCGACGACCGCTTGAAACGCGCCGATGGGGCACGCGCCCGCCGCGCCGGGACACGAATAGCAGTTCAGCCCCGGCACGCAGACATATTTCCCCGCGCCCTGATACAGCGCCCCTTTTTTGAAATTCGGCAGGTGGATATTGGTCAGCAGCGCGGCGCATCCCTGTATCCATCCGCGAAACCGGGCGAGAACATGCGTTTTTTTCTTATCCAATGCCAACACACTCCATACACAGCCGAATTGCCTTCGAGAAAACCGTTTGGGCTTCCCCGCGCCAAACGCCGAAGCCGATCATCAGCACCGCGGCCGCCAGCAAAACGCACTGGATCAGCCCTTTTCTTTGATTCATCTTTTTCCTCCTGTCGTTTTGATGAGACGAGTATACACCATGGGGGTTAAAATTTCCGCTAAGAAAAACTTTACACAAAACTTATCGCCATCTGTTATAATAAGGTCAAAACAGAAAGACGGAGGAGCCTATGCGCCTTTTAGTTGTAGAAGACGAGCAGTCCCTGCGCGAGGGGATCGCCAAAAAGCTTCGGTTATCCGGGTACGAGGTGGACGCCTGCGAAGACGGCGAGGAAGCGCTCGATATTTTAGCGTCCGAGCAATACGATTTGATTCTGCTGGATCTGAACCTGCCCAAGGTGGACGGCATGACCGTCCTGCGCACGCTTCGCCAAAGCGACCTTGAAACCCGCGTGCTGATTCTCTCCGCGCGCAGCGAGATTGCGGATAAGGTGGACGGGCTGGACGCCGGCGCAAACGACTATCTCTCCAAGCCCTTCCATTTGGCGGAGCTTGAGGCGCGCGTTCGCAGCCTGACCCGGCGGCAGTTCATCCAGCGGGATATCTGTCTGCGCTGCGGGCGGCTTTCCTTTGATACCAAGAGCCGCGTCGCCTCCGTAGACGGCCAGCCGCTCTCCCTGACGCGGAAGGAATGCGGCGTGCTGGAATATCTGCTCCTGCATCAGGGACGGCCGATCAGTCAGGAGGAATTGATGGAGCACGTCTGGGATGGGAGCGTCGATTGCTTCAGCAATTCCATCCGCGTGCACATTTCCGCCCTGCGGAAGAAGCTGAGAGCGGCGCTGGGCTACGATCCCATCTGCAACCGCATCGGCGAAGGCTATGAAATCAAAGGAGAATCGCGATGAAACGCCTGTCACTTCAATGGAGAATGACGCTCCTGACCGCCCTGCTGATCGCCTGCGCCTGCATCTGCCTGAATCTGCTGCTGTATCGTTCGGGCGCAACCGGCATGGATTCCCTAGGCGGCTACATCATGCAATATCAGCCGGGCGACGTAGAGGGTCTGGCCATCGAAATTCCGGACGACCAGATTTCGGATTTTCTCATCCATTTTTCGCAGGAGGTCTGCGACGCCAAGGCGCTTTACGGCTACAAGGGCTGGATCATCACCTCCGTCGTGACCCTGCTCAGCGCGGCCATCGCCTACTTTGTCACCGGCAGCGCCCTGAAGCCGCTTGGGCAGTTCTCCCGTCAGGCGGAAAAGATCAATCAGGACAGCATCGCGACCCTGCGCCTTGACGAAAACACCGTTCGGGAGTTTCAGCAGCTGAGCCGCTCCGTCAACCAGATGCTCGACCGTCTGGCACAGTCCTTTGATTTGCAGCGCCAGTTTGCGGGAAACGCCGCCCACGAGCTGCGAACGCCGCTGGCCATCCTGCAAACCAAGCTGGAGCTGTTCGCCGAGGAGCATCCCGATATGGACGCCGAAACGGCCGAGCTGGTCGGCGCGCTGCTGGAGCAGCTCGGCCGCCTGACGTCGCTCGTGCGCACCCTGCTGGAGATGAGCAATCTGCTCTCCGTCTCCCGCTCGGATCACATCGCGCTCGCGCCGCTGGCGGATGAGATTCTGGCGGATTTGACGCCGCTCGCACAGCAAAACGGCGTTTCGCTCCGCGCGAAATGCGACGACGTCTGCATCATCGGGAGCGACGCGCTGATTTACCGCCTCCTGTTCAATCTGGTTGAAAACGGCATCAAGTACAACCGCCCCGGCGGCTCCGTCACCGTCTCCATCCGCCAGGAGGAGGCCATGGCGGTTCTGCACGTCTCCGATACGGGGATGGGCATACCGCCGGAATACCGGGACAGCGTCTTCCAGCCGTTTTTCCGGATTGATAAATCCAGAAGCCGCAAGATGGGCGGCGTGGGGCTGGGGCTTGCGCTCGTGCGTGAAATTGCTGTTCTGCACGGCGGCTCCGTGGCGGTGGAATCCAGCTCCGACCGCGGAACGACCTTTGGGGTCACCCTGCCGACGGAGCAGGATGGTTGACTTCATCAACATTTTCCACATATTGACATGCGGCAACGACAAAAGCCACCGGATCGACCGGTGGCTCCAGCTTGTTGACATAAGCAAACTTGGCTTGAATAGCAAAATCAAGAAATTCAGC
>OLPF01002062.1_pt1 | contig 14308 bp, 10 predicted proteins | sample 1673121 | NCBI WGS metagenome assembly OLPF01 (sample SAMEA3136756, study PRJEB25190) | human gut metagenome | reverse complement strand
GCATGTATACCGAGCAGATCGCTACGGACAGGATCATCATCGGGAATCCGATCTTCAGGAACTGCATGTATGTAACCGGATGACCGTTCTTGGCACTGATACCAGTCAGTACTACATTTGCAGAAGCTCCGATCAGTGTTCCGTTTCCGCCCAGGCATGCACCAAGTGACAGTGCCCACCACAGAGGCATAACATCCATACCGTCGTTGCCCATAGCCGTGATCAGCGGGATCATCGTTGCTACAAACGGGATATTGTCCAGTGTAGAGGACAGGAGTGCCGATACCCACAGAATGATCATCATCGTCATAACAGGTTTTCCGCCTGTTACACCCATGATCAGGTCAGCCAGCTTGTCGATCACGCCTGTTTCCACCATACCGCCTACTACGATAAACAATGCGGTAAAGAAGATGATCGTCGGCCATTCTACGTCGGAAACGACTTCTTCAATGTTCTGTCTTCCGATGATCATCATGATAACAGCTCCCGACAGTGCTATGATGGAGGATTCCATGTGCAGCACGCTGTGAAGCATAAATCCTGCTACGATCAGAACGATCATGACAATGCTCTTGATCAGCAGCTTCTTGTCACGGATCAGGGATTTTTCATCCATCGCCATGACCTTGGCCATAGCTTCCGGTGTTGCGTTCAGCTTCTTGCCATAGATGAAGTAGAATGCGGCGATGGTTGCTGCCAGCACCACGATAACGATAAGACCATCGTTTACCAGGAAGTCTCCAAACGTAAGACCTGTAGCGCTTCCGATCATGATGTTTGGCGGATCACCGATCAGCGTACCCGTACCGCCGATATTAGACGCCAGTATCTGCGTCATGATATAAGGAACAGGATTCAGATCCATTTCCTTCGTGATCGCGAATGTCATCGGTCCTACCAGAAGAACCGTGGTTACATTATCCAAAAGTCCCGACAGAACCGCTGTGATAATGATAAAGAAAATCATCATCTTCCACGGGTCGCCTTTAGCGACCTTTGCAGATTTTACTGCCAGGTACTCAAACATCCCGGAATGCTTTACGACTGCGACAAACATCATCATGCCGATCAGCAGCCCGATGGTGTTGTAGTCGATATACGATACTCCGGTGCCTATGTCCAGCACCCCTAAGATAATCAAAAGAACTGCACCGCCTACAGCACAAACTGCTCGGTGAACTTTTTCGGATATGATCACGACCATTACAAGAACGAATATGATCACTGACAAAGTTGCATCTGACATTTCATTCACCCTTTTCAACCCTTCTCATAAATTATTTTTTAAAAAAGGACTGTTTCCCCCAAGATGTCCGGCAGGCATAAAACAGCACGCTGCACATATATACCCAACAACAAAGTATATATCCGTACAGGAAAGGCAGTCCCAGAACAAAGGGATAGATCCTCTCCCGCACCAGAAGAATTCCCGGAAACTCCATGGCCAGAAAACCTACTCCCAATAAAATGCCAATGATCCATCTCCGTATTTTGATCTTCTTTTTCGTACCTGTTTTTTTCATCTTGAAAAGTACCTTTCGTCCGACACACACTCTAATACATATATAGGAAAAAAACAACTGATTATTTTGCTGAAGCCCTTGAAACATGCGAACTCATACTAAAGTATTAGCTAAAGTGCCAGCCCGAGGATAAGGGTCGCCATCAGTAAATAAGTCAAAGTAGAAACCGTATCCGTGATCGATGAGATCATCGGAGTTGCCATGAGAGCCGGGTCTATGCCTATCCTCTTGGCAGCCATCGGCAGAAGTCCTCCTAAAAGTTTGGCGAAAATAATGACCAGTATCATCGAAATCGATACCGTCAGTGCGATCATCGGCGTGTTGCCGTCGATCAGAATGATCTTCCCGAAATTGATGGCACTGAGAACCAGCCCTAAAATAATGCTCACCCGAAATTCCTTCCACATCACACGCAAGGCATCTTTGACGTCGATCTCGTCGGTGGACATTCCGCGAATGATCAGGGAAGCGGCCTGGGTTCCCGCATTTCCTCCTGTACCCGACAAAAGCGGGATATAAGCCACCAGTGCGATCACCTGCGCAAGCACATCCTGGAATGTTGAAATGACCACGCCTGTGATCATCAGCGCCACCATCATGATCGCCAGCCACGGAAGCCGGTTCTTCACATGACGGAATACGCCCATGTCCAGATATTCCTGGTCAGAATCATCCATGACGCCGGCCATTCTCTCGATATCCTCGGTAGTTTCCTCTTCAATAACGTCTAAAATATCATCGAATGTGATGATCCCCACCAGCCTGTGTTCATTGTCTACTACCGGTATTGCCAGAAAGCCGTACTTCTTAAAAGTCTCGGCGACTTCTTCCTGGTCATCGTGTACGCTTACGTACACATATTCCGTATTCATCAGTTCCGATACCTGTACATCATCATCGGCAATGACAAGCGCACGAAGAGAAACGATCCCTTCAAGCTTCCGACCGCCCTTCTTCACATAACAGGTGTAGACTGTTTCACTGTCCATCCCTACATCCCGTATGTGCTGCAGAGCCTGTCCTACCGTCATGGTCTCCTGCAGGCTGATATACTCAGGCGTCATCAGGCTTCCCGCACACGTGTCCGGATAATTCAGAAATGTATTGATCAGCTTTCGCTCTTCCTTCGGTGTTTTTTCCAGGATCTTATCGACGATATTTGCCGGCAGTTCTTCCAGCACGTCTATCATATCATCGAAGTCCAGTTCTCCCATGATGTAAGAAACTTCTCGATCGGTGATGCCCTGGATGATCTCCCTCTGGTCGTCCGAAGGCAGATAAGAAAACACCTCCGCCGAAATATCCTTCGGCAGCATACGGTAAATGATGATGGTTTTGTCAATACCGGACTCTTCCAGGATCTCCTCCAGGATCTCCGCGATATCGACTTCATTATGTTTTAAAATCTCATCTCTCGCCCGGAAATACGCTTTTTCCTCCAGAAGATCCAGAATTTGTTCGATTTCCTCATCGAACTTCTGCATCTTGGTATCCATATCCATTGATTCAGTCATGCGATTCCCTCCCCTTTAATTGGTTTCGTATTTGATCGGCAAACGCCGCAGCTTTCTCTTCGATCCCCGGTATCTGCAAAATTTCCCCGGGGCTGTTAGCTGTTTCAAGTATAGCAAATTTCCCTGGCAAAGCAAAGGTTTTATTCATGTTGAGCCCGCTGATCAGCTGCTCTGCAACGATATCTCCGCCGCTGTAACCGGAAACGATCACGCCGAACAATGCTTTGTCGTAAAACCGGTGCGTAGTAAAAAGCGCTGTCATCCGATTGATAAAAGCCGTCAGGTTGGCGCTTAAAGCATCGTTGTAATTAGGACAGATCATGATCAGCCCGTCGCAAGAGAGATCCTTCGTATTTCAAAATCCTGCAAATGCTGTTCCGTCATCTCCCACAGCTGCAGGCTGTTAGAGATCTTACGGTTTCCCGCATGAAGCACCAGCAGTTTCGGACGCTCACACTGCGGTTTTCGATACTGCACTACATTCTCCACCAGCCTGCCGATGAGAGGAGTTTGATCATATCTTTCTTTTCCATCTTGAGATTTCGAAGAAATCTTCTGCTCATGATTTTATGCTCTGCCATTTTCTCTAATGTATGGATCATCCTGTTCCACCTCGCTTTGTATCTGTTTTATACTATATCATACCACATTTTCCAGCTTTTTTTAAGCACTATCCTTCCTGAGATCCTGATCCATTCTGCTATTTTGCAAAGGTTTTACACGCCTTTCACAAGGTATTTGATTTTGCATAAAAAGTATTCATTTTCGTAACATTTATCTGAAAATTACAACATTTGGCAACTTACGATTAAATCCATTGACTGTATCATGCGCGAGTGCTATATTTAACTTAACAAGGCATTACTAACTTTGTAATATTGAAATAGGAGAGAAATAGAAATGTCAAATTATGTTGAAAGATGTATTGAACTTTGTAAGCAGAAGAACCCTGGCGAAGTAGAATTTCACCAGACAGTTGAAGAAGTACTGTCTTCTCTGACTCCGGTTATCGAACAGCATCCGGAATATGAAGAAGCAGCTCTTCTCGAAAGATTGACTGAACCTGAAAGAGGAGTTACTTTCAGAGTAGTATGGGTTGACGACGCTGGTAAAGTACAGGTTAACAAGGGTTACAGATATCAGTTCAACAGCGCAATCGGACCTTACAAAGGCGGTCTGAGATTCGCACCGAACGTATATCCTGGAATCATCAAGTTCTTAGGATTCGAACAGATCTTCAAGAACAGTCTGACTGGACTTCCTATCGGCGGCGGCAAGGGCGGTTCTGACTTCGATCCGAACGGCAAATCCGACGCAGAAGTAATGAGATTCTGCCAGGCATTCATGACTGAGCTGTACAGACACATCGGACCTAACACTGACGTTCCTGCTGGAGACCTGGGTGTAGGCGGCAGAGAAATCGGCTACCTCTTCGGCCAGTACAAGAGAATCGTTGACAAGTATGAAGGCGTTCTGACTGGTAAGGGCATCCCGTTCGGCGGACTGCTGGGAAGATCTGAAGCTACTGGATTCGGTATTGTATGGTACGCAGAAGAAATGCTGAAGGCTAACGGCGAAGACATGAAGGGCAAAGTTGTTGGTATTTCCGGATTTGGTAACGTAGCATGGGGTGCTGCCTGGAAACTGCAGCAGTTAGGCGCTAAGTGCGTAACGATCTCCGGACCGGACGGATACATCTACGATCCTGAAGGAATCAGCACTGATGAAAAGGTTGCATTCCTCCTCGAACTGAGAGGATCTGGCAAGAACATCTGCGCTCCTTACGCAGAAAAGTTCCCAGAAGCTAAGTTCGTTGCCGGCAAGAAGCCTTGGGGCGTATGTCAGGACTTCGACGTTAAGGTTGACCTGTTCATCCCTTGCGCTATGCAGAACGACGTACACATGGCAGACGCTGAGAACATCGTAGCTTCCGGCTGCAAGTTCTACTGCGAAGGTGCTAACATGCCTACAACTAACGAAGCTCTCGTTTACCTGATGGACAAAATGACAGCTGTTGGTCCTGCTAAGGCAGCTAATGCTGGCGGCGTTGCTTGCTCCTGCATCGAAATGGGACAGAACGCTGGTCACACTGTATATCAGCACGAAGACGTTTACACTCAGCTGCACCAGATCATGAGAAACATCTACAATGCATGTGCAGGTGCTGGTGAAAAGTACTATGGCGACAAGAACGCTCTGGTACAGGGTGCTAACATCGCTGGTTTCGAAAAGGTTGCTGAAGCTATGATGGCTCAGGGTTTAGTATAAACATTGATTTGCATATTAAATAGAAACCTATAAAAAAAAGAATCCTCGTTCTGAGGGTTCTTTTTTTATGGATTCTGTCTTATACTTAATACGACAACTATTATACATATCGCAAGGAGGATTTACTATGACAGCTCTTACAATGCTAGTAACATATAAAGCAAAACCAGGTATGCGTCAGACATACGTTCAGCAACTGCGCAGCAGCGGTATCCTGAAAAAAATCCGTGAAGAAAACGGATGTCTCAGTTACGACTTTTATTTTTCAGAAGAAGATGAAAACACCCTGCTTCTGGTAGAACAGTGGCAGGATGCAGATTGCCAGAAAATCCATTTAGAACAGCCTCATATGAAAGAGGCCATGGCTGTCAAAGAACAATATATCGATCAGACATCGGTAGTCAAAGCCAGTACATTATAATGGCTTTACCAGGCTCTTAAACACGACGGTGCTGTCCGAAAGTTCCCCGACCACATGCTGGCTGGTTCCACCGTCAGCATAGTCTGCAGCTTTCGGATCAGCTTTTTCAGCATCCGTATAAAGCAGGATCTCATCACCCAGCACGGTTTCCTTCGCAAAATGTATCGTCACTTCTCTGTGTGCAGAAGTTCCCAGAGTTTCATCGATCATGACCGCATAGCGTGCATTGTTGACGTGCTGGTTTTTATCCAGATCATCTTCTGTCACATGATACAGCATCTGCGGATCATCCCCCTCTTCCGGCATCCACCGGATCTTTTCGATCCCCGCATCAAAAGGTTCGTGATCGATGCATTCACCCGGCACCTCGATATCCGTGCGCTCAGGACGCCGCGTTTTGAAATTGAGGATGCACCACTGGCTGGTCGCTGCCGCAACCACATCTCCATTCTTATCCCACAGATAATAATCCCGATAAAACAGGATCCCTTTTTTCGGACGCGGATAAGTTCCCAGATGATATGATTCCCCGGGATCCACCCGTTTATAGACCACGTATTTGATCTTCGTCATGACCCAGATACGATTCTGGGCGATCATCTGCTCAAAGCCCATATCCAGACTGTCTACATGAGCCGATGCGATAGTTTCAAATGCATGCAAAAGACTGTTCCCACGGATCCATCCATGTTCTTCCACATCCTGCTCAGTCAATGTAATATCCCATTCGTAGCCGCTTACCTGCAGCTTTCGATTTTCTTCTTGTATTTCCTGCATCATTTCTGTATGTTCCTTGTCCATGTCCTTTACCATGTTTCTATTCGATGGATTTAAGTGCTTCCGCCATGTTGATCCGGCGCATCTTACGTCTCAGGATCAGATCCACGATCACGGAGAATCCGATGACCGTCAGTACCGTAAAGACATAACTTGCCGGTTCAATGATTTCATTAAACGACACCGCATCTACGACGATCCTGGACATGATGAACTTGTGAAGCACATAACCTGTCGGCAGCCCTGCAACGATACCGATCAGCACCAGGATAAAGTTTTCACGGAACACGTAAGACCCCATCTCCCGCGGATAAAACCCCAGCACTTCTATGGTAGCGATCTCCCGCACACGCTCTGTCAAATTGATATTACCCAGGTTAAAAAGAACGATAAATGCCAGTGCTCCCGCACATCCAATTACCAGAATAACGATATAATTCAGACTCACCATCATATCGCTTACCCGCTTCTCGATATCTTTATTTATAGAAATCGCAATGATATCGTCGTATTTATTGAGATTTTCCGACAGCTTATAGACCCCGGTACCCTTTGCAGCCGTCAAAAATGCTGCCGTCGGGTCATAAGTCTTTCCAAAGCCATCCTCGTAAGTCTGCCCGTTGATATAAATATAATTGGAAACGTAGTTCCAGTAAATCCCGGAAACCGTCAGCTGTACCGATTTCGTATCGTCGTATTTTACAGTCAGCTGATCTCCTTTTTTTAGACTCAGCATCTCAGCCAGTTTATTGTTGATGACCGCTTCTCCTGTTTTCGGATAAGCGATCTTCCTGCCGTCCTTCGTCCGGAAAGATACAGCCTTCGTAATGCGGTTGTCATCGGAAATCATCAGGTTGCACGATTTGTTCACGCCACCGCCTTCAGCGTCCACAGAAGACTGCTGCAGCACCGCCATATTGGAGATCTGATCTCCATACTGACTTTCGATCTTCGCCTGCTCCTCCTCATCCAGCGTCTTGGAAAACGCTGCTGCCATATCATATTTTTCGATCTGAGAATACTGATGCTGTGCGATACCTCCCACAGAATCATAAATGCCGAATCCGGCCAGAACCAGCGCCGTACAGCCTCCGATCCCCAGTATCATCATAATCATCCGTTTCTTGTAACGAAAGATATTCCTGGCGGAAACCTTATGTAAGAATTTCATGCGCTTCCACAAAACTCCGATACGTTCCAGTAAGATCCTCTTGCCAGCCTTCGGAGCTTCCGGTCTTAGAATCTCCGCAGGAGTGCTCTTCATCTTGCTCCGGCACGCAAACCAGGTGGTCCCCAGAGAACAGATCAGCGATACTGCCAGAGAAATCAAAGCCAGCGGCCAGTTGAAATAGAATTCCACCGGAGCAAATCCGAACATCATGCCGTAAGCAGTCCAGATCGCATAAGGAAAATACTTCGAACCAGCCAGGAATCCTCCGACGCAGCCGATCATGGCAGCAGATCCCGAATAGACCATATACTTCCACATGATCTTCCCACGAGTATATCCCAGCGCCCGCAGAGCACCGATCTGCGTCCGCTCCTCATCGATCATCCGCGTCATCGTCGTCGAGCACACCAGCGCTGCGATCAGGAAAAAGAACACCGGGAAAACCTTGGCAACGCTGTTAACGATCTCTGCGTTGCTCTCAAAGGAATCGTACCCGATATTGTCTTTTCTCGTCTGCACGTAAAGCTCCGGCTCTTTGATCTTCGAAAGCTGCTCCTTCGCATCATCCAGTTCCTTCTGTCCGTCTTCCAGTTCCTGCTCTGCAGCAGCAAACTGCGAATCAGCCGTCTTTTTGCCGTTGAAATACTGTAAATATCCGCTCTGGATCTCTTTTTCTCCCTCAGCCAGCTTTTTTTCCTGTTCTGAGATCTGCTGCAGTCCGCTTTCTATCTGCGCAGCACCTCCCTGCATCTGCTGAAGCTGACCCTTCATCTGTTCGATCTGCTCCTGCGGAACGCCTGATCCCGGCGATTCTGCCGCCGTGATGGACTCCTGCAGCAGCTTGATCTGTCCTGTCAGCTGCGTCTGCTGCGCTGTCAGTTCTGATCTTTTTGTTTTCAGCTGCTGTTTTCCGCTGCTGATCTCGCTCGATTTACTGTCTAAAGTACTCTTGGACTCCCTCAGTTTACCATATGTGCTGGCCTTCTGCTGTTCCAGCTTCTGTCTTCCGCTGTCCAGCTCCGCCTGTCCGCTGTCGATCTTCTCCTGCGCCTCTGCCAGGATCTCGTCATACCTCTCCTGCCCCCGCTCTTTTGCAGCAGCCTCGATAGGATCCTTTGCAGCCTTGATATTCTTATCATAAGTATCAGAAAACACGAATCCCTGCTTTTCGCATGTCAGCAGCATCTCCGTGTAATACTCCGAAGTAAACGCCCCCCGCGGCATGTACACATATGCCGTGATCCTTCCATCGCCAAGAGACGTGGTACCACGTTCTTCTTTCATGATATAGTTAGGCGAATTGACGATGCCGACGATCTTGTAGTTCCCATAAGTAAACTGCTCTTTGCCATCCGCATCGTTCTCATCTGTTATCTTGATGGTTTTTCCCAGATCTTTCCCGCTGAAAAAGTGACTGTCTGCCACGCATTCATTGTCAGCCTTCGGCAGGCGGCCCTTTTCCAATTTTGGCAGATTGATATCCGCTGTCATGGAATGAGCTTTTAAAATAATGGAATTGCCGTCTCTGTCCTGAGAAAAAAAATCAGCTGTCACAGAGCCTTCAGCCTCTGCCACAGCATCTACCTTCTGCAAAGCCTTCTCGTCATCTTCCGTAAATCCGTAAGTCGAAATCAGCCGGTAATCGTACATATTCTGATCCTGTACATACTTATCCAGCGTTTCCATCATGGACCCCTTGGTATTCTTTACACCGGCAAAAAAGCCGACACCGAGGGCAATGATGGCCATGATCGCGATATATCTTCCCAGACTTCCGAAAATCGTCCGCCTTATATTTTTATTGTACACATTGCGCGTCATACAACAAACACCTCGCTGCCTTTACCATTCGATATTTTCAATGGATTCCGGATTCTCATTGATAGATACGGAGGCCACTGTACCATTCTTGATCTTCACCACGCGATCCGCCATCGCCGTCAAAGCCGAATTATGAGTAATGATCACCACGGTCATTCCGCTTTTTCGGCACGTATCCTGCAGCAGCTTCAAGATCGCTTTTCCTGTTTCATAATCCAGAGCCCCCGTCGGCTCATCGCAAAGAAGCAGTTTCGGGTTCTTTGCCAGTGCTCTGGCGATCGCTACCCTCTGCTGCTCACCACCAGAAAGCTGTGCCGGAAAGTTCAACGCACGATCTGCAAGGCCTACCTGCTTCATGACAGCCATACTATCCAGCGGATCCTTCGAAAGCTGGGATGCGATCTCTACATTCTCTACCGCTGTCAGGTTCGGTATCAGATTATAAAACTGGAACACAAAACCGATGTCAAAACGCCGATACGTTGCCATCTGTTTTTCATTAAGAGTAGAGATATCTCTGCCGTCCAGCAGTACATGACCTTCCGTCAAAGTATCCATCCCGCCCAGAATGTTAAGAAGCGTTGTTTTTCCCGCTCCCGACTGTCCTACCACAACGCAGATCTCACCCTTTTCGATCTCGAAACTGACGTTGTGCAGTGCCCGGACCTCAACGTCCCCTGTTTTATATACTTTTCCTACATTCTCAAAGGTTACAAAGGCCATATGCGGCACGCTCCTTTCTGGTTTTCTGGTTTCTTTATTTTACCATAAAAACAGACCGGATTCAATTGTCGTCTGCGCTTACGATCGTTCCGCCGCCCATGACCACATCGCCGTCATACACCACAACAGCCTGTCCTGCGGTGATGGCACGCTGCGGCTCATCAAATTCCACCCTTACTCGTCCGTCATCTTCTGCAAAGACTGTTGCCGGAGCCTCCTTCTGATTATAACGCACTCTCGCAGCTGCGCGAAGGTTTGCAGGAGGCTTGTCGCATGCGATCCAGTTAAAATCCTCTGCCATCAAACTCTTTGCATAAAGATGATGGCCAGGACAAAGCACGATCCTGTTACGCGTCACATCCTTTTCCTTGACGTACATCGGCTGAGGAAATGCGATCCCAAGCCCCTTTCGCTGACCTACCGTGTATCCGATGATCCCGCGATGCTGCCCCAGCACGCGACCCTGTTCATCCACAAAATCCCCCGGTTCATACACTTTTCCCGTATATCTCTCAATGAATCCCACATAGTCGCCGTCCGGTGCGAAACAGATGTCTTGACTGTCTCTTTTGGCTGCATTCCGAAGCCTCAGTTCTTCCGCGATTTCCCGCGTCTCGCTCTTGGCCAGTCCGCCCAGCGGAAGCCATGTGTGCGCCAGCTGCTCCTGTGTCATAGCATACAGCACGTAACTCTGATCCTTTGTCGGATCCAGCCCCTTTTTCAGCAGGTATCTTCCACTGCCATCTTTTTCTATACGGCTGTAATGACCTGTTATGATAATATCTCTGCCCAGTTCCTTCCCCCGCACAAACAGCTGAGAAAACTTGATATACCTGTTGCAGTCGATGCATGGATTAGGCGTTTCTCCCCGCTCATAAGCAGCGATAAACCGGTCGATGACCTGCCTGCTGAAATCCTCCGTATAGTTGAAAACGTAATACGGAATATCCAGCTTCAATGCCGTGCTCCTGGCGTCCTCCACGTCCGACAGACTGCAGCAGCTCTTTTCGCAGGAGATCCCCGCCGTCTCGTTTTCGAAGAGACGAAGCGTTACCCCTATGACGTCCATCCCTTCTTTTTTTGCAAAATACGCAGCCACGCTGCTGTCCACACCACCGCTCATCGCGACGATTGCCTTTTCGCTCATTATGCCTCCCCCTTTTTCTGCAAAGCACGCGCCAGCCGATCCATCGCTTCCTTTAAAGTGCTCCGCGGGCAAGCGATGTTGATCCGTTCAAAACCAGCTCCTTCTGCACCGAACATAGTTCCCGTATCCAGCCAGAGCCTGGCATCGTCAACGATGAGTTTTCTCTGCTCTACCTCAGAAAGATCCAGTTGACGCAGATCCAGCCATACCAGATAAGTACCCTCTGGTTCGATGAGTCTGATCCCAGGGAGGTCCTCTTTGATCCGCTGCCGCAGATACGCCAGGTTATAAATCAGATACCTTTTGAGATCCTGCAGCCAATCCTCCCCTTCTTCATATGCCGCCTGACATGCCGCCAGCCCCATCATGTTGAGATTACCGTAGCCCGTCTGATCGATTGCTCTGCGCATGGCTCGCCTCAGTTTCTGATTGGGAACAAAAATATTGGAGACCTGCAGTCCAGCTAGATTGAAAGTCTTGCTTGGTGCTGTACATAAGATCGTCCGCTCTGCCAGCTGCGGGGAAATCGATGGGAACACCGTATGGGTCAGACCCCCATATGTAAAATCGCTGTGGATCTCATCGCTGACAACGATCACATCGTATTTCTCGCACAGCCGGCCTGCCGCCGCCAGTTCATCCTTTGTCCAGACTCGTCCCACCGGGTTATGGGGACTGCACAGAATGAAGAGCTTAACGTCATGTTCTCTGATTTTCCGTTCCATGTCGTCGAGATCCATCCGGTATCTGCCGTTTTCTAAAACGAGAGGACTGTTGACACATTCCCGGTCATTGGACAGGATCGTATTGCGAAACGGATAATATACCGGCTGCTGGATCATGACTCCATCTCCCGGCTCAGTGAACGCACGGATCGCTGCCGCGATGGCGAACACAACTCCTGGAGTTTTGACGAGCCATTCTTTTTTTGGCTTCCAGCTAAAATGAGTGCTGTACCACTTCTGTACTGCTGCAAAATAGTCGTCTCTGCTGTTGCTGTAGCCATAGATACCGAAACGGCTGATTTCTGCCAGCCTTTGTCTTACTGCCTCTGGTGCTTGAAAATCCATATCTGCCACCCAGAGCGGGAGCACATCCTCCGGCATACCGCATTCCGCTGCGAAATCATATTTGACGGAATTCGTATTTCTGCGGTCTATCACCTTATCAAAATCGTGTTTCATCTATATCAACCCCTTTATCGTCTCTATTACTGTATCCAGTTCCTCCCGGCTGTTGCGCCAGGACAAGGTAAAGCGCGCAGCTGACAGCGCCTCCTGCTTCGTTCTGCCAATAGCAGTCAGCACATGGGATGGTGTCGCCGCTCCTGCGGAGCATGCCGAACCTGCTGATGCACAGATCCCGGCTTCTCCCAGACGAATGAGAAGCACTTCCGAGGATGCTCCGTCAAAACAAAAGCTGCAGTTGCCCGGCAATCTCCTCGCTGCGTCTCCATTCAGGCGTGCTCCCGGGATTTCCTCTGTGATCCGCCGGATCAAAACATCCCGGAGTTCTGTTTCCTTCTGTCTGCGCATTGCCATCTGCTTTCGTGCGATCTCCGACGCTGCGCCCATGCCAACGATAGCGACAACATTATGTGTGCCTGCCCGCAGTTCTTTTTCCTGTCCTCCACCATGTAAAAGCGGCTGCATGCGCTCCGGTGCTCCCTGCAGTCTGCCAAAGACGCCGTCCCTTATGTATAAAAAACCGATCCCTTTCGGTCCGCCAAATTTATGTCCGCTGGCTGAAAGCATGTGAATCCCGGATCGTTCCCTGACGTCCACCGGGATATGTCCTGCAGCCTGTACCGCATCCGTGTGAAGCAGGAATCCGTGCTCCCGTGCAATAGCTTCGATTTCATCCATCGGCTGTATCGTCCCGATTTCGTTGTTGGCTGTCATGATAGAAAGAAGCCTGACACCGTGCCGGTAAGTTTCGTGGAAAATCTCACCTGGGATCTGCTGATATTTTGCGGCAGACTTTGCCGCCTTCTCCAGAGCCTGCAGATCGATTATTCCCCGTTCGTCCACCGGGATCTCCGTCACCTGAAACCCCAGCTTCGCCAGGTACTTGCACGTATTTCGCACCGAAGGATGTTCGATGACCGACGTGATGATATGACTCTCCGCCAGATCGCTACCCGCCATGATCATTTTGATCGCCCAGTTGTTGGACTCCGTCCCACCGGATGTAAAGTAGATTTCCGAAGGCCTGGCTCCGATCAGATCCGCTACCTGCTCCCGCGCCAGTTCGACTGCCTGCCGAGCCTTTGCAGCCATCGGATGATTACCCATGGCATTGCCATACTCTTCCAGCAGATACGGCTTCATCGCTTCGAACGCTCCTTCTTCCATCCGTGTTGTTGCTCCATTATCCAGATAGATCATCGACTCCTCCTTTCCGTCATCCTGTCGCTGGCCCGGCTTTTCTCACCAGTTTGCCAGGCGGTTCACGTTTTGATATATTTCCCATCTGTTTAATATGATTAGCTGCTAAAATTATAGCCCCTGCACGGGGCTTTGTCAATGTATATATATCAGGTATTTCGCTGATTTTGGGGAATTTTTCTGGCAGCTTCTATCCCGGCACGATTTTCTTCAAAAGCCTGTCATTTCACGGCAATAAGCAGAAAGCTTTTCTGAAAAAAAGTTCATCTATCGCTGCTTTTTCAGAAAATCACAAAGGGATGATAGTATGCTCCAATCCCTGGTGCCTGATGGTCTTCCAGAAACAGCTATTTGATGCATATTCATGCTATCTTATGACTATTATACATGCTTACTGTGCCTTCAGAACATGTTTTTGAGTCCCGGCATACTCACCTATGCAAGCTTTTCTGTTTTTGCTTTAAAAAACAGTGAATTTCGAGCATTGGAAAAACACGGGATTGCCCAAAGATCCGCCCTATCTCTGCAAATATTCCCGGAGCTGCTGCTCGTC
>OLPF01002054.1_pt1 | contig 14371 bp, 9 predicted proteins | sample 1673121 | NCBI WGS metagenome assembly OLPF01 (sample SAMEA3136756, study PRJEB25190) | human gut metagenome | reverse complement strand
TCCTAGTGATGAGAGTGATCCTTTGAAAGCTGATGGCAAGCAGAGGTCGATTGTTAAGAATAGCCAAGAGCAAAAGGCTAATGCAATCTATGACGATATTCTTCCTTTCGTCATTGTTGCTGTAGTCTTCTTCTTGACGGATTGGATACTGTACGGACATGAGCAATTTTAAATTTTGGAACCCGTGGTTATTATTTATAATGATCCCTTTGGTGGCTGGTGTTATCGTCGGATTCTTCATGATGAAGAAAGAGAAGAGATATAACAAGAGGAATATAATTTCTTTAGTTCTTCATTTATTGTTGTGTGTCTCTCTATCCTTTGCATTTGCAAATCCACAGATACTCGTCACTAATAGCAACACTGATGTTTATATTCTCGCTGATGCTTCTGCCAGTACTAAGGAATCACAGACTAAGATTGACAAAGCCATTAATAAAGCTAAGGAAGAAGCTGAGAAAGTACCAGGCACTAAAGTCGGTGTTATAGCCTTTGGAAGAAATGCAGTTGTTTTATCCAAACCTGGTGAAAGATTCAATTCGATCAAAGATGCTTATAGCAATCATAGTTTTGACGATACTGCTACAGATATAAAGAGTGCATTGGATTTCACTGTAACTCAGTTTGATGAAAATGTCATCAAGAGAATCACATTGATATCTGATGGTGTTGAAACTGATAACTCTGCAGTCGATGCAATGTCGACAATCATGAGTAAAGGTATTCATTTGGATGCTGTAGATATCGATGCCGATTATACTCATGAAGTTTCTTTGACTTCATTAGCTTATAACGATAGCACCTTCTTAAATAGAGATGAGCAAGTCGATGCGACAATCAATGCTACCGATGATACTAATGCTACAGTTAGTTTGTATTTGAATGATAAAGTGAGCCAATCTAAAGATACTCATTTATCTAATGGTGTGAATATCGTCAGCTTTACTCTAGACACATCTATCGCTGGAACATATAACTATAAAGTTGTTGTATCAGCAACAAAAGATGGCGGATTCTTGGATACTTTTGCACAGAACAATTCAAGATTATTTACTCAAGATGTAAGTGATAAGTTCAACTTGCTCTTTATCGGTAATACTACGGATGAGTTGACTCAATTTAAAGCTTTGGGTGGATTTAGTTCCAATACTAAAGTCGATGCTCAAATTAAAGGAAATAGCACTAGATTTACTAAAGTTCCTACTGAATTGACCGAACTTATCAAATACGATGAAATCGTATTGTCGAATGTCGATATGAAGACTATTAAAAACTACGATAAATTCATCTCTAACTTAAATATTGCTGTTAGAGAGTATGGAAAGAGTGTACTTACTTTAGGAAATACTCATTTGATGGATTATAAGGATGATACCAAGGATGTATCGCTTAGCACTTACAACGATATGCTCCCTGTTCAATCACAGCCTAGTGATTCTAGAGCTATCGTCCTTCTTATCGATAGCTCTGGTTCAATGTCCGGTGCAAGTTTAAACAATGCTAAAGAGGGTGCTAAGGAAGTTGCTAAATTGTTGAATAAGGGTGATCAGCTTTCAGTTGTCACATTTGAATCTAACGTCACTATTGTTCAGCCTATGACTTCTATTACTTCTGAAGATGGTAGAAATGAAATCATCAAGAACATAGAAAACAAAATTACTTCTGGTGGTGGAACAGAAATGCTCAAAGGTTTGGAAGCTGCTTATGGTCAAATCAAGGGTATTGCCGCTGAATACAAGAGCATCATTACTTTGACCGATGGTCAATCTTCTGATACTGATGAATCTTTGAGAGATAAAGTTATCAATATCAGCAATGAGAACATTTCTTGTTCATTCATCGATATCGGTTATAAGAATGGTGTTGCTTTATTGAAGAGATTGGCAAAGTTAGGAAATGGACGTTTCCAATACTTGGATAGTAGCTCAATTCTTAATCTATCCAACATCATGAAGAGCTTCGTCACTAATGAGACGATAGATGAAGTAGAAATTAATGAAAACGCTGAGATCCAATACTTGTTGAAGAAGGATAAAACTTTGCAAGGTGTCGTGAATAAGTTAGGTTCTATCGGTGGATATTATTATTCTAGAAGTAAAGATGGTGCTTCAACTGTTCTTTCTGTTCAGTACGTAAAGATGGATAGTACTTATTCAGCAAGTGTTATCGCTGTTCCTTTGTATGCTTATTGGAATTACGGACTTGGTAAAGTCTCTACCTTCAGTTCCTCGATAGGTGGAACGAATAAGAGTTGGACTAATACATTGCGTGGAACTTTAGCTGGAAAGACCTTCTTCAAGAATATGATTTCTCAAAGCTTGCCAGACAAGCATACAGATTCAATCTTGAGCGTGTCTTATACTCCCAATGGTTCATCAGTCAATTTGTCTGTTTCTCCTAATGTCAGTAAGAGTGATGCTACATTGACGGCTAAGATTACTGATTCTAAAACTAATACATCTACTGACTATACTTTGACTTTCGATGGTGAAACTTATAGTGCAGTCATCTCTACACCTACAACAGGTCAATATAAAGCTGAATTGACTTATACAGGAACTGATAACAGTGGAAAAACGGAATCTGTTACTTCTAAAGTATTTATCAATTTCGATTATTCAAAAGAATTCAATTTCTTCGATGACAACTCAAATGATTTACTCTATAGTCTCATAAAACAAGCCGGTGGAGATTTATATGATGTAGATAATATTCAGTATAAGATGTCTGATGATGAAAAAGTACATGCAAGTTATTTGTCTACTAATGTCTATATCTTGTTATTGTCTGTCATTATCTACTTAGCTGATATCGCAGTAAGAAAGATGACTTTTAGAAGAAGAAAGAAGGGTGGAAAAGAGCCTGAGTCTAATACTCAAGTCACTTTCTAACTTTATTCGATTAGAAAAAGCGGGGATTTGGATCCTCGCTTTTTTAATATTAAAGACGTAGTATGAATTAAGTGTTGCAACATTTTTTATTGTATCATGTTGATGAATATGGGACCTCGAAAAGCTTTGGCTTTGGATTCATATCCATGGTGTAGGTGTATCACATAAGATATTCCACTAGATTTTTCCTAGATATTTCTTTGTGCCTCATCATGAACCATTTGAGGCCGGTGCACTTGAGGCTATCTTGCTCTAGGACCTCAGACTTTTTTTGCATGACGGATAGACTTCAGGGCTCCTGTTGTAGATGGCATCGATTGCGTTCATTTTGTTTCTAAGATACAAAAATCTTCCTCTAGACGAAGGAGAGGTCTACTTTTTCCTAGTATGCTTAAAGATAAGCTATGAGATGTTCCTCCATACGTTGGGAATCTTGCAGGTCACGGGCGTAGAAGTATCGCTAAATATCTTTCCATTCTCTTTGCTTTCTAAGATGAGGTGTCTTGATTTGAGAAGATTATTTGGAATCAGTACTTTTATATTTTTATCAATTGCTGACTTGAAAATTTCTAATACTTTTCTATCATCGGAACAGATACTGTAGATAACGATTGTATGTAATTTAGCGAGCTTATCTAAGGATATTAGTATATTAATTATGTATACTGATTAGTAAACTAACAGTTAGCAATTCTAAATTGCTTACTTGAATTTTTAAAGCTCTAAAGACCAAAATAAAAAGCTAGCCTTTTATAGCTAGCTTTTATTTGTTATTGCAATTCAGCTTTACCAGTCCAAAGCTTATAGTAGTATCCTTTTTGTGCTATAAGCTGATCATGAGTTCCTCTTTCGATAATCTTTCCGTGATCCATGACCATGATACAATCGGCATAGCGAATAGTAGATAGACGATGTGCAATGACGAATGTTGTCTTTCCACGCATCAAGTTATCCATACCTTTGGAAATCAATCTTTCCGTTCTTGTATCGATTGAAGATGTGGCTTCATCGAGAATTAGAATAGGAGGATTACCGACGGCACATCTTGCAATTGAAAGTAATTGTTTTTGACCTTGAGATAATGATGCGTTAGAACCACTAATTACAGTGTTATAACCATCAGGAAGCTTTTCTATGAAGGAATTAGCACAAGCAATTTTAGCTGCTTTTTCGCATTCTTGATCAGATGCTTTTAATCTTCCATATCTGATGTTGTCATAGATAGTTCCAGTGAATAAGTGTGTATCTTGCAAGACGAGTGTCATGCTTCTTCTCATAGATACTCTATCGATTTCTTTTATATCGATTCCATCAATAGTAATAGTTCCAGAATCTATATCGTAGAATCTAGTCAACATATTAGTGATGGTTGTCTTACCAGCTCCAGTGCTACCGACTAAAGCAATCTTTTGACCAGGTTTAGCATACATGGTTATGTCTTTTAAGACTTGTTGACCTTTGATGTAGGAGAAGTAAACATTCTTCATATCGACTTCACCACGAACATGCTTGACGTCTTTTCCATTGGTCCAGTAATATTGACCATCCTCAGCCTTGAATGAACGCCATAAAGATTTGTTATGAGCAGGTTCGGGTTTCTGGTCAATCATTTGGAAGATACGTTCTGCACCAGCCAAAGAAGCTTGGAGCATAGTCATCATATTTGATATTGAATTGAATGGACGTGAGAACATTCTTAGGAATGCAATGTAAGAGATGAGGATTCCTACTGATATAACAGTTCCAGGAATGTTAGAACCTACAGCTATCAATATTGCACCTAACATAGCTATTATTCCCGTGGCCATGTTGTTTATATTGTTGACGATAGGAATATTAACCGATGACAAGAATACTGAACGTCTATTGTGAAGAGTGTGGCGATAATCTATAGATTTAAATATCTTGTTCATATCCTCTTCTTTAGAAAAACATTTAACTACTTTTAATCCAGACAAAACCTCCTCAGCAAATCCGTTGAATTCACCCATTGAAATCTGTGTCTCGGAGAAAGCAGATACCGATCTATGAACATTTATTACTACGATTAATACACCTACTAATTCTATGAAGATAGTGACTAGAGCCAATAACCAGTTGAGATAGAAAATGAAAAATAAGATTCCTAACCCAAAGATGATTGAAGTGAATATTTCTAGCATTCCATTGATGAATAGTTGGGAGATATTATCTACATCGTTTGTGAATCTAGACATTATGTCTCCATGAGGTGTTCTATCGAAATAGGAAAGAGGTAAATCCTGCATCTTGGAGAACATATCATTTCTCATTCTTTTCAAAGAGTCAGTTCCTATCTTTGTCATGGATACAGCCTGGTAGATGGATAGGAAGAAAGCAAGAATATAAAGTCCGAGCATTATTCCAAAAATTCCACCTGCAACACCCATAGCTTGGAATTGTGCATTTGACTTAGTCCAATCGACCATATTGAAGACAATCTTGCTTAATGATGATAGTGAATTACCATAAGTCTCAGGATCTATGGAAGTCCATCCTGTAGCAGCATAGGAAGCTGGAGTTAAAACGCCATCGACCAAAGGGGCTGAAATAAAAGCACCTAATAAAGATATTAGAACTGATAACAAGGTGACGAACATCACAAAAGTGAATTTCCATTTATCAGGTCCGACATAATGGAAGACACGCATCAATGATGACCAAGAGTGTTGAGGTTTTCCATACCCTTTCTTTCTTTGACTATACTTGTTTTGTTGTTCTTCATACCCTTCTTTACCACAAGAGTATTGAATAGTTACGTTGTTGATCGTAGGACCAGTACCAGTGATAAATGAATCTTTTCTTTTCTTCATAATTAATCACCAACTCCTTTCTTTTGAATGACATCGATTTCTTGATAGATTTGGCATGTATTTAACAACTCCTCATGTGTTCCTCTACCTACTTCTTTACCATTGTCTAAGACTATGATTTCATCTGCATCTTTGACTGAAGAAATACGTTGAGCGATGATGAATATCGTCGTACCTTTTAACTTAGTGAACAAACCTTCTTTAATCTTTCTTTCGGTTTCCATATCACAAGCTGAAGTCGAATCATCCAAGATTAGAATCTTTGGATTTTTGATTATTGCTCTTGCGATACACAATCTCTGTTTTTGTCCACCGGATACGGATTTTCCGCCTTGAACTACAGGTGTATCCAATCCTTCTTTAAATCCTCTTACGAAGTCTGCAGCTTGAGCTATTTCCAAAGCTCTCCATATTTCTTCATCGGTCGCATCAGGCTTTCCCCAAAGGATATTGGATCTAATAGTTCCAGTGAACAACAAGTTTTGTTGTAAGACCACACCGATATCGTTTCTTAAAGCTTGAACTGAATAATCCTTAATATTGTGACCTGCAATTATGACTTCACCTTTTGAAGCATCGTAAAGACGTGGGATGAGATTTACAAAGCTAGATTTTCCAGAACCCGTTCCTCCGACTATTCCTATAACTTTTCCTGATGGAATATCGATAGATATGGGATCTAAGGCTAACTTTGATAAATCATCGACATATGTTAAACAGGCGTTTTTGAATGAGACATCACCGTTTGCAAGATGATCAGGATCAAAATCCTCAGTCTTAGCTTTAGGTGAGTAAGAGATATCGATAGGCTCGACTAATACTCTGTCGATACGTTCCTTACTAGCCTCTGCACGACCATAAAATTGAAGCAACATTGAAAGGAATGAAAAAGCCATTGTCATAGCTGCTGTAAAGTTGGAAAGCATAGAAAGCTCGCCTGCATTGAATGGATTTCCATTATTGAATATCAACCATAAAGGAGTATTTGTAGCAGTGTACATCCAATCCCAACCACCGAAATATTGAATCAATCCAATAGTTATACTGATTGCTAATTGAGTGATGGCTGAGACTATTGCCATTCTAGAGAAGGCTGTGAATGATACATCGGTTAAATCTTGGTTAGCTTTAGCAAACTTATCATCCATATGTTTTTCTCTACAGAACGCTTTAACTTCTCTAATTCCCTCTGTATCTTCCTCAACATTGTTGTTGACATTGTCGATTGCTGTTTGAGTTTCGATAAAGAATGGATGTGTTTTTTTGATGATTATTGCGATGATTATGAATGATAGAATCGACAATGGAATTGTTATAAGTCCTATCAACCAGCTCTGTGAGAATATAAACACAAAGGATATGAGAATCATCAATGGTGATTTAAATCCAGCTCTAGTTAGCATCAACACGAAGAAACGAATATTGTTACAATCGTTAGATAGCATTGTAGTTAATTTTGAAACAGGGAAATGACCTATATTTGAGAAGGAGAATTGTTCAGCTTTCCAAAATATAGTATTTCTTAGTCTTTCTACAAAGTCACTAGAAATCTTTGCGTCTATGTTCATAGCAGATGCTTGTGCACATATAGCAAATAACGACAATCCTATTATCAATCCGCTATAAAGCCAAATGTAATAGAAGTTTGGTTGACTCAATCCTGCACCGAATCTCAACCCATTAACTCCTTGAGTGATGAGCAAACCGGAAAGATAAGGAATCAATAATTCGAAGACAGCGTCCATGGTTGTTAATATCAAGGATGCTATCAACATTTTCCAAGAAGGCTTAAGACAAGCCCAGTAAATCTTTAATGTTTCTTTACTAGCTTTTTTATCTTTAATCTCGTCTTCTTTTGTGTAAGTAAGATTACTTGAAGAATCCATATGCACCTCTCTAATAATTTAAAGAATGTGGTTTTCACATTTTTTAAGCCCTATATATATATTATGTTTATATAATAACAAATGTAAGGTGCTTTACAAATTTTGCATAAAAGTGCTTACTTAAGGGAGATGAATTTTATGTACAAAGATATATACAAATTTATGCTTAAATATCCATCTAATGTGGAACATTTTTCCAAGGAACAAATTGTCTTTACTGATAGATCTCTTTTAAGAAAAGATTTTATTGTTTTGTCAGGAGAAATGATTGAAGTTTTTTCTAATGAAGGAGATGAAAGAGAATCTTCAACACTTTTATATCGAGCTGGTGATGTTTTTGGCATTATGGGTCAGAACCCCGATCTTGTTTTTAAAACTACAGGAATAGCTAAATCAGATTTAGAAATTTTATCTTTTTCAGAAGATAAATTCTTTAAATTATTAAAGACTGATTCGGAATTGAATTCATTGGTCATGAAATCTATGTTTCAATTATTTAACAGAATGGAAAATAAGTTCTGTGCTTTGGCTGTTTGGACACCATCACAAAGAGTGGTTGAATTCATGTGTCGTATTCAAACTGAATCTTTAAATAATGTTGTTCATATGTCTACGGAAAGTATTGCTTTAGCTTTATCTACTACAAGACAAACGGTTTCTAAAACAATCAATGATTTAAAGAAGAGAGGACTTCTTAAAAGTGAATATAAAGCAATAAAGCTATTAGATATTCCAACGATAAGAAATATTTATGGGATATCTAATGTAAAAGAATTAAAAGCCTAAATATAGTATAAAATCATTTAATGAATGGAGGAACATAGATATGAGAGGAATATTAAAAATATTGTCGCAGCTTCTAGCTTTTGTTTCTATGATATTGTTCGTCGTTTCAATCCTATTGCCTTTATACACTTCATCTTCTGGTCAATCAATTTTTTATTACAACCAAATAGTAAATACATTAATTCCATTTTTCTTAATAGTAGCAGTATTATGTGGATTATCATTAGCTATTTTTTGCAGAAGAAGAGAAGCTAGATTGTTCGGATACGCTTTAACTATTGCTAGTGCAATTTATTATTTATCTACATTGTCTATTGTCTTCAACAACCATATTGGAATTTCATTAGTAAAAACACCATATGGAATACCATGCCTAGTTGCTTCAGGCGTTATGTTGTTAATCTTTGCTTTTGTAGGGGTCTTATATGAATATCTAGACTTTAGAAATGAGGTTAAATAAGTATGAACTTTTATAAGAAAACGCCTCAAATAAAAGTAGAGAAGATAGAAGATATAAGACAAAATGATGATATTTTGAATTCATCTAATTTTGATATAGATGAATTGATAAAGACTAATGAAAAGAATAATCAGGGGAAAGAAAAGATTGATGACAAAGAAATCATAACTGCTAAATTTGATGATAATATAGATTCAGCAATGATGGTGAAATCTAACAATTTTAAGCTTATAAATGAAATTGGTAAAATAGCAATCATTATTCTATTAATATCATTATTTAGTTTGTTTGGAATGATTTCGCCGATTGATTCAAATAGTGTGATCAATCTAGGGTCTTATTCCTTCTGCTTAGATTTGATAACTTGGGGAACAGTAATATTTTTAGGAATTACTTTAGCTTCTCAATTATGTTTTTTTCTATTCAATCCTTCAAAAGAAACTCCAAAATTTAAAAAGACTTCATCTTTAGTTTATTATGTGATTTTAATAGTGTGCGGAATTGCAGGATTTGATTTATTGCTTTGTTTGTTCAATCAATCAAACTATGCTAACCTACCTGTGTGGATTTCCTTCTATTTAGCGAGTGTAATAGCTTTGTTCTATGATTACATAATAACGAAGCTGTTTGCATACGATAAGATCTCAGACAAGAATATGTTTTGGGAGATAGTTAGATTTGCTTTAGTTGGAATCATAGCTTCTGTATTTGATTTTGCTACTACATATGGAATGAGATTATTATTAGCATCTTCCAGCTTATCTGAAACAATTATTACTATTATTGCTGTCACTATGGGCTTTATAATCGGTGTGATAGTTAATTATTTGTGCTCAGTCTATATGGTATATAAAGCCAGTACAAAATCCAATGCTAAAACTTGGTACGGAATGTTGCTGTTTGTAGTGCTATCTGCATTTGGATTAATTATCGGAATAGGATTAGAAGCTTTGTTCTACGACTATTTAAAATGGACTTATATCCTTGTCTTTATTATCAGAACTTTAGTCGTTATGGTTTGGAATTATATTTCTAGAAAGTTATTTATTTTTAAATAACATTTCATTGAATTTAGATTTTCTTACATGAACAAAGCATTAAATTGAAAGAGATAAGTAAGCTGATAAAAACATATTTTTCATATTTTTTACGAAAACAATTTATAAAGAATGGCTTCTTAATTTTAATCCAATACAATAAGCCTTAAGGCGTTGGATTACATCATGGAGATAGGTATACTCGGCGGGCCTCATAAATGAGAGCATGTTTGTCAAGGTTATAGAGAACGTATTGAAAAAGGATTTAGTATCCATCATAGTTTTCTGGAATAAAAGACATAAAAAAATAGCTTTCTCAAAAAACAGCAGTGAAATTATGAGCAAACTAATGAATTGTGAGAAAAAAGGCACTTGCTATGATTGTAAGTGCCATAAGTTGATAATCAAACTATGTGGTAGAAAGTTGCCTTTCCGACGCCTTCTTTCTTTATCTTGCCTTCATCGCAAAGCTTTTTAAGAGTCTGCTCGACGGAACTTTTGCTGATTTCCGGACATAGCTCAGCGATGTCAGTTTTGGTAAATTTTCCAATTTTGGAATTCACCGCCTTCTCAACCATCTCACTGGCGGACATCTTTTTTCCAACGATGTTGACCCTTTCCTCGAAATCGCGATAGGCGGCCAGTATGGTTCCGAGGAGGTATTTAATGAAGGGAGAGTCATCGTTGTTATCGTCTATCCAGCCACGAGAGCTTTCCTGCAAGGCGTCGTAATAATCGCTTTTGGTGACCTGTATCTTCTTTTCTAGTGAAATGTATTTTCCAACCTCGTATCCGTTCTTATAGAGGAGCAGTGTCGTGAGAAGTCTGGACATTCTTCCGTTTCCATCGTTGAATGGGTGGATGCAGAGAAAATCATGGATGAACACTGGGATGACGATGAGCGGATCGATGCGATATTTGTTTATCGCCTTGTCATATTCCTCGCAGAGCCGTTCGACCGCCTCTGGTGTTTCAAAAGGCTCTAGCGGCCGAAATAGAACTATCTTTGTTCCATCTTTCGTTATGGCGTCGATTTTGTTGGGGGAATCCTTGAACTTACCGCCGAAACGCTCTTCTGAGAATTTGTAGAGTTCCCTATGAAGCTGAAGGATTGTGTTGGGGGTGATAGTAATGTAGTCGAAATTCCCGTGAATGATGTCAAGGACGTTGCGGTAACCTTTGATTTCCTTCTCGTTGCGGTTCTTCGGCGTCGTCTTATCATTCATCAGCTGGGCGAATCTCCGGTTGGTCGTGACGATTCCTTCGATTTCGTTGCTGGATTCCGTGCTTTGGATTTTGGAAAGCTCAACGAGCTTATTGAGTCCCTCTGGCTTCTGCTCCAGATAAAGCTCTTGCCTTCCCTTGTATTCATGTATCAGGCCGATGTAATTGACGGTTTCCCTGTCGAAGGTTCTATCAGCAAGTTTGGAGTAATCAAATTCTTTGCGCATCTTTCTCACAATCCTTTTTTATTACTCATAAATTATAGCTTAAATTGTGAGCAAACTCAATTTATATGCTAAATTTAATATAAAAATTAATTAAAAATTCGACAAAAATTTAAATCTAAAATTTAGGAACATAGCTATTGTTTGGCATAATTGGGTTGGAGCATGGCTTCAAACCTCTATATCAGAACAAACAAGGAGGAAACAAGAATGTCTGATATAAAAGTTATCAAAGCGAATGCCACGCTAAACGGCAGAAACAAAAAGAGGAACACCGATTCAAAAAGGTTGAGGCTCTTTTTTCTTTGCTGAAAATCGGCTTGTATTCTCTCGAAAACGAAGAAAAACGGCTTTTACTAGTATGGGGAAACATATCTACACCCCCAATGTCTTGTACAAGTAACTCGTGTGCACACTCGGCTTTGCTGGAACATATCAACCATTACAGGGTAGGTTATGGAAGGAACATATCAACACCCTGGATTTGTTGTCAACCTATCTGGTAATGTACCTTGGCAAAACTGGAATATATGGAAGTCTTTGATAGATGGTAGACAAACGAAAATAAGAAATTTCGTTTTATGGCTGATTAGAAATTTATGGGTTTGAGTTCTATTTAGAAGGCAAGGGGGTAAATAAGATTTTGAAAATTAGCTATTTGTCATCAGCTTTTTGCATTTATTCTTCACTTTATTCTTCACTTTATTCTTCACTTCCTGCTGATTTAGGGAACATTTCTTGCTTTATTGTATTAAAAAAATTCCCTAAAAATCAATGAATCATTGCTTAGAAGGATTATGAATAAGTTCGGAATGAAGGTCATGAAGAACCATGGCACATTAAATGGCATATTAAATGGCACATTAAATGGCACATTAAAAAACGATAATCTGACGGACAATGAGCTTACTTTGCTCAGCATCCTTCTTTCCAATTCGAGCATATCCCTATCTGACGCCAGTGACAGAATGGGAATATCTAGAAGGACCGCTTCGAGAATCGTCGCATCGCTTCAGGACAAAGGAATCGTTGAGAGGAAAGAAATCGCCGAGTACTTCGACGTTTTGACCCATGGCTGCATTATGGACGATTTTTTTGCCTTTATTGCACTGACACGAAGTGATTTGAAATTCGCTTGTGACGCGGGTTAACATTCGGCGGCGCTAATTTTGATAAGAAGATAGTGCGAAAAATGAGAATACCTTTCTTTTCACTTTTCTATGTTGGATGCGATGAAAAATCTTTGGAAGACGATAGTTTGAAATCCTTTTTCTAATATTGACGTTGGATAAATTGAATTTATTACCATATGGTAATAAAGTTTGGCGGGGTGAGAAAACGGATTTTGAGGGCTGCTTGAAAAGCTTCATGGCTGACGGAATGACTTGGCATTACTGTTCATTACGTCGAACAGTAATCAAGAGTAATGATATTGAAATGATGCGTATGACACTGCTTCTGAAGATAAAAAGCCTGTTGTTCTTTCTTATTCCGGTTTCCTTATCATACGGTTGTTCGATTTGCTTTGGGAAAAGCAAGGGTTGGATTTTGATGATATTTTCGTTGATCCGATTGAAAAAGAGCAAAGAGAAAGTGCAACAATAAAAGTCATCATCGTTGTAATAAGATACAAAGTTTAAACAATCCCCCATAGGAGGTGAATTATATGAATTTTATTATCATCTATCCTAACAGTTTAAATGCGTTTATGATTTGCCAAGCCAAGTTGTAGTAGATTCCAGATAAAGTAACTGTACCTGATCCAAAGTTTGTCTGAGTTACCATCCATTCATTGAGACTAGGAATGGCATACGATATTCCAATCACCACAAGCATAATTGAGAGAATAGTAACTGATGCTTCTATTATTCTTAATGCCAATCCTGCGATTCTATCGATAATTCCAATCTTACCATCTTCTTTACCTTTAAGTAAGAACCTAAGTAGTATTGTCACTAATATGGCTGATACGAAGTAAAGGATAACATAAGTGACCACATAAGCTATAGCAGCGCAAATTCCAGATCCTAACGCCATAGCTACAGTTCCACTTGTGAAATATATCTTAGTTATGAAATAAGAAGCAAAGAACTTAGGAATTCCAATAGAGGTCATTCCAGTTGCTAAATATGATTGTGCCCCATCTATTGCTATTACATCAGAGTAGGATGAGTTTAAAATTGCCAATGTATTCGACTCGCTGACGTTAGCAATCATAATGTTTCCAAAATATGATGCCCCTGTCTCTCCTAGTGGTGTGTTACTCAAGATGACATTAGTCAGCATTGAATAGAACATTGTCGCTATTACAAATCCAACTAACCATCCCAGTTTTCTGGTGATTCTTTTTTTCGCACCAAATATCAATCCTAAAATTCCAGCTATTACTAATATAGCGAGAATTATCCAGTCTAATAAAGTCATTAGATTTATCCTCCTTTGATTACTATTTTAAAGTATAATCCTTAAAACAAAAAGAGGCTGTTTTTCACAGCCTCTCATATATTGTTTTTTAGAATTACTTAGATTCGCCTTCTTGCATCAAACCATAGGTGAGGTAAGAAAGGACACGATCGAAGGTCAATTCATCTCTTGCAACGAAGATGATCTTGTCTCCAGCATGGAGAACGAATTTAGGTCCAGGAGAGCACTTGGCAATTCCATCAGCACCGACAACAGCAACAATTGTGGCGGTGGTGTAGTTTCCGAAACGAGTTTCGAGAAGGGTCTTACCATCAATCCATGAATCTTCAGGTACATCAGCCTCAGACAACTTAACTGCTTCGTTAGATTGATAACGGAAGGAATCCTTCATATCATCGATAGCATCGTTAATCTTGGCATCCAAAGCCTTTTTCTCGTTGAGTAAAGCTTCGAGATTCTTATATTTGGCAGAGATTTGAGTCTCTGATTTCCAACGTGAAGCAAATTGCTGAGCGTGGAGAACAGACTCGACAAATACACCGACACCTCTCTTGGAAGAAACTACTTTCTCTTTCTCCAAAAGGTTTAAAGCCTTACGAACAGTCTCG